>Ga0265594_1000151_pt1 | contig 55701 bp, 53 predicted proteins | sample saktaG_11_FD_190147 | JGI IMG/M metagenome (GOLD analysis project Ga0265594, IMG submission 190147) | Saline water microbial communities from Sakinaw Lake, British Columbia, Canada - sak_2011_5_24_80m | ecosystem: Environmental > Aquatic > Non-marine Saline and Alkaline > Saline ...
ATGGGAGCTGGAGCTAGTATCTTGCAAAACTGGGCAATCTTTTTAGCTCCCTTAGTTTATGTGGCAATAATTAATGCTCTTCAAGGAATAAACTATGCTTTTTTGCTGGTTTTTATCATTTTTTTGTCTTTGAAATTTCCCCAAATTTTAAAAGAAGAAATTTCAAAAAAAATTCTTCTCCAAAAAATTATCGCAATTTTACTTATCAGTGCCGGTCTCTTCCTTTTAACTTTAAAATAACAGAAGCGGAGAACTTTTCTCCGTCAATTATTTGCCTCAAAATTTTATTATTATATAATTAAAGTACTTATGAAAAGAATTTTTAAAAAAGCACTTTTTGGTTTATTAATTTTAATTTTAATACTTTATTTTTTTATTGGAAAGTCGTCCCAGGCAGAAGAAATTACTTGGGGAGTCGATTTTTCTCAAAAGCATGCCGAAAATTTAGGGCTTGACTGGAAAGAAACTTATTCCTCTTTACTTGATGATTTAGGAGTAAAAAACTTGAAAATAGCTGTTCCTTGGGATATACTTGAGCCGGAGCCAAAGGAGTATAATTTTGAGTCTTTTGATTGGCAAATCAAAAAAGCTGAAGAAAAAGGAGCAAATCTTCTTTTGGTAATTGGGATGAAAACCCCCCGCTGGCCGGAGTGTCACATTCCGGAATGGGCGAAAAATTTGGAAAAATCTCAACAGCAGGAAAGAATTTTAAAGATGCTTGAAGAAATCGTCTTAAGATATAAAGATTCGCCGGCGATTAAATATTGGCAAGTTGAAAATGAGCCTCTTCTTCCCTTTGGAGATTGTCCCTGGAGAGATAACGAGTTCTTAAAAAAGGAAGTAAATTTAGTAAAAACATTAGATAACCAAAAAAGGCCAGTTATTATTTCTGCTCCGGGAGAGCTGTCTTTTTGGATTCGGACAGCTAAAATAGGGGATATAGTAGGAACTACTCTCTATAAAAAAGTCTGGTTTCGGCAAATAGGTTTTTATCTTACCTATCCTCTTCCTTCAGTTTTCTATTGGAGAAAAAGCCAAATTATAAAAAAACTATTTAATAAAGAAGTGATTTGCATTGAACTGCAGGCTGAACCTTGGGGTAAAAAATTGCTTTATGATTCACCGATTGAAGAGCAGAAAAAGACAATGGATTTAGAACAATTTAAAAAAAATGTCGAATGGGCCAAAAGAACCGGCCTAAAAGAATTCTATCTCTGGGGAGGCGAATGGTGGTATTGGATGAAAGAAAAACAAAATAAACCAGAAATTTGGAATGAGGCAAGAAAATTATTTATTCAATGAATTTAAGCATTATTATTCCAACCTTAAGTGAAGAAGATTATTTGCCCTTATTACTTGAATCAATTAAGAAGCAAAATTTCAACGGAGATTACGAGATAATTGTGGCTGATGCCCGATCCCAAGATAAAACAGCTGAGATTGCTAAAAGTTACGGATGCAAGGTTGTTCCCGGAGGATTGCCTCCAAAAGCAAGGAATGAAGGAGCAAAAAAGGCCAGAGGAGAGCTATTTTTATTTTTAGATGCTGATGTAATTTTGCCTGAAAATTCTTTGGAGAAATTTTTAAAAGAATTCAAAAAAAGAAATTTAGATGTTGCCTCTTGTCTTATAAAATCTCAGAATAAAAATCTTATATCAAAGATTTATTATAATATTCTTTATAATATTAGCATTTTATTACTAGAAAAAATTCGTCCTTCAGCAATGAATTTTATGTTAATTAAACGAGAACTCCATCAGAATATCGGTGGCTTTGAGGAAACAATAAAATACGGAGAAGACGTAGATTATTTAACGAGGGCTTCGAAAATTGGCAAGTTTGCCATCTTAAAATCTGCAAGAATACTATCTTCAACAAGAAGATTTGAAAAAGAGGGCTGGATAAAAACTGGATTAAAATATGTTTTTGCAACTTTTTATCTTCTAATTATAGGCCCAGTTAAATCAGATATTTTCAAATATAAATTTGGCCATTACAAAAGTCGATGAAGCTGAAGCTTCATCTTCAGCTTCGGCTTAATAAATTAGCCTTGCTAAATGAAAATTTTAAATTTTAAAAAACTATCAAATAGTTTTAGAGCCGCTTTCCATGGATTGAGGTTAGTTATTTGCGAACAAACCTTCCAAATTATGGTTTTGATTGCTTTGGCAACCATATTTTTAATGATTTATTTTGAAGTAGCCCTCATTGAAAAATTAATTATAATTTTTCTGATTGCGGTAGTTTTAGCCCTTGAGCTTATTAATACTCAAATAGAAAAAGTTTTAAATATTTTAAAACCAGATTATGACCAGAAGGTAAAGATAATTAAGGACATCTCAGCCGGGGCGGTCCTTTTATTCTGCCTGGGAGCTATAATTATCGGAATTTTGATATTTTTCCCCTATCTTCAAAAACTAAAAATTGAGCTTCCTCAATTTGAATTACCAGGAAGTAGGATTGAAGAACAGACTGTCCCTGGCCAGGAATCAATTGGAGAGTGTTTACCCCAAACCTCTCAAGAAGAGAAGGTAATTTCAGCGGTCAATGAAGCTTCTCCAGCCGTAGTCAGCATTATTATCACTAAAGATCTTCCCATAATTGAAGAATATTATATTAATCCTTTTGGAGAAAGTCCTTTTGAATTTCAAATTCCTCAATATCGCCAAAAAGGGGTTGAAAATAAGGAAATTGGCGGAGGAACTGGTTTTATTGTTTCTTCTGACGGGATGATTCTAACCAATCGTCATGTTGTTTTAGACAAAGAGGCTGAATATACCGTCTTAACTAACGATGGCAGAAAGTTTCCAGCTAAAGTTTTGGCAAGGGACCCGGTTCAGGATTTGGCGATAATCAAGATTGAAAAAATTGACGAGCCCTTTAAGATAGTAAAACTTGGTGATTCTTCAAAATTGCAAATTGGCCAGACAGTTATTACCATTGGTAACGCCCTGGGAGAATTTCGAAACACCGTTTCAGTTGGTGTAATTTCCGGACTTGGCCGAACAGTTACAGCTACCGGCGGCGGAATAGTGGAAACAATCGAAGATGTTATTCAGACTGATGCCGCAATTAACAAAGGAAATTCCGGGGGGCCTCTCTTAAATCTCAAAGGGGAGGTAATTGGAATAAATACCGCTATGGCTTTAGATGCTGAAAATATTGGTTTTGCTATTCCAATTAATAAAGCCAAAAAAGCAATTGAGGATGTCAAGACTTTCGGGAAAATTGTCTATCCATTTTTGGGAGTCAGATATGTTTTAATTACCGAAGAAATTCAGCAAAAAAATAACTTACCAGTAAATTATGGAGCATTAATCACAGGGGGCGAAGGAGAACCGGCAATTACGCCGGGGTCTGCTGCCGAAGCAGCTGGTTTAAAAGAAGGAGATATAATTTTGGAATTTGCGGGAGAGAAAATCACCTCTGAGAATTCTTTGGCGAAAATCATCATGCTTTATAATCCCGGAGATAAAGTGGTTTTAAAAATTCTCCGCGATGCTGCAAAAATCAATATTCCCGTCACTTTAGGCGAAAGAAGCGAATAACTCTTGATTTTTTTGAAATTTTCCTCTAAAATTAAAATGTATGAACGGCGCTAACTTTACTCACAAAGCCCAAGAAACTATACTCTCTTCTCAAAATATTGCCCAGGAAAAGGGTCAGCAGCAGATAGATGCCTTGCATCTTTTATATGCCCTGCTTTCCCAGGAAGAAAGCGTGGTTTTAAATTTGCTTCAAAGATTAGGAATTGATATTGAAGGGTTAAAAAGAAAAACAAAATCATCCTTAGATAAAATCTCGGTAATTGTTACCCCCCAAACTTTTGGCCAGTTTTATTTAACGCAGGATATGGCTAAAGTCCTTGACCGAGCGAGAAGTGAGTCAATGAAGATGGGCGATGAATTTATTTCAGTTGAGCATCTATTTTTAGCCTTGCTTGTTACTGAAACCAAGGCCAAAGAGATTTTAGATAAGGCCGCCTTTTTGCAGGCAGGAGGAGCCGCAACCTTAGAGTTCGGCAAATTAGACTATGAAACGGCTTTAAAAATTTTAGCCCAGATTCGAGGAGGACAAAGAATTACCGACCCTGAGCCGGAATCAAAATATCAGGTTGTTGAAAAATATGCCCGGAATTTAACTTCCCTTGCCTATCAGGGAAAACTTGACCCGGTGATTGGCCGGGAAACAGAGATTCGCCGACTAATGCAGGTTCTTTCTCGGAGAACAAAAAATAATCCAGTTTTGATTGGGGAAGCCGGAGTTGGAAAAACCGCTATTGTTGAAGGCCTGGCTCAGGGAATTGTCAAAGGGGATGTCCCGGAAAGCATCAAAGAAAAAGAGATTATTGCTCTGGATTTAGGGGCAATAGTGGCTGGAACAAAATATCGCGGAGAATTTGAAAATAGAGTAAAAGCCTTGCTTAGAGAAATCAATCGAGCCTCGGGTAGATATATCTTATTTATTGACGAACTTCATACGTTAGTAGGGGCTGGGGCGGCCGAAGGAGCAATTGACGCCTCAAATCTTTTGAAACCAGCTCTATCCAGAGGCGAGCTGAGAGCAATTGGAGCTACTACCTTGAAAGAATATCAAAAATATATTGAAAGAGATCCGGCCCTGGAAAGAAGGTTTCAGCCAATTTACGTTGCTGAGCCCTCAATTGAGGATACAATTTTGATTTTAAGAGGGATTAGAGAAAAATACGAATTACATCACGGAGTAAAGATAACAGATTCGGCTTTGGAGGATTGCGCCCAATTAGCTGCCAGATATATTACCGATAGATTTCTGCCCGATAAAGCCGTAGATTTAATGGATGAGGCAATGAGCTCTTTAAGATTAGAAATTGAGTCAGAGCCAGCTGAATTAGATAATTTAAAAAAGGAAATTCAAAAATTGGAAATTGAAAAGGAAGCAATAAAAAATGAGAAAAAAACTCTAAGAAAAAAGGTGATTTCCCGCCAATTAGCCGATTTAAAAGAAAGGGCAAAAGAAATTGAGGCAAAGTGGAAATCAGAAAGAGAAACCATTACGAAAATTAAAAATCTGAAAAAAGAGATAGAAGAGGCTCGCTTTGGGCTTGAAAGAGAACAGGCAGCAACTAATCTTCAAAAAATGGCTGAAATAAAATATGGGAAAATCCCGGATTTACTAAAGGAATTGAAGGCAACTGAAAGAAAATTAGGTCTTTTGCAAAAAAACCGGCCTCTTTTGAAAAAGGAGGTATCAGAAGAGAACATCGCCCAGGCTGTTTCTCGTTGGACAGGAATACCAGTAACTAGACTTTTGGAAGCAGAAGCCAAAAAATTGGAAAAGATGGAAAATATTATTTCTCGGCGGGTGGTTGGTCAAAAAGAGGCAATTCTGGCAATTTCTAATGCTATTCGGCGCTCCCGAGCAGGAATTTCTGAGGAAAATCGGCCCTTAGGTTCATTTATGTTTTTGGGGCCGACCGGAGTAGGGAAAACCGAGACCGCCAGAGCTTTAGCTGAATTCTTGTTTAACGACGAAAATGCCCTGGTCAGATTGGATATGTCAGAATATATGGAAAAACACACTGTTTCAAGAATGATAGGTTCTCCTCCCGGCTATGTTGGGTATGAGGAAGGAGGCCAGCTGACTGAAAAAATTCGAAGAAGGCCCTATAGCGTAATTTTACTTGATGAAGTTGAAAAAGCTCATCCTGAAGTTTTCAATATCTTGCTTCAGATTCTTGAAGACGGGAGGCTGACTGATTCCAAGGGAAGGGTGGCTTCCTTTAAAAATGCAATTTTAATTATGACCTCAAATGTTGGCTCAGAATATATTGCCAAGATGGGAACTCTGGGATTTTTGGGGGGAAAAGAGGATTCCTCTCAAAGAGAATCCCTGAAAGAAAAAGTCCAGGAGGCTCTAAAAGAAAATTTTCGGCCAGAATTTTTAAATAGAATTGATGAAATTATTATTTTTAACTATCTTGGAAAACCGGAAATTAAAAAAATTGTTGAACTCGAGCTTTCAAAGGTTGAACAACGTCTGAAAAATAAAAAACTTAAAATTAAGGTCACCGATTCTGCCAAAGAATTTTTAGCAGAGAAGGGTTTTGACCAAAGTTTGGGAGCAAGACCCTTAAAAAGAGTAATTCAGAGATTAATTCTTGACCCTTTATCCTTAAAAATAGTTTCTGGTGAAATTAAAGAAGGAGAAAGGGTACTGGTTGACCTTGAGGATGATAAAATTAAATTTCTGACTCCAAAAAACTTAATTAAAACTAAATCCCACAGGGAAAAAATTACTGTTTAAAATTTGAAATGTTAAAAAATATTTTTAAAATTGTATCTATTTTTATTATTGGAATGGTTGGGGGAATTTTCGCCGATCAAATTTTCTGGCCTTATTTTATGGAAAGGCCTCTTTTTTATCAATACCGACTTGAACAGGCCCCGATTTATGTTACTGAAAGAAAAGAAATTACAGTTGAAGAAAATGTTGCTCTAAGAAATGCCATTGAAAAGGTAGATAAGGCGGTTGTCGGAGTGAAAACAAAAACAAAAACGGGGAAAATTTTAGAAGGTTCAGGATTGATTGTTTCCTCAGATGGCTTGATAGTGACCCCGGCTGATTTAGTTCCTTCCGGTTCAGAGGTCACTTTTTTCTGGGATGGAAAATCGCCCTCATTTCAAATTTTGAAGAGAGATTTAAATGAAAATTTAGCTTTGATAAAAATCGAGGAAGCTAACTTGCCCACTACTGGATTTGCTGATTTAGAAAGAATAAAGTTAGGGGAGAGAGTTTTTCTAATAGGTGTAATTTTTGAAAAAGGAGGAATTCCTAAAAAAGCGGTGAATGAAGGGATTGTCAAAACTTTTGATGAAAATTCTATTCAAACCAACATCATTGAGGACCCTACTCTTTCGGGGAGCCCCTTATTTAATATTGAAGGTAATGCCCTGGGGCTGAATATGATTGACAGAGAAGGAAAAGTTACGGCCATCCCCATCTCCAAAATCAAATCCTTCATCGGATTGTAGATTTAGTTCAAACTTTACTTCCGGAGCTCGCGATTTCAAGCCGTTAGGGCTTGTTTTTTTTATTATAAGTGATAAGATAATAAAAAATCACAAAAAAGGAGGGATAGAATGTTATTACACAGAGCTATTACTGTTTCTAGGGTTACGGTTACAGAAAAGGGGATATTTGGCAGGAGAAAAGTTTTAGAGCTCAGGGATGGAAGAGGGCGGATAGGGCTTGCTTTTGAGGGCGGTGCTGTAGAAATAGCCCCCGCTGATGAGTATAGTGATGAGCATGGGCCACGACAGTTATTTTCCTTATCTAACTACGATGTAGAATATGTGCCGAAATAAAGAATATTAAGGAGGGCAGTCACTATATTAATGCCTACAGATAGATTATTCGTCTGTAGGCATTTTGTTTTTAATTTATCAAATAGGCTCTAACATCGTCCAGCCAGGGCAGGAGCTACAAGATAAAACTTCCTATTCTTGGCTTATTTTGATGTAAAAAAGGTCGAGAACCTTTTAAAAACTTTTTTAAAAGGAAAACTCGACCTTTTTTTATATAACGTAGACACTAAATGCCTGGTATGGATCTAGAACGCTTTCCATAGCCCTGTATCCAATGTTCTCGCCGACCTTCAACTTTATTTCGTAATTGCCCACATCCCTATCTCTTATTTTTTCGCTTTTGCCCTTCGTTAAGAAAAGCTTATTTATTGCTTTGGTATCCTTTTTCCAGCTTTTTACCTGGCTTCTTTTAAGGACAATTTCATCACCCACATGCAAATTCTCTCTTTCAAAATATAGGGTTAGGTCACTAGCTCCAAAGATAGGGTCATCAACTCTTAAGGCATATTTTTTCATTTCCGTTCTAACCTCCTGATACACAGATTATTCAATCCATCATTTTCTATTGACTTCCAGAATTTCCGACAGCCTATAACGCCCAATGTTATATATCCAACAAAAATAGCTCCGGAACCAACAATTAACCATATCCACCAAGGTAGCACCGTAATCACCCTCCCTTTCATTTTTTTTCTTTTTAATATATCACTCCCAATATAAAATTTTTAATATTCTGACAATAGATTACGTCATTTTAGAGAACTTGTCAATAGGTTAAAAGAGGTGACTATATCAACATAACAAGTCAGGGCTAAAATCTCTATCGATTTCGTAAACCAATAGTTAAATAACCAACACCCGAGGTTGGTAAGTCGTCAGTACTTCACTAACACCCGAGGTTGGTTTTTTATAATTATTTTATGATAAGATTGAATAATGCCTTATCGAAGAATATTTTTTGAGAAAAATTCACCAGTTCATATTGTTTCTCGAGCAGTAGAGAGAATAAAAATCTTTGCCGAAGAAGAAGATTGTTATAGATTTATTTTCAATTTCTATGCAGTTAATTTAGGGAAAAAACCTTTTAACATTAGGGGCAAAGACATAATAAAAGCCGGCCAAGCCTTACTCAACGGAGAAAAAATTCCTTCAAAATTCGTAATTATAGAACATCCTCCTTTAGTTTATCTTTTAGATTTTTCATTTGTGATGAATCATGATCATCTCTATTTAGTACCAAATATTGAAAATTCAGTGCCGCTCTTGATGCAAAAATTAAATAATGGATTTGCTAAATATTATAACCTAAAACATAATCGAGAAGATGCCCTTTTTGGCAGGCGCTACAAAAGTATTTTAGTTAAATCGGAGTATCAATCAGATGCAGTAAGTCGGTATGTAAGCATAGTTAATCCTTTAGATGTTTTTCAGCCTGGTTGGCGAGAAAAGGGTTTACAGGATTGGCAGAAAGCTTTTGAATTTTTAGAGAATTACCAGTTCTCGAGTTTCCCAGACAAAATAGGCAAAAGGAATTCTGAGATATTGGCCCCAAAGGAAATTTTAGAGAAATACTCTTTATTGGCAAAAATCGGACCTGAGGAGTTTCGAAAATTTGTCGAAGAATTTTTAAAACAAAAATCATCCCCCTTTTTCTTAGAATAGTTCCTTAACCAACCTCGGGTGTTGGTTAAAATGGAATTTTGAGTTTTCCACAGTTTTTTAATTGACACTGTTTTAGGGGTTGATAGAATAAAAAAATTATTATTTTCTATGTTGAAAAGAAAAAAAATTATTATTTCAATAATTATTATTTTACTCCTCGTTGCTGGAGGAGTTTTTTGGTGGTGGCAAACAAGGGAAATGAAAGGAAGTCCGGAAGATTATGTGATTAAAGAAACTACGGAAGGAACAATAGTAGAAAATAAAAAAGCAGGATTAATTGTAAAAGCGCCCGAGGGGTGGGAAGGAAGAAAGATAAAAGACATAGAAGAGGGCTCGTTTATAATACAAACTTTAAATGTTGCAGGCAAAAAGAATAATGATGTTATAATGCCTCCCTTAACGCAAGGGTGTGGCATAGAGATTGGAATAAATTATAAAAAGTTGAGCTTTGAAGAAATAGAGCAATCTGCAAAAGAAATATATTTGAGGTTAGAAGCTACAGATCAAAGGTTTGAAAGAACGAGAGTAGATAATAAAGAAGCTTTAAAAAATATTGTAAGTACTCAGTATGCCGGCCCAATGATAGGCGTATATGTTCCTACAAGCGATAAGGTGTATAGTTTTACACTTATTTGGGCACCCGATGAAAAAGAAGAGTGCATAGAACAATTTGAGAATTTTTTAGAAACAGTTTCAATTAACCCCAGTTAGAAAATTTTTCTAACGAGGGAAATTAGTTCTTTTAAATAAACAAAGCGGACCTCGGCTAGAGAGAGGCAGTTCTTTGAGAATATAATAAACAATTTAATATGGATTGATATCGTACCAATTTTTATGCAAAGCTATTTTTAAAATAGGCGGTTTTTATCTATTTTTCTGCTAATTTCTATAGCGGCTTTTTTGGTTTTGCCAAAAATTATTTTGGCAGAAGATTTTGAAAACATTACCCGAGAAGAGATAGGAAAATACCTTGAATTACCCGCTGATAAAGTTGAAAGTTTAATTCGTTCTTTAATAAATTTATTTTACTCTAAATGGATGGATTTGGTGAGTTCTGGTTATTCTACTGCCGAACAAATGGCAGTGCCGAGTATTATGAAAAAAGCTGTTCAGGTACAGGCATTAGATTATCTCTTAATTGATGCCCCTGTTAATATTACTTTTGGAATAGTTAAAAATGGAGTAAAAATCGCTAAAATATTTTTAACTCAAAATCCCTCTGCTCTTCTGGAAGAATTAGAAAGGGAAAGTGTCCAAAAAGCAGTTGCTTATGGAATGAGCGTTTTATTAGAGAAGGAGATTAGAATAAGTCCGGGAGCAATAGAATTTGAGTATAAACTAAGAGAAGGAGGGATAAGAAAAGCTCTCATTCAATATATTATGATTTATAAACCTTTTGATACTAAAAACGGAGAAATGATAGTTAGATTTTATTCAGCACAATCGCTTAATCCTCCTAAAAATGAGGGCAGTCCAGGTATGAGTTTGTTTATGTATACCGAGCTTACCACCGACCTGCCTCCTTTCATTGTTGATATCCGCGGCGCTGTAGAAAATTATCAATGGGTTGGCAAGCCTTCAATAAAAATAGATTTTCCGCCAGAAGTGCCAGATCTTGGTATTAAACCCCTTACTTTTTGGGAAAGGCATTTTTTGAAGAATATAGAAAGCACAATTAACGATATTAAAGTAATTATTACTAAAGGTGCTGGGATATCTCCAAAAATAGTAGAAACTCTTTTTAATATACCAAAAACTGCTATCAATATTTGGAACGAAATAAAATCAACTTTTTCAGAAATTAATCCTTTTTCGCCGGCAGCTTTAGTTCAAACCCCAGCGGTTGAGAAAGAAAAACCGCCAATTGAGGTAGGACAAGAGGTAGGACAAGAAGTGCCGACAGGAACAAAAGTTGAAACTTTAGAAACTAAACCACAAACTGAACCAGAATCAGAACCAAGGCCTCTTAGCGATTTAGAAAAAATGCAGGAGGACCTTGATGATATTGCTGAAAGGATTGATATAATGACTCAGGAAGTGGCTAAATTGGTTAAGGAAAAAAGTATCAAAGAAGAAGAGGAAAAAGATGAAGAGATTGAAGAATTAAAAGAAAAAGAAGGCACAGATAAAAAGGAAGGAGATATTTGCATTGTAAATATCAACACTGCTTCAAAAGAAGAACTGCAAAAATTAACCGGTGTTGGGCCGGTAACAGCCCAAAGAATAATAGAGGCAAGGCCTTTTTCCTCTATTTATAACCTGATAAAAGTGAGCGGAATTGGTGAAGCAACCTTGCAAAAAATAATAGACCAGGGTTGCGCCTATGTTGAAGGCGATACCGGTCCTAGCAGCTCTAGCCCTATTTCTTCCTCTGGCGGCGGAGGAACCACTTCACCATCGCCACCAGTGACTTATCCCAAAATTTTAATTTCAGAGAATCAAATTGAAGGTCAGACTGCTAAAGATGAGTTTATAGAACTTTACAATCCTAATTCTCAGAGCGTTGATTTGACTGGTTGGGCTCTAAAAAAGAAGACATCAGGAGGCAATGAAAGTAATTTAGTTAGTTCAGCTAAATTCTCAGGCATAATTCCTTCCGGAAGTTATTTTCTAATTGTTCCTCAACCGAATGACGATGGCAGTCCTAATTATCAGGGTTCAGCTCTTCCTGATCTTTATTACTCCGGGAAAACTTACTCAATAGCTGGTAACAATACGGTTTTACTTTATGACCCAAATGGTAATTTAGTTGATAAAGTGGGATTTGGTTTTGCTCAAGATTTTGAAACGGCTCCTGCTGAAAACCCTCCTCCTGGAAAAAGTATTGGAAGAAAATGGGATGAAAATAATCAAACTTATCAAAACACAGATAATAATCAAAATAATTTTGAAATTCAAAATCCAACTCCCAAAGCTCAAAACCAAAGTCCTGTAGAGAGTGGAGAAGAAACTCCTCTCGCCGTGGTTATTAACGAAATTGCTTGGATGGGAACTGCGGCTAGTTCAACTCATCAATGGATTGAGCTTTATAATAACACCGCTTCAACCATTGATATTACCGGCTGGCGATTATTTTCTGCTAGCGAAAATTTAAACATCACTTTTTCTACATCAAGTATTCCGGCTAATAGTTATTATTTAATAGAAAGAACTGATGATAATGCAGTCAGCGATATTGTTGCTGATTGGGTTGAATCCTTTGATTATGGATTAAGCAATGACGGTGAGAGATTAGAATTAAGAAACGCTTCCAGCACTTTAATAGATTTGGTTGATTGTTCCTCTGGTTGGTTTTCCGGAAAAGTCAGCCCAGATTATATTTCGATGGAAAGAATTAACCCCAAACTTGCCGGGGATAATAGCGCGAGCTGGGGCAGCAATAACCAAATCACCAAGAACGGCTTGGATAAAAACGGCAATCCAATCAACGGCACGCCCAAAGCTCAAAACAGTGTTTTTCAATCACTGCCGCCAAGCCCAATTATCGATTTAGCCATTAACTCTGGCGCTAGTTCTTCGAACAAGGCAGTATTAACCTGGTCAGCTCCTTCAGACCTTGATACTCCTACGGCTAATCTTTCCTACGATATTCGCTACCTCATTGGCACGGAAATTACAGAAGATAACTGGAGCCAGACCTTGCCTTTTAGTAATGAGCCAACTGTTCTTGCGGCCGGTAATTCTCAAACTTACGAAGCTTGGCCCTTAAATTATGGCAAGACCTACTATTTTGCCCTAAAAACTTATGACGGCGAAGTTTATTCTCAACTTTCTAACATTATCTCCTATCAGACAGGTTTGGCCCCTGACTTTAGCTGGCCTCAAGTTCAGCAGAATGCAAAGCGGACAGGCAGAAGTTCTTTTGCTGGGCCGTCTCTTGAGACCGCCACTATTAAGTGGATTTTTGAAAAACAGGTTTATACCTTGGCAGTTGAAGCTGAAGGCATCCTTTACGCTGGCACAACAAAAGGCCTCTACAGTTTAAATCCAGAAGACGGAACCGAGCGATGGTTATCAACAGCTCTGACTGATACAACCGGAATAACGATTGGTCAGGATGGCACGATTTATACTATTTCTGACCAAGGGTTGGCAGCCATCGACCAAATCGGTAATAATCTCTGGGAGTATCCCTTGTTCGTCCATTACCGAGATCTGCAGCCAGTAGTCAGTCAAGGAAAGATTTATGTTCTGGCAAGCTGTTCTTTTCCCGCAGGTTCTATTGATTTCTCCCTGTTGAGTTTTACAGAAGGCGGCACAGTTGAGTGGATTTATAATTTGGCAACCGAAACTCTTTATCAAAACCCCTCTTTCTCTTGTGGCAGTCCCGCCAGTAAGTCTGAGGGCCGGTACACTTCCTCGCCGGCTGTTGATGCTGATGGCAATATCTATTTTGGAATTGAAAAAACCCTTTATGCGTTTAGCTCCAGTGGAAACTTAAAATGGAAAAAAGAATTTTCTGAAGGCAAGATTAATACTCCATTGATAGGGGAGGATGGCACAATTTATATAATAAGCGACCGACTCCAAGCTATAAATTCGCAAGCGGGAGAACTAATATGGCCCCAGCCTTCAGTTAAAGGTTCAGGGAATTTTTCTTTATCCCTCGGCGATAATTTTCTCGCCACAGCTTACATTAACTCTGGCGCGGTTTATTCTGTAAATCTTTTGGGCGAGCTTAATTGGTGGAAAGATAACCTTGATTTTAATAGTAATTCCGCTCCCCTGGTTGACAAAGAGAATAATATTTATTTAGTAACTCATACCTCTAACTTTTCAACCTTGAGAGCATTTAATTCGGCAGGTAAGCAAACAACATACCCCGCGCTGCTGGGTACTCCTTCTTTAGGGAGTCGTTTTCTCGCTCTTTCTGCTAATGGAGTTTTGTATATCCCTGGCCAAAAACTTTATGCAATTCAATAACCAACCTCGGGTGTTGGTTATTTGCAAAGAAGAGACCTTTGCCTGTCGGTATCAAATACCGACAGGCCTAGACCTTCTTTTTTATTTTTGGTATAGTTTTCTTATTAGTAATTTATGAACAAAGATTTTTTACCCCAAATTACAAATGAGATTTATCGTCTGACTTTGCTTTTTCCCAAAAAGGAGCCCTTGAGATACAAAATGCGAGAATTGGCTGATGAGATTTTAGCCAAATGTTTAAGGTTGAATTTTAAACAGGAGCCGGTTTTGGAGGATTTGGAGGTTTTAGACAGCTTCTTTGAAGTGGCAAAAGCTCAAAATTGGGTTAGCCCGGCTGAGGTCTTGAAATTACAGCAAGAATATAGTAAAATAAAAGAGAATTTAAAAACGCAGGCTAATTCAGCGCCTCGGAGCGGAGGGGATTGCGGGGAGAATCCCCAAACTGTCCCTAATGAGCGCCAGCAAAAAATCTTGGAAATTTTAAAAGAAAGAGAAAAAGCCCAGGTTTGGGAAATAAAGAAATTTTTTCCCGAAGTGGCCAAGAGAACTCTCCGAAGGGATTTTGAATCTCTTTTGCAGGAAGGAGCAGTGGAAAGAATAGGGGAGCGAAATGACACTTTTTACAAGCTCAAAAGCTCAGCACGCAGTCTGTCGGTATCTGATACCGACAGACCTCTAATTGAAATTTAGGTAGGACATACATATATTATATAGGTAGGACGCGTGTCCTACCCTTTGTCCTAACTCTTTTATGGCTAATCAACGAAAAATTTTTAGCAGCATTTATGACAAATATGTAGATAAGATTTACCGCTTTATTTTTATTAAGGTTAGCTCTCAGGAAATAGCCGAGGATTTATGTTCAGAGACTTTTTTACGGGGCTGGCAGGCTTTTAAAGAAAGGGAAGACATTGAAAATCCGCCGGCCTTTTTATATCAAATTGCCCGCAATTTAATAATTGACCATTATCGGGAAAAGGGTAAGGCCAAGATTGTTTCAGCTGAATATACGCCAATCGTTGATCCGCGAGAGGATTTAGAAGAAAAAGCGGTATTGGGGTCAGATATCGATAATATCAGAACGGCTTTAGTTAGCCTTGATGGAGAATACCAAGATGTTATTATTTATCGTTATTTGGATGAACTATCAATATCAGAAATAGCTAAAATTATGGAAAAATCCGAAGGAGCGGTAAGAGTTACTCTTCACCGAGCCCTAAAAACCCTTCGAGACGAACTTAACCAACCTCGGGTGTTGGATAGTTAATAACCAATCTCGGGTGTTGGTTATTTTAGGTGTAATAAAACCCCTTAAAATCCGTCATAATATAGATGGTAGCTGAAAAAGAACTCATTAAAAAAATCCAGGAACTTCGCCAAATTCAACCCAGAAAGGACTGGGTTGTTTTGACAAAGAGCCAAATTTTGGGAAGAGAGAAAAAAATAGAGTTGACGCCATTTTCGTTGATAGATGGATTGAGATTATTTTTTCAGTATCAGTATAAGCCAGCTCTTGTCGGAGTTTTATCTATTTTAATTCTATTCGGAACTTTTACTTTTGCTCAAAATTCTCTGCCCGGCGATTTGCTTTATCCAATAAAGAAAATTACCGAACAAACCCAAAAACCTTTTGTTCCCGAAAAAGAATTTAACATTAAAATTGTTAATAACCGCTTAGACGATCTTGCCAGTGTTGCCCAGAGTAATTCAAGTAAGAATTTGGCCCCGGCTATAAACGAATACAAAGCGAGCGTTTCTGAAGTGGCGAAGGACCTGGCAAAAGATGAAACGAAAAAAAATCCGAATGAGTTGAAAAAAATAGTCAAAGAACTTCAAAGCATAGAAAAGAGAACAACCGAAATGAAATCTTTAGGGATGGTGATAGGCGAAAATATTGAATATGACAGCGCTTTGGTTGAATTGATTAAGTTGCAGGTCCAGGACCTGGAGAATAGAACATTAACCCAAGAGCAGATAAAATCTATAGGTGATATAAAAGCCGATATTGAAGCAGGGAAATATTCCGACGCCTTGGAGAAAATTTTAGAGCTAAATCAAAGTCAGTAAAAAGTTTTCCACAGTTGAAATTCTTAATAAATTTGTTAAAGTGATAATTACAAACTTAACAATTGAAAGTCGTTACCCCGCCTTTTCTGGATGTTTGGGTAAAGCCCGCAAAGAATTCTTTGTGTCCAAAAGACGCGGAGGAGGGTCGATGACGACAGGAATAAATTATTAATTAATAAATCAGAAAATTAAATGAAAAATTTAATGAAAAAGATTGTAGTGAGTATAGTAGGATTGTCAATGGTAGTGATGATGGTTCCTGGTATTGCCCAGGGTTTAACAGCTGAGGAACTTCAGGCTCAGATTGCGACTTTAACTGCTCAATTAGCAACTTTGCAGGCTCAATTAACAGCTTTAACCGGAACTCCGGCTGCTGCTGCCTGTACTTTTGCTCGTGCTCTTTACCCCGGTGTAAGTGGTGCCGATGTGCAATGCTTACAGCAATATCTGAATGGCGCGGGATTCGCCCTAGCTGCTTCAGGTGTAGGTTCTGCCGGGAATGAAACCCAATATTTTGGGTCTTTGACTCAGGCTGCCGTGAAAAAATGGCAAGATGCCAACGGTGTTGTCTACGGAGCATATGGGGGCTATTTTGGTCCTGTTTCCCAGGCTAAATACGTTGCCTTAGGCGGAGCAGTTACTCCAGTTACTCCAGTCACTCCAACAGGTGGAGCAGAAGGAGGTATTTTCGCAACGATTAATAGCTCGCCTGCCAGCGGAGCTGAAGTTTATGTCGGCACAACTGGAAAAGCAGTGGCGGCTGTTGATGTAAAAGCCATAGGCGATATAGTAGTGAACCGTCTTGATTTGAATTTCAGCAAAAGACCATGGCTTTATGTTACTAGCGTTACCGTAACTGACGGAACAACCTCAAAAACCGTTAGCGTAACACAGGCAGGAACTTCAGAAGTTACTGTCGGCTCAAGCTATCTGTTTCGTATTGACGGTTTGAACATCAGTATTCCCAAAGACACAACCAAAACACTCACGGTAACAGTTGACGCCGTTTCCGCTTTGCCTGGCACAGAAACTTCAACGGATGTTGCTCTTACATTCGCTGCTGACTGTATTCGGGCGACAGACGGAGTTGGTTTGAGCCAATACGCTCCAACAGCGGCTTTGGCTGCCAGAACCATTACCATGAAAGAAGGAGATACGGCAGCGCTTGAAGTTACCGCTAATGTTGATAATCCAGAAGACAGACCAGTAATAGTCAGTGACACGGCTACAACAGCAGGTGTTGTGCTTTTGAAAGCGGATGTCAAAGCGAAGAACAAGGATGCTATTTTGAGAACGGTTGAGGTAACCGATGACGCAAGCGGAACTATCTCTGTCCTTTACCTTTATGATGGCGACACATTATTGTCTAGCACTAGTTCGCTCGGAATAGCTGGTTCTTCTACGCTTGCCGATATCAATTTGACAATTCCCAAAGACACAACCAAGACCTTGACAGTGAAGGCGGATCTTTACAAGACAGACGGGAAATACGCGGAAGGAGCCACCACTACTATGATTCTTAATGCTGGTAAGGATGGTTTTGCCGCTGAAGACGCTACTACTTTTGCCGCGGCAACCGTAACAGGTTCTGATGTGACATCCGGAACAGCTTACCTCTACACCAAAGCTCCAAGCTTGACATTAGCCAGCACTGAAATAAACATAGTTGGAGATACATCAGCTAGTACTAGTATGGCCGCAAGTGGTAAGATAAAGATTAATGTTACCGCTAATGGCGGAGACATTTATATCCCGGTATATAACGCTACTGCAGCTTCTAGCGGTGTTATGGCAAGCGCCACCGGTGATGTAGCCAGTACAACACTAACGCAGACATTTAATTCCAACGCAGACAATGGAACCAGTGAGCTTGTTCCTTGGCTCGTAAAAAGTGGCACTACTAAATGGTTTGAGGTTTCAGGAAACATAGACATGTGTACAATTCTTGGCCAATCTCACTTTGACCGTCTTGCGCTTGACTGGATTAAATGGGGCACAACCGTAGCAACCGCTGTAACCCCTGCCAATACTTGGACATGGGGCCTTACTGACTTCAAGACAAGTGATATATACTTGAAGATTTGTGAGTAATTATCGCTTCTTAGTTTTTCTGTAGAACTTAAAACAGGCCTTTCCTTGTGAGGCAACTCAAAACCGCTCCTCAACGGAGCGGTTTTGAGTTTTCTAAAAAAAACTGGTAAGATATAAAATATATGTCTTCATATATGTCTTCCAAATTCCTCAAACCAATCACGCAGATATTATTGCTTTCTGTCGTCGCTGTTGTTCCATTTCTATTTACTAAATCTCTTTATTTTCCCTATGTTTCGGGAAAAGTTTACCTTTTCAGGTTATTAGTAGCCTTAGCTTTCTTTTTCTGGGCTTGGCTGATGCTAAAAGAGAAAGCAAGTGGGCCTAATTTTAAAAACCTCTTAGTAATCGCTCTTGTTTTATTTTTCTTGGCGCAGGTTTTGGTTTCTTTTCTAGGGGTTGACCCTGTTTATTCTTTTTTCTCCAGTATTGAAAGAGGAGATGGAGTTTTGCAGTACGGATTTTGGATATTGTATTTTTTGATGTTGATTTCGGTTTTTAAAAGCAAGAAAGACTGGCAGATATTTTTAAGCGTTTTTTTGATAACCGCCCTTGTAATCTCTGTTTACGCCTGGCTTAATTATAAAGAGCAGATAAGATTACACGGAATTTTCGGCAATTCTTCCTATTTGGCGGTTTTTTTGCTTTTTGCCATCGGTTTTTGCGCGATAGCAATTGAAAGAAGATTTTTTAAGGATATTTTTTTAAAGACTTCCGTCGTTTTAGCAATAGCGTTTTTTATTTTCACCTTGATTTTTACCCAGACCAGAGGAGCTTACGTCGGGCTGGCTGGCGGTATTTCTCTTTTTTGTTTTTTATCAACTTTGTTTTTAAGGAAAAAAAATAAAAAACTTGCATTGTTTTGCGGAATTGCTTTAGCGGTGGGTTTAATTGCTACCATTGCTCTTTTTTCAGCCAGAGAAACGGACTTTGTTAAAAGCAGATATATTTTACAACACACAACATCAATAGCTAAACTTTGGCAAGATGATGTTGTAAGAGAGCGTCTTTTAACCTGGCAGATTGCCTTAAAGGCGCTTAAAGAGAGGCCTGTTTTCGGATACGGACCTGAAAATTTTGCGTCCGCTTTCAACAAATATTACGATTATAGAATTGGAATGGTGCAGCCCTGGTTTGACAGAGCGCACAGCCAGCCCCTTGACACTTTAGCAACAGGCGGAATTGTTCTTTTTTCTTTTTATCTTTTTTGGATAGGCGTTGTAATTTACCTTATTTTCAAAATATCAAGAGAAAAAAAGATATTATCTTTTATTTTGGCTTCCACATTTTTAGCTTATCTTTTGCAGGGGCTTTTCTTGTTTGATACTCTACCGACTTATTTAGGACTTTTTCCTTTTTTGGGATTTTTGGTTTTTCAGTCCTACGAATTACGAATAGGTACGAATATACAAATAAGCGACGAAAGCAGAGGTCAAAAGCTAAAAGAGAAACAAAATACAAAATACAAAATACAAACTACAAGCTGCAAGATTCTGGTTCCCGTCGGTATTTTTTCTTTGTTTATAATTTACGCAACCTGTTTTATTCCATATAGAGCCAATGCTTCTACTTTAAAATTTTACGCTTTTACAGAAAACGGTATCTACAAAGGAGCCGAGCTGTTTTTAGAAGAAGCTTTTAACATTAAATCTCCTTATACCTTTTGGGAAGTAAGAAAAAGAGCCGGCTGGCAGTTTTTGAATGTTTTGGACTATGGATTAAAAGATAAAACGGGTCCGGATGATATTCGGGCGCTGAAAGACATTTACGATTTTATTACCCCGGAGCTTGAAAAGTTTGCCGAAAACAAACCTTATGACCCTCAAATATATTTTATTTTGGGCAGAATGTATCGTTTTGGCTTTGAAAAACTTGGTTATAATGATTTGGATAAAGCGGAAAGAATTCTTAAGAAAGGCTTTAATTATTCTGATTTAAGAGTGGAATATCTCAACGAGCTTGACCAGGTTTTACTTTTGGAGGAAAAGTTTGAAGAAGCGGAAAAATTCGTAAAAGATTATATTGGAAAAGTGAATTTTGACGAATATTTTCCTTATGTAACTTTGGGGCATTTTTACTTTGTGGCGGGAAAATATGATTTGGCGATGGAACAATACGAGAAAGCAAGAGAAGCGGGTTATAAATTTTATGAAAATACTGAAGAATATTCCCGTTTTTTATCGGTAGCAGAAAAATCAGGGGAATATCAAAAAGTCGTGGATATGGCTCTGGTCTATTTGGAAAAATGGGGACCGGATGCCGACACTTTTTTTAACATCGCTGTTGGCTATTTGAATCTTGGCGAGAAAGAAAAAGCAAGAGAATTTTTTCTGAAAGCGGTGGAATTAAAAAAGGATTACGAAGAATACCGGTCGTTTTTCACCCAATAGTATTTCAGAAGTTTTCAGATTTGTTATAATAAAACAACACAGATGAAAAATTACAAGATTAAAATTTTATTTTTTATTTCCCTGTTTTTTATTTTTGGATTCGGGGGCGTTTTTGAAGTTAAAGCGTTTTCAGAAGGAGAGTTGAGAAGTTTTTATATTGACTCTTCCTATGATTTATACGCTAGAGAAAATATTGAGACCTATCTTATAAGAACTACCGATTCTTTGTATTTTTACATTGAAAAAACCTGGTGGGACAGCCGTTCTCTCCAAGAGCAGAATGATATAAGAATTGCCTTGTTTGATTTAGGAGGAGAATTTAAAAACAAGGTTTATCCTGTCCTAACCTCCAATTTTGGCCAGGAATGGAGGCCTGGTATAGATGGCGATGGAAGAATAACGGTTTTATCCCATCAGATGGTAAAAGGCAGGGTAGGGTATTTCCGCACGAATGACCAGTATTACAAATTCCAGACATACGACTCCAATGAAAGAGAAATGGTTTATCTTAATTCTGATTTTATTACAAGTCCCTTGCTAAAAAGTTTGTTGGCGCACGAATTTACGCATTTAATCACTTTTAATCAAAAAAATAAAATTAGAGGGGTTGAAGAAGAAGTGTGGCTTAACGAAGCAAGAGCGGAATACGCTCCAACGCTCTTAGGCTATGATTCGGAATATCAAGGAAGCAATCTTGAGAGAAGGGTACAGGAGTTTTTAAAGAGTCCGTCAGATTCTATTACCGAGTGGCAGGGGAATTCCGCGGATTACGGCGCTTTAAATCTTTTTACTCAATATTTGGTTGACCATTACGGGGTCGCCATTTTGCGGGATTCTCTTCAGTCATCTGAAATAGGCATTGCTTCCATAAATTCAGCTTTAAGAAAAAATGGTTTTCAAGAGGACTTTTCCCAGATTTTTACCAATTGGACGATCGCTGTTTTAGTGAATGATTGCTCTTTGGGGAATAAATACTGTTACAAAAACCAGAACTTGAAGAGCCTTAAAATTGTTCCTGGAAGTAATTTTATTCCAACAACAATAGAAAGCAGTTTATCCGTTTACAGCCAAATAAAAGATTGGTCGGCAAGATGGCAAAGAATTTTTGGAGGAAAAGGAGATTTGACTTTAAAATTTAATGGAAAAGAGGGGGTGAAATTCAGAGTTCCTTATGTGTTGTGCGATTATTCAAATAAGTGTGTTGTGAAGTTTTTTAATTTAGACGAACAACAAAAAGGAGAAATTATTTTTCCGGAATTCAGTTCAAAATATTCTTCTTTAACCTTGATTCCATCTGTCCAAAATAAATTATCCGGTTTTACCGGCAGCGACCCGGCTTATCTTTTTTCCTGGGAAACTAGAATAAAAGAATCATCAAAAGATAACCCGGAGTTAATTGAAAAACTTTTAGCTCAAATTGATTATTTGCAAAAAGAGATTGCCAGATTGCGGGCTGAAATTAACGCTATTTTATCCGGGCAAACCCCTGCTTACTCTTGTACTGAAATTAGAAGCAACCTTTATTTTGGAATGAGAGATAATCAGGAAGTTCGCTGTTTGCAGGAGTTTTTAAAATCCCGGGGTTCCGAGATTTATCCTGAAGGTTTGGTTACAGGGAACTTCCTTTCTTTAACAGGGGAGGCGGTTATTCGCTTTCAGGGAAAATACGCTTCGGAGATATTGGCTCCTTTGGGCTTGAAGGGTGGAACGGGATATGTGGGAGCGGCAACGAGGTCAAAGATAAACCAGCTTATTGGTTTTTAATTCCTGAGGGATGTGGAGAACTTTCTTGTTCGTTGCTTATTGGTCGGTATAATAAAGGTAGTAGGATTTTAAATATCCCCTGCTTAATTGGTGTTAGGGGAAAAGGTCGAATTCCTGTTATTTGTTGATGTAGAACGAATAATAGGAAGTAATAAATGAAAACTGATATCTAAATATGAAAAAAGAAATTTATCTTTTGATTGGTTTGGTGGCGATATTCAGCTTAATTCCAGTTTTATCGGCAAAGGCCAACGATATTACAACTCTAATTGTTACCCCGACCAATGTCTATGGCGGTTATGTTTCTGACTACAATATTAGTTTTGTGGTTGCTTCTTCTACTGAAATAGAAAGTAAGATAGTGCTTACTTTTCCGGGCGGATTTAATGTTGCGAATGCCGCGACCAGCACAGCTTCTACTACTGATGGTGCTGGCGACGGCGTATTAGCGAGTTCGACTATAGCAGGTCAAGTAATTACTTTGCAGTTAGCAGGTAACGGAGTAGATCCAGCCGGAGAAACAGTAGAAGTAAACTTGACCAGCATTGTCAATCCCTATACCGGGGGCAGCCCCACTATAACGGTGGCAACCCTTACTGAGAATGGTGGAGCCATAGATAGCGGAACCAGCGCGGCTTTTAACATTACTCCTGGTATTCAGCCGCTTTCTTCTTCTGGCGATCGTACGCCTCCGAACTCATATATAACCAGTCCGACAGATGGTTTAACTATTCCAGTTGGCGAAAAATATACTATTAAGGGAACGGCTCAGGACGCAGGCGGTTCTTCGGTTCAGAAGGTGGAAATAAGCTTAGACGGCGGCAATAGTTGGTTTTTGACAGAAATAAAGGGCGCGCTTGAGAATGTTTTTTCTTGGGAATATGTCTGGCAAAATCCAACCAAAGGAGAGTATGTCATTAAAGTCCGGGCAACTGATGCAGTGGGCAATATTGCGAGCCCGTCAGTCGGAGTGAAAGTAACGGTAGCCGTACCTGTTCCAGAAACTCCGATAGAAGTTCCCGAAAAACCGATTATTGAAATGACTGTTCCGGAATTGGAAGCTAAAATTACTGAAATTCAGCAAAAAATTATTGATATTCTGGAGCAGATTATTCAGCTTTTCCAGCAGCAGATTCAAGCGCTTTTGGCTAAATAATCGAGCCAGATGGAAATAGACTAAAAACCGTTCCGCTTTTAGCGGAACGGTTTTTAGTTAGAATTTACCATACGGGGCAAATAGAGTTTTCCACAAGTAGCCCATATTGAATCTAATTGATACCTCTTGACACCCATTGATGGGTGGTTTATTATTAAAGTATGCCTCGCAGAGAAATTTCTAATTGATTATATTCAATAATCAAATTTTACCATGCCCGAAATAAACCCAAAAGAAGTTTATACGACCAAAGAAACTCAAGAATTTTTGAAGGTGAGCCCCAGTACGATAAAAAGATTGATAAAAAATGGCATAATTAAAGCCTATAAAGTAGGTGGAGTTTACCGAATTTGGGGGGATGAAATTCTGAAAATCCTTTCTCCGAAAACTGGGGAAAAGGTTTATAATATCTATCACAAAATTAAAGAGAAAACCAGAGAAACCATTGAGAAATGGTAATTTTATGAATCAAAAGAGAGAAAAAATTTTAGTTACCGGAGCCGCAGGTTATATTGGTTCAGTTTTAGTTCCTGAACTTTTAAAAGAGGGTTACGAAGTAATAGCCCTTGATAATTTTATGTATAATCAGAATTCTCTGTCAGATTGTTGTTATGATAAAAAATTGACTATTGTGCGGGGAGATGCAAGAGATGAGGGTTTGGTTTCAAAATGCATAAAAAGCGTAGATTATATTTTTCCTTTGGCCTGTTTAACCGGAGCTCCTTCGTGCGACAAAGACCCAATCGGAGCCAGAACTACTAATTTGGAAGCGATAAAAATGATATTGAAGATTAGAAATAAGAATCAAAGAATCGTTTTCCCGACATCAAATAGCGGCTATGGTATAGGCCAAGAAGGAATATATTGCGACGAAAATAGTCCCTTAAGGCCAGTTTCTCTATACGGCAGATTAAAAGTTGAAGCCGAAAAGGCAATTTTAGAATCCGGAAATAGTATTGCTTTGAGATTAGCTACCACCTTTGGGATTAGCTCAAGGATGAGATTAGACCTTTTAGTTAATGATTTTGTTTTTAGGGCGGTTAACGACAAATATATTGTTTTGTTTGAGGCGCATTTTAAAAGAAATTATATTCACATTCGCGATGTAGCCAAAACCTTTATTCACTGCCTTAATAATTTTGAGAAGATGAAGAATGAATCCTATAATATTGGTTTGGATGAAGCTAATTTGAGCAAATGGGAACTCTGCGAGGAAATAAAAAAACAAGTTCCCGAGTTCGTTTTTATAGAATCAAAAATTGGGAAGGACCCCGACAAAAGAAATTATATTGTCAGCAATGAAAAAATTAAGAGAACCGGTTTTCAGCCCCAATTTTCTTTACAGGACGGAATCACGGAATTAATGAAGGGTTATCAAATCATTAAAAGAAATCAATTTTCCAATCTTTAAAATGCCAGAAGAAACAGATTTAATAATAGTCAAACCGGCCAGCCCTCAAAGAATGTATGGTTCTTTAAGCTTATCTTTGTCCGGAATTGAGCCTCCTATTTTCGGAATAGCTCTTGCCGGATTTATCAGAAGCAAGGGCTATTCAGTAAAAGTATTTGATGCTGAAACGGAGGGATTAGATACCGAAACTCTGGCAACAGAGATAATTAAGCACAATCCTCTTTTAGTAAATATTATTGTGGCTGGCTCAAATCCGTCAGCCTCTTCAACGCCGTTAATGGTAGTCACAGGAGAGATTCTCCGAGAGTTAAAGAAAAAATCTCCTTCTTTTAAAATAATTCTTACCGGCATTCACCCTTCAGCCCTTCCTGAGAGAACATTAAAAGAAGAAAAAACCGATTTTGTAGGGAAAGGAGAAAGTTTCTATACTGTCTGGCGGCTTCTAGAGGCACTGAAATCCGGAGAAAAAGTAAGGGAGATTAAAATCAGGGGACTTTGGTATTTAAAAGACGGCAAATTAATCTCTGGGGGCTGGGGAGAGTTGGTGAAAAATCTGGATGAGATCCCTCTGCCGGCCTGGGACCTCTTAGATATGACAAAATACCGTGCCCACAATTGGCACTGTTTCGGTCATCTTAGTCAAAGAAGTCCTTATGCCGTCATCTATACCAGTTTAGGATGTCCTTATAATTGTTCTTATTGTAATATACACGCTTTTTATGACGGTAAACCGGGAATTCGTTTCCGCAGTCCGGAAAAAATAATTGAGGAAATAGGCCTTTTGGTCAAAAATTACGGAGTTAAAAACATTAAATTTCTCGATGAATTATTTGCCATTAACGAAGAAAGGATTGCCAGGCTCTGCGACCTGATTATTGAAAGAAAATACGATTTAAACATCTGGGCTTATGCCAGGATAAATACGGTTGATGAGGCAATGCTGAGAAAAATGAAAGAGGCGGGAATAAACTGGCTCTCTTACGGGATTGAATCTGGAAGCCAGAAAGTGAGAACAGGCGTTGATAAATTAGGATTCAGCCAGGACCAGATTAAGAAAGTTATTAAGATGACAAAGGATGCGGGCATCTATATTATGGGGAACTTTATTTTCGGCCTGCCCGACGACAATCTCCAGACCATGCAAGAAACTTTTGAGCTGGCAAAAGAATTAAATTGTGAGTATGTAAATTTTTATATGGCAATGGCTTATCCCGGCTCAAGATTGTATGAAGAGGCATTAAAGGAAGGAGCTGAATTGCCAAAAGGCTGGTTGGGGTACGCTCAGCTAAATGAGGAAACTTTACCCTTAGCGACAAAATATATCTCTGGCCGAGAGGTTTTGAGTTTTCGGGACAAAGCCTTCCAAGAATATTATACTAATCCAAAATACTTGGAGATGATTGAAGAGAAATTTGGCCAAGAAGCTGTTAGTCATATAAACGAAATGTTAAAACACGAAATTAGGCGGAAATATATTTAAATATGGTTATTTCAAAAACACCATTTAGAGTTTCCTTTTTCGGCGGCGGGACAGATTATCCCGTATGGTATAAAAAGAACGGCGGTCAGGTGCTATCTACCACCATTGATAAATACTGCTATATTACCCTTCGTTACTTGCCGCCCTTCTTTCCTTACAAACACCGAATTGTTTATTCTAAGACCGAAACAGTCAATGATATAAACGAAATTTTGCATCCGGCAGTAAGGGCAATTTTGAATTTTTTAAAAATTGATAAAGGATTGGAAATTCACCATGACGGAGATTTGCCGTCCCGAACTGGTATGGGTTCCTCCTCGGCCTTTACCGTCGGTCTTTTAAATTCTCTCTATGCGCTAAAGGGAATTATGGCTTCCAGGGATAGATTAGCCAAGGAGGCAATTTCTATTGAGAGGGGCATTCTTAAAGAAAGTGTCGGCTCTCAGGACCAGGTGGCTGCTGCTTACGGCGGATTTAATAAAATAACCTTTTCCGGAAAGGATGAAATCAAAGTTAAACCGATCACCTTGGCAGAAGAGAGGATTAAAGAGTTGGAGTCGCATTTGGTCCTCTACTTTACCGGGTTTTCCCGATATGCTTCCGAAGTAGCTAAGGCCCAGATTGAGAAAACCCCGGATAAAAAAAGAGAATTAACTTTAATGTATCAGATGGTTGATGAAGCGATAAATATTCTTAACAATAAAAATAGGAGTATTTCGGAATTCGGAAAATTACTCAACGAAGCCTGGCAGTTAAAGAGAGGTCTTACCAATAAAATATCAACCCCGGAAATAGACAATATCTATCAAAGAGCTTTAGAGGTTGGAGCTGTTGGCGGAAAACTCTTGGGAGCGGGCGGCGGGGGCTTTATGCTTTTATTTGTTCCCCCTGAAAAACAAAAAAAACTTAGAGAAAAATTAAAAAATTTATTAGAAGTTAAATTTAATTTTGAAAGAGGAGGCAGTCAAATTATTTATTACAACAACGAAGTATGAAAATTCCTTTTGGCACAATTTCTATTACCAAAAAAGCAAAAGAATTAGTAAATAGCGCGTTAGATTCCGGCCGAGTTTCCGGTGGAAAATATGTTAGAGAATTTGAGGAGCGGTTTGCCAAGTTGGTCGGCGCTAAGGAATCTGTAGCGGTAAGTAGCGGAACCGATGCTGATACTTTGGCTCTGGCTGTTTTATATGATTTCGGAGCAAAAAGGGGGGATGAAATTATTTTACCGGCTTTATCTTTTGTGGCAACCGGCAACGCCGTTTTACAGGCCGGTTTTAAGCCGATATTTGTTGATATAGAAAGAGAAACATTGAATATAAATGTTAAAGAAATTGAAAAAGTGATAACCGAGAAGACGAGAGCCATTCTTCCTGTTCATTTAATGGGAAAACCAGCTGATATGGACGCTATCAATAAAATAGCTAAGAAACACAACCTTTACGTAATTGAAGATGCGGCTGAAGCTCACGGTTCAGTTTATAAAGGAAAAAATGTTGGGACATTGGGCGATATGGCGGCTTTTAGCACTTATGTAGCTCACCTAATCAGCACCATAGAGGGAGGAGTAATAACCACCAATAATTCTGAATTTGCTGAGATTTTAAGGTCTTTAAGAGCTCATGGCCGGGCTTGTAATTGCAAGGTTTGTACTTTAAATATCAAGGGCGGCTATTGTCCTAAAAGATTTCGATATGGAGAAGATATCAGGTTTTTATTTGAGAGAATTGGTTATTCATCCAAGATGAATGAATTGGAAGCAGCCGTAGGTCTTGGTGATTTAGATATCTATGATGAAATTTTAGAAAAGAGGAGAAAGAACTTGCTTTCGTTAATGAAAAAATTTGAAAAATTTAAATTTTATTTAACAACCATTAAAGAAGAAAAAGATGAAAAAATCGGACCTCATGCTTTCCCGATAATCATCCAGGAAGGAGCATCCTTTAAAAGAAAAGATTTAGTGGATTATTTAGAAAAAAATGGTATTGAAACCAGGAGCTTATTTTCTTCAATGCCTACCCAGTGCCAAGGATTTTCTTTTTTGGGATATAAATTAGGCGATTTTCCCGAAGCTGAATATATAGGGAATAACGGCTTGCACATCGGAGTCCATCAGGACTTAAATGAAGAACATATTGATTATTTTATTGAAACAATAGATAAATTTTTATCCGCGCATAAGAAATAGGCGATAAAGCTGTTGCTTCATCTTTATCTGCGTTTTTTATAAAATAAAAAACTTGATGATTAAAGTAAAGAAAACAAATTTAAAAGGGGTTTTAGAAATTTTTCCGGATATTTTTAAGGATTTTCGGGGACAGTTTCTTGAAACTTATAATGGAGCGCTTTACAAGAAAAAAGGGATTAAGGTTGATTTTCTTCAGGACGATATTTCTTATTCCAAGAAAAATATTTTGAGAGGTATTCACGGCGATAACAAAACCTGGAAATTGGTTTCCTGCCTGTACGGAAAACTATATTTAGTGATAGTCAACTGCGATAAAAAATCAAAATATTTTGGCAAGTGGCAGACATTTATTCTCTCTGACAAAGACAAACAACAGATATTGATACCGCCAAAATACGGCTGTTCTTTTCTGGTGTTAAGCGAAGAAGCAATTTTCAGCTATAAGCAGTCCGCTTATTATAAGCCCGGCCGTCAGTTCACTTATAAATGGAACGACCCGAGATTTAAGATTAAATGGCCGATTAAAAATCCTATTTTGTCAAAGCGGGATAAATTAGGCCACTATGCCTGAAGAAAAAAATATGCCAAACATTGATGAATTAAAAAAGAAAGCTTTGTGGGTAAGGAAGGAAACTCTGGAAATTTATAAAACTACTCGGGATGTAAGATTAGCTTCTTCTTTGTCACCGGTTGAAATATTTACAGCTTTATATTATGGAAAGATATTAAGATACGACCCAAAAAATCCTCAATGGGAAGGGAGAGACAGATTTATTATTTCCAAGCCTCACGGAGCAATTTCTTTATATCCCATATTAGCTGATTTGGGGTTTTTCAATAAAAAAGAATTAAAAAGAGTGGCCAAGAACGGCTCTCTGCTTGGTGGTATCCCCGACCCGACAGTTCCCGGATTTGAAACCATCAATGGTGCCCTGGGGCACGGCTTGGGAGTGGCTTGCGGCATCGCCCTTGGATTAAAAAAGAAAAAATCTAACTCAAAGATATTTGTTTTATCGGGCGACGGAGAATTAAATGAAGGAGCGGTTTGGGAAGCCGTTATGTTTGCCTCCCAACACCGGTTAAATAGCTTGATATTGATCGTTGATAATAATAAAATTTCAATGTTAGATTTCTGTAAAAATATTATTGACCTTGCTCCTCTTGAGGAAAAATTTAAAGTTTTTAAATGGAAAGTCAAAGTCGTTGACGGACATAATATAAAAGAGGTTTATAAATCACTCAAAGAATTAAAAGCAGAAAAAAGCGATTATCCGAAAGTATTAATAGCTAATACCGTTAAGGGCAAGGGGGTTCCCGAATTGGAGAATGATGTTTTATGTCATACAAGAGTATTAAAAGAAAACGAAATTATTAACGCTATAAAAAAATTAAATGAATGCTGAAGAACCAAAAACAATGAGAGATGCTTTTATTGACGGGGTTTGCAAAAAAATGCGCAAGAATCGCTCTATCTTTTTCTTATCAGCCGATTTTGGCGCTCCTGCCCTTGATAAGATAAGAAAGAATTTTAAAGGCAGATTTATAAACGTGGGAATCGCCGAACAAAATTTAATCAATGTTGCCAGCGGATTGGCTTTAGAGGGATTCACTACTTATGCTTATGCCATAGCTCCCTTTATAACTATGAGGGCTTATGAGCAAATAAGACAGAATCTGTCTATTTCTTCCCAGATAAAACCCCTTAATGTTAATCTTGTCGGGGTGGGAGCCGGATTGAGTTATGACCTTTCCGGTCCTTCCCATCATTGCTTGGAAGATATCAGCATTATGCGGCTTTTGCCTAATTTTATGGTTTTTTCGCCAAGCGACTGGAAGCTGGCTGAACATTTCGTCGGTTATTCAATCAATATAAAAATGCCAAAATATCTGCGATTCGATGGAAGACAACTACCTGCAATCTATAAGAAAATAAACAACAAAATCCTGGAAAGAGGATTCTGTGAGTTGTCAAAAGGCAAAAAAGTTTGTCTGGTTTCTACCGGTTTTATGACTCATCGGGCATTAAAGGCTGCAAAGGAGTTTCAAAATATTGGAGTCATTGATGTGTTTATGTTGAAGCCTCTAAATGAGAATTTATTGTTTAAGGCGCTTAAAAAATACGAATATGTCATTACGATTGAAGAAGGATTTATAAACAACGGCGGATTAGATGGTTTAATATCAAAAATACTCCGCGACCATCAATCCAATATCAAGGTAAAAAATTTGGGTTTTGATGATAAACATATTTTTGAAGTGGGGAGTAGAAATTATTTACATAGATTAAATAAATTAGACGAAGGGAGTATCATTAAAACAATTAAAGGTCGGATAAAATAATTAATAGATTAAAAGCTTTATTGATTATGGACAAAAATTTGTTAATCAGACACGCAATACAAAATACCATAGATACGAAAACGAATATTTTACAAAATAAGGAGATGTTGGATTTGATTGGCAATGCTGCAGAAGAAATGATAACGGCATTTAAGAGGGGCAACAAAGTGTTGTTTTGCGGTAATGGCGGTTCCGCTGCCGACGCTCAGCATTTAGCTGCAGAACTCTCGGGTAAATACTATTTAGACAGAGATCCCTTGCCGGCAGAACCATTAAATATAAATACCTCTTTCTTAACGGCGGTGGCAAACGATCTTTCATATGAAGAAGTATTTTCCAGATTGATTAAGGCTATCGGCCGACCAGGAGATATTTTAGTGGCTCTTTCAACTTCCGGGACATCGCCGAATATAATAAAAGCGCTTGAGATGGCAAATAGCATAGGTATGACGATAATTGGTTTATCCGGAGAAACTGGCGGCGAGATGGGCGATTTTTGTAAATACTTGATAAAAGTGCCCTCAGTTGATACGCCCAGAATTCAAGAATCCCATACCCTAATTGGACACGTTATTTGTGAAATTGTAGAAAAGAGCATTTTCGGTGGAGTTAAAACAGCTTAAATGAAAAAACTCAAAATATTCAGAATAATCATCAAGCCATTTATAGGACGAGGGATAGGGTATAAATCTTCTTTTTTAAGAAATTTATTTTACAGACAATTTAGCAGGTTAGCGGTTAACTTTCTAAGCCCGATTACAATCCCCGGTGGGAATAAACTGCATTTACCGCCTAATGGGATAGATTATTTAATAGGACCATACGAGGAATTTCAAACAGAGCTAATGAGAAAAAACATTAAACCGGGGGATACCTTTTTAGACCTTGGGGCGGGCATAGGATACCACACAACAATTATATCAAAAATTATTGGCGACAAAGGAAAGGTTGTCTCTTTTGAGCCTGACCCGAATTATTTCAAACTGCTCCAAAAGAATACCAAAGAAAACGATTGTAATAATATCGTTCTGTTCCAAAAAGCGGTTTTAAACAGAAATGGAAAAACTAAACTATTTCTATATGACAAAGTAGGGAGAAATAGGATAGAGGATATCAATTATTTACTCAGCGGTTTAGAAGTGCGCGATCTTATTGAGGTAGAAGGTGTAAAACTGGACGATTTCATGAAAGACGAAAAGATTGACTTTATCAAAATGGATATAGAGGGAAGTGAATATTTGGCGCTTGATGGCATGAAGTCCTTAATTAAAAAAAATCCGGAGGTTAAAATAATCGCAGAATTTCCAAATTATAAACCATTAGAATTTCTCCGGTTATTAAAAAAGTTAGAATTTAAGATATATGAAATGAAGGGAGATACCAAAGAGTTAAGCCCCATTGAAAATTTCAAGGAATTTGTAGAGATAAGATTTGAAAAGATAGACGACAGTAAAAGGGAAATTGGGGATTTGTTCTGCGAGAAAGATTTAATTAACCAAAATAATTAAAACAAAAACAATAAAGAAAAAAGATAATGAAGGCAGTAATTATAGCCGGCGGGAAAGGTACTCGCTTGGTCTCTGTTATCAAAAATACGCCCAAATCCCTGGTAAAAATCGGTAGGAGACCAATTATTGAGCACCAGCTCTTTCTTCTTAAAGAAAGCGGCATTAAAGAAGTTTGGCTCCTTTTGGGATATTTAGGAGATAAAATAAAAAAGCACCTTCAAAAAAGAAAGATACGGAACCTTAGTATTTATTATAACCAGGAAGAAAAACCCTTAGGAACGGCAGGCGCTCTTAAGGTGTTGGAAGGCAGAATAAGAGAAGATTTTTTAGTTCTTTCCGGCGATGTAATGATGGATTTTGATATAAAGAGATTCATTCGCTGGCACAAACAAAAAAGGGGAATAGCCTCAATTATAGTTCATCCTAATGACCATCCCTTTGATAGCGACCTGGTTGAGCTGAATGATAAAGGACGAATTACGGCGTTATTGAGAAAACCGCATTCCAAAGGGATAACTTTTCGCAATTTAAGCATTGCTTCGGTTTATATCTTTTCTCCGAAAATTTTTAAATATATACCAAAAAACGAAAAATCTGATATTGAAAAAGATATACTGCCTCAGCTCTTAAAATCAAAAGAAAAAATATACGCTTATAACACTCCGGAATATTTAAAAGACATCGGCACGCCAAAAAGATTAACAGAGGCGAGAAGAGATTATATTTCCGGAAAAATAAAAAAACTAAATTTTAAAAACAAAAGAAAAGCAGTTTTCCTTGACAGGGATGGCGTCATCAGCGAAGAGGTTGACCAACTTTCAAAAATAGACGATTTGAAAATCTATAATTTTTCCTCTAAAGCCATAAAAAAAATCAATGAAAGTGATTATTTAACCATTATTATTACCAACCAGCCAATGATTGCCAAGGGATTTATGACGGAAAAGGATTTGGATAAAATACATAAAAAATTAGAAACAGAATTGGGGCTAAAGGGAGCTAAAATAGATGCAATTTATTATTGTCCCCATCATCCGGAAAAAGGATTTTTAGGAGAAAGGCCGGAGTTAAAAATTAAATGCAATTGCCGAAAACCGGAAATAGGGCTTCTCTTGAAAGCAAAAAGAGATTTTAACATAAATCTCAAAAAATCTTATTTGATTGGTGATAAAACCAGCGATATATTAGCCGGGAAGAGAACGGGCTGTAAAACCATTTTAGTAAAAACAGGTTATGGGGGAAAAGACGGGCTTTTTTCCGTAAAGCCGAATTTCACGGCAGATGATTTGCTTAAAGCGATTGGAATAGTGATTCAAAAAAAATATGAAAATTAGCAATTTCAACGACATCAAGGCTCTTTTATTTAATAATTTAAGCGTTAGGCAGACAATCTTTAAAAACACTCTTTGGCTGTCGGTCAGCACAGTTGTTAATAAATTACTGGCATTGGTTTTGTTGATTTACGCTGCCCGTATTTTAGGAGCCGCAGGATACGGAAAATTTACTTTTGCCTTAGCTTTTGTTTCTTTGTTGATGATTTTTTCCGATTTTGGTTTGTCGCCGATTGTTACTCGCGAATTTGCGCGCGAAAAAGAGAAAAAAGAAGAATTTTACTCCATCATTTCTTTAAAAATTTTATTGGCTTTTGCAACTTTTGTGTTGATTCTATTGAGCGCGTTTTTCATTGTGCCGGGGAAAGATACTCAGATGATAATCTTGATTTTGGCTTTTTTCCTTTTAATTAATAGCTTCATTTCTATTTGTCATTCTTTTTTCCACGCTCGGCAGAAAATGGAATACGAGGCCTGGTTTGAAACCCTGCAGTCTTTGATGATATTCGGTTTGGGCCTTTTTGTGCTTTTCAGGTTTCCTTCGGTTGAAAACTTGAGTTATGCTTATTTCTTTTCTTCTTTAGTTGCCTTAATTTTTGTATTGCTTTTTTTCCATTTTAAGATTTTTCCTTTGAAAATTAGGTGGGATTTTCTGGTCTGGAAGAAATTCTTAAAAATGTCCTGGCCTCTGGCTTTGATTGGATTATTCGGCGTAATCTACGGCTATACTGATTCTGTAATGCTTGGTTTTTGGCATATGTTGGCTGAAACTGGTTGGTATAACGCCGCTTCCAAAATTGTGATGGCTGGCTTAATTCCGATGGGTTTGATCGGCGCAAGTTTTTACCCGGCTTTAAGCAAGTTTTCCAAAGAATCAAAAGAAAAATTCCAAAAGGCCTGGAATTACGAATTAGAGATTATGATTTTGCTTGCCTTGCCTTTGGTGGTTGGGGGAATGCTTTTAGCTCCAAAGATTATTTATTCTTTTTATTCTTTGGAGTTCACTCCTTCAATTTTAGCTTTCCAGATTTTGATTTTAACAGCCGGAATTATTTTTCTTTACAGGCCCTTTTATGATGCGATGATTGTTTTAAACCAGCAGGCAAAAACATTTTGGATTACAGCCGTGGGAGCTGTAGTAAATGTTATTTTAAACCTGATTTTAATTCCAAGATACAGTTTGTACGGAGCGGCGGTTGCCACTGTAATTACTAATTTTTTAATTCTGTTAATTATTATTTTTTACACAAGAAAATTTACTTTTATCCGTTTTTCCGGTCTTAAAATTTTTTTCACTCTTTTGACCTCTGCTATTGCCTCAGCTTTTATGTATTTTGTTATAAAACAACCAGTAATATATAATATTAATATATTCCCCTTGGTCCTTGTTGGAACAGCAATCTACTTTATTAGCTTTTTAGCTTTTAAAAAATATATATTTAGATATTTTGAAAAAATTTATTATGCTTAAAAATAAAAAAATTATCGCTTTAATTCCGGCCAGGGGCGGGTCAAAATCAATTCCTAAAAAAAACATAATTGACATAGGGGGTCATCCCCTCATTGCTTATTCAATAGCAGTTGCGAAACTATCAAAGTTTATTGATAGGATAATCGTCAGTACTGATAGTAGGGAGATAGCTGAAATTGCCAAACATTATGGAGCCGAGGTTCCCTTTTTGCGTCCTAAAAAATTCGCCACAGACAACGCCAGAGACATAGGGCTTATTAAGCATGCTATAAGATGGCTTAAACGTAACGAGAATTTTCATCCGGCTTATTTAGTTTTTCTTCGTCCAACCACACCGCTGAGAAATATTCGGGTTGTGGATGGCGCAATTTCAGAAATAATTAAAGACAAAAAGGCCACAGCTTTAAGAAGCGGTCATCTTTTTGAGTCCTCGGCCTATAAGCTGTTTAAAAAGAAAGGAGATTATGCGGAATTCTTTGGCGGGAAAGATTTCAAACCTGACGTAGAATATCAGGATTTCCCTCGCCAAAAACTCCCCGCCACTTACAAAGCAAACGGCTATGTAGATATTATTTTGCCGAAAACGGTAGAGAGAACCTGTAAACTTCACGGCAAAAGAATCAGGGCTTTTGTTACTGATGAAGTTGCCGACATAGATAATTTAAAAGATGTGAATTTTGCCAGAGAAATATTAAAAAACAAAGAATACTCGCCGCTGATAAATTTACTGAATAAAATAAAAAGGTCGAAAAAAATCAAATAAAAAATGAAAAATATGTCAAAAAATTTAACCGATATTTTAAAAAATAAAAACTGCTTTATAACCGGCGCTACGGGCGGAATAGGAAAATGCATAGCAATGAAGATGACAGAGAATGAGTGCAATCTGTTTTTAACTTCTCCGAGCGCCAGAGAGTTAAAAAGATTGAAAGAAGAGATCAAGGACGCGTACGGCAATGGTATCAAGGTTTTTTATAAGGAAGGAGACTTAAATAAAGTTGAAGATATCAAAAGAATTATTGATGAAGCAAAAAAGAAATTTAAGTTTGTAGATATTCTCATAAATTGCGCTGGCGTCTTTCCAGTCAAATCTTTACAGGATTCTAACCTAGAAGATTTTGATAATTGTTTTAACGTAAACATCAGAGCGCCATTTCTTTTTTGTAAAGCTTTTTCTCGGTCTATGATAAAAAACAAATGGGGCAGAATCGTAAACATTGGTTCTTCATCAGCTTACGGCGGATTCAAGGAGACCTCCGCATATTGTTCTTCAAAGCATGCTCTTTTAGGGCTTTCCCGTGCATTACATTGCGAATTAAAAGAATACGGCGTAAGGGTTTTTTGTGTTTCGCCAGCGTCAGTAAAAACAGAAATAGGCAAAAAGGTTACTTGGCAGGACTATAACACATTCATAAATCCAGAGGATATTGCTAAATATATCAGTTTCATAGTTTCATTTGACGGAGATATGGTATCAGATGAGGTAAGGTTAAACAGGATGATAACGCAATAAATAAAATTAATAGATAAAATAAAATTATTATGAAAAAAATTCGCCATTTCGGAATCGTAGTAAGCGACATTGAAAAATCCCTTCATTTTTACAGGGACATTTTAGGGCTTCAGACCAAGAGAGACATGCTGGAAGAGGGAGATTTTATTGATGCGATTCTGGGGTTAAAAGGCGTAAAAGTAAGGACGGTCAAAATGGTTGCTGACGACGGAAACCTAATAGAACTTTTATGGTATCAATCGCATAAAGGCAAAAAAATTGAAAATAAAGAAATTTTCGACATCGGCGCCTCGCATCCCTCTTTTACCGTGGAAAATCTTGATTATGAGTACAAAAGATTAAAAGAAAATGGTGTTAAATTTAATTGTCCTCCTCAAATATCTCCTAAGGGGAAAGTAAAAGTTGTTTTCTGTTATGACCCTGATGGAGTTCCTGTCGAGTTAGTTGAAGAAATAGGTTAAAAAATATGGTCAGCTATCTTGATGTTATTTATAACAAAAAAACAAAACCATATACCGATTATCCACATCAGTTGTGCCGGCATTTATTTGATCGATTTAATATGAAGCGAGGCGATAGACTTTTAGATGCTGGTTGTGGCCGAGGCGATTTTGCTAAGGGATTCAAAGAGTTAGGAATGGAAGTTTCCGGAATTGATTATGAGAAAAGCGATTCGGAAATATTAAAAGACATAGAAATTAAAATAACCGACCTTGAAAAAGATGTCTTTCCTTTCAATGGCGGGGTATTTGATTTTGTGTTTTCCAAATCGGTCATAGAACATCTTTGGACGCCCGATAATTTTATAAAAGAAATTTACCGAGTTTTAAAACCCAGAGGCAAAGTAATTGTGATGACTCCTGATTGGCAGAGCCAGATGTGTATATTTTATAACGATTATACCCATCGTCACCCTTACACCCAGATGTCCCTGAGAGATTTATTAAAAATACACGGATTTAAAGAGGTTTCTTCAGAAATATTTTATCAACTGCCTGTTTTGTGGAAATATCCTTGGTCAAAAATTTTCTCTAAATTCTTACAACTTTTCGGTCCGGTTAAAAAAATTCACAAAAATAAATTTATCAGATGGTCAAGAGAATTAATGATGTTAGGAACTGGTGTCAAATGAAAAAATAAAAGGTCAAAAATAATTAACGAAAATAATTATTAATAACTATTAAAAATATGACAAGAACAAAAAAAGTGAAAATCGGAAAAAAGGTAATAGGTGAGGACGAGCCGGTTTTCGTAATCGCGGAAATAGGCATTAATCATAACGGCGATATCAATATTGCCAAAAAATTGATAGATATGGCGGTAGGGGCCGGTTGCGATGCAGTAAAGTTTCAAAAACGGACCGTTGAACTTGTTTACACAAAAGAAGAATTGGTAAGGCCAAGAGAAAATCCATTTGGACCGACTAACGGTGATTTAAAAAGAGGGCTTGAGTTTGGCGAAAAAGAGTATAAAGAAATAGACAGATATTGCAAGGAAAAAGGAATTATCTGGTTTGCTTCTCCCTGGGATTTAAAAAGTGTCGATTTTTTGGAGAAATTTAATGTGCCTTGCTACAAAATCGCTTCGGCTTGTTTGACGGATGATGAATTATTAAAGAAAGTCCGCGCCACCGGAAAACCAGTTATTTTATCCACCGGTATGAGCACCGTAGAAGAAATAAGGCATGCGGCAAGTGTGCTCGGCGAGCAGGATTTGATTCTGCTTCAATGCACGGCAACTTATCCCTCAAAAGACGAAGAATTAAACTTGAAGGTAATTCCTTGGCTGAAAGAAAATTTTAATTGTCCTATTGGATACAGCGGTCACGAGGTGGGCGTTTATTCATCTTTAGTAGCGGCAGTTCTGGGCGCCTGCGTAGTGGAAAGACACATCACTTTAGACAGGGCAATGTGGGGAAGCGATCAGGCGGCAAGCTTGGAGCCGGACGGTCTTAACAGATTGGTTAAAGTTATTAGATTTATGCCTTTATGGATTGGAGACGGCAAAAAGAGAGTTTTTGAAAGCGAAATACCAATTCTTGAAAAATTGAGAAAAGTTAAATAATCCTATAGTTAAATAATTCTATTATGAAAAAAAAGAAACAGAACCCAAAAAGCTTTGACGGCCTATCTGTGGTTAATGTTGAGTTAACCAGTAGGTGTAATAAAAATTGCTGGATGTGCGGCAGGAGAAAAATAGATAGAGAGTATCCGGAGATCGCCTTTAAATATGGAGATATGGATTTTGAATTGGTAAAAAAAATCGCAAAACAACTTCCAAGCGGAATTGTGGTTCAGTTGCACAATAACGGAGAATCTCTTTTATATCCGAGATTTGGCAAGGCGGCAAAATTATTTAACCGGCAAATAAGATGTCTTGATACTAACGGTAAATTAATCGTTGAAAAAGCCAAAGAAATTATCGGAAATTTAGACACCCTGACCATTTCCGTTATTGAAAACGACCCGGAAGCCGAGGAGCAGTATAAATTAGTCAAGAAATTTTTACAGATTAAGGGTAATAGAAAACCCTTTATGGTATATAGGTGCTTGGGAAAAGTTGATTTGGAGCGATATAAAAAATTAGACGGAATAACAGTGACAAGAGTGTTGCATAATCCTTTGGGCAGCTTTCAGTATCAGAAAAAACCGACAATTCCGGAAATAGGTATATGTTTAGATATGTTAAGCCATATGGCTATTGATAGATTTGGCAAGGTTTCTATTTGCGTCAGATTTGACCCCAAAAGATTAGGAGTTATTGGCGATGCCAACAAGACCCCCTTAGTTGATATCTGGAATAGTCCGAAAAGGAAAAAATGGTTGAAATACCACATTAAAGGTCAAAGAAAAAAGGTGCCCCTGTGTAGCTATTGCGATTTTTGGGGAGTGCCGACTGGTTATTAATATAAAAAACTTAAAATAGATAAAAGATGTATTTAAAATATTACAGAAAAAAAACTCTTGAGTTTAATAAAAAAATAGAATTAAGAGATAAGGAAAATAAATTTTACGTTTTTGCTGATAAACCCCAAAAATTTTTTTTGAAGGGAAATTTTTATTATTACAATTCGGATAAGTTAAAAAGCGTTTTTTTTAATAATAATCCGGAGCAACAATTAAGAAAATTATTAAAAAAATACAATCTCAATAATTTTATAAATAATGTTGAAGGAGAGTACTGGGGAGTAAAAATAGATTATAAGAATAAAACCTTAAAAATATTTAGTGATAAATTAAAGCAATTAGAATTGTATTATTTTTGGAACAAGGATGTTTTTCTAGCATCCGAAGACCCTAAAAAAATAATAGATGAGGTTGGAATTTTGGGGTATGAAAAGAACAGTTTAATCAGCAGCATTTTGCTTTATGTGCCAAAGGGCCACACTATTTTTAAAGGGATATATCGTTTGAAATATAATGAAATGGTCGCAATGACACAGGATAAAATTTTGATAGATAATCTTATAGATAAAAACACGGAAATTTCTAATTATTCAGAAGATAATTTAGTGCAATATAATAAAAATTTCAAAGATGCTGTTTTGTCAAGAGCTTCAAAAAACTTTAATTTAGTTTTAATTTCTGGAGGTTGGGATTCTACATTGATTTTATCTATATTAAGAAAATATCTTGGGAAAAATAAGGTGAAAGGTATAATCATGAGAATTATTCTTTCCGATGGACGATGTTTTAATACATTTGAAGTTGAGAAGGCAAAAAAAATAGGAAAAAGTTTGGGAGTAAAAACAGATGTAATCGAGGTTGATTATAGGAAGAAAGATGTGTCCGAGAAATTTAAAGAAGCAAAAGAGGAATTATTTTTGAAGAATCTTTTTCCCCTTGTTACGTTAGCAAACTGGAGCGCGGTGATTGGTTATATCATCCAGAAATACGGAAAAGAGGTGGTGGTATTTGACGGAGAGGGCGCCGACTCTTTACAAAATTATGGTTTTTCTCAATACATTTCTTTACTGCATGATGACGATAATTTTCGAGAGTATGCAGATAAAATGAAAAATTATTTATTCGGCCCCACCTTTTTTAAAAAGATTAAGAATAATAATTTTCTGGGCGATACGGTTTATAGAATTTTTTTAAACTTTAACAAAGATAAAAAATTTGTTAATGTTGAAAACCTTAACAATGGAAAAAAATTATATTATTATTTAATGTCTTTTATATTTTCCGATATAAGAATTCCATTTAGAAAAGTTGACTGCCAAAGATATGTTAAAAACACCGCTTTTAAAAATTTTGAAGGATGGTTAAAAAGAGAATATTTTCAAAAAGTAATTGATAATATTCAAGAAAAAGATTTGTATTATAGCTTTTCTTGTTTATATACTTTGTTTCACTTGCAAAGCCCTCAAATTCGTGTGTTTCAATCGGGCCTGGAGAATATGCGCTTTCCCTTTATTGACTCAAGTCTATTCAGATTTTTATATAAAATGCCGGAAAGTTTTGGAAGAGGGTTAAATTTTAATTCAGTAAAGTTTCCTGAAAAAAAACTAGCCAGAAATGTTTTCTCTAACGATCTGCTCAAAATTGTAGAATCGGGCCCTCATTCTTATTTATCTGAAATTGAAGATATTAACTTTTATGACGAATGTTTGTTAAAAGGATCGGTATATAAATATATGCGAGATAAAATTGATTATGAAAAAGTTAAAAATATTTTTGATAATAAAAGTTTTAATGGAATTGAAAGCTTGATCAAAAGATTTAAAATGGGCGAGTTAAAAAATATTTCTGGCACAGAAGCAAGGTTATTAATGCTTTTAACGTTGTTAGGCAATAACTCTCTTAAATAAAGAACGAAGGTGGGCAATTCTTCAACCAACAAAAATAAAAAAAAAGATTGTTTTAAAGTTCTTTTTCAGTCGACAACTCCCCAACTTTTCCGGACTACTCTTGTGGGGTATCTTTATGAGATTGCCCAAAGACATAGAGTGGTTTTACTGGCTGAAGAAATTGATTCTTACACAAAAAAAATTATTTGCGACAGAAATTTATTTCCCGGACTGGAAAAAATTATATTCTTTGAACCGCCTTTTTACGGAGATATTCTCCGCAAAAATTACCGGCTTTGTCAAAAATCAAAAAGAGTTATCCGGGATTATAAGCCCGATATTGTTATTGCCCCTGAAGATATTTGGCCTATGGGATTGTATTTGTTAAGGTTTGCCAAAAAGGCGGGAGCGATTACGGTTGCGGTTCAAGATGGTTTTAGAATAGCCGAAAAGAAAAAGCTGTATCTATGGTCCTGTTTGATGAACTCATATATGAAGATGCCGAGGTTTTTACCTTTTGCTATAAAATTATTTTTAGTGAAAATGAAAAAATACCTTGGCCACTTCTTTTATTATTGGATTCTTCCCATAACAGCAGGGGAAATGCCTTTTCCGGGCAAAACAAGTTTTGTTTTTTGGGATACCAGTCCCGGTATGAGGGATGACGATTATTCGGCAGTTTTTTCAAAAAGGGACTATGATTTGAGCATAAAAGATGGAGTCAAGCCGGAAAAACTATTTGTGCTTGGTCATCCGCTGGAGCATAAATCCGCAAGACAATTTTTTGAAAAAGCATATTTTTTAAAAAACAGAGAAAAAGAAAACGCAAAAACCTTAACTATTATGTGGCCCGATGAAAAGATTGGATTTAAAAAAAGGAATTATTCTTTGATTTCGCAAGAGAAAATACGAGAAAATAGAGTTAAAATCATTAAATTAATATCTGAAGAGCTTATAGGCTGGAAGATTTTTATAAAACCCCACCCTGATATTAAAAGCGTTTCGGAAGTAAAAAACTTTTTCGGCCAAGTTCCTGATAATATTTTAATTGTTGAACCAAAAGAGCCGGCTGATAAATATATTGAGATAAGCAGTGTTATCGTGGGAACGCCTCCCCCGAGCACATCTCTTTTTACCGCCTCAAAGCAGAATCCAGAGAAAATAATATTATCTTTGGACCTGAATGATGAATTTTTAGGAGATATTTACAAAAATTTTGATGGTATTGAATATATTGATAATGAAGAAAAATTTATTAATATTCTGAGACTGATTAGAGATAATAAATATTGCAAAAAACGCAGCGCTAAACCATATTCTGGTTTTTCTGATACCAATGAGTTGTTGGATTACATTTATGCCCACTATTCAAAGACCCCTCCTCTGCTAGAGCTACGGCGGGCAAGCAAACAAAACTTATGATAAACGTATATATTGACCCAACTTCTTACGTGCATTTGAATAATTTTTTTTTCAAAGAAGACAGCAAATATAACACAAATAACTGTCGCGGGCCATTTATTTTTTTAAAAAAATATTGCCGTGGGAAAGGTATAAATTTAAATACGATTGATTTGTGGAATCCTGCCGCAGCGAACCCTGCAGATATTTATATTTCTTTTGACCATAAATTCCTCTTAAGGAAATTTTACTGGAAATTGAGAAACAAAAACTATCCGATAATAAATCCAAAAAGATTTAAGAAGAAAATTTTGTTCCATTTTGAGCCGCCGGTTGTGATACCAGAGATTCGTTATATGTACAAAAAAATAATTAAAATTTATGATAAGGTTTTTTTTACCTGGGAAACAGGCACTCCGAAAATCCGCCATTTCCATACACCCTTACCTATACCCGGCAACGGAGTATCCCCTGATTATTGGGCGAATACAAATAGAAGATTCCTAACTTTAATAAATTCAAACAGAAGATTATTTTCTTACTACAAAGAGCTTTTAACAAAAAGAGTGAGGGCAATAATATTTTTCAGCCGGACAAATGATATTGATTTATACGGATTTGATTGGGAAAAGCCACCTCTTTTCCCTTATTGGTTTCATAAAAATGCAATTAAAAAAGTTTACAAGGGGCCGGTGGAAGATAAATACAAAAAATTAAGTGAATATAATTTTGCCCTAGCTTTTGAAAATTGCGAATTGCCGGGATATATCACCGACAAAATTTTTGATTGTTTTTATGTAGGAACAGTGCCAATTTATTTGGGGGACCCCGATGTAGAAAAATACATTCCTAAAGATTGTTTTGTTGATATGCGCGATTTCAAAAATTACGAAGAATTAAAAAGATTCCTAAAATCCTTAACCGAATCGGAAATTAAAAAATATAAAGATAATGCTCGTTTGTTTTTAGAATCTGAGAGAGTTGAGCCTTTTACTAAAGAATATTTTGCGAATATATTTATAGAAGTTTGTATAAATAAAGATTAATTTTTATAATAAATATATAAAATATGACAACACCAGGCAAAAAAATTCCGACAATTATTCTTTGCGGAGGTATGGGCACGCGGCTTAAAGAAGAAACCGAATTTAAGCCAAAGCCAATGGTAGAGATAGGTGGAAGGCCAATTCTTTGGCACATAATGAAGATATACGCTCACTATGGCCATCGTGATTTTATTTTAGCCCTTGGTTACAAGGGAGATAATATAAAAGATTATTTTCTAAAACAAAAGTATTATGAGGCAGATTTCTTTCTGAATACTGGAGAAGAGAAAGATATAAGTATTTTAAAAAATGGCGCTTTAGAAAAAGAAAATTTTAACATTATTTTTGCCGAAACCGGGCTGGAAACCCTTCCTGGAGAGCGTGTCTTATTACTTAAAAATTACATTAAAAGTGATTTGTTTATGGCCACTTACGGTGACGGTGTTGCTGATATAGATATCAATAAATTGATTGAATTTCATAAAGAAAAAGGGAAAATTGCAACAATAACCGGTGTTCATCCTACTTCAAGATGGGGGTTAGTAAAGATTGATAATAACGACCTGATAACCCAATTTGCCGAAAAACCGTTACTTTATGATTATGTAAACGGAGGATTTATGATTTTCAGGAAAGAATTCTTTGATTTTTTGAAACCGGGGGATATGGTAGAAGATGCTTTAAAAAGATTAATTTCTCAAAAACAAGTAGCTTTGTATAAACACGAGGGTTTTTGGTACGGAATGGACACATATCGCGATTATTTATTTTTAAACAAACTTTGGAAAGAGGACCCCAAATGGAAAATATGGGAGTAAAAAAGATAGAATTAAAGTCAAAAAATATTAATAATTAATAATTAAAAATATGAAAAAGATTAATATACTTATTGGAATTGGGATAGGGCTAATTATTGTTGTTGCGTCCTTAGCGATATTGTCTGGCAAGATTGGTCAGTTCTCACATGAGGAAGAAGTCATAATTTCTCAAGAAAAACCTGAAAATAAAGTAATGCTAGTTATAAATGGCGGTGAAGAATTATTGTCTAAAGCGCTTGAAACTGAGTTTAAAGAAGGAATGACCGCCTTTAATCTGTTGAGCGATGAAGCAGAAAAATTAAATTTAACTTTAAGATTTAAAACCTATGATATGGGAGTATTTATTGAGGCAATCGGAGATAAAGAAAATGGAGAAGATGGAAAATACTGGCTATATTATGTTAATGGAGAAATGCCCCAGTTAGCCGCTGATAAACAGTTATTAATTCCGGGAGACAAGGTTGAATTTAAATTTGAAAAATCGCCGTTTTAATTATGCAAGCCGTTAAAAAGATACAAATCACAGAGGTTGCTATAGCTGTTCTTTTGGTTTTAATCGGAGTTGGCTCAAGGCTTCTTCTTCATCCACCTAATTTTACTCCCATTGCCGCTATCGCCTTGTTTGCCGGAGTTTATCTTCCGAGAAGAACAGCCCTTATTTTGCCAGTAGCGGCTATGGTAATTTCCGACATTTTTATTGGCTATTACGAGATTAGCTTAATGGCTGTAGTTTACGGAAGTTTTTTGCTTTGCGTTTTTCTGGGGTTTTGGTTAAAGAAAAACAAGAAATGGTATACGATCGGGGGAAGCGCAATTTTAGGGGCAGTATTGTTTTTTATTATTACTAATTTTGCTGTTTGGGCTTTTACTCCTTGGTATGCCAAAACTTTTGTCGGATTAATCCAATGCTATTTTATAGCCTTGTTTTTTTTCAAAAACACTTTATTGGGGAATTTGTTTTATGTTTCTGTTTTTTTTGGAAGTTATGAACTGGCTAGAGCTTGGGTTAGAGAAAGGCTTAGTGATACTTATCTTATTAAAATATGAATTCCTATATTACATCCCAAATGGAAATATGGTAGTAAAAAAAATAAAATCAAAAAATATCTTAGTCACGGGTGGCGCGGGATTTATAGGAAGTCATTTGGCAGATAGATTAATAAAGGAGGGTGGAAATGTTATTATTGTTGACAATTTGTCTTCTGGCAGGAAAGAGAATCTGTATAGAAGGGCTAAGTTTTATAAAATTGACATCCGGAGCCCCAAAATTTACCAGATTTTAAAAGAAGAAAAAATAGAATCTGTTTTTCATTTGGCTGCCCAGCCCCTCGTTGAAACCGCCTATAAAAATCCTGTTGAAACTTTAGAGATAAATATTATGGGTACGGCAAATGTCCTTGAATCCTGCCGGCTGAAAGGAGATTTAAAATCAATTATCGTTATTTCTTCAGATAAAGCTTACGGAAAAGCTAAAAAATTGCCTTACACCGAAGAAACTCCTCTTACGAGCGACCATCCTTATGATGTATCAAAAACAGCCACTGATTTAATAGCCCAAACCTATTTTAAAACCTATAATTTACCGATAGTTGTAGCTAGATTTAGCAATACTTTTGGACCCCGTGATTTTAATTTTAGCAGAATTATTCCCGGTATTTTTGAATCAATTATAAAAAATAAAGAACTTTTGATAAGGAGCAATGGAAAGATGGTGAGAGAATATACCTATGTAGACGACATAGTAGATGGTTGTGTCAAATTAGCCCAAAACATAGATAAAATTAAGGGAGAAGCATTTAATTTTGGCAGTAAAAATATTTTCAGCGTTATTAAAGTTATAAGGAAAATAGAAAGAATATTAAACACAAGAATCTCTTACAGAATATTAAATATCGCCAATAATGAAATACCAAAGCAGTATCTTGACTGGACAAAGGCAAAAAAGATATTGAATTGGAGACCAAAATATAGTTTTGAAGAAGGAATAGTAGAGTCATTTAATTGGTATAAAGATTCCTTTTTTTCTAAATTATGAAAAGAGTTTTAATCACCGGCGGTGCAGGTTTTATAGGAGCAAATTTAACCAGGAAATTAGTTTCTTTTCCTGATTTTGAGATATTTGTGATTGAAAAGAGAAATACTAATTTATGGAGAATAAAAGAGATAATCAATAAGGTTAATATTAAATATCTTGATTTAGAAGATTCAGAAAGGTTATCTAAAACCGTTAATGAGATTAGTCCCCATATAGTATTTCACTTAGCCAGTTACGGAGTTTATCCTTCTTTCCAGACCGACTTAAGAAAAATGATAAGGACAAACATTGAAGGAACGTTGAACTTAATAAATTCATTAAAAAATCACCATATATTATCTTTTATCTATACCGGCACCTGTTCTGAATATAAGGAAAAAAAATCTAAGCTTAAGGAAAATGATCCTATTGGCCCCTTGAACATATATGCCATAACAAAATTGGCAGCAGGGCTATTATTAAAAAAACTTGGTAAAGAAAATAATCTACCGGTTATTAATTTAAGATTGTTTACCCCCTATGGATATTACGAAGATGGCCAAAGATTAATACCTTATATTATTTTGAATGCCTTAAGGAACAAAAAAATAGAATTAAGTTCACCGAATTATGTTAGAGACTTTATTTTTATAGAAGATGTAATAGATATTTTTTTGAGAACTATAAAAAATAATCATAATTATCAAGGAGAAATATTTAACATAGGTTCGGGAAAGCAGCATCGCATTAAAGAAGTTGTAAGTATTGTAGAAAAATTATTGGGCAAAAAATTAAATGTTAGTTATGGGGCAAGAAGCAGCTATTATCAAGAGCCCAAAGTTTTAATAGCTGACAATAGTAAGGCCAAAACTGCTTTTAATTGGGGGACTAATCAGGACTTCAAATCAGGCATTGCCAAAACCGTAGATTGGTTTAAGGAAAATAAAAAGTTATATTTGTAAAAGTTTAGCATTTATGAGATATAGTTTAGTTTTTTTAGTGAGCTTTTATTATCCTGAATCTGGCGTTGGAGAACGGTTGAATTATCCGCCCCTCGGTGTGGGATATTTATCTGAATATTTGGAAAGCCAGGGCATCCAAACCAGGATTTTAGATATGGGAACTGGTAAAAAAATGAGTCAGGGAGAAGATTTGATATCTCAAAACATTGAGAAGTTTAAGCCTGCCCTTCTTGGAATAAGTTTAAATTCAATTTGTTTCCAGCGTTCAGTAGAAATTATTAGCAACATCCACAAAAAATATCCAGAGCTTCCTATTGTGGTTGGCGGACCAGACGCATCTTCAAAAGGAGTTGAATTATTAAAAAAATATAATTTTTTAGATTATGTAATTATCAGAGAAGGAGAAAAGCCATTAGCTAAATTGTGCTTGGGCGAAGAGTTTAAAAAGATACCTAGATTGAGTTGGGGGCAAGGATCGGCATTTTACAGCAATCCAGATATGCCGACAGAAGATTTATCAGAATTTCCCTTTCCAAAGTATAAAAGATTTCAACTTGATTTATATGCAAACCCCGATGGTATTGGGATACTAACTTCTCGGGGGTGTCCTTATCAATGTATTTTTTGCCAACAAAGTTCTTTGCTAGGAAAAAGATGGCGAGCCAGAGCCCCAGAAAGTGTTGTTGAGGAAATTAGTTATTGGAAGAATCAAGGGAAAAAAGCAATCTATATTTTAGATGATAATTTTGCTTTAAATAAGCAAAGAGTTTTGAAATTAAGCGAACTTGTTGTGGAGCGGGGGCTTAATGATATGGAATATATACTTGTTGGTGGTTTGAGGATTGATCAGGCAAACAGAGAGACCCTTTTGGCTCTGAAGCGGATGGGAGTTACAACAATTCCATTTGGCGTTGAAAGTGGTTCTGACAGAATTCTTAAATTTATTAAAAAAGGCATCACGGCCAAAATGGCTGATAAAGCTATTGCTTTGGCCGTTGGCATGGACTTTAAGGTAAAACTTTTTTTTGTAATCGGCTTTCCAATAGAAACAATAGAGGATGTTCAAAAATCGTTCAACTTAGCCCTTAAATATTCAATCGCTGATATTAGATTCTTTAACCTTTTTCCCTATCCAGATACCGTTTTAATGAAGTGGTTGAAAGAAAATAGAGCCCATTTTTTCTATCAAAGCGATGAATATATGAATGATTATAAGCGTTTTCAGCGGATTCCTATTTTTGAACATCAAGGCGGAATGAATTATCAAGAAAAGCTTAAGGCTCTTAATTTAGCCGATGAGGTTATTAGAACTATTAAAAATAGACGCAAAGGGCATATTTAGCAAATTTTTAAAAAAAATAAATTAAATAATTATAAAATGAAAATAAAAAAAAAGATTGAAAAATTCTTTTTTAATTGCCCTGTTTGCGGCAGCAGTCATTTTTTTAAAATATACGGTATCAGTGTTTTTGACGTTCGCTTATGCCGTTTTTGCGGTTTGGTCTGCTTGAATCCGCGGATGGATGAAAAAGGGTATATGGAAAAACTTATAAAGAATTACCGCAAGGACTTGTTCGGCGATTATCTTGCTGATTCAGTTGATCCCGATAAGCCATATGGTAAGGTTATAGAAAACCCAGGCCCTAAAAAAGTATTTAATGATTTAAAAAGCTATTTATCAAACGAAGCAAAAATACTTGACGTTGGCTGCAGCTACGGGGAAGAACTTATTTTGTTTAAGCAGAACGGCTTTAATAATTTAACTGGCACAGATCCGATTCCGGAATATTGTCAAAGATTTAAAAAATTTTACGATATTGAATGTTATGATAAATCGCTTTCTGAATTCGCCGGAACAATAAATAAAGAGAAAAAATTTGACTGCATAATTTTGAATCATGTAATTGAACATTTTGTTGAGCCGGATAAGGCCCTGAAAACAATAAATAATTTAATAGTCGAGAATGGTATTTTGTATATAAGGACACCTGATTTATATAAATTCAGCAAGCCATTTTCCCAGTTCTGTATTCCCCATACTTTTTATTTTAGCCGGACAACCCTGGAAAATTTACTTAAAAAATGCGGATTTAAGGTAAAAAGATATTTTGATAATTTAATTTCCGATGAGATGGTTTTGTTGGCTGAAAAAGAAAAAAATATTGAATCAATAAGATACGACCAAAGCGAATACAAGAGGGTTTTTGCTTATATAAAAAAGAATAAAATTCTTTTTATTTTTTTAAAATCAAAAAGATTTATTGAGGAAATTTTTATAAAGATTTTCGGCGAAAATGCTTATTTGCGAATTAGATGCTTTTTTAAAAATTGTGCACTAGCGCTAATCAAAAAATACAGAAGATACAGAAAGTGAAAAAAGATGAGTAAAAAATTATCCATAGCTATACCAACGTATAATAGATTAGCTTATTTGAAAGAATGCATTAATAGTATCTTAAATCAGACTTTTCAAGATTTTTCTATTTTTGTGTTTGATAATGCCAGTGATGAGCCGGTTGAGAAAGAATTAAAAGAATTTGATGATGAGAGAATACATTTCATTGGTAGTAATAAAAATATCGGTCAAGCTGGGAATATTAATCGTATCCTAGACTATCCTTTCAAATCGAAATATTTAACTATATTTCACGATGATGATTTGATGCATCCAAGAATGCTTGAGCTGCAGACCTCGTTTTTAGATGCCCAAAACGATATTGTGTTTGTGGTCTCGGATTTAAACCGAGTTTTTAATAAGAACATTAATAATTTTAAAAGTTTCGCCGATAATGAAATAAAATATGTTATTTATAAAAATAATCATGAATTCATCAAGGCAATAATGTCATGGTTAAGATGCGCCTTTGATTCAACGATGTATAAAACGAGAGTCATTGGAAATAGTCGAATAGAATTTAACAGATTCTCTGATTTTTTCGATATGGTATTCCTTATGGAAACCTCTAAAAAGGGTCCCTGCGCCTTTATAGATACTCCATTAGTAAATTACCGCATTCATTCCGGTCAAGATTCAAAATTATTTAAAGAAAAATATGAAAATGGCGCAACTGAACTTCTTTTATTTTGTAGAGAAAATTTACCCACTATATTAAATAGGAATGAAAATAAACTATTTTGTAAATACTCTTTGAACTTTCTGCTTCGGGCATATGCCCATATAAACAAAGGTTTTTTAGATTTCTTAAAATTCATAAAAAGGTGCCGTCAAAAAGAATTAATTAAATATAGTGATTTCAGATATATTGATATGCGCGGAATAGTTTCAATGATAAGCATTATTCTAAAAAATAAAAAAATACTTGATATGGCAAGGTCCATCCAAGATTTTTATAAAAAATGAAAAACGCACCAATAGTTTCGGCAGTCGTTCCCTGCCGGAACGAAGAAAAATTTATTTCAAATTGTTTAGATTCTATTATTGCCAACGATTACTCAAAGGATAGATTGGAAATTTTAGTAGTGGATGGTTATTCAAAAGATAAAACCAGAGAAATTGTTAAAAACTGCAGTGAAGAATACCCCTTTTTAAAACTCTTGGACAATCCGAAAGTAATTACGCCGGCTGCAATGAATGTTGGCATTAAAAACTCTAAGGGGGAAATTATTATTAAAATGGATGCTCACAGCGTTTATGAAAGGGACTATATTTCAAAATGTGTTGAGTATTTAATAGAATCCGGCGCTGATAACGTTGGCGGAGTTTTAAAAGCTATTCCTTCAAAAAATAGCTTGATAGCTAAAGCCATTGCTATTTCTCTTTCTCATTTTTTTGGAGCGGGCGGTTCCTATTTTAGGACAGGCGTAAGCGAACCAAAAGAGGTGGATACAGTTGCTTTCGGTTGTTATTGGAAGAAAATTTTTGATAAGATAGGTTTTTTTGATGAGAGAATGGCAAAGATTGAAGATTTAGAGTTAAATTTGAGATTAAGAAAAGCCGGCGGAAAAATTATGTTATTCCCGGACATTAAGGCCTCTTATTATCCTTCTTCTGATAATTTGAAAGATTTTTTTAAACATAATTTTACTGATGGCATTTGGGCAACTTATCCTTTAAAATTTGGTTTTAAGGTTTCTTTGAGACATTTAATTCCCTTAATTTTTGTTTTGACCTTGCCCTTAAGTATCTGGCCTTATATTCCGTTTTCTTTGTTTTTCTCGGCCCAAATTGCTTTTCGCGAAAAAGATTTTAGATTGTTTTTCGCAATGCCTTTGGTTTTTGCCGCTCGTCATATTGGCTATGGGCTTGGGTCAATTTGGGGATTAATAAAAATAATAATATAAATCCATGACAGAGGGTAGAAAATACCAAGAAGCAAAATTTCACGACACATTAAGGGACGAAAAGCTTAAGGGTAGTTCTTCAGACTTTGAGCGGTTAACTTCAAACTATAAGTTTTATTCTATTACGAGAAGAAGCCAGAATTTTGTTGATAATTTTTTAATAAAAAACTGTTCCGGCAGGAGGGTTTTAGATTATTGCTGCGGGGATGGCCAGAATACGGTTTTTTTAGCTGAAAATGGAGCAGATGCTTTCGGAATTGATATATCTCCCGTGTCTATTGAAAACGCCAAAACAGAGGCAGAAAAAAAAGGATTAAAAAATGCTTCTTTTTTTGTGATGGATGCGGAAAAATTGAAATTCGGCGATGACTTCTTTGACTTAATTATCTGTTCCGGAGTTTTGCATCATTTAAATATTGAAAAAGCATATCAAGAGTTATTCAGAGTTATAAAGCAGGGAGGCAAAATTATTTGCGATGAGCCATTGGCTTATAATCCAATATTCCAGCTTTATAGAAAAATAACACCTCAATTGAGAACAAAATGGGAGGCAAAACATATTTTAAAGAAAAAAGACATAAAATTAGCTAAAAAGTATTTTGGAAAAGTGGAAAAAAGATTTTTCCATTTATTCGTCTTATTGGCTGTTCCTTTCCGTAGTGTTCCTTTTGTTTTCAATCTGCTTTTGACTTTTTTAGGATTTATTGATTCTTTAATATTAAGGTTGCCTTTGGTTAAATGGTGGGCTTGGCAGATTGTTTTTATTCTGTCTCGGCCTAAAAAATAATATGGAGGAAAGGAAGCAAAAAGAAATTGAATATTATAATAGAGAGGCGGAGTTGTCGGGAGAAGAAATCAAAGAATCGGGAAGCAGTGGAGGGTTTAGCCCTTTTTTGCTTGAAAGTTATAATTTTTTGCGGTCGCTTTTGGAAGAAAAAGGTAAAAATAAAAAAATTTTAGATTATGGGTGCGGTGCTGGAATTCATTTGGTTTGGTTGGCTAAAATCGGAAAAGAAACAATTGGAATTGACCTTTCCAAAAACTCTTTAGAACTAGCCAAAAAGAAAATAAAAAAAGAAAAATTGGAAAGTAAGGCCAAGATTTTATTAATGGACTGCGAAAAAATAGAATTTCCCGATAATTCTTTTGATATTATTTTTGACGGCGGAACATTTTCTTCTCTTGATTTATCAAAAGCTCTTCCAGGATTGGCCCAGGCGTTAAAACCAGATGGCTTCCTAATTGGCATTGAGACATTAGGACATAATCCTTTAACTAATTTAAAAAGAAAAATTAATGTCTTACTCGGGAAAAGAACTAAATGGGCGGCAGAGCATATTATGAAAACGGAAGATATAGAGAATGCCAAAAATTATTTTGGTAAAACAGAAATTTATTATTTTCACCTGATTTCCTGGTTGGCTTTTCCATTTATGGGTCTGCCTGGGGGCAATCTTTTGCTGAAATTGCTGGAAATAAAAGATGGAATTTTGTTGAAAATACCTTTCCTGAGAAAATACGCCTTTAAAGTGGTTTTCGTTTTTTCTGAACCAAGAAAATAAGAAAAACCGCCCCGCCGAAAAGCGAGGCGGTTTTGATTGCGGAAGAACGAAATCTTGAAATTTTTGATTTAAAGAGGTAAATTAAAGATATAATGCTAAAATGGCTTTTTGATGTTCTTTTCTCTGTTTTCGGGCTTATAATAACAATCCCGGTTTTGACTATCGTGGCTTTGGTGATAAAAATAAGTTCACCAGGACCAGTTTTTTATCGGGGAGAAAGGGTAGGGAAGGGCGGAAAAATTTTTCGGATTTTCAAGTTTAGAACAATGGTGCCGGATGCCGAAAAATTAGGCGGTCCATCTACTGCCGGAGACGATCCTCGTTTGTTGAAAATAGGCCATTTTTTGAAGAGATATCAATTGGACGAATTGCCTCAATTGATAAATGTATTAAAGGGAGAGATGAGTTTTGTTGGACCGAGGCCAGAAGTTAAAATTTATGTGGATATGATGACAGAAGAAGAAAGAAAAATCATTTTTTCTGTAAAGCCGGGAATAACCGATCTTGCCTCTTTATTTAATTTTCATGAGGGCGAAGTGTTGAGAGGGAGCGCGGATCCAGAAAAGGACTATATGGAAAGAATCAGACCGACAAAGATTAAACTCCAATTAGAATACGTTAAAAACCGTTCTTTTTTATTAGACCTTAAAATAATTTTGAGGACAATCTTAAAAATCTTTATTTCCTAAACATCTCTTTAGGGGGATTTAAAACAATGGAAAATTATAAAAAGATTGCTAAAGAGGTAAGAATAAAAGTGTTAGAATTGATATACAAAGCCCAGAGTTCGCATATCGGCTCAAATTTTTCCTGCATTGATTTATTAACAGTTCTTTTTGAAAAATCGGATTTAGATAAAGATAAAATAATTTTAAGCAAGGGTTGGGCGGCAGCCTCGCTTTATTATTTTTTATGGAGAAAGGACAGAATTACTAAAGAAGAATTAGATAGTTATTGCCAGCCCGGGAGTAAATTCATTGGATTAGCAGAACCCATAATCCCTGAAATTCCTGCGGCCGGAGGCTCTATGGGCTATGGGTTTCCTTTTGGAGTAGGATTTGCATTAGCGAAGAAACTGAAAAAAGAAAAAGGGAAAATATATGTTTTAATGAGCGACGGAGAACAGCAGATAGGAACTACCTGGGAAAGCGCAATGATAGCCAGTCATCATAACCTTAACAACCTTTGCGTCTTGATTGATTATAATAAACTTCAAGCCATGGGTAGGACAAATGAAATCCTTAAGATTGAACCTTTAAGAAAGAAATGGGAATCTTTTGGCTGGGAAGTTAGGGAAATTGACGGTCACAATTTTAAAGAAATTAAAAAAGCTTTAGTTTTGTCTTCGGCTCCAAGAATAAAACCCTTTGTTATTATTGCGCACACAATAAAAGGTAAAGGAGTTTCATTTATGGAAAATAATAACGAATGGCACTATCGCGCTCCCGAGAAGAAGGAATATGAAAAAGCTATTAAAGAGCTAAACAAATAATTTTAAAAAAAATTAAATGGCTAAAATAATACAACAACAAGATACAAGGCGCGTTTTTGTTGACACACTTGTCAAGCTGGCGGAGCATGATCCGGCAATATGCTTGATTATTCCGGACGTTGGCTTTAATTATATTGAAAAATTTCAAAAAAAATTTCCGAGCAGATTTTTCAATTTAGGGGTAACAGAACAGAGTACTCTGATAATAGCTGCCGGAATGGCTCTTTCAGGTTTAAAACCCTATGTTTATTCAATGATAAATTTTGTTACGATGCGGCCTTACGAAATGTTGAGAAACGCTGTTTGCTATCACAATGCGAATGTAAAGATATTGGGAGTTAAAGGGAGTGAGAAATATAAATTTTTAGGATTTTCTCATAATATAACCAAAGACGAGGATATAAAGATTTTAAGCCATTTACCTAATTTAAAGACCTTTTTACCCAAAACTCCGAAAGAGGTTAAAGAGGTGATATTAAAGACTTATAAACTAAAAAAACCTTGCTATGTCCGTATTTAAAGTTCCATTTGTCAATCCATCCTTACATTATTCTCAACTTAAAGAAGAGATTTTAAATTCGGTTGATGATGTGCTTTCTCGCGGTGATTTAGTCTTAAGAAGAGATGTCGAGGAGTTTGAAAAAAACATTGCTTCTTTTGTTGGAACAAAA
>Ga0265594_1000152_pt1 | contig 55695 bp, 50 predicted proteins | sample saktaG_11_FD_190147 | JGI IMG/M metagenome (GOLD analysis project Ga0265594, IMG submission 190147) | Saline water microbial communities from Sakinaw Lake, British Columbia, Canada - sak_2011_5_24_80m | ecosystem: Environmental > Aquatic > Non-marine Saline and Alkaline > Saline ...
CTGTTAGTTATCTATATTAATAGATGTCATCATTAAAGAAAATGGGACCGGTTGTACCAGTTCAATATTTCGGCATCTATTTAGTGAAAAACCCATAGGATCTGAGGAATTTCTTAACCAGATGGTTGAAACTTTAGGTATTATTATAGATAGACGCCCTGAAGGAAGATCTCGTAAGAGGGGAAGCAAAACCATAGAAAAAATAGGATGTGTGCCTATTTAATAATAATTAAAAAAGTTTGTTATTTGTTATTCAAAAAAGGAAATAATTTTAAGAATTATGTAGTATTATAAATATGAAAAGATTTAAAAAATCTGCTTATGGACAATTAAAAGAAAAATAAAATAAAAAAAGAAGGTGAAATTATTATGAGAAAAAATATGTTTTATCCTTTACACATGCTTATCCTTGTCTTTATTATTATAATTTTGCTTTTTTCAGTAGTTTTCACCCAAACAATTAATGTGAAAGATTATATCAAAGATAAATTTCCTTCCATGTTTAGCTTCTATCTTTCTTCTTTTGAAGATCTTGATTTATACGAAAAAGAATTTATCGATTTATTAGAAAAATTACCAGAAGAAAAACAGGAATATTACGCCAAGGAAGTCTATATAAATGGTTTTTCCCTGGAACTTCTAGAAAAATTGAAGAAGGGGAAAACATCTGAAGAATCCACATTAGATTGGGATAAAGAAAAAGAGGAAAAATCTACAGTTAAAACTAAAGAAAAAATAAAGGTAGAAGATACTTTCCAGTGGGAACAGGACGCCAGAATAATTTTCACTAATACAGGGGGAGATCGAGTAAAAGGAGATCAAGAATTCTTTGAAGAACTACATAAAACATTTCCAGGAATAAGTGGATGGGGAAGACCTTCTCTACTGCCTGTGTTAGAAGAGCGACTAGAACAAGTAATGATTTCAAATACTGTTTTTATGGTACGGCCAGAAAATCTTAAAGATTTAGAGAAAGTAGAACAAAAATACCCTAATTTACTTCCTGTCACTTGCAGCAAGTTAAAATCTTATTCTCCTCCCTTCTTATATTTTTCTCGGGACAAACAGACAGATAAAATTAGGGGGGTTATTATTAGTATAAAAGTTTATCCTTCATTGATAAATGTGCTGATAAAAAAAGTGCCCTTAGATACTGCTTTTTGGTATGAAAATGGACAGTTACAGATATTAGAGGAGAAAACGGAAGAGGAGACAGCTGAATCATATCAGAAAAAGAGTTTATGGGAAAAGAAATGGGCTCAGGAACCAGCCCCGAGGTATAGCAAAAACAGGGTTGATAATCCTAAAGACTATGACGTGCAGGGCTTGAGGATAAATGCAGACTTCAAGGTAGATGTGGGTGAGTGGTGGCCAAATGTTGAGATGAATACCTACTGGGTTCCCGCCGCAGTGCTGGGAACTCCAGATAACACAAAGGAGGAACTGCTTAAGTTAAAAGGCCAGCCAGAGAAGGCGAAGGAGGAAATAAACGTGCTATTTGAGGCTCTGGTTTTTATACATCTGTGTACGGAGCCTGGTATACATAATGCCAAAACGCAAGGGAAGAATGGCATAGGCTGGGAGTTTCCAAAACCGGCGGAGCCAGCGATAAGAGACGGAACTGTAAACTGTGCAAGCGCAGCTAACGTAATTTGCTACCTTTTAGAGGACGACTATGATGAAGTCGGCTATGTTTGGAGGCATAGTTCATTTGATAGCGGGGATGTTGGAGGACATTGCACGAGTTACATCAAAGAGAATGGAGAATATTACTTCTTTGACTCAGGGAGTCTTGCGGAAGAAAGATCACATTATCCTGTAGAGGATGGCGATAGAAACTTTTATTATGTAGACTCGTGTGATCTGATAATTCAGTCAACCCAGAGAAAGTATGCAATATACTGGACCCAGCAAAGCAACGATGATGAAGCAATTTTCGCTATGTTTCTATGCCCCTATGGTCATTTTGCATTAGGTAGCGATGGGCACAATTTATACTATCCCAAGGCGTTCGATGGAGCCAATCTAAAAATATGGAAAGATCCCGCAGATTCAGAGGAGTTGCTACAAACCAGTTACAGTCCAGAACCACCAAAGAACCAACATGGAGTGAAAAACTACGCAGATTACATGCCCTACAAGAACTACGAAAAGTTTAATGAAACCGAGAAACAGGGAGAGCCGGAAATAGCAACTATACCGAGCGATGGCTAGTTAAACCACTAAATATTGAGGGGGTATTAATAAAAAATGAAATATTATTTTGTTATTTTCTTTTTGGTATTAGCTATATTTTTAGTAGGTTGTAGCGGCGGAGGGATAACAACCCCTGCTACTGAAACGGAAGAGGAGAATTTTCAGGAAGTAGTGAATCTTCTTGATACACCAGAGAAGTTAGTAGACTATATGGCTAAGAACTTCAAGCATTACGTGGAGGTATATGGCGAACCTCCGGACGAGTACAATCCTTACCTGCCGGAAGATTTTTTCTACATTCGCGTAGGCAACTGTGAGGACTTCTCTGCATTCAGTTCATATGTATTGGACCAGCATGGCTATAATGTTTTCTTATTATATTATATGGGACTCTCCCACGAGAGTGGGGATATATACGGGCATACGATATCCGTCTTTTACAACGAAGATGGAAAACTAAAATATATCACTAATGTAGGTGGTCCTAATATGGAAACACTCTTCAATATATTTGGGCTCTTTGATACCGTAGAGCAGGTAATTGCTAGAGAAGAAGCGAGGACAGGTTGGCAAATTTTCTTATATGGTTTCCCCTATCGGGGAAGCGTGGGCGAACAGATGGAACCCCAAAGTTTTGAGGAAGCCATTAACCAACTCAGTAATCCATCCCAGATTCTCAATTACATGACCCATAACTTCCAGTTCAAGATAGACCCGACGCGTCCAACTCTGTCTCCACAACAGTTATTTCAAACCAAAGAGGGGAACAAGTACGACTTTGCTATCTTCATTTCCTACTTACTAGATCATAACAGCTACGAGACACAGATGCTACGCCTTGAATTTACCGAAAACGACATGGCAAATGGATATGACATAATAGTCATCTACCGGGATGTAGATAACAATCTTAAGTCGATAACCCACCATGGGGAACAGGTCATGAGAGTGTCTCAAACCTATAATTCCCTGGATGACCTAATCAGGCATGAGGAGAATGCGCGTTCCCTAAGTAGTTCATCTGAAGTAAGAGTCTATCGATATGGTTTTCTTGCCCCTGGGACAACCAACTTGATGCCGACCGAATGGACAACATTTCCTTCTGAGTAAGTATGAGAGACGTAAATTATCGGGCTTGCGGACTGCCTCGTCGGTATAACCAAATATTAAGACTTGTCGGGATTATAGCCCTACCCTGCTATGTTGAACCCGGAGAATGCTGATATAATCAAATCAGTGAAGGTGTATGTTATTTAGAAATAAATGGGGACACATCCCATTTTCTTAGATGGTTAATAATATGCTTTACTTTTAAATTAGATAAATAGGGGAGGCGTACCTAGTTAATAGTCCGGTAACTTTTGGGTTGTCCTGGAAGAAAAGAGAAGAGAAATAATAAAAGAGTGGATTGATTCCGTAAAGATTGAAGTGTGGTATAGAACCGCCTTCTGTCATATTTAAGATCTGGAAGTTTCTTAACCAGATGGTTGAGGCTTTAGGTTTTACTATAGATAGATGTCCTAAAGGAAGACCTTGTAAAAGGGAAAGTTAAATCATATATAAAATAGGATGTACCTATTTAAATTAAAGACGAATGTAATATCTGAAAATGCGGCCATAAAAAATAGGAGTAATCTATGACAAAATATGTAATCATTTTGCTATTTATAGCTTTATTTTTCTTATCTTCGATTTTTGCTGGACATGGTGGTTCGGAACCGATCAGCCAACTTGTATATGAACTCGGATCTCCTGGGACATCATGGCAAGATCGCCAGAAGGTAGAAGAAAGATTGAAGCAACTACCCAGCGATGAAATTCTTCCGATATTGCTTTTCGAGGTAGCCAAAGGCATGCCTGATGGGCCAATTTGGAGTAGTGCAGGACCGGACCACGACAAAGATGCCCCACCTGAATGGCAAGCTTACTACGCGGTATTCAGAGTCTGGGAATACCATCTTAAGGGTGCACCTTCTCAAGTTATGGGAGAGTTGCTCTTGACCCTTTTGAAGGGGGCAAATACTCCAGCAGCTAAAATTACTGTTATTAACGGACTTTTTCGGCATTGGATTCCAAAAGCAGAGAAACCGATCGCTTACTTGTTACAGGATTCAAGTGAAGACTATTATGTGAGATGGTCTTCGGTTCAAGTTTTGCTAAGACATATAGGAATTGCATACCACGATAGAGTTTTAGAAATGGCGGAAACAGAATCCGGTCAGTCAAAATATCGACTGTTTGTCCTACTTGTAGAACCTCCTTATGCAAAGCGAACAGGAGTTGATTCGGATGTAGTGTGCTTGGGTTTTGAAATGATTGAAGAGGAAAGAAAAGCTGACCCTGACTATGATAGTGCAGCTTATTTTATCACTAGATATCTTGAAATCTATTTGAGTCAGAGATTCGCTCCAGATCAATATCTTAAAAAATATCAAGATAAACACGGTCTTAATGATAGTTTTTTCCGAGACACCGTAGACAATGCCTTAAAATGGTGGGCAGAAAATATGCAAAAATATAACAAAGAAAAGTAAGATGCCGTAGCTTAGGCGATTGGGAAGGGGCGTTTAAATAAATAGTAAATAAATAGTGACACATCCCATTTTCTTAGACAATTAATATTTTACTTTTAAATTAGATAAATAGGGAAGATATGCCAAGTCAATAACTCGCTAACTTTTTCTAATTTTTCCCAATGGAGTTTGATTGAGGTGCTTAGCGTGGGAGGAAAAAGTCAAAGAAGAAAAATACTTAATAGTGCTAGCTTGAAGGATTCATTTAAATAGGTGTCTACTTGGGTTCAAGTTACAGATGCAACACTTAACTTTGGTATAATATGCCAAAAGAAAGGAGTTGCATATGTCCCATTGTTATCAGTTAAGTATTAATGAACGTGAAGAGATCAGCCTTGGATTAGCCCAAGGATTGAGTAAAAACTATATTGCACTATCTCTTGGCCGATCATCCAGTACCATCTGTCGCGAAGTCAACCGTAACACTGCAAACGGGCAAGCCTACAGAGCAGTTAAAGCTCAAGGTCGGGCTCATAAGTTAAGGCATCTTGTCCGCAAAAAACGAAAAATGGATAGGAATCTACCGTTGAAACACTATGTTCTTGAACACCTGGACCAACTATGGTCTCCGGAACAGATTGCCAAACGCCTAAAAATATTATATCCTATGGATATGGCAATGCAAATATCACATGAAAGCATCTATTCCTATTTATATGTTTTGCCGCGTGGCGCCTTACGGAAAGAACTGGTTAAATGTTTACGGTACCATCATATCAACCGCCGAATGCACGGCAAGTCTCGTCAGAAACCCTGCCCTATACAGGACTATATAAGCATTGAAGAACGCCCTGCAGAAATAGCAGACCGAATTATTCCCGGCCATTGGGAAGGTGATCTTCTTATGGGGCATAATAATGGTTCTGCCTTGGGTACTTTAGTTGAACGAACCACCCGTATGACCTTCTTGGTTCAGCTTAAAGATAAAGATGCTACCGCAGTACGAGAATCTTTCGCTAAAGAATTTAAACATCTTCCCAAGGGCTTAAAGCGTTCTCTAACCTACGACCAAGGCCAGGAAATGGCAGAACATAAACTTTTTACCAAGAGCACGCAGATTCAAGTTTATTTTGCGCATCCCCATTCTCCTTGGGAGCGTGGCACCAATGAAAATACCAACGCTTTGATTCGTCAATTTTTCCCCAAGGGTACGGATTTTTCAAAAGTAACATTAGGAAGCATCAAAAAAGCACAAGATATGTTAAACGACCGGCCGCGGAAAACTTTAGGTTTTTTAACGCCGCATGAGGTTTTTAGTAAACTGTTGCATTAGCAACTTGAATCTACACTATCCCTATTATCCTTTCATCTATTATTCTATAAAAGATATTTATGTAGTTTCCAATTTAATTTAAAATATAGAGGTAATAAAAAATATTGGAAGTTAGATAGGAGATAAAAAAATGATTAATCAAACAACAATCGCAATCTTATTATCTATTCCAGCACTTGTTATAATACTTATAAGTATTAGTTATTGGTCAGAATTTATAAAAGAGAAAAAAAGAGAATCAGGAGAAAAAATAAAATATAAAAAAATATATCTTTTTTTAGTAGCTTCTGGTTTTTTCTTTATGTGGATATCGTGGATAACCGGTATTGTCTTTTTGTTTTTAAACAAATTCTACACTATTTATGATTCTTTGATGTTTTCGTTTCCCTATGAGATAACAATTCAAATAATAGGTCTTGTTATTTTTTACATAGGGGCAAGCATGTACGCCTTAACTATTGCGCATACAGGAAAAAATTTACGTCCTTCAATATCTGGTTTATCAAAAAACCATAAATTGATTACAAGTGGTCCGTTTAAAATTGTGAGACATCCTTTGTATGTATCTTATGTGCTTATATTAGTAGGATTGAGTTTAACTTTTTTTATTTATTGGATATTAATTCCAGCTTTCTGCGTGATTATTGGAATCTATCCAACAGCAAAAGCTGAAGAAGAGATACTAATAAAACAATTTGAAGAAGAATATAATAAATATAAACAAAAAGTTGGGATGTTTTTTCCAAAATAAAAATAAATAGAGACGGTTGTTCATGCCCAATAATTCGGTAACTTTTAGGGGAAGAGCGCCAAGAAGTTTTATATTTCTTACAGGGTGAAAGTCCTTGTTGGGTAAGGTCTAACCAACCACCCATACCAAGTGTTGCATCAAAGTGGGTAACCATTAGATGAAGCGTACACAGGGAAACAGATAGGCCATAGGGAAGGCCGTACTTCCTGAAGTAAACTATACAGCCTCCCTGCAGGGAATAGCAAAGAAGGCAATACTAATGTGTCTTTTACGGAAGCGAGTATTTCTGAAGAGCTCAGTGCGGTAATTCCGCACGCTGGGATCTGTGCGGGGGCAGTCAGGTGACTGGCTGTCCTACCGTGACAACCTATAGGACCTGACCCCGTTATTTCCCTTATCTATTGGCGATAGAAGGCATAAAAGGAAATTACCATGAATCGATTTATCAAAATATCGGTTATGGGGCTCTTGGTATTAACAGGAGTCTTTTTTATTAATCATTACTCAAATCTAGAGCTTTCCGCTAATTCTAATGTTATTCCGGTTTATACTTATAAGGTTATAAATACTTATCCTCATAACCAAAGTGCTTTTACCGAAGGATTGGTATTTGAAGATGGTGTTTTATATGAAGGAACAGGTCTTCATGGATATTTCACCTTACGTAGAGTGAAGTTAGAAACCGGAGAAATTTTACAAATTTGTGAACTGCCGCCTCAATTTACAAAATTCCAAAAAATATTTTAAAATATTTTCCCCAAAAAGAAGGATTTTTTAAATAAATGTCGTATATATAAATTGAATGTAATGACATATTTACATTAGCATGTAAGGAGGTTAAAAACTATTAATATAAAAACAAAAAAGTGAGGAGGGGTATAAAGTGAAGTATAAATTTGAATTATTAGAACAGTTAAAAACAAATGGTATAGTCGCTGTTATTAGAGCGGAAAGTAGGGGACAAGCTTTAAAAATTGTTGATTTTGCTTATCAAGGTGGTATAAAGGCTATAGAAATCACCATGACCATTCCTGGAGCGATAGATGCAATTAAAGATATTTCTAGTAAATTTTCAACTGAATTATTGATTGGTGCAGGTACGATTTTAGATTCTGAAACTGCAAGACTTGCAATTTTAGCTGGGGCAGAATTTATAGTTAGTCCCCATCTTGATATTGAGATAATTAAAACTGCTAATAGGTATCAAAAGGTAGTTATACCAGGAGCAATGACTGTAAGAGAAGTTATCCTCTCTATGGAGCACGGTGCAGACGTTGTTAAAATATTTCCCTCTGGTTTATTTGGTCCAGAAATAATAAAGGCAATTAAAGGTCCATTGCCTCAGGCTCCACTGATGCCTACCGGTGGCATAAACTTAAATAATCTTCAAGAATGGTTTAAAGCAGGAGTATTTTGCGTAGGGGTTGGTAGTAGTTTAACAAAAGATGCGATTAAAAAGGGTGATTATATAATTGTTAAAGATAGAGCACAAGAATTTATTAATAAATATAAAGAAATTAAAGACTAAATTGAAAACAGTTAAAACTTATTTTAGAAAAATATTCAGGATTTATACTTAAAAATGATTAAAACGGAGGCTTTATAGAATGATAAAAATAAATGTAGATACATTAGATAAAAATTCACCCATACCATTATATTTCCAGTTGGAAGAGATATTAAAAGAAAGGATTGAAGCAGGAGAATTACAACCAGGAGATTTACTGTCCTCGGAAAAAGAATTATCTGAAAAATATCAGATTAGTAGGCCTACTATTAGACAAGCATTAAGAGGGTTAGTTAATGAAGGTTTACTCTATCGAGAAAAAGGGAAAGGGACTTTTATAGCAAAACCTAAGATAGATTATGGATTTATCCAAAGGTTAACCACGTTCTACGATGATATGATAGAAAAAGGTTACACAACAAAAACAATGGTCGTTAAACAAGAAATTAAAGAGGTTAGAGGAGCAATAGCTAAAAAATTAAATATTCCAAAAGGTGAAAAGATTATTTTTTTACACAGAATAAGATCTGTTGAGAATGAATCCGTAGTAAGTGTAATGAATTTCATTCCTTATAAATTATGTCCAGACTTAATAAATGAAGATTTAGAGAATAAGTCCCTTTATCGTTTGCTTATTAATAAGTATGAATTAAAACCCTATAGAGCGGAAATTACCTTGGAGCCGATTGTGGCGGAAGAATATGATTCTCAAATTTTAAAGATTCAATTGGGAGCGCCAATGCACTTAATGCAAAATATTACTTATACTAAAAAAAATACAGCGATGGATTATTTTGAATCACGTTTTAGAGGTGATAGGGGGAAGGTTAGGGTTGTACTTTATAATGAAATTTAGTTAAGGATGTGTTTTTATGAAAAAAGTTAAGTTTTGTTTAATCGGAGCCGGCAGAGCAGGGATGGTTCATGCAAGAAACTATGAATTTGAAATAGCTAATACAGAAATTGTTGCAGTTGTTGATACTAACAAAAAGGTTGCCGAGGAAGCTGCAAAAGAAGTAAGTGCAAACAATTTTTTTATTGAATTTGAAGAAGCTTTAGCAGGTGAAGAATTTGATGCAGTTTGTATAGGAGCACCAACTTTCGTTCATGCTGAAACTGTTATTAAGGCCGCTGATGCCGGGAAACATATATTCTGCGAAAAACCGCTTTCTTCCACTTTGGAAGAAGCAAAACAAATGGAAAATGCAATCAAAAGAAATCAAGTGAAGTTTCAAATTGGATTTATGAGGAGATTTGATAGAAATTTCTTGAAAGCTAAAAAAATTATTGAGCAAGGAGACATAGGGACTCCTATTCTTGTAAAATCTGTAGGACGAGGACCAGGCTTACCGCCGAAGTGGTACTGTGATACAAAAAGAAGCAATGGACTTTTGGCAGAGGTTAACAGTCATGACTTTGATTCTATGAGGTGGTTGGTTGGCAGTGATTACGAACAAGTATATGCCATAGCTGATAATTTTAAATGCCCTCAATACAAAGAAGAATATCCTGATTTCTATGATACAGCTGCAGTTAGTTTAAGATTTAAAAATGGAGTTTTGGGCATGATTGATGGATGTTGTCCTGCTACATACGGTTATGATGCGAGGATGGAAATCTTAGGAACAGAGGGAATGGTACAAATAGGTTCAAAACAGGCTTACTCGGTCTTGGTTTGGAATAATAAGAGTCAACTAATTAAAGAAGGCAATAAAAGCTGGAGGATTTTATTCAAAGATGCATACTTGGAAGAAGATAAGTATTTTGCTAATTGTATTTTAAATAATGAGGAACCAAAAGTTAATATTGAGGATGGGAAAAAAGCGATTGAAATAGTTATATCAGCAAATAAATCCATTAAGATTGGTCAACCCGTTAAATTGTAAACTATTTATATTAACCTCAATTTCATAGAGGAGAAAATAATTATGTTAGCCGCGATCTACAATAAAAAGAAAAACATTGAGATAAGGAACATTCCCAAACCAGAGATTGGCGACAATGAAGTACTATTAAAGGTGAAAGCTTGCTCAATTTGCGGCACAGATCGAAAAATATATGAATACGGACATTTTAAAATTAAAGAAAAAAATGAGCAGGTATTAGGCCATGAAATATCAGGAGTAATTGAAGAAGTTGGAAAAAAAGTGGATTATTACAAAAAGGGAATGCGTATTGCTTTAGCACCAAATGTCGGTTGTGGTTTCTGTGAAGTCTGTAGAAAAGGTCTTGAACAATTATGTGCGGACTATAATGCTTTTGGTATTAGTTGGCCTGGGGGGTTTGCTGAGTATGTAAAAATTCCTGAGATTGCGGTCAAACACGGGAATTTAGTTGAAATATCGAAGTCGCTAAGTTACGAAGAAGCGGCACTAATTGAACCATTATCTTGTTGTTATAACGCTTATGAGTCCCTAAATGTGAGGCCGGGAGAGAATTTATTGATTTTTGGAGCCGGTCCAATGGGAATCCTGCATTTAATTTTGAATAAGCACTTGGGAATTGGAATGACTATTGTCACAGATGTCGATGAGAAGCGTCTAAAACTTAGTCAGGGATTTGGAGCGGACTACATAATTAAGAGTGATGCCAGGATAAAAAAAACAATAATAAGTTTAACCAATGGAATAGGGGTGGACAATATAATTACCGCTGCTTCAGTTCCAGAAATACAAGAAGAAGCTTTGGAATTGGTAGCAATAAATGGCAAAATTAACTTCTTCGCTGGTTTGCCGGCAGGAAAAGAAGAAATTAAATTGAATTCAAATATAATTCATTATAAACAGTTAAAAGTTACTGGGACTACCGGGGCTTCACTAAAACAATTCAGGCAGACTGTAAAAATATCTCAAAATGCCGGGTTTAATCTTAAAAAAATGATAACTAAAAAAATAGGAATTGAAGAACTAAGTACTATTTTTGAGGATATTTCAGTTTTTAATAATAATATGAAAATAGTAGTTAGCTTAGAGAAGTAATAAAAAAGGTTCAGCTAAGTAAATATGAACTAATAAAAGAGGTGAAAATATGCAATATTCTATCAGTAACTGGATATATGCAACAGAAGATTTAGAAAAGAGCCTTCAAAGATTAGCAAAGTACAAATATGATGCTGTAGAACTTGAAGGAGAACCAGATAAAGAAAAATATGAACCTAAAAAGGTAAAGAAAATGTTACAGCAGTATGGGCTTAAAGTTTCTTCTATTGCTGGAATGTACCTATGGAAAGAAGAGATAAAAAGGGATCTGGCTTCATCAGACAAGAAGATCAGAGAGCAAACTATTGCTTATTTGATTAAATGTATAGATTATGCCAGGTTGATAAGTGCGAAACTTGTTATTGTTGTTCCCGCTGCAGTATCTAAATTAGCCCCTTCTCTAAGTAAAAAAGAAGACTGGAAAAATTCTGTAAAGGCAGTTCAGGAAATAGCGAAATATGCGGAGAAAAAAGATATTTTGCTGGCCATAGAGCCGATAAACCGGTATGAAACTTATTTGGTCAACAGCATTCAGGATGCTTTGGGCTATTCCCGTGAGGTAAATTCAAGTCATGTAAAAATTATGGCCGATACTTTTCATATGAATATAGAGGAGCGAGATATACCAGAAGCAATTAGAATAGCCGGAAACAATTTAATTAATGTTCATATAGCAGATAGTAATCGATGTTCAGTAGGAAGAGGACATACAAATTTTAAAGCGCTTATTAAAGCTTTGAAGGAAATAAATTATCAATATGCATTAACTTTAGAACCATTACCACCAGTTTCTGACCCTTACCTTGCTCTTGAAGAAGGAGTTTCAGAAAATATTTTCGATCAATATGCTGCGGAAAGCATAATGGGTTTGAAATATTTCGAATGCATTACCTGAAGTTCAATAAGTTTAAAGCTTGCACAGTTAATGTTTTTTGTATAGGTACCTAAAAGATTTGTTTAAAGGAGGTAAAACCGTGAGTTTTGAAGATAAAGTTGTTATAGTTACTGGGGCTGCTGTGGGAATTGGCAGGGCAACAGCTATTGCTTTTACAGAAAAAGGTGCTAAAGTCGTTGTAGCTGATATTGATGTTAAAAAAGGTAAACAGACTAGTTCTTTAATTGGTAGGGATGCCTTTTTCATTGAAATAAACGTAGCCAATAGCGAAAGTGTAAATAATATGGTTAAAGAAGTCACCAAGAGATTTGGCAGGATAGATATTTTAGTTAATAATGCTGGAATATATTATCAAGGTGATGTAATTGAAACTCCTGAAGAAGAATGGGATAAAGTGATAGCTGTAAATCTAAAAGGTATGTATCTTTGTTCCCATTATGTTATACCTGTTATGCTTGGGGGGAATGGTGGTGTAGTGATTAATGTTGCTTCCGAAGCTGGTCTTGTAGGTATTGCTGGTCAGGCGGCTTATAATGTTTCCAAAGCAGGAGTTATTTCTCTGACTAAAAGCATGGCTGTAGACTTCGCCAGGAAAGGTGTGCGGGTTAATGCAGTATGTCCGGGAACAACAGAAACTCCATTAGTTAAGGATGCTTTAGAAAAATCTAAAGATCCAGAAAAGGAAAGACGTAAACTTGAAGAATGCCGCCCCTTAAATAGATTAGGAAGACCAGAAGAGATAGCAGCAGCAATTTTAGCTATGGCTTCCGATAGTTTAGGATACGCAACAGGTTCTATCTTTTCTATTGATGGTGGTTATACCGCAAAATAACTAAGAGAGTCAATTTTTAAGGAGGTTGACTATATGGCAGACTATCTAATTGGTGTAGATATAGGGACTGCAGGAACAAAATCAGGTCTTTTTGACACAGAAGGAGTTCTATTAGCTCAGGCCTACGAAGAGTCTTCGCTCTATTATCCAAAGCCTGGTTGGGTCGAGCAGGAACCTGAAGGTTTTTACAATTCAGCAGTAAAAACTATCCGTCGAATAATGGAAAAAGCAGATGTAAGACCGAAAGAAGTAGCTGCTATAACAATAGATGGTCAGATGTCAGGAATTGGAATGATTGATAAGGATTGGAATCCGGTAGCTCGTTATGATTCCTGGCTTGATACTCGCTGTGAACCTTATATTCAATCAATGCAGAGAAAAGCAGGAAAGGAAGTACTGAAGAAGACCGGTTGTCCGCCCACATACGCCCACGGTCCGAAGATATTGTGGTGGAAAGAGGAGCGTCCGGAAGTTTTCAAAAAGATAGCTAAATTTGTTGTCCCGGGATGTTATGTTGCAGGGAAGATGGCAGATTTGAATACTTTTGATGCTTTTGTAGATTATACTTATCTTCATTATTCTGGTGTAGCCAATATTCAAGAAATGACTTGGGATAATGAATTATGTAATATATTTAGTATTCCCAAAGAAAAATTACCACGAATAGTTAAACCATGGGATATCATCGGGCATTTAAGTAAGGAAGCTGCTAATCATTGTGGTTTAATTAAAGGCATTCCTATCGCCGCTGGTGCCGGGGATACAACAACAAGCTATTTAGGAGCAGGAATAGTTAAGCCAGGGATTATTTTTGATGTGGCTGGTACAGCATCGGTTTTGGCCAGTTGTACTAATGAATTTTCCCCTGATTTAAAATATGAAACTGTAATGTGTTCCCGTTCAGTTATTCAAAATCTGTGGAATCCTATTGCGTTTATAAATGGTGGAGGACTTTGTCTACGATGGTTTAGAGATGAAATAGCCCATCAGGAGAGAAAGGAAGCTGAAGCTAAAGGGCAGGATTTTTATGAATTTTTCGATAAACTGGCCTCTGAAATTTCATCCGGTAGTGATAGATTACTCTTTGTACCTCATTTGGGAGGAAGAGTCTTACCAGCTCAACCCAACCTTAGGGGGAGTTGGGTCGGGTTTAGTTGGGGGCAGAGTAAAAGCCATTTTTACCGTTCAATTCTTGAGGGCATAGCTTATGAATATTACTATTACTTAAAAATTATGAAAAATCTTTATCCCGATGTTGAATTTAAGGAAGTTCGAGCTTTAGGCGGGGGATCGAAAAGTAAGTTATGGAATCAAATAAAGGCAGACACTCTTAATATTCCCTATACTATAGTGACTCAACAGGAACCGGCTATTCTGGGCAGTGCAATTATTGGCGGTTTTGCTGTGGGGCTATTTGATAACTTGGCCAAGACTTCGCAAAAATTTGTCCAGGTTAAAGACCGAATAGAACCCCGTACCGAATATCACGACCACTATAAGCAATATGCTGAAATATATATTGATTTAATCGATAATCTTAATAATACTTTTCAAAGACTTGCTCAATTGAAGGAGCCTCCCTATCTTGATGAAGGTTAGATAGCTTTTAATAGTAAAATTTAAATGAAAGGATAGATACAGATTTAATGGAACCTTTTAATAATTATTTAAGTTTTAATACGGGTGAGATTCTCTCAAATTGTAATATAATAGTTCGTCATTTGAGCGATATGAAAGAAGCATATTATGATTTAGAAGCTACCCAAAAGATAATTAATGAAGATGATCGTGTAATATATAAAGTCTACAATATAGATATCCCCGAGGAATATGGTCACCTACAGCACTGTACCAGCATTATCTATCCTGGACGAGTAGGTGATGAATATCACATGACCAAAGGACATTTTCATGCACAGGAAGATACTGCGGAAATATATTTAGTATTGCAGGGAACAGGTAAATTATTAATGCAGAAGAAAGATACAGAAGTTAAGATCCTTGATATGCAATCAGGTAGTATATCCTATATCCCCCCATATTGGGCCCACAGAACAATAAATACTGGGAATACACCATTAATCTTTTTTGCGGTTTATCCTGGTGAAGCCGGACATAACTATGGAATTATTGAGAGTAAAGGATTTTGTAAATTAATTGTTGAAAAAGATGGGCAAATCAAAGTAATAGATAATCCTAATTATTAAATAAATATTATAATCTAAAAAATTAATTCAATAAAATGAATAAAATGTAAGGGAAATAATAAAGAGGTTTTACAGTAGCAGAGAACAATTATAAAGGATGGGGAATCGATGATTAAAGAATTAGAGGTTAATTCACTCACAAATAAAAATTTTGCTGATTATGGCTGTTTGATAAGCATTGAAAATATTGAACCGAAAATAAAAGAAAATACATTTGTTTTTTGGGATAATTTAGCTGAAATGAATATCGAAGGGAAAACCGGTTTTGGTATTTTAGAAGTTAATAGAAGAAATAAGGATTTCACTAATTTAGAGCGCCATATCAAGACAGAAGAAGTCTTTTTTGCAATAGATAAGGATGTTATAGTTTTAGTTGCTAAGGCTACCCCAAATCAAGAAGTTCCAGAGATAGAAACAGTGAAAGCTTTCAAATTAGAAAAGGGGAAAGGAATATTTTTATTTAAAGGGACCTGGCACTGGCTTCCTTATCCGTTAGCTGAAAAAGCAAGGTTGCTGGTTGTTTTTCAGCAAGGGACTGTTGATCATGATTTAGAGATAAAAGACCTTAAAGAGTTAAAAGGAGTAACCTTTAGTATTAAAATATAAATTACTTCAGCCTAAATAAACGATGACTATTATATGTTATAACATAATAAAAAAAGTCAATTATTTAGCAAATTGATAAATATCCTAATCATAGTTATCTTTGAATATAAAAAAGAAGGGGGTGGTTATAAATAACTATATGGATTACAAATTTTAAAAGAGGGAGGTGATTATGAAATAAAACATATTTAGTTTGTTTTCAGATGATTAACCTAATTTTAATTAAAGGGAGGTATTAGAAAGTGATTAAGAAAGGTTTATTAATAATTCTTATTGTTACTTTGTTAGTTACTGTAAGTTTGTTTGGGATATTTGCAAAAGAATTACCCAAGGAAATAGTTATAGGTTGGACACCGCCTGATATCACCGGAGTCTTTAGAACTGCAACACATTACTTCGAGGTAGGTGCTTACGATGCTTCTCTCAATGGAATCACTGCTAGTATCATCTATCGGGCTCCGGCCTCACATATTGCTTTTGGAGATCAAGTGGCAATTATCGAAGACTTTATTACCATGAATGTAGATGTAATTGCCATCTCGCCTATAGAAGTGGAAGTGATTATTCCTGCTATTCGTAAAGCTAATGAAGCAGGTATCCCGGTGATAATTGTAAACTTACTGGAGCCCATTGCAGGAGTTGAGGTAGCCTCTTATATTGGTTTCGATAATGGCGAAGCAGCTGAGGTTTCTGCCTATACCGTACTGGATTATTATGGTGGACCGGGCGTGTTAGGTACGGGGAGAAAAATTGCTGTTAAGCCGGGAGAATACCTTGATCTAAAATGGTGGAAAGACCTATATGCTACTGTCACCGCAGAAGAAAAAGCAGCTATAAAAGCAACCGGAACCATTATCGAGGGGATTGCTGGTGGTTTCTTCTCTACAGCTCGATTGGTCGGTTTCCACAAAGTGATTGATGAGTATCCGGGCATCGAAATAGTGGGCACCTTGCCAGCAGATTGGAACCGAGAGAAAGGTATCAAAGCAGCGGAAGATTTTCTTACTGCCAATCCTAAAGGAACGCTTGACTTTATGTGGGCGGCCTCTAATGAGATGGGAATGGGTGCAATGTTGGCTGCTGAGGCTGCGGGCAGGCAAGATGAGGTGAAAATATTCACCAATGATGTTACACCGGAGTCAACGGAGAGGGTGCGTGAAGGAAGAATGGTGGCAGAAACAACTCATGGATTTGCAGACTGGGGTTGGTACGGAGTCGAATATGCGGTTAGGGCAGCTCTAGGATTAGATGTCCCTTCGATTTTCGACGTTAGACCCAGGACAATGTATAAGGAAAATGCGGATGAATTTTATCCTGAACCCAAGCTTGAACCTATAGACTGGGATGCAATCAAAACTGAATATCTGGCAAAATAAGCTATGGCAAGGGGGGGGTCCCTCTATAAAGGACCCCCTTCTATGCTTTTACAACAAACTTGATATAAGTTAATTTCTATAATCTTTTTTATTATACTTTTAGTGTTGAAGCTCTTATAAATATGAAATATTATAATTTTTCTATAATGTTGCTGTGTAGAATAAATGAACGGGTAGCTTTCCAACTTTGAGTACTGCTAAGTTCCACAGAAATGGATAGTTTTTTGTTCATCTTGTGGACTTATGGTAGTTACATTATGCTTATTTTTGTGAAAGGAGAGGGATAAGAATGCCGAGAGAGCCTATATTACGATTAGAAGCAATTGATAAAAAATTCCCGGGTGTTCATGCCCTTGATCATGTTGATTTTGACCTTTATAAAGGAGAAACTCATGTTCTTTTAGGTGAAAATGGTGCTGGTAAATCTACCTTAGTGAAGATCCTTAGCGGTTCTTTGCCCAAAGATAGTGGCCGTATCATCCTCCGGGGTAAACAAGTCGAAATAACCAGCCCTTATCATGCTCGTTCATTGGGAATCGGCATGGTTTATCAAGAGTTGAGTCTCATTCCCAGCCTGAGTGTAGCTGAGAATATCTTTTTAGGTAGATTACCCAGACGTAGGTTTTTCTTTGTTGATTGGCCAGGAATATATAAAAAGGCTCAACAAATTTTAAAGAGACTGAACTTAAATATTGACCCTACTGTGCTTGTAAGGTATCTTGGTCTGGCTGAGCAACAGCTCGTAGAAATCGCTAAAGTTTTATCTTTAAATGAACAAATTCTACTCTTTGACGAACCTACATCAGCTCTATCGGAAGAGGAGCGGCAACAACTTTTTAACCTGGTAAATGAATTGCATGAACGAGGGATCTCTATTATTTATATCTCCCATCACTTATCCGAGGTTCCTTTAGTAGGCCAGCGGGTAACTGTTCTGAGAGATGGGAAGAAGATTGCTACATTACCCGTGAAAGAAGCCGACGAGGATACTATTATTAAGATGATGGTGGGAAGAGAACTTAAGGAGCAGTTTCCCAAAGAGGAAACAAGCCCTGGTAAACCTATCTTGAAGGTGCAAGGCTTGGAGATAAAAGGGAGCCTCCACAATGTGGATCTCACCTTACATGAAGGGGAGATAGTGGGAATTTTTGGTCTTTTGGGAGCTGGGTGTACTACTCTTGTTCGTGCATTATTTGGATTGGAAAAGATTGATAGTGGTAAAATCTATATTAATGGTAGAAGTGTTACTATATCTTCTCCTGAAGACGCAATAGGGTTAGGATTGGGTTATCTCACCAAAGATAGAAAAGATGGCCTCATACACCCAATGTCTATAATGTCAAACATAACTTTAGCCAGCCTGAAAAAAATCTCACAGTTAGGTCTGCTCAAGCACCGAGAAGAGCGGAGAGTAGGAGAAAAATACATTGATGAACTACGAATCCAACCTCCTGATCTGACTAGAAAACTCATGTATCTTAGTGGTGGCAATCAGCAGAAAGTTGCTTTATCCAAATGGTTGTGTGGTGGATCTAAGATTTTAATTTTTAATGAGCCTACACGGGGTATTGACGTAGGAACAAAAGCCGAGATTTTTCAACTTTTTAATCAATTAGCTAAGCAAGGAGTAGGAATTCTTATGATATCTTCTGAGTTACCAGAAATTTTAGCTATGGCTGACCGTATTTTCGCAATGCGAAGAGGTGCTGTTATTGCGGAATATCGAAGAGGAGAGACAACACAGGAGAAACTGTTAAAAAGTGTCAGTTAAGATATAAAAATATTAGGAAAAAGTGAGGAAAAATTATGGGGGAACAAAGAAAAAAATTATCTACTACAAAAAATAATCCCAGGAGCACAATACCCTCAAGAGTGCCTTCAGTAGCATCTTTAATGAGTCAGTGGATTTCTATGGGGGGTGAAGTAATCAGGAGAAATTTGCTAAAGGGGGGTCCAATTATAGCACTGCTTTTCCTGATTATATATCTTGCTTTCGCTTCACCGTATTTTTTTAACCTGAGTAATTTTTTGAATATAACCAGACAATCTTCTATTAACGCCATCCTTGCTATAGGTCAGACAATGGTTATTGTTGGTGCAGGTATAGATTTATCTGTTGGTGCTGTCCTTGCTCTCTCAGCTTCAATGGCTGCGGTTGCAGTGTCATACTGGGGACTCAATCTGGCAGTTGGTATACTTTTGGGTTTGGGGACAGGGGCACTAACGGGATTTATAACCGGTGTCATCATTACCAAAGGGAGGATACCCGATTTTGTGGCTACACTGGCCATGATGACTACAGCAAGAGGTTTAGCACTGATTTTGACGCAGGGCCTGCCGGTTCCCTCACACTTCACTGCCCTTAAACTTGTAGGATATTTGCCCGCAGGATTAATCTGGCTGGGTAGCGGTAACGTTTTAGGTGTACCGGTTCCGGCTCTAATTACTGTAGCTATAACTATCCTGGGCTGGATGGTTATGACCCGCACTACCTTGGGCCGGGCTATTTATGCTGTAGGAGGCAACCGGGAAGCTGCTAGAATTTCAGGTATCAGCTATGTGCGTACCAAAATAATCACTTATACTATTATGGGAGTACTGGCTGGAGTTGCAGGTATTGTCCTGACCGGCCGTCTAAATTCAGCCAATGCTTTAATGGGAGATGGAGCGGAACTGCAAAGCATTGCTGCTGTAGTCATTGGTGGAACAAATCTCTTTGGTGGTGAAGGTGGTGTTGTCGGTTCACTCATTGGCGCATTTATAATGGGCATACTGGGTAACGGTTTGAACTTACTCAATGTCTCTGCTTTCTGGCAGCGGGTTATTCTGGGTTTAATCATTATTGGTGTTGTTATTTTCGATCAATGGCGAAGAAGACGATTTGCAGTCTAAAAGGAGGAGGTTAATTGAATGTTTTCTGGAGGTTACCAAGGAAAGTACTTAAGAATAAATCTGACCAATAGAACAATAGAAGAGGAAAAAATTAATCCTGAATGGCTGAGAAAGTTTTTAGGCGGACGCGGTTTGGCGGCAAGATTTTATTATAATGAAATCGGTAAAGATATTAAACCATTATCTTCTGATAATAAATTAATTTTTTTTACCGGACCATTGACTGGTACGCCAGGACCAGCGACAACAAAAATAGGAGTGGCTACTAAATCTCCTGAAACCCGGCAATATTTATGCTCAAATGGTGGAGGATTTTTTGGCCCGCATCTTAAGAAAAGTGGATACGATGGACTTATTATTGAAGGAAAAGCGAATACACCTGTTTATATCTTAATCGAGGATAATCAAATTAAAATTGAACAAGCGGGAAGTCTTTGGGGAAAAACTACCAAGGAAGTTAATAAAATATTGAAAGAGAAAGTAGGAAGAGAAGATCAGGTTCTTTCCTGTGGCCCGGCAGCTGAGAATAGAGTTAGATTATCATGTATTCAAATTGGTGAAAGAAGCATTGGACGAGGTGGTGCCGGAGCTGTTATGGCTTCAAAAAATTTAAAAGCTATCGCGGTAAAAGGCACTGGCGAAATTACAATAGGTGAATCTTATAAATTTAGAGAAATTGCAAAAGATGCAATTTCTTTTGTACGTAAAAGCAAAGCTACTCATACTCAATATGGCACTGCTCAATATACCGCAGTTATGAATGAACTTGGCTGTTATCCAACCCGCAATTTTCAAACCGGAGTATTTGATGGGATTGATACTATAACAGCAGAATATATGAAAGAAAACTTCTTTGTAAAAAACCAGGCCTGTTTTCATTGCCCGGTAGCCTGTGCCCAGTTATGTGAAGTGAGAGAAGGCACTTTCAAAGGTGCGAAATCCGATCCGGAATATGAAAGCATTGGTACTTTAGGAGCTGTATGTGGGGTTAGTGATTTTGCCGCTATTATCAAAGCAAATGAAATATGTGACGAGCTGGGTATAGATACTATGTCTGTTGGCGTTATAATTGGTTTTGCCATGGAATTATTTGAAAGGGGATATATTACCAGGAAAGATACTGGTGGACTTGAGCTTAAGTTTGGCAATGGAGTAGCTATGGTAAAGATGATTGAGAAAATAGCGAAAAGAGAAGATATTGGAGATTTGTTAGCAGAAGGTATGTTAGGTATTGCGGAGAAAATGCCGGAAATGCAAAAATATCTGATGCATGTTAAAGGGCTACCCTTAGCAGCATATGATCCGAGAGGTTTCTATGGTAACGCATTGACTTATGGAACTTCAAGCCGAGGAGCTTGTCATAATGTTGGGGGTTGGAGTATTAGAGATGAGCTTTTATCGGATAAATATGACCGTTTTGCTGTTGAAGGAAAGGGGAAATTGATAAAATCTATTCAGGATACCCGGGGCTATATAGATTCACTGGGTATTTGTACCGTAGTTAGAAGCGGGTATGGTTTTACCGATAAACCCAAAGGTAAAGTTTTAGAATATTTAACGGGTTATGATTTTACTCCGGAACTTATGACTATTGGCGAAAGAGTATATAATTTAGAAAGATTAATTATCAATAGGGAAGGTAGATTTAGGAAAGATGATATGATTCCAGAAAGATTAAGAACAGAGAAAATGCCGGAAGGTCAGGCAAAGGGGCATGTTGTCAGTGATGAAATTTACAATACCATGCTTGATGAGTATTATGAAGCTCGAGGCTGGGATATGGATGGTAGACCCACTAAAAAAAGATTACGCGAATTAAGCATAGATGATATTTTAACTTGAAAAGGTGAATTATTTTGAAGATTAAAGTAAAATATTTTCTGAATTTTAAAAAGATTACTGGATGTTCCGATGAAGAATTTTTCTTTAAGAACAATGGAGTAAGTGTGAAGGATTTATTTAAAATTCTTTGTGATAAACACCAGATTGAATATGAGGAGATCGCGTCAAAAGGAATTATCATGGTTAATAATAGATCAATTAATCAGTTGAAGAAAGAGAATACAATTCTTAATGATGGTGATAAATTAATAATTATGCCTATGATTTCAGGTGGATAATTCTTAAGATTAATCAGTAACTTAATTTTTGATGAAAAATATTTTGTTTTATCAAATAATTGAACTTAGAGAAGAGTAAGGTGCTTTCTATGAAAATATTAATTACTCCCCGCTCCTTTGCGTCAACTTCAGATAAACCTATGAAGATGCTTACCGAAAAAGGATATGAAATACAATTAAATGATATTGGCAGACCTTATAAAAAAGAGGAAATGCTAAATCTGGTAAGCGATATAGATGGGATTATAATTGGAATAGATGAGCTCAGTGCTGAAATAATTGAAGAGGCAAATGCATTAAAAGTAATATCTAAGTATGGAATAGGTTTAGATAATATTGATATAAATATGGCAACAAATAAAAAAATTATAGTAACGAGTACTCCTACAGCTAATCTTGATGCTGTAGCAGATTTAGCTTTTGGATTGATATTGAGTTTAGCCCGAAGAATTCCTGAAGCTGACAAAAAAACAAAAAGTGGGGCGTGGGGAAAAATTATTGGTAAGTCAGTCTGGGAGAAAACAATTGGAATTATCGGCCTTGGAAATATAGGCAAACAAGTTGTTAAGCGAGCCAAAGGTTTCGAAATGAATATTCTCGTTTTTGATATAGTTGAAGATAAAAAATTTGCGCAAAAATTTGGTATCAAGTATGTTAATCTGGAAGAACTTCTTCGAAAATCAGATTATATCACCATTCATATTCCTTTAAATGATGCTACACGAAACATGATTAGTTATGAAGAATTTGAAAAGATGAAAAAAGATGCATTTTTAATTAATACTTCACGCGGTGGAATAGTAAATGAAGAGGCTCTTTATAATGCTCTAAGGAATAATAAATTAAGAGGAGCAGCTTTAGATGTCTATAATAATGAACCCCCCAGAGAATCTACTTTAAAGGAATTGGATAATGTAATAATGACTCCCCATATTGGTGCCTATACCGAAGAAGCTATAGAAAATATGAGCATTCAGGCTGCACAGAATTTAATTGATGTTTTAGAAGGGAGAGAACCTCAAAATAGAGTTAATTAATATAACAGAACTCTGGAGTTGTAAAACGGGGACATTCTTCTTTTTTATCCCCACATTTCATGCCAGGGAAAAAGTAAAGTGTGTCCCCGTTTTACAAAAATAATATTTTGTTGATTAAATTTCTTACTCTTTTTGTTCGACGGGGCAATTCCTAAGCTTTAGGAAAACCCATACAGAGTTTACTAAAAGAGTTATTTCCTAATTTCATAGGAAGAATCTTTCAGGTAAATAGACAGAGTAAGAAGGCAAATAACTATTTTCTTACTCTGTTTTTTATTTTTGATAATTATAAAAATACATTTATTTACTAGAGCAGAAGTTATTCCTATAGTATATTAGGATTTAAATAAAATTAAAGAAGGGCTTACTGAATAAAAATTTAAAAGAAAAATAAATACAAGGAAAATTTTAGCAAGTCAAGTATTTAAGTAGTAACCATCAAACAACAGAAAGGGGGGATGTATCTTTCTAAAAAATGTAAACTTGACTAGACTGACTATTGCGGTGCAGAAAATTTAGTTCTTGCTTTGGGTACAAGTATTACAAATTTTAATTTTATTTTTAAAGGAGATTATTTATTATGAAAAAATTTAGTATTACTTTACTAGCGATTGTATTGTTTGTTGTATTGGGCTTCTCAGCTTTTGCTGCAGAGAAAAAAGCCGTAGAGTTCTGGTCATATGTACCGCTTGATAATCCGGGCCTTTATTTGTACATCGATAAGTTCAATCAATCCCAGGATGAGATTAATATAGAGGGCAAATTTATACCCTTTGCTGAGTTTAAAAGACAGTTTACGGTGGCATTAGTTGGGGGGACCCCGCCGGATTGTGTCCTTGTGGATAATCCAGACTTTGCTGCCTACATAGCTATGGGAGCATTTGAAGCTCTGGACGACAGGATCGCGGATTGGGAGTACGGAAAGGATGATTTTTACCCTGGACCATGGGCGTCCGCAACGTGGGAAGGAAAGCAATACGGCATTCCTTTTGAAACCAACACACTGGTTCTCTTCTACAACGTGGACATGTTCGAAAAGGCTGGCCTTGATCCCGACAAGCCTCCTACAACATGGGAAGAACTCAACCAATATGCCGAAAAGCTTACGAAGGATGGGGTGTATGGTCTCTCTGTATGTGCGGTGGCGTCTGAGGAAGGTACCTTTCAGTGGCTACCATTCTTGCAGCAGAGCGGTGGGAACGTTTTCAATCTAGATAGCCCAGAGGCAGTCGAGGCACTACAGCTGTGGGTCGACTGGGTGGAAAATGGTTATGTATCAAAAGAGATATTAAACATGGACCAGTGGTCTGGGGTACGACCGCAATTCCAGAACGAAAATGCCGCGATGATGATAAATGGTCCCTGGTGTATTGTGCCCATAAGGAATGAAGTGCCCAATCTAAATTGGAGATTGGCTGTCCTTCCCGGGCATGTAAAACAGGCTTCGGCCATGGGAGGGGTGAACATTGGCATCGTGAAAGGAGCGAAGAACGCAGATGCGGCATGGCAGTATATAAAATGGCTCTACAGACCCGAAGCAATTGCAGAATTCTGGCAAAAATTCGGCACCTTGCCCCTCATGCCCGAGATTGCTGAAAGTGCCCCCTATTGGAAAGGTGATCCGGTTTATGATGTACTTCTTGAACAAATGAAGTACGCAGCCCCAAGAGGTCCTCATCCTAAATGGCCTGAGATCTCCACAGCAATCTACACTGCTATGCAGGAGGCATTGACCGGAGTAAAAACTTCAGAACAGGCTTTAGCAGATGCGGCAAAGAAGGTAGAGGATATCATCAAGTAGGCTGCTTTTAAAGTATCATCATGTATGTCACAAAAGGTACCTGTTTTGAAAACAGGTACCTTTTGCATAACATTCTATAGGATCTTATCATAAAGAGAATGGATATTATTAATTTGAATAGAAAGGTCGCTTTAAGATGAATCTAAAGCTGATACAAAAAGGCGGGGTAGTGGGCTATTTATGGATACTACCTGCTTTTTTGTATATCATTCTAATGATGGGTTATCCTATCATCTTTAACATTATTTTAAGCTTTCAAGATGTTACTACTACCACTTTACTTAATCCTGTAAAAGAATTTATAGGACTTAAGAACTACTTTGATGTCATCAAGGATCCTGTGTTTCACAAGGTGATAGAGAATTCTTTTGTTTTCACGGTGGGCTGTATATTCTTTCAGTTCACCATTGGCTTAGCATTAGCTTTGCTTTTTAATTTGAATTTTCCTTTGGCGGGATCAATGCGCGGTGTATTACTGATAACACTAATGGTCCCCACAGTTGTAGTTAGTATTATCTTCAGATGGTTGCTCAGTGGAGATTTTGGACTAATTAATGAACTCCTAATACAGGTAGGTTTGTTGGACAAAGGAATTGCATGGCTTGCAGAACCAAAAATGGCACTGGGTGGAGTTATGCTGGCTAATATCTGGATCGGAATTCCCTTTAATACCATGATCTTGGCTCCCGGCATAGCTTCTATTTCTCCCACTCTATATGAAGCTGCCGCCATTGATGGAGCTGGGCAAGTTAAGAAATTTATATATATCACTTTACCGCTACTTCGTCCCACCATCTTGATAGTTCTAGTATTGGGATTTATCTATACTTTTCGAATATTCGGCTTAATATATGCTATGACCGGTGGAGGACCAATTAATAGTACTAACCTATTACCTATACAAGCTTATAAACTTTCTTTTTCTTTTTTTAATTTTGGACAAGGGGCTGCAGCTATTGGTATCTTATTGAGCATTCTTCTGCTTATTATATTTGTCTACCTGATGTTAGTTAGCAGGGAGGAGGTGATGGAATGAGAGGGGTTAAGCAAATAGTTCTTTTGGTGGTAAGCTTATTGATAGTACTAATATTTATGTTCCCCTTTTACTGGATGTTGATAACCTCCATTAAGCCAATCTCTGAGGTTGTAACTTCCCCTCCCATCTTTATAACAAGAAATCCTACTCTGGATGCCTATTACACTGTCTTTACCAAGTGGTCGATGGGGAGATATTTACTAAATAGCTTTATAATTGCTTTTCCTACTACGGTTATAACTATTACATTGGGAGTCATGGCGGCTTACGGGTTGGCCAGGTTCCAAATCAAAGGATTAAGAATATTTCTTCTAGTGCTATTGGTTTCTATGCTCTTACCAGATGTATCACTAGTCCTGCCCCTCTTTATGATTTTCAGTAAAATTGGCCTATTGGGTAAGTTTCACAGTGTTATTCTTGCCGACGTGATGCTTCAATTACCTTTCGTAATTCTTATACTTAGGCCCTACTTTTCCAGGATACCCAAAACCTTGGAAGATGCCGCTCGAATCGATGGATGCTCATTTCTGGGTGCTTTGTTACGAATCATCATCCCTTTGGCTTTACCGGGAATTATTACGGCTTCTATTTTGACCTTCTTATTCACTTGGGGAGAATTTACTTTTGCCCTTACCTTCTTGTCCAGAAGTGAGATGCAGCCTATAACCATCGGCATCTACAATACCATAGGACAGTATGGCATTAGATATAACCTTCTGATGGCAAACTCTATGATTGCCATAATGCCCGTTGTTTTGATATTCATCTTTTTCCAGAGATACATTAGAGGGGGACTGATGGTCGGCGGGTTGAAGGAGTGACGCATATTTATCCTATAAAGAGAAGGGATATTATTAATTTGAATATGAAGGTTGTTTCGAGGTAAATATTGGGTGTTTGAAGATTTTGGCAACTTTGTTTTGGCCTATTAATAAAGTGAGATAGATATGCAAATAAATTCTATTGGAGGTAGATTATGAAAATAAAATCTATTGACAGTTACAAAAAAATAAAGAACGGTGTTGAACTTTCATGTAATGATGTTTTGATAAGAATAGCGCTTGTAGAAAAAAATATCCTTCGAATGTGGCAAACGTTACAAAATGGTTTTAATCCCGGCGATACTTTTATTCTTAATAAAAGTGAGTTAATCCCAATTCCTGTTGAAATAGAAGAACTTGGTGATTCTATTAGACTCTTAGGCAGTGAATTCACAGTCAACATCTACCTCGATCCCTTCTGGATTGATATACGTGATAGCTCTAACAAAAGATTTCTCTCAACCCCTTCAGGCGAAAGTACAGAATGGAATGGTGAGAAAGCATTGCAGAGATTTAATTTGCCTGCCGGTGTAAGAGTATATGGGCTGGGGCAGGGAACAAGTGATACTCTCAACCTAAGAGATCAAGAACGGAGAATGTGGCAGCAATGGGATGGTTTTCGTTACAATGGAAATGCTGGAATTCCCTTTCTTATGACATCTCAGGGATATGGCATATTGCTTAATTCTTCCTGGGCAAGCAGATTTGCAATAGGGAAAGCCGAACCTTCAAAAAGTACAAAAGTAGCAAAGCCCGAGGGACCCTGGAAAGCTAATCAACATTCCGGAGAAGACAATCCAGAGCGATTCGCTATACTAACTGAGGGCGGAGACATGGACCTGTTCATTATCCATGGTCCTGATTATAAAAGTATCATCAAAGGATATTATGATTTAACAGGTTATCCTCCTCTCTTACCGAAATGGGCTTTGGGGTGGATACAATGCAAAAATAGATATAAAACTCAGGAACAATTATTAGAAGTTGGACGGGAGTACAGAAGGAGAAATATTCCCTGTGACGTGCTTATAATTGATTGGTGCTGGTTCAAGTATTTTGGAGATCTTGATTGGGTGAGAAAAAACTGGCCGGATCCTGTTGGAATGGCTCGGGAGCTGAAGGCAATGGGATTTCATATCATGCAGGCTCAACATCCCTATATGCACCAAAAGTCGTTACAATTTAACGATTTTAATGATAAGGGCTACTTGATTTCATGGGATCCTGCTAAAGTGACTGATGGATGGCCTCCTGACGGGATAAGACATATAGTGGATTTCTCTCATCCCGAAGCGAGAAAACTCTGGTGGAAGAAAATAGAGCCTTTATTTCAAGAGGGTATTGATGGATATTGGAACGATATGGGAGAACCGGATACCCATCCACCTGGTAGTTCTATCCAATACTTAGGCCCCAGGGAGAAGGTGCACAATATCTATTCAACTCTGTGGAATAAAGCACTATACGATGGCCAGCGTTCCTCATCGAACAAACGGGTATTCTGCCTTTCTCGAACTGCATATGCTGGAATTCAACGGTACAGTACTGCACTATGGTCAGGAGACATTGATCCCAGCTGGGAGGTCTTAGAGGATCAGGTTGTTATCGGACAACAGGTTTGTCTTTCTGGACAGCCTTACTGGGCAACGGATATAGGAGGATTTATGTCTACAGACTTCTATGAACCAGAGCTGTACCTACGGTGGATTCAATGGGGAGCGTTCTGTCCCATTTTCAGGACTCATGGAACAAGACCTGAAAATGAACCCTGGAGCTTCGGTCCAATGGCTGAAGAAATAGTAGTAAATTATATCCGAATACGATACCAATTAATGCCCTACATTTACTCATTGGTTTACGGATCATCGCAAACCGGTTTAACAATGATGCGTGCCATGATGATTGAGTACCCCAAAGATGAGAAGGCTGCTTCAAGAAATCATCAATTCATGTTTGGCCCCTCTCTTCTGGTCGCACCGGTAACAAAAAAAGGTATGCGGGAGAAACATATATGGCTACCAGAGGGGACCTGGTATAGTTATTGGGATGATAAAAAATATGTGGGGTCACAGGATATCACTGAGCTAGCGCCACTTTGGAAAATTCCCTTATTTATCAGGGGTGGTTCGATCATACCAAAAGGTCCCGAAGTGCTACATACCGGAACTAATCTGCTTGATCCCTTAACGCTTCATATTTATCCCGGAGATGATGCACGTTTCACACTCTATGAAGATAATGGATATAACTATGATTATGAAAAGGGAGACTATGCCCTTACCAATATTATATATCATGAGAAAAGCAAAAAAGTCGAAATTTTGGGTGCGAAAGGAAGCTACTCAGGATTTCCAGAAAGAAGGTCCTTTAAGGTGATCTATCATGATTTTGATTGTCCCAGAAAGATGAAAGTAAACGGTTTTACTTACGACTCAAGCTCCTGGCAATACAAGAGGGCTTTGCGGAAGTTGGAAGTGGAACTACACCAGAGGCTTGTTTCTGAAAATATCATTTTAGAGATGGAAGGGACAGACAGGGAGAAAGGAGATGCACAGCCAGAAATAAAGCCTGTTCTCTTTTCATGTTATGATTTGGAGCACATTGACTCACCATTTGGGTATATTCTGAGAATCTACCTTGATAACACAGCTGGGAAAGATCAGATTTGTGGGAAAACTGTCATCAAGATGCCCATTGGATGGAGTTGTAAGGCCCTTGATGAAGAAAATTTTATAATTGCATCAGGTGAGCTCAGGGTCTTAAGGTTCATGTTAATCACAAAAGAGAACACTTTTACCGTAAAAAGCACATTAACTGCTGTTGTTACATCTTCGCGAGGAGAGGAGATAAAAGAAGTTCAATTGGGAAGCGGATGGGTGAGTTGGTGGAAATTAGCACATATATTAAATATAGAAAACCCAGAAGAATTCGATAATGTATATGCTCCTGAAAACGATGGAGACATCATCGAGGATAATCTAAAAGTAGATACCAATATAACTACTTATAGAGGTTTTGAGTGTTTTGGATATGTTAATCTGGAAAAGGTTTTCAACCAGAAAGATATCACGGAAATGGTTGCAGCAACTACCGAATACAAACTTTGTTACGCAGCATGTATTGCAGACTCACCTGAGGAAAAAGAATGTTATATGCAATTAATGGGTGAAGATCGTTTTAAAGTGTGGATAAATGGTCAATTAGTTGCAATCGTTTACGAGTGTATAGCTAGACCTGTTGAGTATCTTGTACAGCTTAAAGAGGGCAAAAATCGCATTCTTATCAAATGCACACAGGATGCTCATATGGAATGGAATGATCGCTCCTGGGGATTTCATTTTCGATTTACCGATGATGAGAGAAAGCCTTTGGATAATATTACCTATTCCCTGGAGTAGGATGATTTTAAAGTAGGTTAAAGAAAATAGGGACACATCCCATATTCTTGGATAACTAATATTTTACTTTTAAATTAGATAAATAGTGAAGGTGTACCAAGTCAATAATGCGGTAATTTTTATAGGAAAACCCATAGGATCTAAGGAGTTTCTTAACCGGATGGTTGCGGCTTTAGATATTAATACATACATAGCCTCCTAAAGGAAGACCTCTCAAAAAGGAAAGCTAAACCATAGAAAAAATGGGATATACCCCAATTTAACAATATCAATTACCAGCACTTTGGCATTTGCTGAAGGGCTTTTTTCTTTTTTTGAATTATTTTACAGAAAAAAAAGATTTTTAGTAAGTTGTATAGTATATATAAAATAATAAACAAAAAATTAAATTGTGTATTTAAATATAAGCAGAATATCTGTAATAATATTATACTAAAATAAAAAGCTATATTATCTAAGATTTAGCCTAAGAGTAGCATTCTTTCTCTATCCCAAGAGACCCACTAAGTAACACATCCTAACTACACTAACCATCCAAGCATTAATCTTCTACCATCACTCAACCTAAAACCAAATATCTTCTTCTGTATGAAGGTAACAGGAGAGACCTTTTCTTTCCATCATAGAAGAAAAGAAGCAGAAGAGGCAAGATATAAATAAAGTATCTATACTTTCAGGCAAAAGGAGTGTTACCGGACAGAACTCTGGAGAAATTTATACAAAAACAGGGCATAGTTAAAAAGCTAATCTGCTCTAAAACTTACCCTGTTTTTGTAGCATTTTTCTATTTCTATTCAATTTTACCCAACGCCACCCTCATCCCTGCCAGTTCTTTCTGTACCTCCACAAAGCGCAGGGAATAATACTCCCGATTCTGCTGGTTAAGATTAGTAATGGTATGGTGTATCTCTTTGGCATTCTCCAATATCTGGCGATAACCCTCTTTCTGGGCGATGACGATTTCCTGCATAAACTTATCAATCCGAAAGATGAGGAGTATCGACAAGGCGATAGGGAACCCCTGGTTGGCGATGACTTCGGTTAAATGATAGATATCCATATTTCCCTCCTTTCTTAAAAAAGTTGCCCAAAAGTGCCAGGCACCTTTAGGCAACTTTTCTTACTTCCGCCACCTGGTTCTCTGGGTTGGCCGCACATCTAGGTGCAGGAAATGCTTCTTCTCGTAGAATCCGATACCGCTAAAGTCTATCTCTTCGGCATAAGCTAAAAGTTCAATTAAATTGATATCTTTTACTTGAATATCTGCTGCCATTCCGATACAGTGATAACTGTTAGCTACACCTCCCACTTTCCGGTTATAATTAGAGCAGCGGTAGCCGGAGGTAATAGACACCGGTCTTTCCAGGACATCTCGTAATGCCATTAACTTTAAAAGCAGCAGGGGATGTATCATCACCTTTTGACAGCAAGGGCAGGCAAATTCGGATAGGTTGAAATGGGGAGCAATGATGATATCGTTAATGTGGTTTAATATATCCATACACTAACTCCCTTGGACCATGGTTTTATCTCTAATTATTTTTTTCTTCAGCAGGACATCATAGGTCTGCTGATTGATCTTTCCCACCTGGGCCTTCATCATGGTCTTTACTGCCTTCTCTTCGCTCTTTCTTAGACTGATATTCTTATCAGCTAGAATATCTATCAATTTCTGCCAGGCAACATCCCATTTTTGGCTGCCACTGCCGATACCCAATTCTTCTTCCGCCCAGAGCATAGCAGATAGTATTGACTCTTTAATGGTTCCGGCTCTATCTTCACCTAATTTGTTCTTTAGGAAACCGTAACTGATAGAGACGATAGCAATAAGCAGGGCATTGAGTAGGTATTTACTTAAGATGGCTTGTAACATTTGATTTTCTCCTTTCACTCGATTGTTAATTGACCAATTCATCCATTTATCTATTTTCTCAACAAAGGGGACAGGACACTTTCATATTCAAAAAGTAACCTGCCCCCCATACCAAGGAGTCATTAGTTTAACAATATTTACACATCCATCACATCGGTAGACTTGTAATCAAGGATTCTTGCATTGACTTTGGCGACTAAGTCGTTCCCGTCATTATGGAAGATGTTCTTGCTGATGATGGTATCCATCACCCCCTGGACAGCGGCATCCTGAGCCGCAAAGTCGGCATAGTCTTCATCATCAACGTTCTTGGGATTGTTTAAGGTTAGATTGATAGTTTTAGCTGCACTATCTCTAAACTGCATATACAGTCTCTTGTAACTAGTGACTTCTCCTAATTCAGTGGCCATTCTATTTTCACCTCCTTTTCGATTAACCAATTTACCAATTCACCGATTGACCAATTCATACGGGGAAGGTTAATTGATTATTTTATTTTAATTTTTGCTTTCTTGTTTCCGGCTAACGACTATTCCGTTAGTTGAGATTCTTTTTCCAGTCTGATCTCATCGACGGTATACTTCTGCAGTCCCACTAAAGCATTCGCTGCATCATAGACATCCTGGTCCAAAGCAGCAGATTTAATATTACCAAAGGTCTTGCTGTTAACGATCGGTGCGCCGGTTTCTGGGTTGGTGCCTACCACCAATCTTAACTGTAGGCTGGAATCACGGGGAACGGTTATGACATCTGCCATTATTTTTTCACCTCCTTTCTTAGCTCATTGACCAATAGGTCAATGAGCATGATTAGTGATAAGTAATGAGTCATTGGAAAATGAGGACTGGCTACTTTTTTATTTTTAGCTTTCTCGCATTTAACTCATTACTCATTACTGGTTACTGCTTCAAGTTAAACTTGAAGCGCCCTCTACTTAGTAAGAGCAAAAAAGAGGTGATTTTACAGGGTAGTTGATAAAAAAATTAAAAACATTTTAATTTTTTTATTCCATTTTTACGACTTTCGTTTACCGATTGCTGGCAAACACCATAAATCTTTGCAATCTCTTCATCTTTATATCCTTCAAGATAATAAAGGTGGATAATTTTTCTTTCTCTTATAGTTAAAAGATTGTAACCTTCTTCTAAATTATTGTTTTGTAAGATATTTTCTAATCTATCCAACAATATTCTCCTTTCCAAATTCAGTGTTCAGTTTTTGCTAGAGAGTGGAATCATCCACCCTGAAAAGACCCATCCTACATTTCTTTCGGTTTTAGTCCGGATACAATTTCTATTCTTTGTTTTAGGTATTTTCGATAATAGATCCACAATCCCCAGTCCATTCTCTTTTTCATATAACCGGCAAAGGTAGTAGGAGGTTTTTCTTTATATTCATAGACCGCCAGGATAAAGAGCAGTGCTCCCTGTTGAAAAACATCTTCATATTCTAATCCCATTCGGGAATATCTTTTAGCCCTCGATTTTAATAAGGGTTTAAATTTGTTAAATATTTCTCCCATAGCTTTTAGGTTTTTTTGTTTGGCTTTAGCAATTAGTTCTTTTAGTTCGGACATTTGAGTCTCCTTTCTTGGATTAGTTTTTGATTTACTCTCACTCCGGTACGCTTCCTCGAGGGAAGAGGGGGTTTGCAGTTAAAGAGATTATCTTGAATCAGCTTGATGGCCTCCAGGGCTTTTTCGCGAGAAGTCCATTCCGCGGTATTTATCAAATTACTGCTACCTTCTTTAGGTTCTTCTTCATATTTTTCCCTCTCCACATCCTGATAATCATTCTTCAGTGCTGCAATCAGCCAACCGGCAGGACTATGGATATTCCTCCTCTCCATCAGCAGGTCTAATTTTTCTTCAATCTTCTTGGTCGAAAAGTCTTTCAGTATCTTCTCAATCAATTCTGCCTTAAAATCTAATGCCAACATCCCTTTTCTTATCACCATCATTCTTTCTTCTCCTTCCTCTTTTATTTTTTTAAAATCAACAACAGCAGCATATTTATTTGTTGTTGTTATATGGTTATGCTTAAGATTGTTATGCTTCGGGTAGCGTTCCGCTACTACCTGAGGTATCGTTGCGCTACTATCACTGGTAGCTTTTTGAAACCCCACCAGTAGCGTATCGCTACCACCCCCTGAATTATCTTTAGCCTCTAAAAGGGATAAAAGTATCTTTTCCGGAGGCAAGAGTTGATAAACATTATGATGATAATAATTTTTATCGGATTTAACTCTGGCCACATTTTTAATGACCTTGAGTTTAATCAAGATATTTATATTTCTGATGATGGTCGTTTTGGCCAAGCCCATCTCCTTAGCCAGGGTATTTAAAGAAGGCCAGGCCATATATTTTCTCTTATTACAATAAGATAAAAGGGTAAGATAGACCAAACTGGGGATTGCCCCCATCACCTTGATCAACTTTCTATAAAAAAAATCAGGCACTATGGTAAAACTTTCATAACTTGGTTCATATTGCTTATCTGGTTTTTCTTTTTCCATCTATTTCATCTTTCTGTTATAAGTTTTCCCGTTATCAGTTATCCGTTTTCAGTTTTAGGTTTTCCCCTAACGACTAATTTAATTACAACATAAAAAATATTCCCTGTATCCTGATTTCTATTTGATTTCTGTTTAATTTCTATTTGATTTCTATTTGGACGATGTAAACATAAAATAAAAAACCCAAATAACAAAGAATATTTTCATTTTTGCTAGTTGGGTTTAATTTTATTTTCCAATTAAAATGATTATTTATTTTTTAAAATAAGATAATTAAGATGAAAGGGGATATATTAAAAAAAGCATCTGGAACATGTTATGTATTAAAAAATATTTAGCATTTTATTAATAAAAAAAAGGTAGTATCTAAGAAACAGAAGTACAAGCATGTTGCCTATTTATTATTAATTCCTCATCCTTTAGATTTAACATGATGCCTCTTCCTGGAACTACCACTAAAATATTTTTAATTCTTTCTATATTAGTTTTAGTTCCCCCAATTGTTTTTAAAATAGCTTTTTTAATATTAAAAATATGATAGTTTACGCGCCTATAGATAACATCATCTTCATCCTTCCAAAGCTCATCTATAAGTTCATCATAGCTCATTACCTGCTCATTGTGTAGGGTTAAAAGATGAATTAAAGAAAATTCTGTAGCGGTTACTCTAATCTTCTCCCCCATAAAAATAATTCTATCCGAGTGTCGCTGTGAGATTTCTAATAAAGGCTCCGATGATTTGTCATATGAAACAATTGACGATTTTGCATCGCCAATATTCATTCTTTCTGGATTCATATTCCGCATTTTAGAGGTTTCATAAATAATTCCACTAACACCTCTAATACCATATTCTTTTGGTACTTTCTTAAAGGTTTTCAGTTTTTCATCTTGCACTATATATTTTTCTTTTACCATCTTCAGATGATTATTTTCTTCTTTCATTCTTTTCTGAATTCTTTGAACTAATCTTTTGGGGAGCAATTGACCCAACTCGCTCTCACTCGCTTTCCTCAAAGAATTATCATCCTGATAACCCGCTTCAACCAACCTTCTAATATAGTATCGGCTTAAACCGGGTATATATAGCAGGGCTAAATTTAATCCCTCTTCCTGTACTCCTCCTACTAACCTGTTGGACAGCATCCTTATTTTATTCAAATCTTTATTTATTTTTTTCTCCCAGCCTACACTTTCTGCTACCGCCGCCAGGCTATCGGCTAACCAGGAAAAACCTTCCCCTAATCTATAAATATTACCCCTATAAAGATCATATTCCTGTTCAATGGTCTTAACATTCTTTTTTCCCATGATCCAATCATATAATAAATGGGTCTTCTTGAAGGTGATATATTCTTCTAAAGTAGTGATTTCTTCTTTTTCTTTTTTCATGAGAATATTATCCTGAAAAAGTTTCTTATCTTCATCGCCCTGTTCGAATATCAAATAAAAAAGTTTATTCCAGTAACTTTTTCTATTCCCGTATTGGTCGATTTCTTTTTTATAATCATCACTAATACTTTGAGAAAAGGGGATAGGTAATGCTTTGCCATCCGGGCTTAAAGCCAGTAGAAAAAGAATTTCCAGAATACTAATATCTCCATTTTTACAATATCTCAACCAGGATTTAAAAAACAGAAAAGTTTCAACTTTAATTCTCTTGGCAGCTATTAAAATACCACTGTCGGTAGGAGATAAAACACCGTTTTTATTTATCCTGATCAATTGGTTTCCTTTTAAAATATTCAAGGCTTTTTCTATTTTTTTATTGATATTTACCTTATCAAAAGTAAATTGCCAGTAACCGGAAAGGGTATTTTTATCATCAGCTCTACTCTGATTATTTAGGAAAACAAAATCCTTATTTTTAAAATGCTCTTTTAATTCTTCAGAATTAAGTTTTACATTCACCACTAATCTTAAAAGATAAGTAAGCAAATTATCATCCATATTTATTGACGGCTTATTTACTTTATGGTTGCAATGATTATCTTTTAATAATTTAAAATAAAGATTCATGTAAATAGTCTGGAAGAGTAGGGAATGAGCCAAAAAAATGACCCTGCCGAACTCCTGTCTGTTCTGAAAGTTAAAAGAATTATCCTCTTTTCTCATTTCATCTATGTTTAATATCCCGGCTCTTCCACCCATATTTTCAATAGCGGCAAAGGTGAAGCTGTTTCGATAATTAGGAGGATAATTTCCTTCATCATGATATATTTTATCCAGGGCAATAATGACATTCCTAAAATTAAGATTTACACCCATTGCCATGATATTGGTAGCACAGATAATCTTTATTTCTCCTTCTTTTAAATAAGTCTCAATCAAGTTTCTTTCTTCCCATGAAAGGTCCTGATTATAATAAGCAATCCCTTTTTCCAATGTCTCTCTCAATTCATCCCGAGATAAAGTTTCTTCCATTTCCTTCAGTTCTTCTAATGCGCCAGAAGCGACAGGGCTTTCTAATTGAAAAGCCAACCACCTGGCCCAATATTGCGTTTCGGCACAGGTTGCAAAAAATATCAAAGTCGATTCTCCCTGTTTTACCAAATACTTGACTGTCTCTAATAAATAATCCTCAAAACAATTTTCACGAACTGTCTCTGGATTAAAAAATACTTCTTTTTTGCAATTTTTCTTCTTTTTTGAATTAATATATGTAAAGACTCCATCCCTTACCATACCTTTTCGCAGTTCTACCGGACGTTGATAAGAAATAAGGGTTTGTGCAGGAAACCATCTTAAGAGGGCTTCTTGCCCTTCAATATAAGCAGAAAGAGCGATGATTTTAATATAATTATTCTTTTTATGGATATGGTTTACGCTGCTTTCCAGTAGAAGACCCCATTTGGAGTCATTGATTAACTGCATTTCATCGATGATAACCAAAGAAACAATATCTAAAAATTGAGGACATTTCAAACAAAAGAAGTTAAATTTTTCATAAGCCATCACCGCAATATCATAATCTCCGGAGATGATACGATAGTCATTTATACTACGGTCACGGGTAGAGATGACTATATGGATTCCACAATGACTATAAAGGTTTTTAAAGTGTCGGTATTTTTCATCAGCCAGTGCTCTTAAAGGAGCTAAAAAGATGGTTTTTTGAAGGTGAATGACTTGTGCTATTGCAGCCATTTCTCCGATGAAGGTTTTTCCTGAGGAAGTTGGGGCGATAACCAAAAGATTTTGATTTTTGTCATCAATTTCTTCCCCCCAATCCAACACCCTGTATTTTCTTACCGCATCCTCCTGCAGCGGTAATAAATAGGCCGAGTAATGTTTTTCCCAGATGCTTAGAATATAAGAGGAGATACCATAATTCTTCAATTTTTTAATTTTCATTGCTTTATACCTTAATGCATTCCTTTCATTATGCCTTTCTTAATTAAAACTAAAATAGATAATAGAATGATCTTTATTACATCTCAAAGATGTAGAGCGAGAATATGACTATAAAATCACCTCCCTGGCTTTAGATAATGATAAATTAAATAGGCGGGTAATTGAGAAAATAAATATGTTGTAGGCAAGACACACTTTTTGATTATACTCATAATAAGCTTGTATTTCAAAATAATTACAACTTTTTAATATTATTTTCTAAAAAAATAGGATTTATTGTCACATTTTCTATTTAAAATGTTATTGGTATATGATATTAAGTTGAAATATCGACTAATTATGTATATAATATGGGGTGATAACCCATATTTATTACATAGAAGGTAGATATTATGGAAAATGAAAAAACTCTAGGAAAAATTAGTGCTAAACTCATTAGAAAATTATATGATGAAAATAGACCTATTTTTGAAATTAATCATGCCCAAAGAATTGTAGGAAAAAATTATAATGCTACTACAGATTTATTAAGAGATTTAGTAAAGCGAAAAATAATTGTTCGTTTAAAGGCAGGTAAATTTTTAATTATTCCTCAAGAAATGGGTAGTGGAGAGAATTATTTAGGTAATTGGTATATAGCTGGCAAAGAAATTATTAATTCTAAGAAATATTATATTGCTTTTTATAGTGCCATGAATCACTGGGGAATGTTAACACAACCTTTGATTAAAATATTTATTGCTACACCTAAAAGACAAATTATACCTCAGGAAATGATAGGAAAAATGATTTTTGTTACTGTGAAAGAAAAGTCTATTTGGGGGATCAAAGAAGAATGGATAAACACTAAAGAAAAAATAAGAATTTCAAATATTGAAAAAACTATTATTGATTGTTTAACTTTTCCTCAACATTGTGGAGGAATTACGGAAATAGCCAAAGGAATTTGGATAGTTAAAGATAAGCTCGATTATAAAATATTGTTAAATTATGTTAATAGACACAATAAAAATGTTGTTGCAAAAAGATTAGGATATTTACTAGAATTATTAAATATTGGCGATTCGGATATTATATTTGAATTAAAAAAATTTGTAAAAGACCGCTATGATTTATTTGATCCTACCTTATCTACAAAAAGAATGAATAAAAATAGTTGGCGGTTAATTGATAATGTAGGCCAAAAACAAATAAAGAATATAATAAGGTTTTAGAAAAATGATAGATTATTTACAAGTACAAAGATTAGCCATAAAAAATAATGTATCTCCGGAAATAATTGAAAAAGATTATTTTATCGAACTTGTATTATTTTATTTTTCTAAAAATAGTTCTCTTTGCGATAATTTTGTTTTTAGAGGAGGCACTGCCCTAAAGAAGGTCTATTTCCCAGAATATCGATTTTCTGAAGATTTGGATTTTGTAATTGATAGCCAGAAAGAAATGAATGTATATCAAGAAATAATTATTCAAATATTGCAAAAAATATCTTCTGATTATCCTATAAAAATAGATAAACGTTCTATATTTGAAAGTGATCGATTACAATTATTCATTATATATGACATTATTCCTGATATAAAGGGCACAAAGGAATTAAAGGTAGATATTTTAAAGGACTATTATATTCCAAAACACGAAAGAAAAAGGCTTTTATTTTCATATCCGGAATTCGAAAATAAGAATTCAATATTAGAGACCTACGCATTAGAGTCAGTAATATGTGATAAAATTGGAAGAATTTTGGATGTTGATAATGAACCAAGAGATTTGTATGATTTGTGGTATTTATTAAAATTAAATCTTGACATTAAAATAGTAAGGGAAGAGTTTAAAAATAAATATGGATATAAAATACTAATTCCCAATTTATTAAGAGAGATTGGTAAAGATGATTATAAGCAAAATTGGGAAAATAGATTAATACATCAAATATTTGATCTTCCTGATTTTGATATGCTAATTAAAGATTTAAATAAATTGATAAAGAAAAAATTCGAACAATAAAGTAGGCCTCGTAATTTCGTTTATGAGGAATCTTTTTCAAAATAGAATCCATAAGAGGCAAGTCAAATATTCTTCATATACGCAGTATATATAAGTGTTTTTAGAAACGTTTGAAAACCTTTTATTGTAAGGTTTACAGCGTTTTATCCATATTATATTAAAATATATTTACAAAAAAGAAGGATTTTTAATAAGTTGTATAGTATATAAAAAATAGTGATTAAAAAAATTTAATAAGCGTATTATTTTATCTAAGCAGAATATCTATAATAATATTATACTAAAATAAAAATTTATATTATCTAAGATTTAGCTTAAGATTAGCATTCTTTTTCTATCCCAAGAGACCCGCCAAGTAACACATCCTAACTATACTAACCATCCAAGCATCAATCTTCTACCATCACTCAACCTAAAATCAAATATTTTCTTCTGTATGAAGGTAACAGGAGAGACCTTTTCTTTTCAAAAAAAGAGAAAAGGAGCCGAAGAGGCAAGATACGAAAAGTATCCAAACTTTCAGGCAAAAGGACTGTTACCGGACAGAACTCTGGAGAGCTTTATAACAAAAAGCACCGACGGGGCAATTCCTAATCTCTAGGAAAACCCATACAGAGTTTACTTAAAGAGTTATTTCCTAATTACATAGGAAGAATCTTTCAGGCAAAAGGACAGAGCAAGAAAATAATATTATTATTTTTTTATTCTGTCTTTTTTGTTTTGAAACATCTAGTTTTAGTAAATAGAATAAAAATAAGACCAGCGATAATAAAGAACATCTGAGTGTAATAGTATTTGGCAAGAAATGTTTAAATAAGGAGAATGAAGCAATGAAAAATATTAAATTGCTATTCTTTGTTATTTGTTTAATATTTTTTCTGAATTCAATTTTCTATGCTTTTTCTTTTGCCACGCTTTATATTGTCAAAGACCAAGAAGGAAATAATATCTGCATAACTAACAAAGAAGATGAAATCTCTAAATATAAATTGCTTGGTTATAAGATTTATATTTTGGGAGGGTCTGAACAAGAAATATCTGAAGCAAATAAAAAAGAAATCACTCAAGAATCTCAAATAATATATGAAACAGAAAACATTTCTGAATCTAATATTATTTCATTGAAAAAGGTTGATTTAGTAGATTTTAGTTCTAGTTTTTCTCTAAAAGGAGATTTCGTTAATATTCAGGGAACATTAAGAAATTACGGAACAGAAATAATAAATAATGCAGAAATAAACGTCAAATGTAAAAATGAAAAAGGAAATATAATGCTTATAGAGAGCACTAGTTCTCAACCTTTATCAATAGCACCCGGCGGTGAAGTATATTTCAATTTAAAATTAGATAATACTGAAAGAATAAGCAGTTTTAGGGTTTTCCTTTTTGACAAATACTTAATTACTAAATATCTAGAAACATTAGAAGCAAAAGCTAAGGTGGTCAATTGGTCTTCAAATTTAAGTAAAGCTGGAGATTATATATATTTTGAAAATAGAGGAAATATACTTATCGAGAAATATGGAGATTTTGTTTTTATTAATGGAACAATTGAAAATATTGGAAACGGCTTCATGTCAAAAACTCGTATGGATGTTCGGGGTCTTGATTCTCTTGGCAGGTTAGTTTCTACAAACTCTTGTGATTTAAATCCCCCGGAAATAGGACAAAAACAAACATCTTCTTTTATGTGTGCTTTATCAAGAGAGGTACTTATTAATCAATTTATAATTGACATAAACTGGATTAATCCTCAAGGTAATAGACCTAATCATAATGAAATTGAATTAAAAAAATAAGCATATTGATATATATATAATTCTCAGATTGAGCTAGTTAATATTATGAATAGCAAATAAATACAGTAAGGTATGGGGGCATTTGCTTGGCTTATTCAATATTAAATATTGACGCATCCCATTTCCTTAGATAATTAATATTTTACTTTAAAATTAGATAAATAAGGAAGGGACGCTGGATTAATAATTTGGTAACTTTTAGCAGAAGACCTAAAGAACCTGAGGTGCTTTTTAACAAGATGGTTGAGGCTTTTTAAGTATTATTATAGATAGACGTCCTAAGGGAAGACCTCTTAAAATGGAAAGCTAGGCCATAATAAAAATAGGATGCGTTCGCATCTTAATTAAAAAAATTGAGGGAGGAAGAGGAAAGATGATATTGCAAGACCTACCCAATAAGACCCATAATTTATTCTTTCAAAGAAAAATTAAACTAAACGGTACATTTTTATGAAAAAAATAAATTCAAGATATATACCAAATGACAAAAATGATATTATATCTATTTCCAGAAAAGCAAGATTCATTGTAAATAGTGCTGTCATTATATTAGGTTTGATATTTGGATATCTCAAGCTAAGAGGTATTTCTATACTTCCTTTTATAAATAATCTTTCTGGAGATTTCATTCTTAAAATATCTATTGTAGCCTATTATTTCTCTTGGTCTACTGGTACGCTTTCCGATATTAATGATATGGAAATTGTTTATATTAGAGGTCCTGAAAATAAATATCTTCCTCCTGGTTATCTTATTGCATCTATAATTGTAATTGTATTTGCTTTACTATGTTGGGTAAAGAGTTTCCAAGGATTTTCAATAGTATTGTTCATTTTTTGGATTATAAATCTTTTTGCGTGGAAATACTTGATAAAGTTTATTTTAAAAAATATGTTTAATGATTCTCAAAAAGAATACCAAAAGATTAATTCTTTTTCCTTATTTGAAAAACTAGATATTGTGCAAAATTATTCAGAAGGGAATTGGCAATGGATTAGATTTATAATCGGTTTAATGCTAATAATTATAGTAACTCTATTAGCTTTCACGCCTCTTTCTTTATTGTTTTCTAAATACTTGAAAATCTCTTCTGAAGTTATAGATGCTTTTTCTGTATTTCTATATGTTATTTTTATGGAAACATCAATTTGGATAATGAGGGTAAAGATGAAAGTTTCATTATCGGTTATTGAAAAAATGGATAAGAAATATCACGTAAAACTCATAAGAAAAGGTAAAAGGGACTAAAATTAAAAAAGCTAGCAAAGATAACTCTTTTCCAATAGAAATTAGATAAATAAGGAAGGGGTGCCAAGTCAATAATTCGGTAACTTTTAGTGGAGGAGCGCCAAGAAGTTTTATATTTCTTACAGGGTGAAAGTCCCTGTTGGGTAAGGTCTAGCCAACCACCCATACCGAGTGTTGCATCAAAATGGGTAACCATTAGATGAAGCGTACACCGGGAAACAGATAGGCCATAGGGAAGACCGTACTTCCTAAAAGTGAATAATACAGCCTCGTCAATAAAGATGAATGCAGATGGCGACGTCGTTTTCGCAAACGGAAGCCTATACAAAAGAATTGCTAAAGGTGAGATTCTAAAGAGGGTCTGCCGGGGTCTTGGCACATGGCATGTCTGTCAAGAGGTATAAAGAACTTGGGAGACCCTATAAGCTCCTTATCAAAAGGTAAGTCTACCCGATGAAAAGAGAGGGCGACTGATGGCTTATAGGGAGTCGGATCAGCTCATAGTGTGTGCGCAGCAGCGTGCTTATCAGGTAGGTTAAAGTCCTACCAAACCTCTGACTAGGGGGTTTGTATCCAAGACCTGGGGGTAATGCCTCAGGGGTCGGTTAACCTAACCGAAGGGCAGGGCGTTCACCGTGAGGTGAAGTCTGAAGGGCTTGCGGAGAAATACCAGGCTGTAACAGAAAATGTGAACCGGTCGGCCAAAGATGAGGAAAGGTCGAGCCTGCATTATGGAGGCGAAGGCGTTACTAGTCCACTCATCGCACCAAGGTGTGTGCGGGCGGCATGGTATGGAAGATAGGCACGTGACCTGCGGAGGTCTCGTAATGTCTGGAAGGTTACACCCTTAAGGACGGGTGGGTAAATATAGTCGGAATGATAGTGTTGTGGGAATCATTCTGGTAAGAAACACACAACATCCAGTAATGTTACACTATAAGGTAACCCCGAAAGGTGTACAGAAGCGTTGCGAGAAGTCGGAGAGCCGAATAGTACTTCAATGGACGAACAGCAGAAACGTCCAGACTATCTATTCTAATATAGGTAGTATTAACCATCCCAAAAGGATGGTTAATGGGGAAGGCGGCTCACTTTATGGAACTTTAAGTTTGGAATAGAATTCGGGAGTAGGTTACAAAGGAAGGAAAGTTCCCTAGGTGAAAGACCCTGAATTTGTATACGGAGGATACGAAAACTATGCAAGCGGAAAGTACAGTTAAGAAGGTGCATTCTTTGATTGACAAAGTGTATCATCCAACGAATCTAAAACTGGCCTGGAAGAAAGTAAAATCGAACAGAGGGAGTGGAGGAATCGATAAAATTGGTATCCAGGATTTTACCAATGTAGCAGCAGAAGAATTACAGAAACTTCACCGGCAACTAAAAGAAGCCACGTATGAACCTATGCCGGTAAGAAGAGTACATATCCCCAAGAGAGGAAAACCAAACAAGAAGAGACCTTTAGGGATTCCTGCAATACGAGACAGAGTATGTCAGCAGGCATTAAAGAACAGGCTGGAACCCATATTCGAGCCGGGATTCAATGATGGTAGTTTTGGGTATAGACCAGGACGTTCACCTCATCAGGCCATGCGGAAGATCTATCGAGAATTGCTTAAAGGATACGAATGGATAGTAGATGCAGACTTGGAAGATTTCTTTGGAAGTGTGCAACATGAAAGACTAATAGACCTGATTGCAGAGAAAGTTAGCGATGGGAGAATACTGAAACTCATTCGAAAGATGTTAAAAGCGGGATATATGGAACAGGGAATAAGGCACCTTACACCAGAAGGAACACCCCAGGGTTCGGTGATAAGCCCACTATTCAGCAACATATATTTGAACCAGTTTGACCATGAAATGGAATCAAGAGGGTATAAGCTAACTCGTTTTGCTGATGATTGGGTGGTATTGTGTAGAACCAGAGGGGAGGCCATCAAAGCATTAGAGGAGGCAAAAGAGATTCTTAAATCTCTCGGATTGGCTATACATCCGGAAAAGACTAAGATTACTCACATAAACAAAGGCTTTGAATTTCTGGGGTATATGTTAAAACGGGGGAAAGGACTTAAACTCGCCAAGAATAAAATCAAAAAGAGGATGAATTCCAGTAATGTCTATGCTTTTCCTAAGGAAGAATCAATAAAGAGGTTCAAAGCCACTATCAAAGAAAGGACTAAACGTAGAATACCATTAACGACCAAGGAGATTATTGACCGGATTAACCCAGTCATTCGTGGATGGGGCATATACTATCGTAAAGCTCATGTTCGTAAACTTTTCAACAAGTTACAAAGATGGATAGTCAGTAGAATATGGAGCCATCACTACAAAAGATGGAGAAACTACGGATGGAAGTACTATAATGAGAGTAGACTATATGGTGAATTTAAGCTGGTGAGCTTATTAACACTTATACCGGATTTGCGTCTTAAAACTGTATCTAAATGATACCATATCGGAAAGCGGTATACGGGAAAACCGTATGTACCGATTGATTGAGCGGACAGAGGGAGGCAGTAGCCGACCTCTTCCGACTCTACACTTTAATGAAATAGAGGAAGGGGCTGACAGAATACGTAGCCTGCAAAGGAAACATTTGCCGGGCAAGTAGGACTGGAGGAACAAATGCAAACCTCCCTGCAGGGAATAGCAAAGAAGGCAATACTAATTTGTCTTTTACGGAAGCGAGTATTTCTGAAGAGCCCAGTGCGGTAGTTCCGCACGCTGGGATCTGTGCGGGGGCAGTCAGGTAACTGGCTGTCCTACCGTGACAACCTATAGGGTCTGAGGAGTTTCTTATCCGGATGGTTGAGGCTTTAGGTATTACTATAGATATACGTTCAAAAGAGAGACTTTGTAAAAGGGAAAGATAAACCATAGAAAAAATAGGATACATTCTTATTTAAAATAAAAACTTTTTTGGAAGAATTTATAAGAGAAGGATTTAATATATAGAAGTAGATATGTCAAATGTTGAGACCAGACCCCATTTATTTTTAAATAAAGAGGTGATAAATTGAAAGTTACATGGTTACACGTTTCAGATCTCCATCTTAGGGAGAACATAAAATGGGATCAGGATATCGTTATGAGAGGTTTAATATCTGATGTTCAATATATGTGCAAAGAAAAAAATATAAAAATAGATTGCATAGTCATTACTGGGGACATTGCGTTTTCTGGAAAAAAAGAAGAATATGCAATGGCAAAAGAGTATTTATATAAATTATTAGAAATCACCGATGTACCGAAAGAACGAGTATATATAGTTCCAGGCAATCATGACATTGATAGAACGAAAATCAGTAAATTTTTTAATTTAGATATATCATCTAGAGACTCTATTAATACTTTTCTGGCAGACGAAACTGCAAAGGAGTTCTATTTCAAAAAATTTGAAGGTTATCAAAATTTTATATCTGAATATTTTGCAGGTAATCGTGTTTTTAATCCAAAAAATTACTTCTATGTAGATCATCTTACTGCGGGACCTATAAGAATTGCTATTCTTGGTCTAAACTCAGCATGGTTGAGTTCTTCAGACAACGATAGAAATAATTTATTCATAGGAGAACGGCAGTTACGAGAAGCCTTATCTGAGGTCAGTGAATCCGACTATAGAATGGCAATTTTTCATCATCCGTTAGAATGGCTATCAGATGTTGATCGTCGAGACATTATGCCATTACTTCGAAAAAATGTCGATATGTGTCTTCATGGCCATCTACATGAGCCAATGTTTGAGGTGACATTCAACCCCAGTGGATCGTTTGGAATAATAGCTGCTGGCTCATCATACCTATCTAGAGATTATCAAAATTCATATAATATAACTATGCTTGATTTTGATGAAGGTATTGGTATAACATGGTTAAGAGCATTTACGGATAAAGATGGGGGGCACTGGTTTGCAGATAATATTACATATGATGAAATAAAAGGAAAATTTCAATGGCAACTTTCAGATAGGTTTTCTAAACGGAAAGAGAAAGCTGATATAAAGAGAGAATATGTAAAAAGAGAAGGTCATGTTTTCATAAGTCATAGTTACGCAGATCATGAATTCGCAAAAAGACTAGCAGTTGCTTTAAAAGAACAAGGAATAAAAGTATGGCTTGACGAATGGGAATTGAAAGTTGGTGATTCTCTTCGAAATAAAATTGAATCGGGGATAGAAAATGCCGGTTGGTTCCTTGTTATATTATCATCTGAATCAGTGAAATCAAATTGGGTAAATCGAGAAATAAATGCTGGTTTAGCAAAGGAATTAGAGGAAAAACGAGTTTTTGTTCTTCCCATACTTTATCGAGAATGTAAACTGCCAGTATTTTTCAAGGATAAGCTTTATGCAGATTTTACAAAAGATTTTCAAGTTGGATTTATTGCATTGCATAAACGACTTACGAATAGCTATTAATAATAAGGGACACTAATACAAATAGCTATGGCTCTATATGCGTTCCGAGCTTGTAGGGGATGGCCAGCGCAGGAACAAGAGGGATGAGGATGAAGAAAGGAAGACGTTTTCCCAGCATAGGGCACTCAGCCATGAAATGCGGGCAACTCTGCGGAAACCCTTACGGGATTCCTTACCTCAACCCTTCGGCCTTTAAAATGAATAAGGACACATCCCATTTTCTTAGACAATTAATATTTTACTTTTATTTTAGATAAATAGGGAAGATGTGCCAGGTTAATAACTCGGTAACTTTATCGTAAAACCTATAGGAACTTAGGAGTTTCTTACTCAGATGGCTGAGGCCTTAGGTATTACTATAGATAGACGTCCCAAAGGAAGACCTTGTAAAATGGAAAGCTAAACCATAGAAAAAATAGGATGTATTGTCACATTTTAATTAAAAAAATTGAGGGGGAAAAGGAAAAGTGATATTTCAAGACCTGACCCTATAAAATTTCCATGTAAAATGGGACAAAATACAGTATTGCTTGCTAGAATGCACTTAATAGCTTAGTATATCTCTCAAATAATTTCTTTATGGACAATCCTAATGAATGATGATAAAATTACAATTATAATTAGTATATATTTTCTGTGTCTCGTCGAAATATCATGGCTAATACCTTCTCTTATCCGTTATTGGAGAGACTTAAAAAAGAGCGCGGATGATTATTTAGATGAGCTGATAGAGCTTAGAAAAAAGTACAACCTTAATGAGATTGAAACTAATGTAAGTCGTCTTGAGAAAGAATCAATAGGAATCATTGATTGGTTTCAAACAATTATGGTCATATCAATAGGAATTCCGTATTTCATAGTAATTTTGATCATTGGAATTATCTTTGCAGCCTGCGCTTATTCAAGACCTTTTTATGTAATTAATATAGCAGAAGAGTTAATGGGATATCTTGTATTATCAATTATGATCGGAACGATTCCTATTATGATTATTACGATAAAATCTCAGATACATCAAAGATTTAACATGATAAAACTATATATTTGGAAAAAAAGAAGAGAAGAGGAGATAAAAAAACAATGAAGTGGAATACTACAAAATTTATAGCAGTGGGAGGTTTAGGAGCTGTCACTGTAGTTCTTTCTCTATTTGGAGCTGCAATAAATGCTATTACTGGAATCTCTGGATTAGGAGGCATATTGAATATTTTTGTCTTTTCCATGATGGCCGCTCTTTGCTGTTTAATGATAGATAAATTTGGTAGTGCTACCCTTATGGGACTTATATTTAGTATTTGTGCCATACCTGCACCGGTTCTTGGTCCGCCTGGATTTTTGCCAAAGATATTGATAGGAATTGCATTTGGATCTTCTGCTGATATGATATACATGCTGCTAAAGAGAAATAAAAAAATAGCTGCTATAGCCATAGGTATTATATCCGCATATGTTACTTTATTCCTAATTCTTTGGTTAGGTTCACTATTCTCGATTCCTGGTATCCACGAATCAAAAGAGACTTTTTTAGCTCTTCCTATTATATTCGGAGGAGGTATATACGCCGCATTCAGTGGCTACGTAGGTTATTTAGTTTATGCCAAGCTTAAAGATACGGCTGTAGTTAAAAGGATTCGAGGAAAAGAATAAAACATGAACAAACAAAGGTATTATGAAATAATTCCCCAAAAAGCAATCATGGAAAATTTTGATTACATGCAATTAGTTAGAATGGAAATCAGTCGCAAAATATCTAATATGCTAGACGAAGAAAAGCAGAAAGTATTTCAACTAATAAACTTCGTTGGGATTGGCATAGATAGATTGGTTGACAGAAATAAAAAAGAGAAGGAAACTTTTCTTAAGTTTGCAGACTTAATGGAAAAAGTGTGGAAAGGAAGAAAACTTTGTGGTAAAGACGATTACGAGTCTTCTGCAATAGAACTCATAAGTAAACTGAGAAAATTAAAAGAAAAAGGATTTGATCAAGCTAGATACATCTTCTCAGACCTACAGGATCTTTTTTGCTGGCAATATCAGGATGTTTCCAGAAGATGGAAAATTTTATCATTAAATGACCTTCAGAAAATAAGAATTGAAACTAGTAAAGGAATGTCTGCTGCGTATTTTTATTTATTATTCCCTAAATTGAAGAAAAAAGATGTTGAGGATGTCTCTTTGAAATGTGGGTTAGCCGTGAATACGGCAGATGATTTAATTGACTGGTATGATGATATTCAGTTGGGTCTTATTAATATTCCTAAAGAAGAGATAGAAAATCTTCATGGGGTTACAATAAGAAATAACCGTGTAGAACATGTATATAAAGAGGAATTGGCTCTGGAGATTAAATATATCAAAAAAGAAATTATAACGATTGAGCATTTGTATAGAAAAGCAGACAAACAGCTTAAAAAGACTGTACCAAAAAACACAGCTAGAGGACTACTTGAAGATTTCATGAATTCTTGGTTATTAGAGTGTAAAGAAAAATATCTCTTGGATTAATAGAATATGAAAATTATGGACATAGCATTAGAACTTAAAGAAATTAGCTACAGATATCCAGATAATGAAAAATATGTTTTAAAAGATATAAACCTCAAAATCTCAAGAGGTCTTTTTTATATTCTTACAGGTCCTACGGGTTCTGGTAAGACTACTTTGTTAATGTTAGCGAGAGGCTTTTATAAAGAATATGGTGGGGATTTTAATGGAGATATCCATGTTTTTGGCCAAAGCATAAAAAACTTTGACATAGGAGAATTAGGTTCTAAAATTGGTATTATTTTTCAAAACCCCGCTACCCAGTTACACCAATTAAGAGTTATTGATGAAATAATGAGTTCTCCTATTTACCAAGGTTTCCCATGGAATGAATGCAAGGCAAGAGCAGAAACAATTATTAATGAACTTTTAGACAAAAATTTTTACTATAGGGTCCCTGGTGAACTCTCTTCCGGAGAGCAACAAAAAGTTGCTTTAGCGGCCTGTTTAGCAATGGAATGTGAAATTTTATTGCTGGATGAACCCTTTTCTTTTCTAGATGCTAAATCAACAAAAGAAATTTTAAATATTTTACTTAAGTTAAAGAGAGAAGGTAAAACCATTGTTTTATCCACACACAACTTAGAAGAAGTATCAGGCTATGCAGATAGAATTGCACTAATAAATAGTGGTAAACTAATTTCGGAAGGACCCACCGAAGAAATTTTGTATAGTAATGAATTGAAAGAGATTTTAACTTCTCCTTTGTCAATAAAAGTTGCTAAGGCTTTAATTAGAAAAAGAAAGTTAAAAAAAAGGGTAGTGAATTGGCAAAATTTGTTAAAGAAAATTAAGATTAAATCAAAAATCGGAGAAATGATTGAAAATAACACAAAACAAGGTAGCATCTTAAAATTTGATAATATTTCTTATACATACCCTGGTGGAACTAGAGGAGTAAAAAATATATCCTTAGATATTTATAAAGGAGAGATATTAGGCATAGTAGGTATTAATGCTTCTGGTAAGACAACCTTAGCAAAATTAGCTTTGGGATTTTTGAAGCCTAACAAAGGCAGGATATATCTGCTGGATGAAGACATTACGAAATTAGATGTGTCAGAAAGAGCAAAAAAGATAGGTTATGTCACCCAGGATCCAACTGAAATGTTATTTGGGGATACTGTTTTAGAAGAGTGTGCTTTTGGCCCAAAATGTCTTAGGTTAGAAAATCCTGAACAGCTTGCTAAGGAGACGTTAAATAAACTTGGGCTGTTAAGATACAAGGAAGAGCATCCAGATTCGCTTTCGGGTGGAGAAAAAAGACTTTTAACCATTGCAGACATATTAGTTAATAGGCCTCAAATATTAATATTGGATGAACCAGAATTTGGTTTAGATCCGAAAATTTGGAGGTCAATTGTTTACATTATCAAAAAATTAAAAAAAGAAGGAAAAACCATAATTTTGATAACCCATAATTTAGAAAGTACAATATTTTTATGTGATAGGATAGCTGTGATGAACAAGGGTAGGATTTTGAAGGTAGAAGACCCAATAAGACTTTATAAGGATCCTGAGTTTCTTCAAAAGAGTAATTTACCTTCCTTACCTCTCTTTAAAAGTCTTAAAGCTTTGGGCAAGAATAGAAAACCACTAAGCGAAGAGAAGTTTATAGATTTTTTAACAGCTTCTGTTGAAGAGATAAAATAATGAAAAATTTCTATATCGAAAAAACTTCCATAATACATAATTTAAATTTTTGGACAAAGTTTATTTGTTTGCTACTATTAATGCCTGTAAGCGCTTTTCTTGCTCCACCAAAGTTGCTTTTAGTTATAGTTTTTCCCTTTATAGTTTTATCACTCATTAGTAAAATTGAGTTAAAAAAATTTTGGAATGCTACAAAACTTTATAATGTTTCGATAGTAATTGGCATGACTTTATTAGCTTTGATTTTTTCTCACGGTACTTTACTAAACAGGTTAATTGAGGGTTTGGTATTATCCATTAGATTTATAATTCTAATATGTTTTGGTGTTTTATTTGCGATGATTACTAATCCTATCGAAATTCCAACCGGTATGTTAAAAGTTAAAATTCCGCATAAATATGGAATAACTGTTATGATTGCTTTTAGGATGCTTCCATTAATTAGCCAAAAAATTAAAAATATAATAGATGCCCAAAGAGCCAGGGGAGCTAAATTGAAATTAAATATAAGAACTTTACCTGAATTAATCCCTCGGTTTATTTCTCTAATGGTTCCAATTTTACACTCAACTCTTAATATTTCTGTAGAAATTTCTGATACTTTAATATCAAGAGGATATAACCCAGATGGTAGGATAACTATCATACCAAGTAAATTTAAAACAGGAGATTATGCTTTATTTCTGTTTTCAGGAGCGCTTTTAGTTTGGATAAGTATTGGATTTTAATTCTTTTTTAATTTGTCGCCTTCTGTATGAAAGTACGTCATTGCCTGCTTTTATTTAGCTCAAACTCCTTATTTTATAAGCACTCTAAATTGTAGATTAACGACACTATGTCGTCTTTTTTACTAATAAATAAGTACACTTCCCATTTTCTTAGACAATTAATATTTTACTTTTAAATTAGATAAATAGGGAAAGTGTGCCGGGTCAATATTTCGGTAACTTTTAGCTGAAAACCTATGGGGTCTGAGGAGTTTCTTGCCGGATGGTTGAGGCTTTAGGTATTACTATAGATAGACGTCCCAAAGAAAGAACTCGTAAAAGGGAAAAATAAACCATAGAAAAAAATAGGATATCCCTATTTTAAATTAAATTTAGAGATTAAAAAGATAGAACAAATTTATAATTCACTTGATCCTTCACAGCAGGAATAGATAAAAATAGAAACAGAAAACAGGTTGCCTGATTTTTGGAAAGAAAATCTCAACAAGGAAAAAGTTAAAGGTAAACCTTCAAAAATGCTCGAGGTTTTCCTGAAAAAAAAGAGAAGAGAAATAACAAAAGAATGGATTGATTCTGGCAGGATTGAAGCGTGACAAAGAAGCGTCACCTATCACATAGAAAAAAAATTTATTAGGAAATTTATGACAGAAAAAGATTTTTTAAAGAATGAGAAAGTAAGAATAGGGAAACTTTATTCAACAAAAAAACATGGAAAAGGTTTTTCGAATAAAGATGAATTTGTAAAATGGTTTGAAAATACAATAAAAGCTCAAGATTTCAAATGCTATTATTGCGATACATCTATATTTGATATCTGTTCATTAATTAATCAAGATAAATTAAAAACTAGCAAAACTGGTTATGGCACAAGAGGCCCTAATCTAGAAATAGATCGAAAAATAAACTCTAATGGTTATACAAAAGAGAATTGTGTATCATCTTGTTATTATTGTAATAATGATAAAAGCTATATATTAGATTCAGAAGCTTATAAAAAATACTTTGGTGAAAATAGAAAAAAATATTTTAAATATTTGAAAAATAAAAAATAATAATTTGACCTGACCGGCCAGTGTTTATCATGGCATATCTTCTTCGGGTGTCTTAGCCGTGCTGCTCGGCATTGTGGCACATTGCCCTACGGCCAACATCAGGTATACCAGGAACGTTATCCAAAATCGTCCTTAAGAAAGGAGATTGAAAATGCTCGGTATAGAAGAATTGAAAGAGAACATCGGAATAACCAAAACAACAGTTGAATGTCCAGTTAAAGGTTGTAGTGAAAAAATAAAGAGGCAGAGAAAAGGTTTTAAACGAGAAGAGAGATTCAAATGTCCAGATCACAATATCTATATTTCACCGTCAACTTTTGAATATCAGAGTGAATTAGACAATCTACTCTGGAAAGATCAGGCTGATTTGGATTTGTTTAAGATGATAAAAACTGTGAAGCGTGAAAGCCGAATCGCACGAGACAATAGTGAAGATGCAGTTACTTGGAATGTTTTTAGATTCCTGGAAAGAAATAATTTGGTTGAAAAGACTCTAAGTCCTATTATCGGTGTTCCTCTAAAATCATCTGAAGTAATCTATTGGTCATATAGCCAAAAAGAAAATTCGAGTTGGTCTGAATTAAACAAAGCGAGAAAAGAATTTGGTGAAGAAATAAAAAGAAGTTCAGAACCAGATGTTATAATCAAAACTGACAATACACTGCTCTTTATTGAGGCAAAATTAACTGCTGGAAATGAGACAGACCCAAGCAACAAGAGTAGTTCTAAGAAATATGAAAACGGTGGTGATAACTTGTTCTCAAAGGTCTTTAAGTCGGATTATAAAACAATTGCGATAGATGAGAAGAAATATGAGTTAATGCGATTCTGGTTGCTTGGAACATGGATAGCGAAACAAAAAGATTTAGATTTTTATCTTGTCAACTTGGTATTATCAGAACGAGAGAAGGACATTGAAACGATTTTTAAAAGGCATCTCTACAAAAACCAAAGGATGAAATTCATTCGAATTATTTGGGAAGACCTTTATCAACAAATTCTAAATAGCGGCTCCCCAGGAATAGATGAAGATATGATGATAAAATATTTCAGAAATAAAACAATTGGGTATGATGGAAATGGAAGATTACAAAAAGCATTTTCAATATCATAGCGGACGACATCAGATAATTTAAGTTAAGTGAAATTTTTCATGCCCCCAAATCAAAGCATTTAATAATCTAAACCATCATGGTGTTTATATGAGAATCTTAAAATTAGAAAAAAGTTTTAGTGAAAATTTTAAAGCGCTTTCCAACGAGTTAAACAAATTATTTGAAAAAATAATTAATTATGGAAAGGTAGATCTTAATAACAATGAAATTTCTAAAGCCATTTTAGTCAGATTAAAATATTACTATGACCACCAGAATGCCATAAAAGAACTTTTAAACAAAAGATATGCTTCTCCCGCAGCAGATTTTTTTGTAGAAACTATAGCTTTTTACTTAAATGCGGTTTTCAAAATTTATAAAATGCCTCTTGGGATTCATTCAGAAAGGCAAATAAAAAGAAAACGTAGTTCAATCCGTCCTGATATTTCTATATGGCGAGGCGATACGGAAGTTGTTGCAATAATTGAATGTAAAACACAATTAGGCTGGAATAGACATGCTTGGAAAAACAATTTTTCTGAAAGAGAGAATAAACTTAAAAAGGAATTTCCGAATGCTTCAGCTTCCTTGATAGTACTGACTTCATTAAATTGGCCTGGTTTTGGAGAAGATGAAGATGTAGGTAAAAAATATTTTTGTTTATCAAATGTTTGGCCGGCTGATATCAATATAGATAAACTTGATGGTTATTTACTAAATCCAATAGAACCTATAATTTGTAATCTTATAGAAAAATATAAAAGTTAAGAGGTACAAAAAACTCTCTTCGTCACTTCGTGGTTCGTCGGTATGTTGCACTCTCACTAACGCTCGGCTCACTTAACAGTGACTATACGGAAAGCTCGTTGCACTTCGCTTTCCCAAATATGCTTTGCCAACTTCGAATAGTCGCATACGTTAAAAGTAAATCGGAAAAAAATAGGGAAGGTGAGTCAGGTCAATAATTCGGTAACTTTTAACGGAAGAGCGCCAAGAAGTTTTATATTTCTTACAGGGTGAAAGTCCCTGTTGGGTAAGGTCTAGCCAACCACCCATACCAAGTGTTGCATCAAAATGGGTAACCATTAGATGAAGCGTACACAGGGA
>Ga0265594_1000153_pt1 | contig 55518 bp, 28 predicted proteins | sample saktaG_11_FD_190147 | JGI IMG/M metagenome (GOLD analysis project Ga0265594, IMG submission 190147) | Saline water microbial communities from Sakinaw Lake, British Columbia, Canada - sak_2011_5_24_80m | ecosystem: Environmental > Aquatic > Non-marine Saline and Alkaline > Saline ...
CTACGACATCAGAAAACTCAATAAATGGTACATTTTCACGGTCTAGTGTTTTAAACTTTTCCTGTGACTCTGTCATTATTGCTCCAGATCCATCACCATAATCATACGTGTACACAACTTTAATTGTGTAATTTGAACTGTATCTTAATCCTTCAAAACTTCTTAATGATAAATCCGTTAAGGATTCGATCAGTATACCATTTTGATAGAGTTCGATTGAAGAAACCTCTCCAACTTGGTCAAAATCCGATGTTGTTATTTCAAAGGATAAGCCATCTATTGCTGGTTCAATATTTGTAACTGCTATACTAGGGATTCTCTTTAATGCTGGTAGTTCACTATTGAAACTCCAAATATCCAAATCCCACTTTTGATTCATAATGACTAATATTTCAGGTAAGGATTTCACTTGTGAATAACCATCATAAACAAGTGAATATACATTTTCACATGTCATTTCCCATCCATTATATAAAGCCATATACTGATTATCTTTATTTTTCACATTGCTAAATACATTGGTTAAAGATGAATGGTAAATATATCCAGATACTCCGCCATAATTCCATTCCTGATAATTTCTACCCGTTGCATATGAATTTTGAATGTCATCATCATAACCATGACCAACAAGCCCACCGGCATAACCTTCGTTTGTTGATATAAATGAAGTTGACGCATAGCTATCCATGATAGTTGAATTAAGCATCACTCCTACTAATCCACCTACATACTGGCTTGAGCTTAGATTGCCGTTCGTATAAACTCTTTCAATATATGAATTGCTCATATAACCTGTAACTAATCCTACATATGCTTCACCATTTGACCTGTTATCTAGGCTGATATCACCGCTTACCATGACATTAATAATTCTACTGTTTTCTATATTTCCTGCTAATCCACCAACACTACCTGCATAACCATTATTCGTATCTGTCTTAATCGTTATAATATAGCTAATCTGAACAAGATTCAAATCTCTGATCACCGCTTCATTGATTGTTCTGAATAGTCCAGCATAAATACTTTGATCTGTATAGGTTCCAATCATTGTCAAGTTGGATATCGTGTGTCCATTGCCATCAAGTTCACCAGAGAAATTTTCAATAGGTATCCATGCGACATTGGTCATATCCAAATCACTATCTAACCGGTAACTATATCCGCTTTGAATATTTTGTAACTCTTGAATTGTTGTAATAGAAATTGCTTCCTGGCTGGTCAAAAGCACGATGTGATCAGTTATGCCAGAAACTTGTTTCGTCTTTGGTTCAATGTTATCATTGTCAAATGCATAATTTGTAATGGAAACTGTAAAACTCGAATTCGTTGCTGTGGTGATTTCCAAGGTAATCAATGAACGTGTGGAATCAATTGTAAACTGGTCACTTGTATAAGTCACCGTATCATCTGAACGATTCAATTGAATACTTAAAATATCATATTGTGTTGGATTATAAAATTCTATTTCAACACGTACACTTTCATTCTTAAGTGCGGTCTCAATGTCATCTCCACTGATATTCAAGATGGAAAGTGATTCCACATAAATATCGCCATTGATAAACACCTCAACAACATTGTTATCTGTTAGATCATATGTATACGTTTGATTATTATAAACACCAATTAGTTGCGAAACAACTAATTCAGTATCTCCACTACCCACATCTTCTGTGACATCAATATCAACTCTAATCTTACCCACTGTATAACTTGCTACGGCATAGATTTCTCCATTGATTTGAACATAGGTGAAGGTAACTTCGCTTGGATTATCAAGGAATATGCTTAATGATAAGGTATCTCCAATCGTGACTGTTCCAGTGTTTAGAATATCAGTTTGTGTCGCATTTGCATATGGCGCTGTCTGGAAATCCGTCACTGCTTGTTCTGTTTGTACTCCTTGTGTATCATTTAAATTATATTGGTAATCTACAATCAGTTCATAGGAAACATCGGGTTCAAGTGTGCTAACATCAAGAATACCGTCAATAGCTTCAGCTATCAGTGTTTCTCCTTGATAAAGTGCGATGTTTGTAATTTCTCCTAAGTTCTGTGAATCATAAAGCTTACCTTCATAATATATACTATTTTGTGTAATCTCTAATCCTGTGAAATCGACATCTGGATTCACCTGTTCATTGGTTTGAACATAATTTTGAGAAATGGATTCTCTTACTCCATAGCCATCATTTAAATCATATGTATAAGTTATTTTTACTAGATATTGATGGTTTGAATATAAACCCGTAAATTCTAAATGAGAAAGATCAGTTAAAGTTGCAACTTTATTGATGCCATCATACAATGAAATCTTAGTGATTTCACCAATTTCATGTGGATCATCTGTATAGATTGCAATACTAATACTATCCGTCGTTGAAGTCTCACCATATGGATAATAATAAGGTGAATTTAAATACTGTGTCCATATATAACTATAAGCGATGATGTTCTGTACACCATTTTGATCATTTAAATCATATGCGTATGTTACACGAACCATATAGTAATGGTTCGATAATAAGTTGCTAAATACCAAATTATCAAAGGTTGATAATCCTTTAACAAAAACATTGTCAGAGAAAAGTTCAACTTTTGTTATCACACCTAATAAGAGTTCATCTTCAACATCTATACTAAATCCTATCGAATTAATCGTACTCGTGATGTCTGCGACCTCTACTTGTGGTGTGGCTAAAACCAACGTATGGAATTCATAATCGGTTTCAAGGATATTAGGTCCCCATCCATCATCAAAATCGTAAACATAATTCACTCTAATATAATATGTACTATCTGTATATAATTCTTCAAATAATAATGTTGTTCCTTCTAGTGTATCAATAAGATTATCGTTAGCATCATAAAGTTCAACAGATTGAAGTTCACCAATTCCTAATGTATCAGTAATTGTATAATTAAAGGTCACTGAGTCATAGGTTTCTACGACATCAGAAAACTCAATAAATGGTACATTTTCACGGTCTAGTGTTTTAAACTTTTCCTGTGACTCTGTCATTATTGCTCCAGATCCATCACCATAATCATACGTGTACACAACTTTAATTGTATAATTTGAACTGTATCTTAATCCTTCAAAACTTCTTAATGATAAATCCGTTAAGGATTCGATCAGTATACCATTTTGATAGAGTTCGATTGAAGAAACCTCTCCAACTTTGTCATAGTCTGATGTTGTTATTTCAAAGGATACGCCATCTATTGTTGGTTCAATATTTGTAATTATTACATTTGGAATTCTCTTAAGTGTTGGATATTGTTGACTGAATCCCCAAATGGTAAGATCCCAGACTAATTTAATCTGATCAATCGCATTTTCAAAATTAGTTTGTGTGAAGTATGAACTGTAACCTAATCCGTATGAATTTTCAATGATATTACTCCAAGCACTTTGTATAGGATCGATATAATTTTGATTTTGATCCATAGTAAATGAAACTACATTTTCAATAATCGAATTATAAACAGAACCTATGAATCCTCCATTACCCCAAGAATTATTTAAGTTAATTAAAGTTCCTCTTGAATAACTATCTTTAATCCAAAGTTGTTCTCCATACCCTGCAAAAATACCGTTTTGACTCGATTCAGTTGTCAGAGTAAGATTCGCATACGCATTACTAATTGATGAATTACTAAGGAATCCAGCAATACCACCGGCATAATAATCTGCATTGATTGTGCCAGAGACATAAATTTTGTTCAAACTTGATTGCCCGATATATCCAGCTAACAGTCCAGTATATGATTGCCCATTGGTTAGATTAATTGTATCAATGTCTCCTGAAATAGCAACGTTGCTAATTTGTGTCATATCTGAAATTTGTCCTGCTAAAGCTCCAACGTATGGATAGAAACTATTTGTTGATGAAGATTTTGTGGTGATAACCATGCTGATATTAGCAAGATTTAAATTTTTAATAACGCCAAATTGAATGGTTTCAAATAATCCAACATATGCACTTTCATCAGTAAATGAGCGAACAATTGATAAATTTGAAATAACTTTTCCATTACCATCAAATACACCATTAAATGATTCAATAGGCGTCCAGCTAATTCCAGCTAAATCGATATCAGCCATTAACTTATATGCATATCCGCTTTCAATATTTTGAAGATCAGTTGCTGTCCATATTTCTATAACTGTATCATCATTGACAATAACAAATCCAGTTTTCATTCCCGAAACAGCTTTATCCTGAGCATCAAGATTTTCACTTGAGTATTGGAACCCGGAAATATTGACGTTTTGATACATGGGTTGATTAACTGCCATCTGTATTCTAGCTACAGTATGCATTTCATTTAAATCAAAAGTAGTTATTGTCTGTATGTTATAAGTATCCCACTCATATTGACTCATATTTAAATCAATCGAGGTTATATCATATGCGGTTGGATTATAAAAAGTGATATCAACATAAAATGACTCTCCATTTTCTAGATAGTCTATTTCTTCTCCATCCATGTCATAAGTATCTATCGAGGTGACATAAATTTCACCATTGATAAATACATGGTCAGTATTTTTTTGTGTTAAATCATATACGTATGTCTCACCCATGAAAGTCCCCTTGAGTGAGTTAATGACAAGTTCAACATCACCATATATAAATTGATCATCCACATCTAAATCAACACGAACTCTCGTCAAACTGCTAGTTGCAACTCGGTAAGTAGTTCCATTAATAACTGCTTCTGTGAAAAGAACATTATCAGGATTATCGATGTCAATTTGAATAACTAGGATATCCCCAATAAACAGCGCATCAGTATTTAATACCTGAATGCCCGTTACTTCTACATATGGATTGGTTCTCATATAGTTCGCGGATGTTACATATTGAAGACCATATCCATCATCCAAATCGTAACTATAGGTAATGATAATCTTATATAATTGATTGGATTCTAAACCGCTGAATGTGAAATCATCAGTTTCCAATAACGTCGTAATAAGTTGATTCGCATCATCATAAATTTCAATTGAGACAAAAGTTCCAACATTTTGATCATCAGTTAATGTATATCCAAAGCTGAGTGAATCAAATGAATGTCCAACTTCATAGAAATCAATTTCAGGTGTTCCAGAAACTGGTAAGGTCTTCACATTTTGGCTGACCACGATAAATTGATCACCAATTTCATCACCATAAGAATACTTGTAAGTAACTTTGATTGTATAACTTGTATTGTATCTTAGTCCTTCAAATCTTCTTAACGAGACATCAGATAAAGAATCTATGAGTTCAGTTCCTTTATAAAGCTCAATTTTATCGATTACTCCAACTTCATCAAAATCTGTAGTAGCAATATCAAATGTTAATATGGTTTCACCTTGGAGAACATTGATAATTCTAACTGATGGTGTCCATTTCAATACTGGAGAACCACCGTTGAATCCCCAAATAGTAAGATCCCAAACATCTGACATGATTGCAATCATTTCTTCTGCAGTCTTGGTTTGAAAAGACTCATCTCCAGCTAGAGCATAAGAATTTTCAATCGTTATATTATTCCAATAAGCATATATAGAATTCAGTGGATTTCCATCCTTATCATACGCAATTGAGAATGAATTGATGATTGTTGAATTATCTGCATAAGTAAGTAGACCTCCAATTTCAACCCATGTTTGATCCTGATAGATAGTACCTTCATAGTAACTATCTTTAATATAGATACTCGATCCGTATCCAACCAAACCACCAGCAACTGATTCGACAACATTCAAATCCATTGTTGAATATGAATTTGTAATCTTGGTGTTATAAGCATTTCCAAATAAACCACCCAATTCACGGTCTCCATAAAGTGTACCGCTTGAATGTGATTTAATCACTTGTACTTCATTAGCACGTCCTACCAAACCACCAATAGTAGTATCACCCGATAGAATGACGTTTGTATAAACACGATCAAAATTAGATCGGTAGGCATCACCCACAAGGCCACCTAAAGAATTATAGTTTCCTACTTGATTATTGATACTCATTTCTCCGTAAGCATTAACATTAGTAAAATTGGTCATATATGAACTTCCAGCAATAAGACCACCATAACTTTGATAATCTGTCGATGTTGATTCTCTTTGCAAATCAATCATGATTAAAACATTATCTATCGTTAAATTCTTAATTGATGAATAGTTTATACTCTTAAATAAGCCAATATGGACATGGGTGTCTAGATATGTCTTAATAATTCTCAAATTTGATATTGAATATCCATTACCATCTAATACCACAAAATTAATATCTCTAGGTGTCCATTCAATTCCATCTAGATCAATATCATTAGCAAGTTTATAAGCATATCCATCTCTCATGTTTTTCAAATCTGTTGCGTTATAAATATATTCGAAACTTGAATTCGTCACGCATACTATAAAATCACCAAATCCATCAACATTTTTGGTCTTTGAACCAATATTTTCGTCACTATAAGTAAATGAATTAATATTATATTCAACGATTGTATTTCTATAATATGAGGTTTGTTTAATTGTTACATTAGAATGTGATTCATCTTGTGTGAATTGAGAACTTCCAATAACTCCTAAATAAGTGAGATCAATTTGATCAAGCATATAACCAGTGGGGTTATCAAAATCAATCGAGATATAGAAAACATCTCCTGGCATTGCTTGATCTAAAGGATTGCCGTCTTCATCTAAAATATTAACACCTAATACTGAAATATCTCCATTTACAAAAGCATATCCAATATTGTTATCTGAAATATCAAATGCTCTTTCTTCATTGTGATTAAAACCTTGAATTTTTTCAATAACAAACGACGTTACACCGCCGGTGTAACTATCATCAATTAAAAATTCAACACGAATAAATGATTGTGTTGTTACCTCAGAAACAGGATATGTATTCCCATTAATAATGATGTATGTAAATGTTACATGTGAAGGATTGTCAATCTGGATTTCAAGATAAACTGTATCGCCTTCTGTTAATCTTTCAGTATTAATTACTTCTGTACTGATAATTCCTAAATAAGGTGCAGTGTAAATCAATCTTGAAACCTCAAGAATTTGAGATCCACTACCATCGTTTAAATCATATTGATATTGGATTTTTACTTGATATTCTGTATCCGCTATTAAGTTTAAAAAGAATAAATCTTCTAGGTCAGTTAAAGTCTGTTCTTTAACGCTATCATTATAAAGACTAATATCTAATATGCTACCTGTTTGATCAATATCATCAATAGAATAATTAAAATTTACTTGATCAATTGTGGCATCAATTTCATCAAAACTCAATATAGGTGTGGTTTTACTAGCTGTAAGAATATCTTGGTTAAAGACCATTGATTGAGGTCCGTTACCATCATTGAGATCATAGGTCATTGTTGTTTTTATCTGATAACTATTGTTTGATAATAACTCATCAAAAGATAGTCCAATTAAATTTGTCAAATCTTCAATACTTTTAACTAACAAATCATCTTGGTAAAGTTCAATTGAAGAAACAGCACCAACTTGATCAATATCACTATATGTTAAATCGAATAGGACTCCCTCCTGGGAAACATCTAGATTAGCATATTCAATTGTTGGTACTTGTTTAGCTACAGTAACGACATCATAAGTCAAAATGAGTAATTGTGATCCATTACCATCATTCAGATCATAGGTTACTGTTGTTTTTATCTGATAACTATTATTTGATAATAACTCATCAAAGGATAGTCCAATTAAATTCGTCAAATCTTCAATACTTATAACTAACAAATCATCTTTGTAAAGTTCAATTGAAGAAACAGCACCAACTTGATCAATATCACTATATGTTAAATCAAATATGACTCCTTCCTGGAAAATATTCAAATTAGCATATTCAATTGTTGGTACTTGTTTACCTACAGTAACGACATCATAAGTCAAAATGAGTGATTGTGATCCATTACCATCATTCAGATCATAGGTTACTGTTGTTTTTATTTGATAACTATTATTTGATAATAACTCATCAAAGGATAGTCCAATTAAATTCGTTAAATCTTCAATACTTTTAACTAACAAATCATCTTTGTAAAGTTCAATTGAAGAAACAGCACCAACTTGATCAATATCACTATATGTTAAATCAAATAGGACTCCCTCTTGAGAAATATTTAAATTAGCATATTCAATTGTTGGTAATTGTTTAGATAAGGTTTGAATATCTTCAATTTGATATTTAACTTGTTCACCATTGCCATCATTCAAATCATAGGTATAGGTAAGTTTTAGCTGATAAGCATTATTAGAAAGTAGATTTGAAAAAGTATATGTATCAGTAGCAACCTTCGATTCAATCAATTCATCATTGAGATAAAGATCAATACTTTGAATTGTTCCCACTGCATTCTCGTCAATAATATCAAGACTAAAATTGATTGAATCTTGCGTAGGCTGAACATCAGCAATATTAATCATTTCATAAGTCGAGAATTCTTGGTAACTTAAAATAACAACTTGCATACCAAAAGTATCCGTTTTATCATAAGCTGCTGCCACAGCATATTGATAATTTGTACCTGGTTCAAGTTGGTCAAAAACGATTGAGTTAACTTCATCAGGAAGGTCTTGTTCGCTGATGATAGACAATCCATCAAATAAAAATACTTTTGCTGGTTTCTCACTTGCAATAATCAATTCCGCATAATCAGTAACTTTAACATCAAATGTTATGGATGAAGATCCTAAAACTACATTTGATATGGTTGAGAATGGCAAATTGGTTTGTTCAACACCGACACTTACGGTTTGATCGCCTTCCATTCTAACATCGTTAATGGCCGTTCCATCAATATACTTAATCGCATCAATCGTATATTCAATTACACCTGATATTTCTCCAGTCTGAACAGATAGTATGAGATTTTCAGAATTTGATCCATCTTCAAACTCATATGACTGATACTTCTTCCCATTTAAAGTGAAAGATAGAATTTCATATTGGTCAGGATTATAAACGTTGATTGTTATATAAAGTGTTGATTGAGGGGGAGCAAAATAATCAACTTCAATTTGAGTTAGATTTCCGAAAGCATTTTGGATATCCTCCTCAAAAAAAGGATCAATTATTCCCGGGTTCTCCTCATCGAGTATTCCATAGGAAGTCAATTGCGTCAATTGACTCGAAACCGTCATTCCTCTATAGATAGGAACAACACCATTTGTGGGTAAATCTGTACACCCTGCAATTCCTAAAAGAAGGCCTAAAAGGATAAATAGTAAATTCAATTTTGTTTTCATATTTTTCTCCAATCAATATTTTTATATATTTTTATTAAGCTTATTTATATGACGATAAAAAGCGACCTGGGATCGCTCATCTGGTTTTCACTTACAACTGAAAAACATCTATATACTTTCTCAAATGTTTACCTATCTCCTCATTTGAATATAAAGACAGTAACGTTGTTTCTATTTATATATATTCTATGGTTGCTTATCTATTATTTTAGCATTATCTTTTTGAAAAAGATACATGATTAGGAACAATTGACTGTATTGAAGTAATGATGAAATAAATTTATAATATGAACAGCTATTTTTTTTCTTTTTGAAAGTCATACTTGTATTCTTTTTGAATATTTATCGATTTTATTATGGTATGCTTAAAAACTATCAAAACATTAGAATTTGAGAAATATAGGAAATGTCCTGTAAGAAAAAAGATACACACCTTCAGGTATGTATCCTTTGTTTTTATTTTGATTTTCTTCCAAAAATACCTTTAATTTTCAAAACTATTTTTCCCAAAGTTTCCCTGAAGTGAATTCTTCTTTCTATTCTCTTTTGTTGTTTGAATAAAGCTTCATCAGCTTTTACTCTTCTTTTCTGTTCCTTAATTTTCATTAACCGTTCCATACGATCTTTTTCAAGATGGAAATGCAGCTGCTTTCTTACTGATTTAGCTTTGGATTGAGAAGTTAATCCGAGAGAATCCGTGACAAATACTCTAAGACTTCTAACGCTTGTATCTCCTCGGTTAATGTCAGAGATAATTGTTTTAAGTGTGGTGACATTGATTTTAGCAAAGATAAAATCCCTTGATGGAATAACAATCTTATGATCTTTTGGTAGTTCTTCATCAATTAGATAACTCTTATAAAAATCAATATTCTGGTTTTGATAGACATATCCAAACCCAGCAATTCTAACATCATTGATATTATTATTAAAAATAGAAATGACAAATTGTTTTTCTTGAGTTCCAGCATCTACTTGATAAGTTGTTGTAATATGAAATTTCTTATTTGAAAAATATCTGACAAAGAATCTGTTAAAGCCTAATATTGAAAGTAGAAAGACAAAAACAATAATAAATAAGATAATTGTGATAATTTCAAAGTTTTCTCTAATGAATTCCATTTTTTACTCCCCCTCACTTAATAAATGGGAAATCAAACTATTTATCTTTTTAAAGGTATCTAGATTGTAGTACTTCTCATCAACCTTTGCACCCTTCTTTAAGAGATAAATCAATGTTTTCATGTCATCAAGTTTCGTCCAACTGAGTAAATAGTTTAAATCATCTTGAAGTAGGTAATGACTTATGTCTTCTAATAAGATTATATTAGATACTTCGACACATGTCACAGCAATCTTTTTAAAGACAATCTGATCATGATAGTTAGCAATCAAGTGAGAATAAATCTTTTCCTGATTCTCGCTAATTGCTTGTTTAACTACTGCTGTCATATCAGTAAATAATCCTAGTTTAGCAAATTCAATCACAAGATCAAACTCATTAGTTCTTAGAACTGATAAGATAGCCCCTTGCACATCTATGCTAACCTTTTTAACCCATCCAATGGGCTTTGTATAGAAATGATGAACGTACATCATGATACCTTCATAGAATTTATGATCAATAAACTGTTTCGCGACATTTAAGAAATCATCATCTCTATTTTGAGTAATCAAGTAACTTCTTAAAATGTGTTTAAGTTGGAATTTACTGATAATCTCAATGTAGTCTTGTCTAGTAAGTGGGATATGTTCTTTGTCTGTATTTAAGAACGATAAGAATTGTTTCTTGTTTGCTGATTTATAACTCATCAAATCATAAACAATATCTTGATTAGATTCCTTATCTAATAATCCCCAAATAACAAAACTCATCGTTTCATCTTCTATTTGGAAATTTCCATGAAGTTCAGTATATTTAATAATGAACTTCAAGACATCTTTATGATTCTCTTCCAAATAAAATTTAATGATCTTTAAATATATATCTGGTGCTCGGTGGTAATAATCTGGCACGAGTTCAATCTTAGCTTGATCTAGATAGAGCATCATATCAAGTTTACGCTTGTCAATAATATAATCAACAAGAACTTTCCCATATAAGTCAGGTTCTGAGATATTAAGATCTATTGCGTTTACTTTCTGAATTGATGATAATCCTAAATTGACGACTTTCTCATATTCTGAAATAACCTCAGATGTTTCTTCCGTCTTTAAGTTCAAGAGATCATCTAAAGTAATTTCAAAGAGTTTAGCAATATTCATTAGATTTTGAATGTCAAATGAACTCTTTCCTCTAAGATTTTGTGATACAGCTGATTTCGATATAGATAGTGCATTAGCAAGATCATCTTGTGTCATACTTTTTTTCTTCAGGAGTTTTTTAATATATTCTCCTACTTTAACGTTATCGATGACATCTGGCATATGAATCACCTTCTTATGGTTTTATTATATGTTAAGTGGAAGTAAATTGGAATACCGTTTGTACTTAACTCGTGATTAACTCTTAAATCACTATTAAATGGTGTTTAGACATTTCGTTGCTGGTTGTAAAGCATCACTGAACTGGCTAATAGTAATCTCGTCAAAATCTAGCTCTTTTAAGTGCTCGAGTCTAACACTATATATGTTCCCGGATGATACTATGTAGTATACCTCAGTTAATAACATTTAAATACAAGATAACATAAACGAATAAGAAAGTGTTTACTCTTGAATTAATATAGATTTCGCAAATGATAGCCAGAAAAAATCAATTTCAAGAAAACACAAATTGTCATCAATATTTAGTGTTTCATTCACCTCAAAATACAAAGTGACTGTGTATGTATCTATTTCATTTAATTCTAGACCAATCCATGAATAATCATCGATTGGTTTAATACTTTCAAACTCATTCATATACCCATAATATTCTGAAACATCGGTACCTACATAATCATTTTCAAGATAAAAATCATCGTTATTATCAAGTATGTGATTATCACCTGCTATAATCTTTTGAATTTCGATAATTAGGGCCAAATATTTTTTTCCTGATGGTGCATCAAGATCTACTAAATTGCTTTCCTCATTTAGAACCTGAATATTATTGATGTAATCATACTCTTTAATTGTGATTAAATAGTTATCATCAATCAAATTTAAACTTTCATTGATATTAACAAAATCATCTAAAGGTATTTTTTCTTGATAAAAAGCATAAACCGTAAATGATTCATTCTCATTATAAGTATAAAAATATAAATCTCGTATTTTCTTACTTGGATCATCTAATTCTGTTGTCCAATATAAGAATTGATAACCATCTCTAGTAGGAACATCATTTGGTAAATCATTTAGTATGCCCGGTTGCAAAGAAAGAGGATTCAGCTGTGCATCACTGCTCCCACCATTCAAATTAAAAATAACCATATATGGTTCTGTATTTGGTCGTAAAACCAAGAAAATATTTTTTTCTATTCTATAAGCCGTATCTATGGAAAGGACCATTGTCTTAGTACTATCAAGAAAATTATCTGTTAGTATAAATGATACCTCTATAATTGATGTCTCCCCATTATTTTCATATGGATAAAACTCTTGAAAAGAGTCTTGCAGAGCGGGTATCGCTTCTTCTTTACTGCTAACAGAATTTTCTATACTACCATTAATATAATTCGACGCAAATCCGATAGTTTCCTTAATAACATTAATCTCTCCACCAAGAGCACCAGCAGCAATTACTGACACAGTTGCAGTTGCTAAACTCTCAATAAATACCGACATTGGTGACGAAGCATTCATATCTACCAATCTCAGTTCAAACATATTCGGTGATATAATTTGTTGATTAACATTTATATCTGTATTCCATTGCTCAACTTGCATCTGCAAATTCAGTACATACTGATCCTCGTCATTATTTATAACATTAATTCCAATACATTTTATAAATATCTCATCAGCAAAAATAGTTTCTTCATATAGAAACACATTTTCTTGAATCGCATCATCATCTAATCTGTCTTCACCAAAAATTAATGTTTTTATTAGAACAAAACCAATTGAAACTATTACGCAAACAAATAAAAATATAAAAAATATTTTGAATTGGGTTTGAATTTTTACCGTAGCCCCATTATATATATCACCTATTTTTTTAAAAAGTTTCATTTATAACCTCCAAATTCAGATTCAATTTAACTCAATTAATTCTTTCAATATATTAATAAATTTCATTAGAAATCCTCAATACCTTTTTGTATGATTCAAAAATAATTAGACATCAATGTCATAGAGATATAATTTCATGCAAGTCGATTAATCTAAATGAGTGGTACTCCAACGACTAAATAAAAATATGTCATAGAATATATCATTAACTGATAAAAAAACATCTCTGTAATGTCTGTAATTTCCTGAAGTCCTTCACTACTCCATTCATAATAATCAAAATCAATTGTAGCCTCTCCAGTATCGAAATTGTAAGTTGCGTTTTCATCATATCCTAACATGGAAACAGTATCATCATATATTGCAATTGATAAGAAAAAGGGGCTGAACTGAGTGTATTCATAAGATACCATTAATGAATAATAAACTGAACCGCCATTAAAAAGCAAAGAAAGATAAATACTTGAATCTGCTTCTACATCTATAGTGTATGTATATTCATCTATTTCAGTTTCAATTTCATATCCACTGCTAATTTCATCTGAATAATACATTCCGTTTTCTGAAAAGTAAAAATATAAATACTGAAAATTGGTAACCCATTTAGCATATAAAGTAATGTTCATGGAAGGCATCGAATTAAATACAAACTCATTCTCAAACTCTGAGTCAACAAACCAACCCAAAAAAACATATCCTTCTTTTATTGGTGCGGTAGGTGGATTTATATTGATATTGTATGAATGTATCTCAGGTTCATATTCAGTTCCACCATTTGATTCAAATGATATTGTATAATTATTAATTTTATAAATTGCACCTAATGTAACATCTTCTGCTGGCATTGATGCTGGTATTTGAATATCCCATTCTGTGAAAGTATAGCCTTCTTTTGTAGCTAATGGAGGTGTAATACTACTCAAGTCTGCTTGATATTCAAAATCATTTGTTTGAAGCACAGTTCCATCGCTATCTACAAATTGTAGTGTATAGCTATTGATATTCCACTTTACATAGAGTGTGATGTCTTCTGCTGGTATTGTTGTGAAAGTATATGTTGTTGTAAACTCAGCATCTGAATACCATCCACCAAATGTGTAACCTTCTTTGGTTGGATCAATCAATACTATTTCCGTTGCGCCAAAATAAAATGTTTGTGGATTACTTGAATTATTGATACCTCCATTGAGTTCATATGAAATGTTATATTCGATTCGATCCCATTTTGCATATACAGTCATATCACTAGATAAAGGAGCATCTATTAAAGAATTCGAGGTAAATAAAGTTTCAAAGGTTACATCATCCCAAAACCACCCAACAAATGTATATCCTTCTTTAATGGGATTATTTGGAATGGTCACTGTGGATGTTCCACTAGTCACTACTGGTAAAACTTCACTTCCTCCATTGGATTCAAAGTAAATTGTGAATTCAACCTTATCGACACATGCCGATAGTGATACTTCTAGTATAAGAATAAAAAACATGGTGATGAATAGTTTTAGAGTGTTCATAAAAACCTCCAAAATACATCGTTTGAATGATATTTATGCTTAACTGATTAAAAGAATAATAAAAGACGGAACTAACTCGCTTACTTTGGGTGTTTTTCTCCTTATGAAGCAGTTTAAGTGATAACTATTATACGAATGTTATACCTTGCTAGATAAATCGTTAATACATATTTTTGTATAGATTTATGCGCTCTTTTGTGCTTAATTTGTTGGTATTAACCCTAATCCTTTAGCTTCGCCAACTCCAAATTCTGCATAAACTGCATAATATGTACCAGCTGCAAGAGCTACTGGATTGTCGTTCCAACCACCAGCTTGATTAACATTTTCTTCAACAAATGGTGGAATGTATAATGTATCAGGAGTCATACTCATTATTTCTCCGGATTCAGGACTTTGTGCCCACCAGTTAGGAACTACATCATCAGCATCCGTACGAATAATCTTAACAGTAAGATTACCATCTAAAACTGTAACTGTACCATCAATTTTGTAAGTTACATCCCATCCAGCTCCACTATCAGGTAGTATAATTTCTAATAAGTATATGTATGTAGCTCCTTCTAATTCTTCATAAATTGAAGCAACTCTAGTGTCTTCAATGCATATTGCCTCCATAAGATAAGCTGCATTGCCAGGAGCATCTCCCCATCCAGCAAACTGCCCCGTCACATAAAAATCTTTTGCACTTAGTTGATTGACACCCCATTTTGCATATACAGTCATATCACTAGACAAAGGAGCATCCATTAATGAATTAGCAGTAAATGGAGTTTCAAAGGTTACATCATCCCAATACCACCCACCAAATGTACATCCTTCTTTAGTAGGATTATCTGGAATAGCCACTGTTTCTGCTCCATTTGTTGTTACTGGTAATACTTCAGTTCCACCGTTAGAATCAAAGTAAATTGTGAATTCAACTGTATCATCACAAGCCGATATTGATAATACTAGTGTAAGCATAAAAATCATTGTTATGAATAGTTTTAGAGTTCGCATCAAAAAACCTCCATTGTATAGTATTTGATTATATTAATTATATCATGTATATATATTACATAAAGGTAGTTAAATCTTAATCCTTTACGGTGTTACTATTTTTATAGTGTTTTATAATTATAGAGAACAACGTGTTGATGAAGCATGTTTATGAGCCTATCAAATCCGGGATTTGAGTATTAAGATTTGATCGAAATGTATGAGCCCCAAAATAATAATAGTATAAGGTCTATAGAAAATGAAATATTTTTGGGTTCAAAATTGCTATATTATTTGATGAATTTTATCAAATAACATCAATTAGAATTGAACTATTTTAAGAATCAGTATCATCAATTAATAACGGGCTCTCATCATTTTTCTTAAAGAACATCTTTGGCAAAACTATCCAATAATCAGTATCTAAATTAGGATCATGCCATTTAACTTTATACGTGATAACCGCTATTTTGGGATTATACCCTAACAATCTTTTTTCTTCTATTTTTTCTTTCATTGCCTTTGAAAAGTATAGAACAATTTTATCGTTATGTTTACAGCCCTCTGGTGAAATTTCCAATTCAGTATCTGTAAAAACAGTTCTCAATGAATTCACACAATATTTTGATCCACCAAGATTTATATCACTATGCTCCATTTGAATAACAAGTTCTTCTGGTTTTTGATACTGATTTACATCTATATACTTGCTTAAATTCTCACAATCTATGCAATCAAAGTCTCGACGATTTGTATGAATGATTAGTGTCTCCTTTGCTCTAGTCAGTGCAACATAGACTGCTCTTAACTCAGCCTCTCCAGCAATAGGTTTATTAAGCATGAGAATTGTTACATCAAATTCTCTTCCCTTCGACTTGTGAATCGTTGAAACGATAACATGGTTCGATTTATTTCGATATAAATCTTCAAGCTTGGATTCTGATACATGTTCAACCAAATCAGTTAAATATTTTTTTTCCGGATAAAGTACATGAAATTCATTAAATATCTCCACCATATTTGAAAATAACGATGAACTACTGTGCTTTTCCTTAAATTTATAAATGTTTGTATCCCAGCTATCTTTAGTAATAACCGGGCATTCTTCATCAAATAAATGTATAAACCAATCCATTTCATATAGTAGATGTAGCTTGAAACCTCTATTTGATTGAATGAGTTGTGCACTAATTCCTTCTTTTAAAAGCAGGCCTGTTAATATTTCGGCATCTTCATTAGTATGGGTGAGTAGTCCAATTGATCTCTTATCATGTATTTCACGTATTTTTGAAACAATGGGTATATAAAAATCTTCGCAATCATATTTATTCAAATGAATGTATCCATTTTCTTTTGTGTACGATTCAAGATAACCTTCTTTATATCTGTTTTTCATTTTTAGTGCAAACTGTTGAGTAAAGTCGACAAGATTTGCTTTACTACGATAATTGATTAAGAGTTCATATTTATTGCAGTCTTCCTTGGTGAACTCGTGAAGATACTTCGAATCAGAGCCTCTGAACTCAAAGATATTTTGATCATCATCACCAACGGCGATAAAGTGCATTTTTTCATTATGTTCAATAAGCACTTGCAGAAGTTCATATTCTTCTTTACTTATATCTTGTGCTTCATCAATGACTAAGGTAGTAATATTTAATACCATTTCATCAACATTGTTATCTCTAATTTTTTGAATAGCTTTTTCAAATAGATCTTCTGTTTTATCGAGATTCCCTACTTGACCAATAAGATCAAAACAAAATGAGTGAAACGTCTTTATTGCTACATAATTTGCTCTTGTTCCTATAAGTTCTCTGAGCTTTTCTTTGAAAACAACAGTTGCAGATCTTGAAAAGGTTAACATGAGCAACTCGTTTAGTTTAACATCCTCGAGTTCAATTAGTGAAGCAAGTTTGTGAACTAATAATGTAGTCTTTCCACTACCCGGACCTGCTAAAACCACAATGTTTTGATCACTGTGATCATCGATTATTTCCTTTTGTGCAATAGATAATGAACCAAATAACTTTTGATAGTGTTTCGCTGTTATTGGTTTGTCAATATATTGTTTATATTCTTTTGTAATATATTTTCGCTCAAATTCTCTGTGATTCAAATTGAAATAGTCTTCTACTAAAGTCATTCCTTTTTCAGTATCGTTTTCTAAATATTTAATGAAATGTGTTAGGATATGTATTTTTCTAATCTTTTGATTATAGAATTCTTCAAACATCTTATAATCTTTCTGAGTGTATTGCTTTTGAGTATTTTGTTCTTTCTTTTCTATTTTCATCGGATTATATATAACTAAAAATCCACCGTCAATAATTAATGCTCCGATACGATGTATGAGTAATAAAGTCTTTTCAACATCTGACATACTGATCGTTCTTTTTAATAATAAATTCTGTTGATTAAATTGATTTTTAATGTCAATTACAGAAAACATTGCTGATTTTGTCGATTCATTTTTTTCAATTATTCCAAACGCATATTCAATGACATAGGCTCCAATTTCACTGATTAAATCAATAAAATCATGCGCACTTTTTGATTCCATGACAAGTTTTAATTGATGATGATTGGAGCTATATTTATCCTTGAATTGTTCAATGATTTTTTGACCATCTAGATAATTAATGATGTTTCGAATATTCTTAACTGAAGAAGTAGTTACATCTTGTTCAAATTTTGTATTAAACTCTTTTAAGTTATAAATATTAAAGTTTTCATCTATTTCTTGGATGATGTGTTGCATGAGCTTTATTGAGTCAGACAGATTACGTAAAGACTTTCTTAAATCTGTATTTTCTGGGGCATGTGCTAATAAATCGTTATCTTTATCGATAATTTTTATATCCCTCAATATGTTGACTAAACGAAACAAATCACTCTTCTCGATATCTAGCTGGTCATATAAATCATCCATCATTGTAATCGGTTTAGCTCCCCGAAGTGGTGATGTGGTTTTATCTGTAAACAATGTAGTAACTATTCTACGAAGATTCATTCGATCTTTGTCATCAATATCTTTGATATCGTCTATGAGCTTGCTTGCTTCTACCATAGTCTTGGGCAATATGCTTGATGCAAAGACACGTGGTGCGTTTTGATGTCGTTTAATATAGCTTACTTTTTCAAGAGCAAGAATGCTATTTGTTACCTTAGTTTCTACTGGTGCACTTTCATCTTCCCATCCTGAACGACGTGCAAGTTCATTTGCAGATATACTAATTTGTTTGCGTTTTTTTGTTTCCTTTTTAATTGTTCTCCATAATGTATTAATATCCGTGTGTGATAATTTTGTTTGTGTTAGAAGATTGAAGTGTAGTCCTATGTCATCTTCATCATATAAAATATAACACTTTGCCTGTATACTTTGATCCCTACCTCCGCGACCTGCTTCTTGTAAATAATCTTCAATTGTTGGAGATACCTGGTAGTGAATTATATAAGCAACATCTTTTTTATCTACTCCCATACCAAAAGCTGATGTAGCAACTATAATATTTTTTTCGCCTCGAGTGAAATCGAGTTGATTGGTGTTTTTAGTCTCAATTTGCATACCACCATGATATACGGTTGCATTAAATCCGTAAGATGACAACTCTTCGGCAACTTTTTCTGCAGCCTTGCGCCGTGATGTATAGATTATGACCGATTTATCACCACTTTCATCCAAAATCCTTTTAATTTCAGACATCTTTTGCTGATGTCCTTTACATTGTCGAACATAATAGCTTAAATTGCCCCTTCTCACATCTGTTTTATATACTTTCAATTCAATGTTAAGATTGTTTTTGAAGTAATTTTGAATATCTTCTATAACTTCCTTTTTTGCAGTTGCAGTAAAGCATGAAATAGGTGCTTTTTTTTGATGAGAAGAACTTGAGAGTACTAATTGGATAAACTCGGCAATGTACTGATAATCCACTCTAAAATCATGGCCCCAAGTTGAAAAACAGTGAGCTTCATCAATAACAAAGCGAACTAGGTTTCTAGAGGAAATTAAATTCAAAATTGAAGGTGATCTAAGCGATTCAGGTGAAATATATAAAATATGAATATCGCCTTGTCGGACCCTTGAGATCGTTTCTATACGATCTAGAAGATTTTGAGATCCGTTAATTGTTCCAACATTATTAATACTTTGAGCTTTTAAGTTTTCGATTTGATCATTCATTAATGATTGCAAAGGTGAAATAACAACTGTTAATCCTTTAACTGATTCCCCCATCATAAGTGCAGGTAGCTGAAAGGTTAAAGATTTACCTCCTGCAGTTGGAAATACAGCAATAATTGAATCACCATTCAACTGAGCATTCACAACTTGTTCTTGAAGATTTACACCATCAAATAATTTAAAACCTGGATGCTGAAAATATCTCGATAGAGCAATTGATGAATTCAAGTGATTTTTACAGTACTCACATTGATGACATGAGATACCTCTTAGTTGATCCATTACATGGTGATAATTCTTATATTTATGAATTATCCACTCAGGTGCTATGCTTGTTAAGTCGCTTTGTTTGATTATAGCTAAACAAAAAGCGAGTTCTTCAGGATATGATTTTATGAGCTTTACAAGTGGAGCGTTGTCACAAATCTTCCCAATAAAAGTTTTTTGAATGAGATTACTTATTCTTACAAAAGGAGAAATGTACTTAATATATCTAAAAAAAGCAGAAAAATTAGGAGATGTGTATAACAATCCGTAATATATCTGCTTAAGATGCTCTGATAAATTATTGAATGCTTCTATTTCTTCATATAGTAACGTGTGTGTTAATGAAGCATCAACAAAAGGATCATTTTTAATATCTTTTTCTAGTTTATAATCTTTTACAAGTTTATGATATGGTTTCTTTGCAAATAGTAAAGCTGATAATGGGAGGGTATCGATGCAATGTTTAATCTTTGCTCGCTTTAGGTCTTCTTCAATATACTTAACATCGTGCATCAAAGCATTATGTCCACAAATATATTCATTGCCTCTGATAAAAGAACGAAATCCTTCGCGATTACCATGATATGTTTTATTGGGCGGAATGTATGCACCATAATCAACAATTTTATCATTGTTATTGACTTCAATATCGATAAAAACAATAGACACGACGTATTCTCCTTTTATATCATTTTGAAAAAATCCATTAAATATTTTTTCATATTTTTGTTCATGACATAAAAATAAACCCCTTCTATGCCTCTTGTTGCTAAAGTAACATATATATTTCTAATATATACTAATAACTCTTGAGGATTAGTGCTGATCTTCCCGTTTCTATCAAAATACTTATTTTGATTAACGGTAATTTGATTCATTTCAAAATCGTAGTCAATTTCTTCACCGATGATGACTCCAACATAATTCAGCTCGTATCCTTGAACAGTATGAATGCATCCTACTTCGTTAGAGGCATTAGCTGAGTGGATAAATTCTTGCTGTTCACTATTCCATCTCAAACTAATTCCATCAATATTAATATCAAATTTACTTTTATCTTTCTTTGACACCCATTTAAATGCATACCCACTAACAACGAGTGATAATCCAAATTTATTGTTTTTATCTCTTATTAAATCAATAAATGTTTTAAAATCATCTATTATTAGTGCATCATAACTCCCAAAAGATACTCTATCTTCTTGTTTGCAATTAAAGATGTTGCGAATATAATAAATAAATTCCATTCCAGCTTTAACTCTAAACTGTGAATTCAAAGTAAACTTGTATGCTGATTCTAAGTTCATAAAAACGGATTTATCAATATCTGAGGGTCTAACACTTTGATTTTCATCATAGAATAAAATAGCATGTTTCGTTGAATTTAGAATCCATTCAAGTTCATTGCCATCCGAGCCTAACCCAAACTCCTTGTTTTTATCATCAAATGACTTAAGACCCATTATCCCCTTTCTTTGTCTTAATCTATGAGCTTCATCAACTAGCAATATATCATATTTATCTATACCGAGTTCACTTGGGCCAATAACTGTTTTAGAAGATAAGCCATCGACATTTTTAAAAGATTTTTTTAGCGTTTTACGCAAAGAGGTCATTGAAACAACAAGCGCCAATCTTTTCTTTTTAATTACATCATTTTGAGTTATATATTTCGCTAGATATGTAGCTAAAACTGTTTTTCCCGATCCAGGTAGTCCATTAATGAAATAAATACCTCGTTCATTTATATCATCTCTTTTAATAATGTCTTTGACGATAGTTTCAGCAACTTCAAATTGATCATCACTTAGCGATTTATATGGCGAAAATTTAAAGATGTCCGAATTTTCAATTTGTATCAATTCTTTTTGAACAATATCTAAACTTCTTAATTTTGCCCATATACTTGTTATTCGTTCTTGATACGTTTGTCTTTGATAATAATCTGAATTAATTAGCCCATCATTCTTATTTGTAATTATATATTTTCCATCTGCTGCAATATACTTAATTAAAGATGATTCTATATCTAAAGTTGCTGACTTATTGAAATCAGAGTCAGCAATCATGTGCATTGAATTAAAAATGCTTTTTTCTGGATTATCTTGATGTTGTTTCATTCTTGTTGCTAAATTATATGTTTCACCAATATAAATATCTTTTTTATTATGGAGCAAGTATACAACCGGCCAGTTATAGCCGTATTTTTCTTTTTTTAATATTGAATTATCTTTTGGAAATGCATATTGCTTTATTTTTAGCATAAGATTCCCCGATTCCCATTACTATATCTTAGTATATTTATCTGATTTACCATATGATTTTGATACTGGATATTTTTGTTCGTTTTGATCTATTTTATCGTTCATAATTTTTTTGATGTCAAATCCATATTCTTCACATAATAATAAGCAGTAACCAACAATGTCAGCAATCTCTTCTTTTACATTTTCGATATTTTCTTTCCCCGATTCCCATTGATAATTTTCCAACAGTTCACCAGCTTCAATTGCTATGGATTTAGCAATATTTCCAGGAGTGTGAAATTGTTTCCAATTACGTTCATCTCGAAATTTCAATAATCTATTTGTTATTTCTTTCATCATTTTCCTCCGAATACATAGATTTTATATTTGCATATCTGCGTAATACTTTTGAACATATTTATTATGTATAGCCTCTGAAATTGATTCGTGCATATGTTTATCTACAGCCAGTTTAACTAATCTTTCATTTCTTATTATCAATTTATTAATATCTTGTTCGTGTGGTATTGAATTTGACTTTTGGCTATTATAAGATTTGCTAGTAATTACTAAATTCCAAATATCATCACTATATATAAATGACCATGGAATTACATGATCAATAGATATATTATCTACTTCAATAGTCATACCAGTATAAAAATCAATTGGGATTCCATCTTCAAATTGTTTAAGTAATAAATCTTTATATTTTGAAAGACTTTTTCTTCTTATGCTGTTTTCTTGAGAACCTCGTATTTTTGATGCTATTTTTGGACTTCTATTAAATTGCTCTAATAATTGTGTCCATTTATAATTTAGTAGTTGTGTCAATATAACTCCGTATTCTTTTAATATTTCTTTATTAGGATGTGATATCCTAATCCATTCCTCTTTCCGATTTAACTCGTAGACATTTTGTGCTACTCCATTAATATTTAAGAATCTCCAACATACATCCTGCTTCAGAGCTTTTATTAGTTTTTTCATGATATTTTTATAATATTCTTGGTCTTTGGATAGAATAGGTTCTGCCCTATCATACCAAATGGGTATTGTAGATTGAGAGACATTTTTATAATGTTGAATCACTTCTTCAGCTATTTGATATATTACAGGAGGTTTATCTCTATTCGGTCCCTGTTTTAATTGAAAAAAGAATCCTTGATTCCAATAGTATTTCAATATCTTCTCTGAAATAGCATAAAAACCAATTTCAATATAATTATCGCTTGATGTATATTTCTCGGATGTAATACAGTCAATAATACCTCTACCCCAAGCTAGTTTATATGTGTTATCGTTAGCCATCTTGCTAATGATATCTAACCAGGTCTTTAAGTATTTATCCATTTTACCTCCCTAATACTTCTGTTTACTGGGGATAACTCCTCGAACTCCTCCGCGTGGATCATCAACATCCCCCACGTATCTGGGTATTAAATGAATGTGTAGATGAAAAACGGTTTGCCCCGCTGCAGCTCCATTGTTAATTCCAATATTATATCCATCTGGATGGTATTTATTATCAAGAAATTGCTTGAGATAAGTTATTTCTTCAGCAATACTTTTCTTTTCATCATTGTTAAGTTCAAAAAAATTAGTTACGTGTCTTTTTGATATGATAAGTATATGTCCTTGTGTTACAGGATAACTATCCCAAACTGAAAAAACGAGTTCCGTTTCATGTATAATCTTACTTCTATCACTTTGGAGATCACAAAAGATACACATATTTTCCTCCTTTTGAATTTTAGTTATAATCACAATTTTATATAAATGAATTTACTATAGAAATTTATTCAAAATGCTTTATTATACACACTGACCACTTCTTTAGAGATTATATCATGCCCCAACTCAGTAGGATGCACTCCATCATACAATATCTCTTCCATCTTGTATTTCTTCTTATATTCATTCATCACATCTTGCATTGGTATAAAATAATCAGCATACTTATCAGCAAGCTCTTTAACAATCAATCTTTCTTCATCTAAATCCTTTTGCCATTTGATCTCATATTCTCCAATAGGATATACAAAGGGTTCTATTAATAAGATCTTAGTTTTAGGAAGCTTTGTCTTTACTTCTTCTAATAACTTTATATAGTTTAACTTATATTCTTGAGGGGTGAGCACCTTACCATATTTATAATGATGCCATACCTCATTAACTCCTATTAAGATCGATAAAAAATCAGGAGCAATCTTTATTGTATCTTCTTCCCATCTTTCTAGAAGATCACAAGTTCTATTACCGCTCACTCCTCTATTAAGGATAATGACATGATTTAACTTACTAACAAGCTTACTTACATAACCATGTCCTAAATCATAATACTTAGTTCTATCTCTACCGCTATCTGTTATACTATCTCCTTGAAATAGTAAAACAGGATATTTAATATCAGTGGGTTCTTCTTTAAAAAGATGATAAACGATAATATCTAATTCATTTCCACTTGCATTTATCTCCTTATAGGACTTTCTTACAAATCCTCCAAGGGTTTGTGGAATGTTTCTACTAGCTATATTTCTTCTATCAACTGGATAGATTAAGTAATCATAGTCAAGATGCTTAATAGCGTAGTCTACAATGCTTGTTACACCTTCTAATCCATAATGGTTGCCATGTGATTTCATCTTGATCCAAACACCCAATTCAGGTGTTTTTGTGTCTATATGGTGTAACCCAAAGACTCCAATGAATTCATTCGTTTCCTTAAGTCTTCCTACAAAGACAATATCTTCTTTCTTTTCATATTTACTTATGGAACTATTAATGAATGCTATTGTCTCAGATATGTCATCAGCAGGTTTAGGAAACATATATTTGGTTACGGTAGCAGTAAAAGACACAAAGATTTCCTTTGCATCGTCTATTGTGATCGGTTTTAAGCTGAGTCTATCCGTGATGAGCTCCATATATAACCCCGCAACATCTTTTGTATATATTATACTCTTAAATTCACATTCTTTCCATTTGGATTCATACTTTTGATATAACATAAAAGGCATAGAATATATAGCAAACATTACTCATTATTAAATTCACTTAAATATTGATCCAAAAAAAGCCAAATAATGGCCTTTAAATAATTTATTGGGTGTAACAGGGATAATTGAAATACAGACACAAGGATTTTCAGTCCTTTCATGCAATTTTTACCATTTTTTATACATATAAGGAAAATAAGAATTGCGCATTCTCATAAAAATCGCCTATTTCGTTATGTATCCCTATTACTATGAAATATTGACCCTCATCCAAATTTGGAAATTCTGACCAGAATGAAATGTTATCTATAATCAATGAAGCATTTGAATCATATACATCTATTTCTATAATAGAGGTTGTATCACTTCTCGATAGATTCAATATGCTTGTTAGTTCAATTGATGGGATTTCACCTATGTTTTCAACCATATCATAATTGTGGACACCAACTCCATCTGTATTTACAACACGAATTGTTCCTTCGTCTTCGTTCAAGTCTATTGATGCAAAATCATCCTCTTCAGTAATTGGTCTATAAGCGCTACAATGGAATTTCAATGGATGGATACTAGTTTGTCCATCTGATACCTCGACTAAAAAATCAAGAACATCTTGGCTAGTGTTATTAACAATCTCATCGTTATATTGGATATTAGAACAGGAAGTTGCTATTATAGCAAATAAAACGACTATACTGAATATTAAAACTATTTTTCTCATATAAATACCCTCCCATTTGTGTTCAGTATAGCATGAGATAAATAGTTTGTAAATCTTCTATATATGAATATTTTTTGTGTAATTGTCCTCATGTCGTGAACATGTTTTGTAAAACTTGAAAATTAGAAATAAAAAAAGCCACTTAATGGCTTTACTATCAGTTAGTGGTGGCTCCAGGGAGAATTGAACTCCCGACACAAGGATTTTCAGTTTAATACAACTAACTGATTTCGACCGATTTAGAATCTCTTAAAACCTTAAATACATCAATTACACTTAATACCAAAAGCACAACAATATTAAGTGGTATGAGCAAAACCATAATACCTAATTGTAAAACGATCCCAAATAGGTTATCAGAAGATGAATTTGATAAAATTCTGCTTCCTCGAAATGAGAAGTATTTTCTTAGAAATATATACTGAAGTATCAAGGTGATTATTAACGTGATTATTATCATTGGATGAAAAAAATCAAAATTATTAATGTAAGCAATTGAAAAAACTATCGAAACAGCTACCATTGAAATTATACAAATGACTGGTTTAAATAAGCGAAAATCTCTCGACTTATCCATTAATGTTACCCCCAAAAATATTGATGTTAGATACTTCATATCTTTATTATAACTCAATTTCTTAATTTTATTTACTTTCTGTATCCTGTTAAACCTCATATGTCAAGCAATAGAAATTCCTTGATCGATTGAAAGTTAAAAACAAATGACAAAGTGCATAATAAAGAACTTTGATGCACTTTCATTAATTCACTATTTAATGCACTTCGAAACAAACAAATTCTTCATAATAAGCAAGTGTTTTATAAGAGTGCAAGATACTATAGATTATTTCATATCAAAATTATTAAGACTGATGATTGAATTTGATTAAGTTTAAAAATCGAATATGGAGAACCTAGAATTCCATGGATCCGAATAAAATTCAAATCATCCCTTTTCACCCTAGAAGTTCATGATTTACATTTTTAACTATCATATTAAAAAATAATCATTATTATTGACCATAAAAACAAAAGACCATTGAACATCAATAGCCTTTCTCAAAAAATAAATTATTCAAAAAATGGTGCCGAAAAGATAACCTGAAACTAACTCACTTACTTTGGGGTATTTTTGCCTTTGTTAAGCCGTTTTTATTCGAGCTAATTTTCTAATAATTGATCTCTTTTTAAGTCAAAATCATAAACAGATAAGCATAAAACTGAATTATTTCTCCCTATTTACAAGACGATTTATGATTTAAATATATTTAACAACTGAATATTCTTATACACGACTTCTTTTCCGACACGTTCTGATACAAGAAAGCCTTCTTTTTCTAATGCTTTTAAATATTTGGTTGCTGTTGGTCTAGAGATATGCAATTCGTTTCTGAAAAATTCGTTTTTAGTATATAGATATCCAAATAAATGATGAACTAGTTCTTCAGAGTACACATCTTCTAATCTGGTTTTCATTTCTGTTTTTGTCATATTAATCAATTCATTGATTCTTAAGATCAAATCAATCGTATATCTTGATGTTTCAATAACTCCATCAAGAATGAACATTACCATTTTGGCAATACTTGTAATATCTTCATTACATTCTTTAAGCAGTTCATAGTACTCACTCTTGTTTTCGATAATATATTTACTCAAATATAATATCGGACTTTGAATTTTATTTTTTAGTACCAGATATAGAATGTTTAATATTCTTCCTGTTCTTCCGTTTCCATCGTAGAAAGGATGAATACTTTCAAATTGATAATGAATGAGCGCCATATTGATTAGTGGATCATAATCATTTTCTATATTCATATAGTCTTCAAGGTTTTTAAGTAGTTCTCTAATCTCAGTTTCATCTTGTGGCGGTATATGGACGATTTCATTCGTATCCATATTCATTATGACTGTTCCAGGAAGTTTACGTATTCCTCCTTTATTCGGTTCAACTAATTCTTGAATTTGCACGATAGAGTTTGTGCTGATGATTTTTTTGCTGTTTAATTCCTTATATCCATATTCAATTGCTTTCTTATAGTTCAAGACTTCTTTTGAAGCTTTGCTAACAGTTGCTTTGGATACAAGTTCTTTATAGATATCTTCATATGTTGTTATGATATTTTCTATTGCCGAAGAATCCTTTGATTCACTTACATTAATGAGGCTCAAGATTAAATTGGGATTAGGAAGAATATTAACTAATCCTTTTAATTCGCCAATACTATTATTGGCTATACTTAATTTTTTTAGAATATCAACGGTGTTTAGATTAACTTTAAATGGTAGTGTGTTCAGCTTTTTCATGTTATCTCCTCGAGGAAACTTTTCCATACTTTCTTTCCTTGACTACATTATAGCATAAAGATCTTTACACGTCAACGCTTCAAGGAAAATATTTTTATTTTTCTTTCCTCGTTTTGTTGTCTTGTATGTTTTCTTGTATGTTTTCTTGTATGCTAATATAAGACATATTTCACTCTTTATGCCTATAACTATATCAATACTCGTAGAGCATAAATAAGTTCAGTTATCAAGATTAGTAATTTTGTCCTTCCAATATATGCGAATCACTCTAACGGCTCTTTTGGAGTATCTAATCGTAATAAAAGTATCTTTGTTCATTACACCATTTTTTTGTTTGATTTCTTCATCTTTGTCTTTCAGAACAAACCATTTAACTGCAGTTCCAGCTCCAGAAAGATTAAATTTAACAAGAACAACTTCCATAATGTCGCTCCATTGCACTTCTAGGATTGTTTTGAAAAAATTTCTTGATCTAATTTTATTTTCATCAATTATTGTCCATTGAAACATGCTAATACCCAGCATATAAGTCATAAAAACCGTAATCAGGGTAAAAACTATAGCTAGCACTATTGTGGTCCCATTTTGTGGATCTGTACTTCTATATACTATTGCCATAGTAATCAAGAAAACACTGCCGGATACAATAAACAGCAATAGTATGCTTGAACCAATAATATAAAATAAACTTGTTAAGAATACGTGTTTTTCTTTCATATATGCCCCCAAAGAACGGATTCATTATTTATAGATATTATACCATGCAATAAAAAACAATAAACAGCAAAAAATCATCAGTGTTTTTCTATTCCACAGTCATAGATATTCATACCCCTGAAATTTAACAAATACTACCCAAAACTCTAAGAAGCTCCAAGGATATGTAGTTTTTTATACATTTTTCTGTTTTTTATAGTTCGTTGTGTAAGATTGCAAACCTCTCATGTAATTCCAAGATGCTAATTTACCATCTTTTCTACAAAATATCAAAATTATCCACACGGGTTCGTTGTCGCTATTTCACTCTCACCCCTAGAAATTCATGTATTTAACCCTCCAAAACGTCAATTTCACCCAAAAAACACCCCAAAAATACATAAAAAAAGCGATCGTTTACATCGCTTTTTTAACTCTATTAAGGGATATATAGACAATTTTACTAGAGGTGTAATGGTGCCGAAAAGACGATCCGAATTTTATACATATATTATAGGTCTTTGAGAGCTTTGTGAAGCTGTTTTATTTTTTTGGTATTGCCCACGTTTTGCCATTCAAACTGTGTGGAGTTACTGTCTTTGGTTGTGAAAATGCAGAATATTATGCGTGGGAAACATATTTTGTTGGAAATATTCTCTACTGCAACCGTTTTTTAATATTTACTATTTACAGTTGTATTTTCAGATTCAGTATAATCTATAATCAAAGCTTCTCTCTTAAATCTATAATGCTATTAACCAAGAAGTGCTATTTTTAACTATTGTATACCACTAACAATGAATTTACTGCTTCTGCTTTCCCATTGAAAAGTGTAGATGAAATAAGTTAATGTTTCAAACAACCTATAGGTACAATCTTAATTCCATCTTCCCTAGTGTAGGCGATTTCTCCACCAGTTATAATCATCAACAAATCTGGTTCTTTCAATTTGTGAGAACTTCTTGTTTCATTTGCTTTTCGAATAAGATCAACAACTTCAAGAAGATGTTTTGCTGCTTCTTCTATTTGCTTTGTCCCCAACTTAAACTCTATCAATGCGAATCTTCCATCATTTAAACGTAGCACAGCATCAACTTCAAGATTCATTCGATCTCTATAATACGACAAATTCCCTCCAAGAGATGATGCATAAACCTTTAAGTCTCTTATACATAAATTCTCAAACATAAATCCAAAAGTTTCAAAATCTTGCGACAACATTTGAGGTGAAACACCTAGAGCAGCAGCAGCTATTGATGGGTCAATAAACATTCGTTTATTCGAACTTCTGATGGAGGTTTTTGAGCGAATTGATGGATTCCATGCTGGTATGTCTTCAATCACATAAAGCTTGTTCAGTGCATTAATATATTCATAAAATGCAGATTCAGACAAGCTGGTGTTTGAATTAACATCGTCGATGATGGTTTTATTCGATGAGATTGTGCCTATATTTCTTGCATATGATCTAAGTAAATATTGAACTTTCAATGGTTCCCTTTTCTTACCATCAACTGCTGAAATATCTGTTTGAATAATATTATCAAGATAAGACTTAGCTACAAGTAATTTGGCAGTTTCTGTTTTTTTAGTTAAACTAGAAGGCCAACCACCCCTGCAAGTTGCATAAATCAAGTTTTCAATGGTTAAATTCGATTTTAATCCATCAATATTGTAATTTTTATCGTTAAATAATTGTTTTAATGATATAGATCCATTTGACTCTTTTGACTCGAATAAGCTCATTGGGTACATCATCAAGCGAGCGATTCTACCTGTTCCTGTATGCATGATTTTCGACTCATCAACAACTGTTGATCCTGTTAAAATGTATAACCCTTCAGTTCTCAAATCATCAACAGATGTTCTAATCGCATCCCATAACACAGGTGCCATCTGCCACTCATCAATTAATCGTGGTTTGTCACCCTCAAGTAACAAAGATGGTTTTGTCTGTGCAGTTAGTAAATAACCCTGGGATTTGTCTGGGTCTTGCAATTTCAAAATACTTTTTGCTTTCATGGATGCGCTTGTTGTTTTACCACACCACTTTGGTCCTGTGATAAGTATGGCACCAAAAGCTTCTAGATAGGACTCAAGTTCACTATCAATATTTCGAACAAGGTATGTTGTATTCATGATATCACTCACTTTCCACTTTATTTTAGCACGTAGACCGTAAATACGCAAGTGTAAATGGAGACTTTTGCATTATTTCAACGGAGACTTTTGCATTATTTCAACGGAGACTTTTGAATGGATATCTAGTATAGAATACTTAAACAAGAACTTCACTATAAATTTAATTAGCACTGGTTGTCATTTCACCTTTCTAATATAGACGCATGAATCATTGATATGGTAAAATAATAACAAAAAATATAAAGTACAAGAAAAAGGTATCACTAAATAGTTTGAATTTAAATGGCTATATTGATCTTGAAGTATCAAATCCAGCGAAATTTATGGTTTCTGGAAATTGCCATGTGATTGTCGGGCTAAAAGAACAAGACAAGAATCAATTTAATAGTACATTTATGGTAATAATACCTAGTTGTTAAGAAAGGAATAAGATAATGAAGTTAGAACTGAATGTAAAAGATGTAAAGTGGTTTGCAATATTTCTAATTTTAGCAGTTATAGAAATCACTTTTGGGTTGATATTTGATGTAGCAGACAGTAATTTTAATTTGAACATCCTTGTTTTCTCAGTTGCTTTGTCAATACTATGGTTGATTATTTCTGGATTAATATTAAAAATGAATCATAGATTGCTTTCTAAAATTCTTATTGCAAATTTAATAACATTTATTTTGTTTAATGTTCTTTCTTTTAGTCGAGCACTTGAAAGCATGTCAAATGTAATTTTTGGTTTTGCATTCATTTTCAGCATTATCACATTTGTGGTTATCTTAATAAAAAACAAATTGGAGAGTCAAATCATCACATTAATAGTATTATCAGTTTACTTTCTTAGCAGAATATTAATGACACTTCTTATTTTGGGTTTTTATGGGTTAGCTTTATAAAAAGAGTGAGATAGTTTTTTATAAATAGACGATCGGGTTGTCCTTATCTAATTTTTCAAGGCCCAAAATGTTCCCACATTGGATAAAATTTGATCGTGTAGAGAAAAAAGCCAACGGATACCTTTTAAAAGGTTCTGATGGTTATTTCTTATATTGTTTTGAAATTTGGTTCTATTTCAATAAAGTGGACAAGATAAGTGAGAGTTTCTTGCTTTGTGTCATACACTCGATATGTTGACTAATAAAATGAATGTCCTCGATATCCTTGGATGACAAATAATTTCAAATCATCCCTTTTTTCCATAGAAGTTCATGATTTGCATTTTTTTAATCTGTTTAAAAAATTACTCATTTCGAATGACTACAAAATCAAAAAGCTATTGAACTTCAATAATCATTCTTAAATTATTAATTACTAAAAAAATGGTGCCGAAAAGATGACCCGAAGTTTATCCACATACTTTGCGGTGTTTACGTCTTTATGATGCTATCTATTTTGAGTTGAATAATATTCTAATTTGTTTAGATTACATATTAAATTATTTGTGAAAAGCTTTATATGATGGAATTGCCCCATATTCAGTAGTTGATTTTGATGCTTTCTCACAAGCAAAACAAACGATTCTTTTCCATTTCTCAAGATTGATTGAAATTAATGGTTCTTGAACTAACTGAAGCTTGTAAAGTATAGATCCAACAAATGCATCCCCAGCACCAGTAGTATCGATTGTTTTTGATCCATATCCAGGTACATCAGCATTACCTTCGCGTGTGTAAACGGAAGCCCCTAATGAACCACGTGTGACAAAAATAGTTTGAATACCTAATTCAAGAAGTGAGTTAATAGCGTTCTGTTCTGAAAGATTTGGCCTAATTAATTCTAATTCTTCTTCAGATACTTTAAGTAAATCTACCATATTTAAAAAATAATTGATAACGTGATACATTTTTTTATGATCTTTCCAAATATTAAGTCTGATATTAGGATCAAAACAAATAATACCACCTGACTCTTTATTTTTCTGAATCAATTTTTCATGCACTCGAATATTGTGTGTCGTATTTAGGCAAACCGAACCAAAATGCAAGATGTCGTGATCAAATTTGACCTTGTCACTCACATCAGGCAAAAATCCTTCTGCAGTATATTTTCTATAAAAAGAAAATTGACGTTCGCCATTATTTAAAAGTGATACAAAAGCTAGCATAGTCTGTCTTTTTGATTTGTAAACAAGTGAGGTATCAACATTAACTTCTTTAAGCGTATTGATCAGAAGATCTCCAAATTGGTCATTCCCTACCGTTGAGATAAGAGCTGCTTTGCCACCAAGTATTGCTACAGCAGCAGAAACATTTGCAACTGCTCCACCAGGCTGTGGAATATACTCTCCAGTTTTTCTTTTTGAAAAATCAATAATTGCTTCACCGATAGCATAAATATGGTTCATTTTATGATCCTCCGATACTAAGTGTATATTTATTAAGTGAAAGCAGTTTTGCATTTCCACCGTTTACATAAAATGAAATGCCAATATCTTCCAAATCTGGATATACATTTGCTGTTAGTGTTGATATCCCATCATTTATGAATACTTCAATACTTGATACATCAAGAAAAATGTGTAATTTTAATATATTACCATCAAGTGATACCGATGCACTTCGCGTATTCATATTGTTCTCTACACCAAAAATTTGGATTCCAGAATTTGAACGATCAATAACAACCGTTTGAGACGGCTGATCATAATATACCTTAGTTGCATGATCTGTGCCCTTAAATAGTTCAATGCCAACTTGTTTTGCAGTTTGCACATCAAACTCCATTTCAAGCTCTATTGTCTTACCTTGAACGCCTTCAAGTATAACATCTTGAAAAGGTGTAAGTGAAATGTTTTCATAATGGTATGGCATACTACGATAATTTTCCAATTCTCTGATTGGTTTTTGATAAAGAATACCATCTATAATTGAAAGCTCCCGTGGCAAGGTGTATGCCCCAACCCATTGATGGTTTTGTGTTGGCAATGTTCGATCCCACATCTGCATCCATGCTATCATGATAGTTCTTCCATCAGGAAGCTCAGCCATTTGAGCTGCATAAAAATCAAACCCAGAATCGATTTCATGAAAATCATCATATGAGAATTTACCAGTTTCCAAATTCAGCTGACCAATCATATAAACAACAGAATGAACATTCTCAAACATTGTGCCATTTTGTTCTAAATTTTGAGGGCTCACGATTAAAATTTGTTGTCCATCTATCGTCGCAAAACTTGGGCACTCATAAACTCCATTAAGCTGAAAAAAGTTGGGGCTGCTAGAATTGCTGTTATTCATCAATGGACCAATATATTCAAAATTTACCATATCAATGGATCTATATAATACAAGTTGTCCATACCCATTCATTCTAGTCCCAATTATAACATAATAGTAATTCCCAATTCTAAAAACATCTGGATCCCTAAAATCAGAAATGCTTGCTCCAAGTGGAACTTCTGATGAAGAAATGACTGGGTTTGAAGGTTGCTTTTCAAATATGATACCGTCTGATGAAATAGCAATTGCTTGCTGCTGCTTGTTATTCGATGAACTTGTATAGATCAAATATAGTTTTCCATCTATTTCGATTGCAGTACCAGAAAACGCGCCAAACTGAGCATCATATACTTGATCAGGTGCTAAAGCGATTGGCTGATTTTCCCATTGAACTAGATCGGTCGATGTTAAGTGTCCCCAGTGCATAGGTCCCCATGTTGAGGCATACGGATTGTGCTGGTAGAACATATGAAACTCACCATTGTACCAAATCAATCCATTGGGGTCATTTGCCCAATTCAATTCACTCATGGCATGATAAGTAAGTCGATATTGACTATTTATTTTGTCCAAATTAGATGCAACATATTCGTTTGCTTCTTTCAATTGTTTGCTCACACTGATGCTCCTTTGATAGTTGATAATAAAATCATCAACATTAATATAGTTAAATTCGCTATTTGTATCATCTTCATCGATAATTTTCACACGCAGTTTCTCACCTATGTGACTGCTTACATCAATTTCAACTCTAGACATTTGATTTGTTCCATTAAAGTTGATGTTGCCACTTCGACCAACTTCTTGACCTTTTTGGTCAATAATACTGACATATGTCAACTCAGTATTTTCACCAGCGCCAATAAGGAATCCTATGATGCCATTTCCTCTGAGTTCAAATAATTCACTCTCTAAATATCCTTTGAGGTTCCCTCGATCACCATAACCCCCAAAAAGGAAGAAATCACCTTGTTGATTGAAATAATAACCTGAACTGTCTTTTAGTGCGAATTCAACACTAGAATTTCTAAACGCATCACCATTTATGTCCCATCCAGATAACGTTCCTGTTTCAAAATCAGCATTACTAAAAGCATACGGCTCAATCTGTTCCGAATTGTTACATGCTGAAATGGTTATAGCTGTAAAACAAAGAATCAAACTCAGTATTATTTTTTTAGTCATATATAGAATGTACAGTTTCAATTAATAGATAAGAAATATAAACGGTTCCATTTTCCGAAAACAATTCAAGACCTAGTGATGTTGGATCTGGGTATATACGTGATGAAATTGCTTTATATTCATTCGCAAATACTTCAACTAAAGAACGATCTAAATAGATATCTAACATTAATTTACCATCAACTAATATGAGTTTTCCTCCAAAATTACCAGTAATGTTTTGATAGTTATTCAGTGCTCCTGAAAGTCCAGTCTTAATACCAACAGTCTGATATACTGTATCGTAATAAATTGTTGTTTCTTCTAGATAAATTGAGTTTTTACGAACATTAATACCTAATGCATCAGCTGCAATTTGATCAAATTCAATTTGAATATGAAGCATATCGCCTTCGATGTTAGATATTGCGTTATTCGCTTCATCAAGCGTTAAATTGGTTCCTTCATATATCAAGTCAGTATAATGATTAAGTGCTTCTACTGGTCTAATGCCTACATCTGAACCATCAGGCAATAGATAAATTTCGCGTGCAAGGCCCACACTATTTGCCCATCCAGCCTTTGCCACATCTGAAGGCTTCCTTTGGTCTTGCATGATTGAGAAAACATATGATTTCCCGGATACAGGATCAACGAATCCCGATGGGCCAGTAAAAACATTGTTTCCGTAATCCAGCAAGTGAGGATTGTTTTCAAACAATGGATCCGGTATGAATCTTCCGTTGACCTTATCAAATTGTCCAACAAAATAGTAAATATCATTATCAGCTCGATCAGCAGGTGCGGGGCTAATCAATAAAACATATTTTTTGATTGTCTTATTTTCGTTCCACACTGGTAATAAGACGGGCAGTTCCCATGTATAACCAAGATCACCACGTTGGTTTGGAATTTCATAAAATTGTCCTACATATGTCCAATTGTGAAAACTATCATCTGTTGTTTGATACAAAAGCGCTGTTCCGCCGTCTGTTGTTGTAGATGCGGAGCAAATTGTCAAGTACCATACACCATCCTCATAAATGACAGAGGCATCACGGAATTCACCAGGTGTTCCTTGGCCAGGTTGTTGAGCAATTCCAAGCGTATTATCGACAACCCACTCTTTCAAATATGGGTCACTTGGATCCTTAGGTCGTGCTATACCAACATTTTGTGAGCTTATGAGTCCATTGTCATAATTTCCAGCAGTAAAAAGTAGGACTGGAACGCCATCCGCATCATAGGTAGATGCTCCGCTCCAAACTCCGTCTTTTGCAACTGAAAATTCTTCTGGAATAATCACTTCTTTTAACGGTGTCCAATTAACCATATCGTCACTGACAAGATGTCCCCAACTGATATTTGCGAAATACGGTCCCATCATATTAAATTGAAAAAACAAATGATATACACCTTGATAATATATCGGTGCATGAGGTTCATTCATCCAGTGCTGATACGGACCTCCATGGTATTGTGTTTTATAAAAATCGTCTTGAAGAATATTTTGCATCCATATACTACTGAAATCAATTGTTGGAACTGAAATAGTTTCAAATTGATTTTTCACATAAGTAGCTGGTAGTGCAATTGTATATATTTTTAATTCATCCATTAATCCTGAAAACATATTGAGTGAAGCAGTTGCATTTGATTTTCCTTCAGAATTTTTTGCAATGTAAAGGGGCTCATCGAGAGCTTTCTCTATTTTAGAATTTTCAAAAAACTTTTGTTCAGCAACTAACTCTCCATTTAAATACAGTGCCATTTCTCCATTTGTTCCATCAAAGACGGCAACTACATAATTCCATTCATAAGAAATTAGGGGAGTTCCATTATCAGTTATACTTAACATTCGATCTCCAATACCAACTGTAAAATAGAGATGACCATAATCGGAATACCCTAAAAATAAACCTTGATAAAAATCGCTATTATATTGTGAAATAATAGAAGTATATTGACCTGAATTACTTTCGAAATATCTAGGAGCAACCCATACTTCGATACTGATCTGGTCTCCTTGAAGAGCTATATCATCATAATTATATCGGGAAAAATTTGAATAGCCATCAAATAGCAAACTTCCTCCCTTTATCCCACCAGGACGCCATTGAGGGTCTTGAGATTCAGCTTGAAACTCTGGATTTGTAAACACATATTGAAGTGTTGAGTCTGGCAAATTTCGAGATTGGTCTACAAGTGTTGTTCCTTCTCCTTCATCAAAGTTTAAGTATAAACTTAAAGCGCGGTTGTATTCATCTTGCTTAGCACAGCCATATACTATGAGAGAAATCATGAAAATAGTTAGGATTAATATACTTTTTTTGATCATATTATACTCCTTTGATTTGATGAATTGATATGTAATTTACATGACAAGTTCCATCAGTAAGTATTTGGAAATCTGTCCCTAAATTGTATATGCTGGCTGTTATCGTTTTCTCTTGATTAATATATATTTCTACCATTGAATGATCAATAAATATTTCAACTTCTAGTGTAGAGTCATCATATAGATTAAAGGGATGTCCAATGAGGCGCTTAACGCGTTGATTTCCTGAGAGACGTGTATCAAGCATAATCATTTGAGTAATTGTATCGTAATATACAACCGATTCATGTGAAAAAATATCGCGTTTGAATGATAAACCAAAAAAAGTTGAATTCTCATTTGTTAAGCTCATACGAACATAAAGTGTTTGACTATTAAATCCATGCAATCTCAGTTCTTCATTCACTTGGCTTGATGACAAGTCTGTACCTTCATATAATGTTTCGCCTATGATATCATAAGCTTCTTCAATTGGTAAAACAATAAGGTCTCCATCATCATTGAGCCATAGTTCCTTGGGCATACCAGCATTATGTGCCCAACCAGAATCATAGTGATCTTGCCCTGACCTCTGATCTTGAGTAATGCTACAAATAATAACACGTCCACTGTTTGGATCAACGGATATTGTCGGCCCCGTAAACACATTTTCGCCATAATCCATTAACATAGGTTCTTCTGTTTCGGGTGTAAATCGATAAGTTTGTTTATCAAAATTCCCTAAGAAATAATAAACATCATTATCTGCACGATTGCCTGCAGGTGAAAGCACAAATAAATATTTTGAAATTGTATCAGCTTTGTTCTTAACTTTAACTAAATTAACCAATTCCCAGCTAGACCCGAGATATTCAGGGTAATTATCTAGATCAAATATCAATCCTTGATATGTCCAATCCAAAAAATCATCATTAGATGTTGTAAAAAGATGAGCACTTCCTGTGCCATCATTTAGAGCTGCAGTAGCTACCATGTAATAAACACTATTTTCTTGGTAAATATTGAAATCTCTAAATTCATTTGGTTTTCCCATATTTGAGGTCTGAATAGCAGAGTATGAATCTTCTACCACCCAATCAATTAAATAGGGGTCATTTAAATCTTTAGGTACTGCAACCACACAATTTTGATTTGAATAAAGGCCTCCAGTGTGTGCATCATCACCAGCAGTTATGAATAATACAGGTGTACCATCTGCTTTATAAGATGCTCCTCCACTCCAAGCACCGTCACGAATGAGGTTATTCTCATCCAAAATAATTGCTTCTTTGACATTAATCCAATTAATTAAATCCTCAGAGACCCAATGACCCCAAGCAATTTGTCTCCAATATGGTCCAGTGAGATTAAATTGATAAAACAAGTGCCAGTAGCCATTGTAATAGAATAATCCATGTGGTTCGTTCATCCAATGTTGAGGAGGATTGGCGTGATACACTGGTCGGTAAATATCATCTTCAAGAATGCTTTCATCTAACCAAGCATCATTAAAATCAACATTCCGAATCTTACCATCAATATAATGATTTGAGTGCAACAGTTCAATTTCCGGTTCTGTAAATGTAGTCTGGAAAATTTTAATTTCATCCATTAATCCATTAAACATGTTTAACTCAAATACATCTACATGTTGTGGCTGATTGCTGTGCCCAATAAGAAGATCTTTATCACATGGTTCAATTGAACCAAAAACATCATGTCTTTCGTTAATTAGTTCTCCATTTTTATACATCGCCATTACACCTTGATCTCCATCAAAAATAAATGTTAGATGATTCCAAGTATATCGATCAAGTGTATTCCATTCATTCCACAGTTCAACCCATCTATCGCCTAAACCAATTTGAAAAGTGAAATCTCCATACTTGTGCATTCCAATTAAAAATCCTTCGTTTTCAACGCGATTGGATTGCCCAAGAATAGTTTGTACGGTTGAAAAATCTCCTGGAGCTGACCATTCAAACATACGAGGAGCAACGAATAAATCGATAGTTAAATTCTTACCACTTATCGAAATATTGTCTTTTGAAAAGGATGCTTTATTAGAATATCCATCGAAAGCTAACGCATAACCGCTAGCAGCAGATTTCATAATCCATCTTGGATCTTCATCACCTTTAAATTTTGCGTCAGAAAACACATAATCTATCGTAGCATTTGACTTGGATATCAAATCAATAATCTTATTACCTGTCCCCTCATCAAAATTAACATCAAAAATAAGTTTATCTGCATGTGGAGGTGAGATCTCATTGATATAGTAATCTGTGTTCATTTCATCTTCTGGTATATTTCCACATGCCAAAAGTGATGTAAGTAAACATATCATCGACATTATAATCCATATCTTTCTCATTTTAACCCCGTAAATGCAACGCCTTCTACAATATAGCGTTGACTAAATATATAAACAAGTGCAATAGGTATCGTACTGAATGTTAGTGATGCCATGATCATGCCCATATCTTTTGGATTAAAATTATTAATCAACTGAAGATAAACCTGCAATGGTTGCTGTAGGGGATTAGAAAACATCAATTGAGCGAAAATATATTCATTCCATGTACCCATGAATGTAAAAATGGACACAGTTGCAAAAACGGGTAAACTATTAGGAATGATGATACTGAAAAATGTTTTTATCCGTGATGCACCATCAATATATGCTGCTTCTTCAAGTTCTTTTGGAATACCCAAAAAATAAGCTCTAAACATAAAAATATAGAATGGACTACAAAATCCAGGAATTAGATAACCAACGATTCTTAGATTTTCCGTTAGTAAACCCATTTTTTTCAATATAACATAAAGCGGGACAATAGAAGTTTCTACTGGAATAATTAAAATCAAAATAATGATTGTAACTATGACTGTACTTCCTGGAAAACGGAATTTAGCAATAGCATATCCTGCTAAAGAGTTGATTAATAAAACAATTGAAATTGTAATACTTGAATAAATAATACTATTGATAATTGAACGTCCAAATTCCTGAAAACTTGAAAACAATTTAATATAAGATTGAAACCATTCACCAATATTCAAGTTTGTAGGTAAAAATGTTCGCCAAGTACTTAAATCAGCATTAATCTGGGCATGGGTTTTAAAACTATTCATAATCATCCACACAACAGGAAAAATGAATAGTGCTGCTAGAACAAATAAGAAGAAATATAAAGCAAAAACAAACCAAAAATGAATTATTTTACGTGCAATAATAACTTGATGATCATTTTTGTATTTTGACATTCTTTCGCTGTTTAAATACAATTTAAGCAACAAAAATATAAGTGAAACATTAACGATTATTAGTACAGACCATATAATAATTTGCATATTATCACACCGTATTATCCTTATCTAAGACTTTACGAATAGTTAATGTTATCGCAGCTAAAAAGATTGTATAAATGAGTGCTACTGCACTAGAATAACCTACATCCCTAAACATGATTCCTTGTTGATAAATATAATAGCTCATCGTCATTGTACTATCAAGAGGTCCACCTTTAGTCATGATTAATGGTTGTGTAAATAATCTAAATGCCCCAATGAGCATCGTAATAATAACGAAAGAAAATGTAGGTTTAATCATTGGTAGTGTAACATGTTTAAATCGATTAAAGCTATTAGCACCATCTATTTCTGCTGCTTCATATAGTGATGAAGGAATGTTTTTTAAGCCTGAAAGGAAAATCAACATCTGATAACCAGCACCTTGCCATGCAGAAATAATAATGATTATATTCAATGCTCTATCTGGATTAGATAAAAACGTTTGTTCATCAAATCCCAAAGACATCAAAATTGAATTGATCAATCCAGACTCTTCGTTTAACAAATTCATCCAAAGCATAGATGTAATTGCAAGACTTAACATAACAGGAATAAAAAATGCCCATCGAAAAAATGTATTTAATTTAATCCTTGAGTTAAGAATAAGGGCTAATACTAATGAGAGAGTAAGTTGCAAAGGAACTACAGTAACGACAAATCGTAATGTGTTCTTAAACGCAATCAATAAAAGAGGATCACTAAAAATGCGAGAAAATTGAGAAAATCCCACAATTTGAACTTGATCCAGTTTTAAAAGATTCGCATCAGTAAAAGCATATCCAAGTGATACAATGATAGGTAAAATGATGAAAATTACACCAAGGATCAAAACTGGAAGAGTAAATAATAATCCAGCAAAGATTTCACTTTTGTTATAACTTTTGCCAAAAAAACGAATATTAGCTCTCTGTATTTTAGCTTGATTCATATATTAATTGTCCACAGAATAGATTTGTGTTTGGATGTAGTTTAATAAATCGTAATCTTCTGTACCGGAATTTGCCTCAATATAAGCAATAATTTTACTAAACGCAAGAGTCAGTTTTGGATAGTTCACTAGTATTGGTCTTGGTGAAGAAGCATTAATCAATATATCAGCTAATGACTTCAAAGGTCCAGACTGAAATGATATATTATTTTCTAGTACAGATTCATGTGTTGGAAATGTACCAATTGATTGGTAAAGTAATTCCGAAGAGTCAGCACCTGTTAAGTATTTAAGTGCAATTGCTGCTGCTTCTGTATTCGTAGCCGCAGTTGTAATTCCAAATCCCCAAGATCCACATCCACCAACAAGAGAGCCTTTGACACCAAGATTATCTTCGTATACAGGAACTGGCATAATATCATATTGGGTAGCAAATTCTGGATAATTCTTTTTGATAGAATTGATTCCCCATGGTCCATACATTTCAAATGCAACTTCTCCAGCAGCTAATGCATCTGTGTTTACACCATTATATAACCATGGTTCAGAATCTGCTGAATCAAGTTCAAAGATTCGTTCTACAACTTTTAAACCATTAACTGATTCTTCTGAATCTAAATAACCCGAAACAAGACCATTTGGTCCAACAAACAATCCACCTGCAGAATAGATTAAAGATGAATATAAATACATTGCACCTTCATCACCACCAAATCCAAGATTTCCTTTGAACTTATAGGTTAATCCTTCATCTTTTAAAGTTGTCATAGCATCAAATAAATCATTCCAACTCCATGGATTTTCAAGAGTACCTGGTTCAATACTAGCTTGTTGTAAAAGCGTCTTGTTGTAATAGAGTCCAACTGGAGCATCCATAGCAAATAGAGCATAAATTTTATTGTCGATTGTCCCTTGTTCAATTGCCGAATCTACGAAATCGTCAATCTCTGCTTGTGTCATATAGGTATCGACATTTGTCAAAATACCAGCATCTACGTAAGCAGCAACATTTGGTGAATCAAGTGCAACAATATCAGGTAATCCTCCAGCAAGCACTTCAGCATTGATTGCAGTCTGAAGAGTGTCTGCGCTATTTTTAAACTCAATACGCATGCGCACTAAAGTACCATCAGTTGTCGTTAATTCTAAATCATTAAAGTTATCTTGTATTGCAAGATATGTTTTACCTTCGTCTTCTGCTTCAGACTTGTGTACCCATATTTTAATTAATTTAACGCCATCTTCTTCCTCTTCGCCACCTTTACAACCACTTACAAATGTTACAAACACTGTTAAGATCAATAATAGTAATAATAATTTAAAATTCTTCATACAGTTCTCCTTTTAGAAAGGGGTACCACCGATTGATATGGTGACACCCCAATAGATGATCAGTTTATTTTTATAATTAAGTCAATGAGTTAACAGCTAGTTGCCATGGAATAGTATAGTTTCTTTCTGTCGGTGCATAAAGTGTAACTTCATCACCTGATATAGTCCAATCAGGAGCCGTTTCATAATATGTAATTAGTTCATCAAACCAAGCATGAGCCCATCCACCAACAATAACAACATCACATAGTTCAACATACAATTCTTGTCCTAGATAAGCCGTTAAATCAATCACATAAGTGCCCATATCTGCCCAAGAACCACCTAAATCTACATTAGGGAAATTAGCATCGTTGAATCTAGTTTGAACATATTCACCAATTTGTGTACCATCAGCGAGGTATACTTTAGTAACTGCTGCAGCACCAGCCATTCTGACAGAAATATATCCAGAACCCATCAGCATGAAATTGCTCGATGTAAGAGTCCATCCTTCAGCTTCAGCAACACCAGTGTTCCAACCATCAACATGATAGCTTCCTGCTTGATTATATGGTAATTGTTCTCCCCAATAAGAGGTAGCACTGATGACTGGATTATCAACAAATGTTGATGACCAACCAAGTAAATCTCCACTTTCAAACCCACCATTAATAACGAATACGTTTATTGCTTGTTCGTGAGTCAGTTGAATAACTGTTGCAGATTGATCTCCAGACTCATTCACTTCATCATAAGTTAATATTGGTTGTTCTGGATAATATACATTAATATCATCCACAAAAGCAACTGCCCAACCTGAAATGGCTGAATCATCGCCAAATACGACATATAATTCTTCTCCAACATATGCACTTAAGTCAGCAAAATATCTAGTCATTGTAGCAAGTCTAGAACCCTGACCTAAATATGGGAAGTTAATATCAGCAAATAATGGATTAGTGTAGTAACCAATTAATTGATCACCAGCCGTAGTATAAACCTTTAGATATGCAGCATTTCCACCAAGTTTAAATGATATGAATCCTGTTCCTGATAAAACGAAATTAGAAGATTGTAAAGCATATCCTTCAGATTCTACACCAGTAGCAGCCCAACCATCAAAATGGAAATCTCCACCTTGATTATAAGCAATAGCTTCTCCCCAGAAAGAACTAGCTCCAATAATAGCATTTTCAAGGCTAATTGTACCATCAACTAATGTCCAACCAGTTAAATCCCCAAGTTCAAAGTCACCATTAACAACATTTGTGTTGGATGCAACTTGGATAATAAATGAATTTTCTATAGTTTCATCGCCATATGTCGCTGTATAGTATACCACATAATTGCCTTCCAAAGACATATCGAAAGAGTCAAAACCAGTAGTGAATTCGCTCTCTCCAAATACAACACGGTCGATTGCTATATCTATATTCATGCTTCCAAAAGATGCAGAAGCTTCATCAAGATATACAGTAAGGTCTTCTGTTGCGTTGCCTGGGAGAACCTTATTGGTTATTAGTTCATCAAATTTGAGCGTTGCCAATTCAAATGGATAATCATAATTATTATAATATGCTTTAAGTGCTGCTAGTTGTCCAAAACCATTATCTTCAGTTTCAGCCATTACAACTTGATATTGTTCTAGCATAAGATCTTGTACATCCTGATCTGTCAATGATACTCTAAAATCATCAACAGTAATAAATGCAAATCCAGAACCACCATTATTGTCAACAACAGAAATATATAATACATCACCAAGATACTCAGATGCATCAACATAAACACGGCGAAGTGTCAATGGTAATTTTGGATCATTGAAAGTTGGATTTTGAACAGTAATTAATTCTTCACCTGTTGTACCATCATTAATTGATACGTATGCAAGCGTAGGGGCTGCACCAATCATGAATGAAATCCATCCATCACCATCAAGTGTAAACTTCGAAGAGCGAATAGATCCTGTAAATGATTCAGAGATTGCAGTATTATTGTTACCATCAAGATAATAATCACCCCAACCATAAATTTTACTATCAGTCCAATAAATTTGTGTAGTTGGAGCAATTGCAGCATTTGTAAATGCCGAACCAGATAATATCTTCCATCCAGAAAGATCACCAGTTTCAAAACCGCCATTTTGAATTGTTGTTGATGTTTCATCTTCTTCAAATACTGGTTCTGCGTATGCAACAAGTTGGTCGCTTCTTTCGGTTTGATAACCAGTTAATTCCTGTTGAGTTAGAACAACAACAAAATCATCAAGGTTAACGAACCCAAAATCGTCAGAAGTATCATTGTCGACAACTTCAATCCATACGATCTGATTTAGATAATCAGATAAATCAACAAGTTTTCTCATTAATTGAACCGTAATATATGGTTCGTTGAAGTCATCATTAGTGATACTTGCTACTGCAGCATCAGTACCTTCTACATAAAAATCGACATGGATATCAGGATTTTTAGCTGCACCCATTTTAAAGGCAACATATCCAGTTCCAGTTAATTCAAATTGATTCGATATCAATTTACCAACCATAGGTTGTGTGCCACCTTCAAGTCCGTTAAACCAATAGTCACCTGTTTTATCAACATCAATTTCATACATGGTTGATGTCATCACAACTCCACGTGCACTGAAAGAATTACCTTCCTTCGTCCATCCAACCCATGAATCTGTCATCTCAGATTCAAAATCTCCATTAAGAATGTTTAGCTCAGCAGGTGTTACATCTTTTTTACATGCTACTAACGTTAAAATAAACATCAAAATGAACAAAAATACTACTTTTTTCATGTTTTCCCTCTCTTATTTTTCTATTTTTCTTTTCGACTGTATCAAATTGTTATTCTCGTGGAATCGTTTCCACGGGTCTTATACTTTATATTATACATCATCTTGTAAGCGTTGTCAATTGGCATTTTCAAAAAAAAATAAGAAAAAAGTAGCCAATAGCTACCAATTACATTGTCTTTATCTTCTCGTCGAATCTCCCTCTTGAAGTGAGACAGGGATAATAATCCGTTTGGTTTTTGTTTGCTTTTTCTCAATGATATTGAGCAGTTCGCTAACAGCAACTTTTGAAATTTCAGGTATATTTTGGGCAATAGTTGTAAGTGATGGTAAGAAATCTTTATTAAATGAGTTCCCATCAAAACCAATAATCGAAAGTTGGTTAGGAATTAGTAGATTCCTTTTTCTTGCTTCCATCAAAAACATTAGTGCTAAATTATCATTTTCAACAAATATTCCGTCTACTTGATGACCATATTGATCAAAAAAGCTTTGAATGAATGACTCGTAATCTAGAATGGGGTCTTCTCTTGTGTATTCAATATAATTGATGTGTTGTGTTGTTGCATAATCCACAAATCCTGTCAAACGAAATTTAACATCTGTATCAATTTTCTTTGAATGAGTTCCTATGAATGCAATAAAATGACATCCTGTGTCAATCAACTTTTTTGCTGCCATTTTACCTCCTCCATAATTATCCGAAGCTATGTGTGTGACTCTGTTATTGAAATCTCTATCCATAGAAATAAATGGTATTCCTTTTGTGATGTATGCATCAATATTAGTGAAAGTAAAACCAATAATACCCGAAATCTTATTAGATGCGAGCATATCGATATAATACTTATCTTTTTCTATGTTTGCTAATGAATTACAAATAATTACTTTGTAATCATGTTTACTCAATTCCAGTTCAACATAAAAAGCAAATGCAGAAAAGAAATTATGATAAACACTTGGAACAAGCAGAGCAACATTGCGGGAATTGTTTGTTTTTAAATTTCTGCCCAATTCATTGCGAATATAGCCAGTTTCTTCAATTGCTTGTTGTATTCTGTTTTTGACATCTTCGCTCATTTTACTGGAATTATTGAGGTATCTTGAAACACTTCCAATACCTACTCCAGCAATTTTGGCAACATCTTTTATGGTTATCATTTATTGCTCCTTAATTAATACTTCTCTATTATTGTATCAAAATATCCTCAAAAATAGTAGGTTTTGTTTGCTATCTTTCTTCTGTATGTCTAAATCAAATATACAAAGTTCTTAATAATTCAAAATTGATTGACTATTAAATGAGCGAAATAGGTGGTTAAAATCATTAATTTCGTCAAATCATTGTTTTTTTATCAAAAAAGTAGATTGTTATCCACTTTTTTAAGAGTATATTTTATTTTGCGTCTTTTCACAAGCATATGGTGCAGGTAAGATAACCCGAAACTAACTCGCTTACTTTGGGGTATTTTTAGCTTTGTTAAGCCGTTTTTATTCGATCTAATTTTCTAATAATTGATCTCTTTTTAAGTCAAAATCATAAACAGATAAGCATAAAACTGAATTATTTCTCCCTATTTACAAGACGATTTTATGATTTAAATATATTTAACAACTGAATATTCTTATACACGACTTCTTTTCCGACACGTTCTGATACAAGAAAACCTGCTTTTTCTAATGCTTTTAAATATTTGGTTGCTGTAGGTCTTGAGATATGCAATTCGTTTCTGAAAAATTCGTTTTTTGTATATAAATATCCAAATAAATGATGAACCAGTTCTTCAGAATACACATCTTCTAATCTGGTTTTCATTTCTGCTTTTGTTATATTAATCAATTCATTGATTCTTAAGATCAAATCAATCGTATATCTTGATGTTTCAATAACTCCATCAAGAATGAACATTACCATTTTGGCAATACTTGTAATATCTTCATTACATTCTTTAAGCAGTTCATAGTACTCACTCTTGTTTTCGATGATATATTTACTCAAATATAATATCGGACTTTGAATTTTATTTTTTAGTACCAGATATAGAATGTTTAATATTCTTCCTGTTCTTCCGTTTCCATCGTAGAAAGGATGAATACTTTCAAATTGATAATGAATCAAAGCCATATTGATTAGTGGATCATAATCATTTTCTGTATTCAAATAGTCTTCAAGGTTTTTAAGAAGCTCTCTAATCTCAGTTTCATCTTGTGGAGGTATATGGACGATTTCATTCGTATCCATATTCATAATGACAGTTCCAGGAAGTTTGCGTATGCCCCCTTTATTTGGTTCAACCAACTCTTGAATTCTCACTATAGAGTTAGTGCTAATGAATTTTTTGCTGTTTAATTCCTTATATCCGTATTCTATTGCTTTTTTATAATTCAAGACTTCTTTTGAAGCTTTACTAACAGTTGCTTTAGTTACCAGTTCTTTATAGATATCTTCATATGTTGTTATGATATTTTCTATTGCTGAAGAGTCCTTAGATTCGCTCACGTTAATTAAGCTCAAGATTAAATTTGGATTAGGAAGAATATAGACTAGTCCCTTCAATTCTCCAATGCTATTATTGGCTATATTTAATTTCTTTAGAATATCAATGGTGTTTAGATTTACTTTAAATGGTAGTGTGTTTAGTTTTTTCATGTTATCTCCTCGAGGAAACTTTTTTATGTTTTCTTTCCTTGATTACATTATAGCATAATGATCTTTACACGTCAATGATTCGAGGAAAATATTTTTATTTTTCTTTCCTCGTCTAGTTATCTTGTATTCTAATTTTGAATAATTTAAGAGTAGTGCGCTTTCTTGTCAGATATCCATACCTATTTTACTGAATTGGAAGAACAAATATTGAAGCAATCCATGCGGCAGTAAATAGACTAATATACAGTATGTCACTGTTCAAAAATAGATGCTTGTTGTATTTTTCTGATTTTTTATTGAAACTAACAGAAAGGCTAAACAGTAATACATACACGATGAGAAGGTACCACATAATGTAATATCTAGGAAATCCACCATAATATCTAATAATACCATTGTTAGTTATATACATGCCTATACTCAAATTGTAAGGAATAAAAAGAATAATCAATGAAATTAAAAATAATCCATGAAATTGAATTTCTGATGGAAAAAATTGTTTAATTAGATACCATGATAAAATTACCATAGCATAAAGTAGCAATCCACTTATCCACCACTAATATCATCAGTAATCACATTGATAAAAAACAAGGTTATTCCAAAACAAATGAATAGTGTGATATAGAGTGCAATTCTAATTTTCATTTCAACCCCCATATATAAAGCTTATATATAACACGATTATATCACATCATTTTATAAGTTGATACCAGTTTTCTGTTCGTAAATTTTGACACAACTCCCATGAATATTCATGCCCCTGAGATTTAACATTTATTATCCAAAACTCCAAGAAGCTCCAAGGGTGTGTAGTTTTTTATACATTTTACTGTTTTTCATAGTTCATCACATTCATTTACAAACCACTCATGTAATTCTAAAGTATAGGTTTTTTATAATTTCTTAAAAACACCTGAATTGTTCACACGGGTTCGTTGTTGCTATTACACTCTCGTCCCTAGAAATTCATGTATTTAACTCACAAAAACGTCAATTTCACCCAAAAAACGCCTCAAAATGATATAAAAAAAGCGATCATTTGCATCGCTTTTTTGGCTCTACTAAGGGATATATAAGCCGTTCTTTAGGGTAGTAATGGTGCCGAAAAGAGAGCCCGAAGCTTATCCACTTACTTTATGTTATTGATGGCTTTGTTAAGACGTTTTATTTTGACTATTTTCTGTTCGTTTTTCTATATGCTGTTCAATTACTATACAAAATAGATTGCTATAGCTCTATCATGACAAACAGAAATCAATTGCTATCCGACGCTTTTAGTCGTGATCACTGTGTATTCCTTACCATATGCGATATAGGTCACTGTCATCTCAAATAATAAATGATCTACATATGTTAAATCGTGATATATCGTGATGACATTATTTGTTCTAAAATCAAAGTTGCTAAATTCTTCTATTGGTACAGCATATCCAACAACGAATAACTTGATATCAATGTTGGTGATTATACTAGAATCTCGATCAAATCTTAATTCATATTGGTTTTCGCTTCCATAAATATATGCTTTTGGATCTAGGTCATAAAAGACATAAATATCAAAAATCTCAACTTCCCTTTGATCTGTAATATGAATAGTGTAATCTTCACCTATGTATTCTAGTGGAATTGTAAGGCTTTGATCTCCAATTTCCATAGCATATGTCTCAATGCTTTCATGTTCTTTATCATAAATTGTCATATGAAGAACGACTTTTTCTTTATTGTCAGAAAACTGAATCATGTTTTCATTTGAATAGACATATGAAACGATTACTGAATCTTCTGTTTCAAGAACGTCATATATGACAGCATATAATCCATGATATGCAGAAATTAAATGTGAAGTTGATTGCCCAGGAAATCTTGATGAAGTGCAACTGATTATGAACAAAAAAGCATCTTCGAAATCATCTACGCCATCATTACCAGTCGCATAAACTTCAATTTTATAATCAACATTAGGTGCGAGATTGCTAAAGAAATCATTGGTAATCGTTAACTTATCATTAACCATAATCTCGGTTGAATCATACGCTTTCGCATCAATAATATTATCAAATGTATCCCTTAAATAAACTTCGAGTCTTGTGATGGTTCGATCTAAATCCTCAATTTGAAGTGAATAAGCAACTGATGAATATTTAATATCGGTTGTCTCATCAGGTGTCGTATCAGTATATGATTTGATACTGATATGCTTTCTTTCATTTTTGTGACTATCGCTGAATTCTATCCAAGCAGACCCTTCTATATAACCATATGTAGGATTTAAATTATCTAAATCGTCTTTACCGATAACAATACGATAATCTAATGTTTTGTCATCAACATTGACACAACTTCTTCCAGAAAAATCACTAGATCCTCCAAAAACGATAATTTGTTCTCTTGTCAGTAAATGTACTGTATCTTGTAAAATGATATAGTATGTAGCTCTCGCATATCCGGGATCATGAATATCATAGCTAAAACAAACCTGCTGTCTAAGTGGTGAATAACTGATATCTGAAATGGTTACATCTATATAGGTTTGAGGTAGATTAAAGTATGAATTATAGGTAAAAATACTAAATGCAACACCTGATGCATAAGTGATAATGTTTAAATTGTCTTCAATAACCTCTGGTTCATTTATTATAATAACTTCACATGATTCATCATCTGGTGTAACATCACAATCAACAACATCTGGATCTTCTGGTGGAATAATTTCACATGATTCATGCTCAGGATTTACTAAGCAATCAATTGTTTCTGGATCATCTTTGCAGCCAGTTAGGAGTAAGCCTATCAAAATTATGGATAAAATCATTACTATATTCTTCATGAGCATCCCCCTAATTCACTAAAACAAGATTCATTTTGATTACAAAATCGCCATAAATCAATGTTTGATATGCATAACTGACTAAAGTTTCAAATGTCAGTACTAGTTCCCCAGGTCCTGGTATTGAAATTAAAGTAACAGGAGTTGTACTAGGGTAAGCAAAATAATACATACTACCATTAGATCCATTTGTAAACGCGCCGTTGACTCGAAGACCAGTTGGAAACTCAAGACTCAACTTAACCGCATGATCGATATGGATGCTTATTTTTTCAGCATCAGCAAAATAATCAAAACTCATTAGATAGGTATAAGTCGTTAAGTCATCTATGACCTCTATTGATTCAAAGTCGACAAATTCAGTTTCATTAACTGCTTCACCTATCAAAAATTCAAAGTTATAGATTAAACCAGCATTTGCAGGTAATGTCATATTAAATGTTCCTGCAGGTAAAAAATATGGAAATTTTGCTCGAGCATCAAATATATTCAGATATGGATTATCGACACCATAAATCAATACTTGGATTGCATGATCACAATTAAATTGAATTGTGCTATCTGCATCTAGGGTAAATTGATAGATATCGATATCTTCACGTGTAGCTACATATCCTTGAATTTGATGTGTATCTAGTTCTGGTGGCAATACAATGATTTGATCATCATCAAATTTTTCTAGATTGATGGTTATAGTTGCTACAAAATTTAAAAAGCCATAAATTTCAATATAATACTCGCCTTCTATTAAATCATAGAATCCAGCACTATCCTTTTGAACCATTACTAGATTTGAATCCCATATGACATAACTTGCATTTGCAACTTTGACTAAGACATTACTATGTTCATTAATGGAAAATGTAAATCGATCATCTTGACCATAAAAAGGAAGAGCAAGCTGAACATTATTATACTCATAAACATCAATTGCTGGTGCTTCAGTAAAGTCAATTGGTTCATCTGTCACATCATAATATTTTAAATCAAATGTATGAATACCTAAGTTCATACTAGAAAAATAGAGGATTAAATCGCCATTCAAAGGCTTCTGGACAATATATGCACTAGCACTATATTCCAAATCTTCATATTTTAGATTGCCAAAAGCTAATCCGAATGTATTATCACACCTTATAACGATGTAATCGTAATCTCCTGACACAACAAATGTGTCCACGTCATATGCGTAATCTATGTTAAAAGATAATTGTCCATTTGTGGTGAGTACTTCTGTTTCAGGATTAAAGCTATTTAAATAATCATCAACTGGAGCATGTGAAGAATAAGTAACTGTTGCTGAATTACAATTGATGGGTCTTGCAGGTAAGTAAATATAATAGATCCCTGGATTCAAATAAAGATACTCAGTATATTTATCAAAATAACTGGCATTAGGTTTATTGATATATGGTTTATATTGATTACCTTCTAGATCATATAAATACCAAGAAAACAACACATCAAGATTATCAGATGTTGAAGTAAATTGATATTCTCCTTCTGTATCTATTTCAATGAAATAAAATTCAGCATTCGTATTATAATATTCATTTGATAAAGAGATAGTTTCATCACTTGTCTTAAAGGGATACATTGTAGTAACATTTTGTTCTATATCTTGTAAATCGATTGCCCCATTGATTAAACCTGTTGTATCTAAAGCAACACTTAAACTGATACTAATTTTTTGCTTAAGTGTTAGATCACCGCCCACTAGAGCAGTATAATCTAATTCAATATAGGATATTTTACTATTATAAAAGTATGCAAAGACTCCCAAATTTTCCCCATCAAATGTTTCAAAAAAATCAAAGTACTGTTTGATAAATAATTCTACATATGCTTTTTCATTAGCATTCAAATCATTGACATTAACATCAAACATTGTTGATTGATTCCCAATGTGTGCTTCGAGTCCAAAAACAGGATTATTCCAAAATTGAGTAATACTTGATAAGATATTTTCATCATATTTTTTGAAAAATGGTATATATTCTTCTGCTTGTCCACGTTCACTATCGCGAGAAATTCTTTCATAGTTGTCATTCCCATTCGTATTTTTGATAACTAACTGTTCACGGTACTCATCTTTTTCTAAGCGCATAGCTCGATAAAGTTTATGGTATGCATATTGGTCATTAATGATAAATTTTTCTATATCCGTAAGCAAAAAAGCCGTATTTGGTAATTCGTGTTTTGTTTCAATATTATAGGTATAATTCGTTTTGTCTTGAATTATATCAGAATAAACAGATAAATCTTTTTGAATGTCGCTAATTGAACTCGAAGAAAAAGAAACAACATTGAATAATATAATTAAATTCAAGCCTACTATGACAATTATTTTTATGATTCTCCCCATATGATAACCCCACAATCATTTTTATATGATATTTTTAAATAAACGTTATTGATATTTAGATTATAGCATAAGAAATTCAATTATTATGAACTAATTGTTAATTAGAGAATTGTTGATAGCACAGATGATTCTATCTTTTTCATTGCTCTGATTTGTTTTTAATCTAATGAATTCAATTTTATTTAAAATAAGAGCTCTGTCTTTAATTTCATCATTTGCTGATTGATGTTTACTTTGCTCATGAAATGAAACACCATCAACTTCAATTATAAGTACAGTTTCCTTTGTAACTGAGTTTATAATTAAGAAATCTACATGAGTCCATGGGTGTCTAAGATATTTTTGATCAGTCGAATCAAAAGTTGAGTAATCATGTAATAATCGATGTAGAGGTGTATGCATCATGACTTTGAGATTTTTATAACTCTTTAATACTTGCTCTATTAAATTTAAAGCAATATTTTCTGTATCATACTGTGTTTTATAGTGGCTTTTTCGAAATGACTCTAGCTCTTTTTGATAATCCGAGTATAGAATATCAAAAACTGATTTCACAGCTCCTTCTTGGATATCATCCACACTGGAATTGTATTTAATGTACTTAATCAAATCAGCTATATTATTATTTTTGCTCTGATAAATTTTATCTGAGACTACTAGGTTCAATTGCTTTTTAGCTCTTGAAACAGCAACATTGAGTAAATCACTTTTACTAACAAAATCCTCTTTCTCAGATTCAAGAGATGTGTTTGGTGTGATATCGTTAGCAACTGTCGATAATATGACAATATCCTTAGCTCTACCTTGAAATTTATGAACCGTATCAATTTCAATCTTGTCAGATTTAATTTCAATACTCTCCTTAAGTACCTCAACTTGTTTTCTATAAGGTGATATCACCCCTATGTCCTCACATTCTGAATTTTTAATGATAAGATTGATTTCATCTACTTCTCGTATGTTATATAATCCAGATCCCTCTGGATTTTTTCTTGCATGGTTACCCGGTACTGTCTTATATATCTTTAATGGATTGATTTCTGAATTTGACTTAGTTAATATGATA
>Ga0265594_1000154_pt1 | contig 55048 bp, 60 predicted proteins | sample saktaG_11_FD_190147 | JGI IMG/M metagenome (GOLD analysis project Ga0265594, IMG submission 190147) | Saline water microbial communities from Sakinaw Lake, British Columbia, Canada - sak_2011_5_24_80m | ecosystem: Environmental > Aquatic > Non-marine Saline and Alkaline > Saline ...
CCATAGTTTCTATTTAATTTTTTAACAATAATTATTTGACCTTTACCCCGTTAGAGATATGTTGTTTCTTTGTTTTATCTCTGTCCTCGGAATCTCTAACAGGGTTTAGCGCTAAAGTAATCTAAATTTATTAATTATTAAACCGAAATCATAACCCAAAGATTCAGCTGCTCTTCGACAAAAAACCATTCTGTCGGTAAAAATCTCAAAATACTCCATTATAGGGACAAAATTAGTATCAATTCTTAGGGTCAAAGTAATCCTTTTTTTCTTTTTATCGGTTTTTAAGTTGCTCATTCTGGTAGCATAATTTACTCTGTCGTGAATATCTGTTTTTATTTCCTCAATTTTCTTGACAAGCACCCGGGAGCGATGGACATCGGATTTATCCGCCAAAACAACTATAGCAGAAACCGCGCTAGCAAAACTTATATCTTCCACTTTCTTATCATGGTTGGAAATTGCCTGCATAATAGTAACCGATTCTTTCGGGTCCAAATCGTTTTGAAAAACTTGATGAAAAAGCAAAGCGCCAAAATAATTATGAAGAGTCCTACTTAAGAAATTTCCCATATCATGGCAAAAGCCGGCAATAGCCGCCATTTCCTCCTCATCTTTTTTTAAACCAATCTCTTGAGCAATTTTCCTCGCCCGGTCAGCCACTAAATTGGCATGCCTAAAACCATGGTCGGTATAAGAAAGAGCAACTAAAACTTTTTCTGTTTGCCCGATAAACTCTAAAATCTGAGGATTCTTTTTTACTTGAGCTAAAGTAATCATTAAAGTATTATACCATTTCTTTTAATTAATTCCGAATTCTTTTGCTTTTTTAATTTGAGGTAACCCCCAAGGGTCAATACCTTTAAGAGAGTTGCCCTTAAAACTTTGAATTATTTTTATCCCCTCAACGTCAATCGCCACCCTGTCAGTAGAAGCCAAAATTAAATTTGGCTTAGCCAGTTTTCCTTTGGCAGGTCCTTTATTAATAAAAATTTTCCTGGAATCCATAATAATCAAATCTGGCTTTATTATTTTGTTTAATTCTGCTATTTTTTCTTGAAGATGTTTTATATGAAAGCGGACCCGGTGAAAAGGTTTCATGAAGCCCATAGAAAGTTTCAAGCTCCCGGTAAATTGAGACAAGAAGTGAGTTTTTAAACAAGGAAGAAGAATCAATTTATCAGCTCTATCTAAATAATGAGTAACCCAGACGCTTTTAAGATATTTACCACTGGGTATCTTCTTTTCCACCCAAGGCCTCTCGTCAAAAACATAAACTCGGGGAGGTCTTTCTGTATTTTCCAAATCAAAAATTTTTAATTTCTCCATTACTCTCCGAGTATTCAAGCTCATAGTTGAAGAGTCGCCAAGCATTACTATTTTAGGCTCACATTCATAAATTAACTCTACTGCTGTTTTTAAAAATTCGAAATCAGTGGAACCTGGAAAAGGATCAGCAGTATTAAAATTCGGCTTTAGTAAAACCACATCTCCTTTTTTAATAAATTTCTTAAAACCGCCGATTAAATCTACAGCTTCTAAGATTGCCTTTTTTAAATTTTTATTAACTAAAACTCTACTAACCATTTTGGTTTAAATTTTTTATTAGCTAATTTAGCTGCTTTAATTTTCCCAATTATAAAAGAGCCGCAGTGTTTGTCCTGACTTCCCACAGTGTATCCATTAAAGATATGACCCGGGCTTAAGCGGTCCTTTCCGTAAATTAAATGTTCCCCTTCCTTTCCTATGTCTGTAGTTAAACTATATGGCTCAACCTCTCTCCATCCCTCAGACGTATTTTCTGTTTTAGGATAATAAATCTCCACTGTCTCCATTTTCCTGGCAGCTTTGGCAATAATTTCCAAAATCTCCCTAAAATCCGTGTATTTCATAATAACAAAATCTCTGCTTCTTTTACTAAACGTTTAAGATGCTGCTCTGATATTTTTGTTTCCTTAGCGAATTTTGCGACATCGATTCTCAAAACATCTTGGGCCAGCATTATTTTTTTTGAAGCAAAAATTTCGGCTAAATACCAATCGAGAGAAGGAAGAATTGTAATTGGATACAATTTCTGGCTATCTATTAAATATTCCAAACCCCCATTTCTTGGATAATTCCATCCCAGAAGTTCCACCCCTACACAATTAGAATAGCTAATAGATTTGGTTGTAAATTTAGTATTAGTAATAAGCAAACTTTTTATTCTTAGATTTTTGTAATTGTTTTTATTAAAAAATTTTCCTTTTTTAATGTCTAAAAAACGAGCATAATTTGCCAAAGAAGTATTTGAATGAACTCTACCTCCGGGCAAATTATGATATTTGCACTCGCCAATATATAACAAACTATCCTTTTTAGCTACAAAATCTATTTCATATTTACAACAAAAACCTGAAATATGCTGATTTAACTTTACTTCAAAATCATTTCTTGAAAAAATTGCCCCGACATATTTTTCAAAAGGAAAACCAGTAGGACCTAACTTTTTTATCCCCTTTTTTAAATTAAACTTTAAAGCAGCTTTGGGGGTTTCCTGTTGAAGTAATTTTTTTACCCGTTTAAAAATCTCTAAAGTCGTAATGCCAGGATAAACCTCTTTTTCAATAGTTCTGGCAATCTTCTCAGCTAATTCCTTAGAAGCCCCAACCCGTCTGGCCGACCTATACACTTTTTTTAGGGAAAATGGCTCTCTTTCCTTATTGGAATTTATAATATATACCGAAACCATATTATTATTCTACCCTCACTACCGAAAGTTTTCAACTTTCACTATTTTTACTTTATCAAAAATCTGCTATAATTACAAACGAGGAAGAAAAAGAAAAATTTATTAAAATTCTATTGTTGTTTTTTATGAAATTTGATATAATTATTAATAATATAATCAACATTACTCAATCTATTTTTTTGACTTGTAAGGTTAGATTAAGAGAAAGAGCAATCAACGCTCGCTCTATTTTAAGTTTTATAAAAATTTCTCATAAAAGCGCTATTTTTGAATAGTGTTTTTTGATTTTGAAAACCTATGTTTGAATCAATCTATCTGCCAATCTTAATTGCCGGTTTTGGCAGCGGAGTAATTAGAGGCCTGGTTGGATTTATCAAACATCAGTTCGCTTACAAAAATGTTTCTTTTAATTTGCCTGATTTTTGGTAAGAGAAATAATTTAAGTTTTATTTATGGTTGACTCCGTTATTCTAAAAATCAATCGAAAAATACAGAGAGATTTATTAAAACGGTTGGGATGCAAAAGAAAAAGATTTCATTTTCAAAAAGCAGTATCTGTATTACTGACCGTTCTTTTGGTTTTTCAAATTATAAGTGGGATATTTTTATTTGTTCCGCCGCCAAAAAAAGTTGAGGCCTGGTGGAGCGGAAATTGGACATATAGACAGAAACTCACTTTTGATAATTCCGGTCAAGCAGAAAATTTAGCTAATTTTCCGGTTTTGGTAAAACTGACCGCTGCTAATTTTGATTTTTCCAAAGTTCAGACAAACGGAGAGGATATCAGGTTTGTGGATTCTGATGATTTCACCCCTCTTAAATATGAAATTGAAAAGTGGGATAAAACGAATCAAGTGGCATATATCTGGGTAAAGGTCCCACAAATAGATAGTTCTTCGAATACAGATTTCATCTATATGTATTATGACAACAGTGGCGCTAATGATGCCCAAGAGGCGATTAATGTCTGGGATGGCAACTATACGAACGTATATCACTTTGCAGAAACCACGGAAAACTATCTTGATTCAACTAATAATAATAAAGATAGTACAGCCATAAGCGTTACTACCAGGACTGCTACAGGGATAGGCGATGCGCCTGAGTTCGATCCCGCCTCAAGTAACAGGATCACTTTTGGTCAGACGGTTATCATAGAGGATATGACTCAAGAAGCCTGGGTTACTCTCGATACGGCGGCAAATTACCGTCCGATTACTCAACATGCGGCAGCAGGTGAAGACGAAGGGACCAATATAGTTTATGGACTTGAGTTTGAATCCGACACAGACATGTACCAGCAATGGGAATACAATGCAGGTAGCAACGAAAAAACTTACTCTTCGGCAAAAGTCACTTTAGAGACCTTTACGCATGTGGCCGCGGTCAGGGATACGACAAATAAACAGATAGTCTGGTATATAAACGGGACGGCGACAGGAGCCGCCCATTCCTATACAAACGATACTACAGGAGGCGCTACAGGTACGGCCCTTTATGTCGGAGGCAGGATAAGCTCTTCACAGTGGTTTGATGGTATAATCGATGAACTAAGAATTTCAGATAAGATTCGTACTGCCGACTGGCTTAAGGCCTCCTATCTTTCAGAGGCCGATACATTTATTACCTTTGGTGGTGAAGAAACACAAGCAGCTAATGCCCCAACCATCTCCTCAGCTGCCAACCAAAGCTTCGGAGTGGGAGACGTAGCAACTGCTATTGAGACCATTACTATAACCGATGATGCTACTACTGCAACTATTACCGCCGCCAACGATATCCGGATTACCATCCCGGCAACCTTTAATATGACCTGGGATACTTCCGATGCAGCGGCTAATATAGCAGGAACAGATTGGGATCATATAGGAGCTGCATCTTCAGGGGCTGAGGTTACCGTTACCTTTGAAGATAGCAACAGAACCTGTGTTGTTCCGGTAACAATAAACTTTGAAGCCGGCGACGACATAACTGTATCCGGTCTCTCCTTTGCGAACTTTTCAGCTACCTCTAGCACTGATAATCTTGAACTTGACACAGACGATAATGACACTGCCGAAGCTACCGATGATAAAACCATTATTATTGTCGCCCCTACTATCTCCAGCGCTGCCAATCAGACCTTTTATGTGAACGATGCGGCTACGGCGATTGAAAGAATTATCATTACCGATGCGGCTATCGCCACTATCACCGCTGCCAACGACATCCGTATTAAAATACCCGCTACATTTAATATGACATGGGACCAGACAGATACGACGATTGACGTAGCTCCAACATTGTCAGATTATTCAAGTTACTACTATACTAATGATTTGGCGCAGATAACCGGTGATTGCTCGGGCGTTACTTATAATCCGCTCACAGATACTCTTTTCTTTATTATCAACGGCACGCCGACAATCTATGAATTCGAAACGGACGGAAGCTATTTGAGGACCATTACAATGACTGGTTTTATTGATACAGAGGGAATAGATTGGATGTCGGGTACAAGTTATGCGGTGACTCAGGAGAGGGATCCATATGACATTATAATAATTACAATTGATTCAGAAACAACGTCGATAGCTAAAAGTAGCGGGACAGTGATAACACCGACCATGATCGTGATCAGTAATCTGGGTATGGAAGGAATCAGCTACGATTCGGATAACAATTGGTTTTACGTGGTTACTGAAAAACACGCTGATGGCAGTAATGGCGGACGGGTATTTAAGGTTGAAATGGATGGGACTACTACTGAATTTACTACTCTCGCGACCAACCTGCTTGCCGCCGGTTATACGGATTTGGGCGACCTTTCTTATGATAGGGTTTCCGGGCATCTTTTTCTTTTATCCGAAGAAAGCAATATAATAGTTGAGGCAGAAACAGACGGAACAATAGTGACGACAAGAGCGGTGGACGTAGGGATATTCGGTCAGCCGGAAGGGTTGGATTTTTCTCCAGATGGTAACTCAATGTTTATTGCAGGAGAAGCTGACGATTATCAACACTTGACTCGCTCTCTTAAAATTTCTACTACGGCCAGTTACGAGGATGCAAATAAAACATTAGTAGTAGATGTTACAGAAAATTTTTCGGCTAGCGACGCAATTACAATTTCAGAATTATCTTTTGATAATTTTTCAGACACTTCTTCTGCCGACAATCTTGAATTGGTTATTAGCGGCTCCAGCGGCTTGACTACAGCTGCGGACGATAAGACAATAACCATCTTAAGCCCTACTATTACAATAGCTGCTTCTACTTCTCAACCCTCTTATATTTACGTCCCATCTCAAGATACCGTCTTGGGTTCAGCTAGTATAGCGAGGAATGTAACCACAGGCATAGTCACAGCAATAACCTTGAAAGAGAACTCTGGAACCATTGATGCTGATGATGATTTGGAAAATATTGAATTATGGCTGTCTTCAGACGACACTTGGGACGCCGGCGATAATCAATTGGGAAGCACTGGGAATTTTGACGGCGCTGACGGAGAAGTAACTTTTACCGAAACTTTTGATGTTACCACCACAACTCAATATTTAATTGCCAGAGGAGATGTAAAAAGCGAAGTTACGACGGGTAAAACTTTTGAACTTCAATTCAAAACAGTTTCAACAACAGACACGGTGTCCGGCGCTCCTCTAAATATTTCCGGCACATCTACTGTTGCCTCTTATTGGTGGAACACTGACTGGCTCTACCGCAAAAAACTCACTTTTGACAACTCTGCCCAGGCGGAAAACTTAGCTAGTTTTCCAGTAATAGTCAAATTAACTTCTTCTAATTTTGACTTCACAAAAACCCAGTCAAGCGGCCAGGATTTAAGATTTGTTGATTCAGATAATTCAACTGAATTAAAGTATGAGATTGAATATTGGGACAGTTCGGGTCAGACAGCAATCATTTGGGTCAAGGTTCCTCAAATAGATGCCTCTTCCGCCACTGATTTTATTTATATGTATTACGGCAACACCGGGGCTTCTGACAGTCAGAATATAACCGATGTCTGGAGCAATGGTTATGCCGCGGTTTATCATTTCTCCGAGCAAACTGGTTTTTATTTAGATTCTACCGGCAACAATAATGACGCTGATACCCAGCAGGTAACCTCAAGAAACAACACCGATGCAAACGGTCTGGGATTTTATCCTCAATTTGTTGCCGCAAGTAGCGATTATGTTGGCGTGCCTGATGCTACTTCTTTACAATTTGGCAGCGGTGATTTCACTATCTTGGTAAGAGCAAATGCTTCAACAGACCTCACCGATACCGATTTAATAAGAAAAGGCTCCACGAATACAGCTGACCCTGATTCCTGGTGGAAATTAGAATGGGGTTCGGGTGTTACCAATCAGGTACAGTGGGAGGTTCGGGTAGCTGGCACTGCTAAACAGGCGACTTATACCAAGGCACCCGACGGAAATTGGCATGATTTCTGGGGCACTCGTGATACCACTGGTAATGTAGTAGAGATGTTCATAGACGGTTCTCAAGTTACATCTATAGCAGGTATTAGCGGCAGCGTTAACCCTACCACTTCTACTAATACAGGAATAGGAAGTAAAGATACTTACGACGATGATCACTTTGACGGTTATCTTGACGAAGTAAGGATTTCCAATACCTTAAGGAGTGATGATTGGATTGCCGCTCAGCGTGATTCTTTAGAAAATGACCTTATTACCTTTGGCTCTGAGACTCAAGGGGTGCCCACTGCTCCTTCTGCTTGTTCATCTGTTAGAGACAGTGATACCCAGTTTACTATAACTTGGATTGACAATTCATCTAATGAAACAGGTTTTAAAATAGAACGCAAAACCGACGCTGGCGACTGGACTCAGATAGATACTGATTCCGCTTCGCCTTATGTTAATACCACCACCTCGGCCAACCACTCTTATCAGTATCGCGTCAGGGCATATAACGATGCAGGCAACTCCGACTACAGCACTGATTCAAATGTCCTTTATACCACTCCGTCAGACCCCTCGGGCGCCGCAGCAGCCTATGTAAGCGACACAGAAATCACTCTTTCGTATACCGACAACTCTGCTTTTGAAACAGGATTCAAAGTAGAGAGAAAGACCGACGCTGGCGACTGGACTCAGATAGATACTGATACTGCTAGTCCGTACAGCGACACCTCAACATCTGCCAATCATAAATACGAATACCGGGTTAGGGCTTACAAGGACAGTCTGAACTCCGACTACAGCACTACTTCGGCGATTTATACTTTAACTGGCACTCCCACCAATCTTACAGCTACTGCAGTGAGCACAAATAGTATTACTTTGTCAGTAGATTCTTTTCCTAATGATACGGCTAGCTCTTCTGGTTATTATTTCTCTCGTTCCGGAGCTAATTCCGGCTGGATTCAGACCAATACCTGGCAAGATACCGGTTTATCCTGCGGCACTTCCTACACTTACACCGTTAAATACAGAAATGGAGATGCTGTGCCAACAGATACAATTTCTTTGACTAAATCCACTAATGGTTGTGGCGGCGGCGGTTTGCCTTCAGGGACATATAATCCTCCAAGTCCACCATCTCCTACCTCAGAAAGTCCCAAAGGAGGATTTAAGGTTTTAATTAATCAGGGCGACGAATATACCGAAGAAAGAGAAGTTAGTTTAAAATTGTTTGCTGGAAAGGATACTAAGAAAATGGCTATCTCCAGGGACCCTAATTTTTCTCTAGGAGCAGACACAGGTCAGATTACTTATCAATCCTCCTACGATTGGGATTTATGCTATAGAAAACCACAATGCCCGGAAGGAACTTATACTGTTTATGCTAAATTCTATACTCAGTATGGCCAAGCTTCAGAGATTGTTTCTGACACTATTATTTTAAGAAAAAAGAAACCTATCATAGAAAAGATTCCCGAAATAATCAAAGAAATACCAGAAAAGATAAAAGAAATACCAGAGAAAATCAAGGAAATCATTAAGCCCAAACCAAAACCAGAAGAAATACCAGAAGAAATAATTACAGTGCCAGAAGAAGCGCCTTTAACAATGCAAGGTAAATGGCAATTATTGCCTTCAGGGCCAATCAGAGAATTTGTTTTAGCACCTTTGCCAAAAGAGATTAAGGAATTAGCTGAAAAATTTCCTGACCTTGGAGAGACCCTGAAAAAAGTTGGGGTAACCAAAATCACTGATATTAAAAAATTAAAAACCGTTAAATTGACCTTGCCCGGATTAACTGAAAGAGTTGGTTTGTCAACAGCAAGAATTGAACCGGGAAAATTTGCTTTGCCCAAAGGCGTTCCAATGGCTGAATTATCGGCCCAAGCAAAACAGCAAATTCCCACAGAAATTGTTTTTGCCAAAACTGGCGGAGAATTGATTGATTTTAACATTGCTTTATCTGTTGCTGAAAAAGGCGAGCCAGAGCAAAGGATTAACACTATTTCCGGCAAACCACTTCAGTTAGTGGTCAAGCCGGACAAGCCGGTGAAAAGCGTTAAGGGATATGTGGTTTTTAAATCAAAGAAAAAAGAATTAGGAAGCAAGAATCAGGAATTATCACTAAATTCATTGTTAGCGTCAATGGTTTTTGCCTCGCCTTCTTTTGCCAAGGAATATGATCCCGTAGAAATTGAGGAAAGATTGGTTTTAATGGAATTTGAATATACAGACCCTGACAATGACGGTATTTATACAGCGGAAATTAATGCGCCAATAGTTGAAGGTGAATACGAGATTATCACGGTAATGGATTTTGAAGATTCAGAATTAGGCAAAAAAGAAATCCGGCTGATTACCATAATTGACCCGGAAGGATATATTTATGAAAAAGACGGGGATAAAGAAACTCGCATTCCCGGAGCTATTGTTTCTCTTTTTTGGCTAAATCCTGAAACCAAACAATATGAATTATGGCCAGCAAAAGAATATCAACAGGAAAATCCCCAGATTACCAACACCACTGGCAAATACTCATTTTTAGTGCCAGAAGGTTCTTATTATCTTAAAGTTGAGGCGCCAGGTTATCTTGTTTACGACGGCAAACCCTTTCAGATTAAAGAAGGCAGTGGCGTCCATTTCAACATTGAATTAAAAACCAAATACTGGTGGCTAAAGGTCGTGGAATGGAAAACTATTTTGCTGATTGCAATTATTCTTCTTTTGCTTTACAACTTTTATCGTGATAAAATACGGGAAAGAATTAAGAAATAAGGATTAAGAAGTTAATTCTTAATCCTAAGAATATGAAATCAAAAATTTATTTATTTAATATAATTATAATTATATTATTAGCTGGCAATGTCTTTTTTGGCGCTAAATATTTTGCTGTTCAAAAAGAATTTCAAGAAACACAAACTGGTTTAGAAACTCAAAAATTAAATGAGAAAGTTTTAGAATTTACCAAGCTTTTTATTGAGAAAGTATTGAAGGCAGAAACAGAAATTGATTTTGAAACACGGCTAAAATTAGAAAATGCGGTTAGAAATTTAGACGATGAGGAAATTTTAGTCCAATGGCAAAAATTTGTTGACAGCGAAACTGAAGCCGGAGCTCAAAATGAAGTGAAAAATTTATTAGAGATGTTGATAAATAAAATCAAGATTTAATTAAACATAAGCCGGGTTTACCCCGTTAGAGATATGTTCTTTCTTTGATTTCTCTTTGTCCTCGGAATCTCTAACGGGGTTTACTTTTACAAAAAATCGCTCTTTGGGCGATTTTTTATTTCCTTCCAATAACTGCCATCATTGTTTGAGGTTTTTTTGGTCGGTCTCTTCTAAAAGAAAAATATTTATCGGGAAGGCAAAAAGTGCATTCCGGGCTAATTTCAATGTTTTCTTCTCTCACTCCTAAATTAGTTAATTGAATTTTAGCTATTTTTTTTAGGTCTAAAAATAATTTTCCGTTTTTATTTAATAGAGCGCCTCCCAAATAAGGTTTAAATTCTACTAACAAATCTTCTTTCACTTCAAAATGACATTGGGAAATCCCCGGACCTATCCCAACTAAAATATTTTTTGGCAAACTGTCAAAATCTTCAGTCATTTTCTCAACATTTAAAGTCAAAATATTTTGAGCCAAACTCCGCCAGCCACCGTGAACCAAACCGATAATTTCTTTTTCCGGGTCGTAAATAAAAATCGGCAGGCAATCAGCCACCGTAATAGTTAAAAATAAATTTTTATCTGCTGTTATTAATCCGTCGGTTTTCTTTATTACCTTCCCGGCTTCCTCATTAGAAACAATCTTTACGCTATTCTTATGAACCAAACCCGCTTTCACCATCAATCTATCTTCAATCCCCAATTTTCCTAAAAATCTTTCTCTATTCTCAATAATCTCCTTGTCCCCCATTGAAGCGCCAGACAACTTCATTGTTCCGTCTTCCTTTCTTGAAACAGCAGCGATTATATTCGGACATTTTTTAAAAATCTCAAACATACATTTAAATATTTCCTGCATCCTTACTATATTAACACATTGCTCGGTTACCCCGCCCTCTAAGCTGTAAGAAAATAATACATATACATAGAGGGCGGGGTTCCCTCGCTTGTGTTAATAAAAAAGGGTGGTTTTAATTAACCACCCCTAACATCTTTTGAGTTTTTTTGAACAAATTAACCACTTGGTCTTTACTAAATTCTCTCCCTAATTTAACAGCTTTCAAGACCTCCATAACTTCTCCGAGTGCGAATTCTCCATCTTGCGCTAATAAGTGAGCAAAGGTAATAGGAACGAATCCGGGGCTGTTCCCGTAATACTCAGCAAATTCAAAATAGCTACAAGCCCAAGAAAGATTGACCAAACAGGAAAACAAATTATCTCCATTTCTCTGCTCGGAAGCCCGTAACAACTGACTGGCATTTTTTAACCTTGCGCGGGCTTTCTCCAAAAGAAAAGGAGCAGCTGCTTTTGCTGTTTCTTTAACACGAGAAAAAGATATTATAGTGTTGCTCCTCAACAAACCGAACTTTACCTCATTACCTTTCAACAAAAAACCGGTTATAAGGGGTTCGGTGATTATAGGATCAAGCATCCTTAATCTCCTTTGAAATTCGCCTTTGCCAATCGTCAAAATATCTAATTTTGATTTTGGTGATTCGCAAGGGCGAACTCTGGTTCTCCTCTTATCTATTACCGCCATTACATTAACGTTGTTCCCTGCCAAATTGCCATACCAAACCAGGTATTTAATATACTCTGGGTTAATTTGTTCCTTTACTTTCTGAATAATTTCTTTTTTATTCATTATTTTACCTCCTGTTTTATAATTTCTTCCGGTTTTTATTCAATCAGACGCCTTTTTTTTAAAGAGCTACCCTAAGAGGGTTTGATATTTCTATTCTAATCATAAAGAGTAAATTTGTCAACTCAGTTTCGCTCCACCAAAAAAATCGCCCGAGGGGCGATTTTTTATTTCAACTTTCCTAATATGCTTCTGCCTCTCTTTCCATCTTTTCAAACCGTGTGTAGTAAAAAGAAAATCAGAGTTGAGGTTGAGGATTATTATCTTCCTCATTTCTATTTTCTTTTGGTAATTTTTCACCGAATGCTTCAAAAGCCCTTAAAATCTCTAAAGGTACTGCAAAAACAATAGTATTTGACTGGTCAGAACTTATATCATTAATTGACTGAAGAGTCCTTAAATGCAGGGCTCCTTTTGATTCTGATAAAGTTTTAGCAGCTTTAGCCATATTGTCAGCAGCAATCACCTCTCCTTGAGCTTTTATAATCATTGCTCTTTTTTCTCTTTCTGCTTCTGCCTGCTTGCCAATAACCCTTTTCATCTCTTCTGGTAAGGTTATATCTTTCAACTCAACATTGATAACTTCAATTCCCCAAGGATCAGTAGCTTTATCTACAATAGTTCTTATACTTTCTGAAACCCTGTCTCTCTGGGAAAGAAGTTCGTCTAAATCAACCTGGCCTACGGCATTTCGCATTGTTGTCTGAGCCAACTGAGAAATAGCATAATAAAAATCTTCTACCTCTAAAATTACTTTATCAGCGTTTCGGACCTTATAATAAATAACAGCATTAACGCTTACTGAAATATTATCCTTAGTTATTGCTTCTTGACTTGCCACATCTACTGCTTTTACTCTTAAATCTACTTTTCTATAGGACTGAATAATAGGAAAAACCAATCTCCATCCCGGATTCATCAAACCAATATACTTACCCAGCATAAACTTTACTCCTTTTTGATACTGATTAATCTGCTTGATGGAAATTAAAATAATAAAGATAATTATTCCTAAAATTATTAAGATTGTGTTTATCATATTCTTAAATTAATTTAGTTAATTATTAACCTTCTTGCCCCGTAGTCCCCGCCTTGGCGGGGTACTACTGGGGTCCGACCTTTTGTTTTTAAATTTTAATCAATTATCTTAATACTTTCAATAACCACATCGTCAATAGGGCGATCCGGGCCTTCTGTGGCAGTATTCTCAATACTTCTAACAACATCCATTCCCTCTATTACCTTACCGAAAACAGTATGCTTGGAATCAAGATAATTATTGTCAACAGTATTGATAAAAAACTGGCTGCCATTAGTATCTGACCCGGCATTAGCCATAGAAATCGTGCCAGCAACGTTATAGTTATTTGAATGAATCTCATCAGCGAAAGTATATCCTGGCCCGCCTGTCCCCCATTTATTTTTAAGAGAATCGTCCTTGCTTAAAGGGTCACCGCTTTGAATCATAAAGCTTTTAATTACCCTGTGAAACTTTACATTGTCATAAAATCCAGATTTAGAAAGTTTTACAAAGTTTTCTACCGTTTTTGGCGCGTCGGATGAAAAAAACTCTATTTTAATCTCGCCCAAATTAGTCTGCATTATTACAACCATATTATTAGATAGAGTTAAAATATTATTATTCTCTTTTTCATTCCCAATGTATTCTGTAAATGATTTTCCATCTGGTGTTTTGCATTGCCTTGGATAGCTTTCCATCGCAGGATAGCCGGCAGCAATACATTCCTCAAAACTATTCATACTATCATTATTATCAACCGGTGTTTTATCCGACCTAAATACTATAGCACATACTGCAATTCCTGTAAAAAGAAAAACTACTAACAAAAATATATATATCTTTTTCATAGATTCTGTGCCCTCATACCCCGCTTAGTGGAGTAGTAACGGGTTAATTAATTTTTTGATTTTTTATTTAAAAACCGGGGTTGACGCTATTCTTCCTCTTCGCTCAATTCCTCCGATTTATATTGATTTTTTATTTCTTCAAAATGATTCTTTGCAGCTTCTAATTCTTTTTTACATTTCCCAATTAAATCCATGCCCTCTTTGTATTTTGACAGCGCTTCATTTAAATCAATATCTTCTCCCTGAAACCATTCGTTAATTTCTTCAATTTTTTGATATGCTTTTGTGAAATTAAATTTTTCTGCCATAATTATTCTTAGGGCACGGGATACGAACCAGAATCAATTTAGCGGAGCCAATTTTGGTTATATTTGAGGCGTGAGGAGTGAAGTGTGCCGATAGGCACATAAGCGACGAGCAACAAAGAAGATAATCAAAATTGGCCCGCCCTGAAGGGGAACCTAAAAAATGGCTGATTTCTTTGTTGCTCCTCCTCAAAGTAGTTTCTAACTACTCCTTCGTCGTCGCGCCTCGAAATCATCTCATTTTTTAGGTTCTAAACTTGATCTTGGTTCGAATCCCGTGCCCTCATATTTTCTTTTACTTGAGAAAAAATACGACCTTTATAATATTTTGTTTGAATCAAATCATTAAACTTAACTCCCTCCAAATCTTTAATTATCTGGCCGTTTTTATCCAGCGTCATTGTATAACCTTGTTTTAACTTCAAAACAGGGTTTGAGAGGTTTAGTTTTTCTTCTTGCTGCTTTAAAATATCCCGGACTCTCTTTTGCCAAAAATCTTTGCTTTTATTAAAATCTTCAGACAACTCTTCTGTCTCAGATTTTTTCTCAAGCAATAGATTTTTAATTTTAGTATTAAAATCTTTAGCAAAGAAGTTTAATCTGTCCCATACGTTTTTAAACAAATTGGTTATAAAAACAGAAAATCCTTTTTCGTATTTATAAATGTTTACAGCTGCGTTTTCCCAATTTTTAGAGAGAAATTTCGCTGCTTGTGTTGGTGTAGAAACACGCAGATCTGATACGTAATCAGCGATGGTTATGTCTTTTTCGTGCCCGACACCGCATATAATAGGAATATTAGAAGCAAATATCGCCTTAGCGACTTTTTCGGAATTAAAAGACTGCAAACTTTCCCAATCTCCGCCTCCTCTTATTAAAACAATCACATCGAGATTTATCATATTTTTATTAAACCACTGAATAGCTTCAGAAATAGCATCTATTGCAAATAACCCTTCTACTCTTACATCATAAAGATAAACCTGAAAACCATGATCGCCAAGATTCTTTTCAAAATCAGGCAAGGCCCCTTTCCCAATTTTTGATGTTATTAAGCCTATCCTTTTACAAAATAGAGGGATTGATTTCTTTCTTTCCAAAGCAAAAAATCCTCCTGCCTCTAATTTCTTTTTCAAGGCCTCAAACGCTTTTTTTAAAACACCCTCGCCAATAAAACTAATTTGCTCAACCTGAAAATTAAAACCTCCGTTAGGTTTGTAAATTTTAGGAAATCCCAAAATTTTAATCTTAGTTCCCGGCTTTAAATCTATGCCTGATTTTTCCAAATCTCTTCTCCAAATAAAACAATCCAACATCGCTTTTTCCTTTAGGTCCAAAAGTTTGAAATATAAATAATTAGGGTATTCATTAACCCTCTCTCCTATTTCTCCAACAACAACAACTCTCCTGGGAGTTAAAATACTATTCAGAAAATCAATAAATTCTGAAACTGTAAATTCTTTCTCTTCCATAAATTCTGCGCCCTCACACCCCGCTTAGCGGGGTAGTGACGGGTTAATTATTTTTTTATACTTTTTATTTATCCTAAAAATCAGAGTTGACACCATTTTTTACGATAGGTAATTTTCAAGAAATGGTAATTTCAAAAATTTTGTTCTGCTGCCTAAACCCTTTGATTAATCTAATTTTTGCTTTGGGATTTTTAAAATATAAAACCAAAACCTCAATCACTCTCCTGTTTGCCTCTCCCCTAACAGGCCTTTCTTTTACTCTAATTTCAAAACTATCTTCAGCTTTCTTAATCACCTCTTCCTTTTTGGAATTTGGAAAAACTTTAACTTTAATTAGCATTTTATTCATAAATGTAAAATAGAGCAGGAGAAGAGAGCAACTATTTCTTTTTTCTGGATTTTTTGCGAACCGGTTTAAACTGGGCTCTCGCCGCCTTTCCTTCAAGCCGCGGCGAAAAAGACATAAAAGATTTAACTTTAACTTTCCCTTTTTCCCGATATTTTTTATTGTTTAACATATTAATCTTGAGTTAAAACTGATTGGTTTATTTTAATTTCCAGCTTCGTTTAAAAGTTTTCTGCCAAAATCTTCTGCTCTCTTTAAATTTTCTTCATTTGGTTTCCCTCTATTAAAAATTCTAGGTCCCCAATCAGCAAAAATACTGCTGGCGCCTTTACAAGAAAAGCTTCCAAGAAAACCGATCCCTTTATTTTCTAATTTTTCTTTTATAATCCTAAGGGTTCTCTTGTCTCCTGCTGCGTGCATAGTGCAAAATCCAGCTCCTTTCCTGCCGAATAAATCAGGAAGTTCTTTCAAAAACTTTTTAACCGGCTCTGCCGGAGCTAAAGCGTGAACCGGGGTTCCTATGCATATTAATTCGTACCGATAAACATCTTCTACTTCTTCAATCCTTTTCAATTCTGCTTCTAATCCTTTAGCAATCGCCCGGGCAACTTTTTCAGTGTTTCCGCTTTTTGAATAATATACCACTAAAGATTTCATATTTTTTGATTTTTTAATTCAAGATTATATGTTTTTTTATACCTTAACGAATCAAGGTTCCCCCGCCTTGGCGGGGGGTTCTTATATCTTTTTAACTTTCTTTCCTTTAAATTGTTTGATTTCTTGCAACATTCCTTCTGTGGGCTCGCCATATATCCACATCTCATCACACATATCCAATAACTTCCGCCCCATTTCCATTCCAATTTCTCTTTCTTTTGGATCATCGTCATTTAAAAATTGGGTAAAATAAATATGAGGCGTAATCGGTATATGCCCAGCTAATACTACTTCCCGTGAATATTCTTTAGCCTTCTCTATATTCTCTTTTATATTACCCCTCAACGGACTACAAATAAATATCCTCTTCATAAATTATAATCAATTTTTTGATCTTCAATAAATTTCTTGAAAGACCTGTCATAAGTTTTTTCGGCTTTCGCAGAAAAACAACAAGCTGGTAATTCTTTCCTTGCCAAATGATATTTTATACATTCACAACACATTCCTTTTTTATCGCAATCATAGGTGCAAGGACAATCTTTTATATTTTCTTCTTTTTTACACTCCATAAATTTAATTATTTTTTAATTCACAATCGTTCCCTCAAATTTCTTTTCCTCTAAAATCATTTTTAGATTATTTAAATCTTTGCCACTGGCCACCACTACTTCCATGTTTTCTTTTTTTGCCAATCTAGCAGCGATTGGATCAATTGGAAGAGAAAGACCAGGCGACCAAGAAGAAGGAACCAGTTTTAAATAATCCCCCCAGGTCATTTTTTCAATCGGCTTAGCATTCTTATCTTTCTCAAAATCACTAGTATAGACATGATCCGGTTTACCCAAAACAATTACTCTTTTAATTTTAAAATCACTAGCAATACGAACAGCTACATAATCAGTCGAATTTCCCGGCTCCCAACCAGAGCCAATGATTATAGAATACTTGCCAAAATCTTTAATTTTAAAACGTTTGTCAAAAATAGTCGGACAAGCCTCTTTGTCAAAAACTGCTTTTAGCAAATAGGCGTTGAGTTTAGTAGCATGAATTCCTAGCCAATCTCTCTCTTTTTTTGAAATCTGACTAATTTCAAGAGAAGCCGCCTGATAATTCCTGGCTGTATATCCTCCCCCAACTACAATAATAAATTTATCTCCCTTTTTTATTTCTTTTTTTATAAACTGAAAAAATCTCCCCAGATAATCACTATTAATTTTTTCAGGGCATATAGTTGAACCACCCAAAGCAATAACAAATTTTTTCTCTTCCATAAATCCTAATTATTTTTATTAATTAATTTTTATTTTAATAGACCTGGCCCCATTTTTTTCCGTATTTTTTCTTGTATTCTATTAAATTAGACCTACTTGAATTACTCAAAGAATCTATATTTATATCAGAAAGGTTTATCCATTTTATTTCGTCTGTTTTATCCGGCTCCATTATTTTAGGATTTCCAGAAATATGTCTTGCTATGTAGGACGGAGAAACCCAATGCTGATTCTCGTTCGGAATAATATGATTCACCACTTCTAATAGTTCTACTATTTCGATGTCCATATTAAATTCTTCTTTTATTTCTCTTATTATGGCGTCTTCACACCTTTCTCCGAATTCGACTTCCCCACCAGGAAAATCCCATTTTCCTTGCTCGTTACGAGATTTTTTTCCTCGTTTAGAAATAAAAACCTTGCCTTCATCATTGAAAATTAAAGCTCCCGTGCCTATACCAATATAATCAATTCCTTTTTTCATAATTTTGATTATTTTTCTAAAAATTTTAGATAGACTTCCCGAAGAAGTTTTGCATCGTCTAAGGCGTGATGTTTTTTATATTTTGTATGATCAATACCTATTTTCTCGTAAAAATTATTCTCATCTCCGAAGTAATAACTTTCAGGGTCTATTCCTAACATAAATAATATGGAAGCGAAATCAATTGCTACCAGATGAAAGGGGTTTCTCTTAACGCCAACTGATCTATATAATTTTTGCCAATACATCACGTCATCTTGGTTAATATACCCTACTATATATGGTTTTTTGTTGCCGACGAACTGCTTAACTCTCTTTACAGCTTCTTTTCTACTTATCTTTCGCTCTTTAAGGGTAGGGAGAATATTTTTCTTTACCCAATCATCAACTTCACCTTGATATCTCAATTCGAGATACAACTCTTCACCATTTAATTTGACTAATCCAATAGAAAGAATCTCTCCTTTATTAGGGTCTAAACTTGAGAATTCTGTATCAAAGAAAATGATGTTATCAGAAAACGGTTTCATAAACTTCGGCCTAAATTTTGATTATTTTTCTTCCTCTTTTGATTTCTTTTTTAGGTTATCAGCGATTTCTTTTAATAATTTAACGATTTCACTAATTTTCCAATACCAAAGTACAATGGCACGGAAAATCAGAAATAAAGTTATAATCACTACAATACCTATTAAAAACTGCGTCATAGAAGCCATAAAATTATAATTTTTAATTTTTATTACTCAATTAATTTTTCGACTTTTTATAAAAAGCCTCCTGACCCCATTTTCTCTGCCTTTTTCTCATGCAATCTCTTTAATTTCTTTTTCTAATCTTGAAAAGAATTTCTTTGAAAATTCAATCCTCTTTTTTGCTATCTTTTTTGCCTTTTTTGTATATAAGCAATCTACGACATGTTTATCTTTGGTCTCCCAGTTTATTTGAGGACTATGCTTAGTTTTGTCTTGAATTCGGCCATTAATCTTTCCGCAAAGATTTTCTTTAACATATTCTTCTATATCTACTTTTTTATAAATATAAGCGTCGTTCTTCCCTACCCATACAAAAGCTCTAGCAATTCCAATAGCACCTACTGTTTCTAATTTGTCTGCGTCAAAGACTATTTTTGCTTCTAGCGTTTTTGGTTTTTGTTCTGATCTGTAGCGATGAGAAATTATACAATCTAAAATATGTTCAATTTTATCTTCTGGTAAACCAAATTTTACCAAGAATAATTTTGCCAACTTTGCGCTTTCTACAGCGTGGTCGGTTTTCCCAGAGGGGTCTTTCCTTTCTTTAATTCCACCGATATCGTGCAATAAAACCGCGATCTTTATTATATCTAAATCAACTTTTTCGCCTTGAGATAGTTTCATGGCTAAACTATAAACCCTCATAACATGTTCCATATTATGGGCAGGGTCGCTATCATATGCCAAGTGTTTTTCAGCAAATTTTTTAATTTTAATTAATTTTTGATTTTCCATAAATTTTATTTTTCAATCAATTTTTTGATTTTTATTTAATCTAAAATAGAGTTTAACCTATTTTACTTCTTTAAATAAATTACTTATTTTTTTGTTTTTAAAATTTATGGATTCAACCAGCTTCTTTGTTTTTTTAGGTAATCTTTTATACATGAATTTAATTTTTTCTTTTGTTTTTTCTTCGCCGTATCGTTCAAGATAAAAATCAATATTATAATCAAAAAAGGCAAGACTATCTGCTTCCATTAAAATTGTTTCTTCTTCATTTCCTCCTTCCTCATGTTTTTCTATAAGAGATTTAACTTTTTTAATTACTTTCTCGTTATAATCATATTTTTTTAACAAATCGCAAGTTATTTTAGCAGATCTTGCCGCATGTTCTTTTTTAAATTTGTTAATATTTGAATAATCTTTTAAATCTTTCTCAGATATTCCTGTTATAGCTCGTTCAATATCATGACATAAAGCAGCGATTTTTAACGCCTCATCGGCATCCGGTTTCAATTTAATAACCCACTTTAAGGTTAATTCTGAATGAACAGACTCAAAAACAAGAGGAGATTTCGAAATAATTTCTTTAATTTTTCTTCTAATCAAATTAAATCTTTGCATTATTTAATAAAAATTAATATTTTTGCTCTCAATCAATTTTTTAATTTATTATTTAAAAAGGCTCCTGACCCCTTTTTCACACATTGTTTTTTTATTTTAGCAAAAAATCGCCGTTTTGGCGATTTTTAAAAGAAAACTGTCCTATGTCCTCCAAAGAGTTTCAGGTTTATTCTCTTTGTTTTCCCGAGCTACACCTATAAGGATGCTGACCTTAAAATTTTATATTGAACAAAAGTTCCTCAAAAATTATTCGGTCTTAGCTATGAAGGTTCTAAAAACAAAGTTTTTAGTTCGGGCCCAGCATATTTTTTCCGAGGCACGTCAGACAGTTTTCAAAAGGTACTACGATAAGATTTTACCGCAAAAATGATCTCCTGTCAATTCTTTTGATTTTTTATCTCTTTTGTTTGCCATAGATTTTAATTAATTTTTTGATTTTTAGTTAAAAAGGATCCTAACCCCATTTTTCTTAAATATCTTCTAACGCTGGTTTATCTTTAATGAATCCTGAAAGCAACCTAAGTTTTTTGAAATAATCGCACATAGCAATACAGGCAAATTTTTCAGTTGAATAATGCGTCCCACCAATAATATTAATTCTGTGTTTTTGTGCATAATTATGTGCTTTTTGTGAATGTTCATTTTTTACGGTTATACCTGTAATAAAAGTATTCACTTCTTCTGATACAACCTCTTCAAGATCCTCAATACTGTTCCCTCCTCCCGTAACAATTGCTACTTTTCCATCTTTTATTTTGTTTGTTCCGTATTTGTATAAACTCGCCTTATGTCGTATAACTGCTTCTATTTTTTTCTTTACATCCTGCGTATTTTTAAAATTGGTTAAACAAATTACTCCGCTCATTCCTCCATAATACTTTGCGAAAGGCTTTTTAACCTTAAAACCCAAAACTTTTGCCAAGCTAACCCCTGTTGAATATTTTCCAAAATTATCTAAAGGAACATGAAGATTATAAATAGAAATTCTTCTCTTCTTAAATTCTTTCAATAATTTTCTGTCCATTTGTTGAAAAACTTCAGGGGCCTTTCTAATATCCCAAATAGAGGGGTGATGAACAAAAAGCATAATGTCTGTTTCGTTTTTCGCTAAAATCTCTTTCATAACTTTAGAAGAAGGAAACACCGCCGTATAAACTTTATTTATCTCTTTCGCAAAATCACAAACAAGACCCATAGAACGCTTCTTAAAATTATCACTAAGAAAATCCTGAACGGATTCCATATACCTCGCCCAATCATCACTTAAATCAGAAGTAATAAAATCCTTATTAAGCTTCTTGTATAATTGACTCGCTTTCATAATTTATTTCTCAATTAATTTTTCGACTTTTTGTTCGACGACTAAAAATAAAATTAACTCTATTTTTTATATTTTTTCAAACTAGTAAAATTTCCAACAGCATAATTAAACAACCAAAAACAATAGAAATTAAAATCACCATCCACCAGCTTATTTTCTTATTAAAAAAATTCATATAATTCATTAAAAAAGGCTCCTGACCCCATTTTCCTTATTAAATAATCCCTTGAGTTGGAATAAATTCTTAGAAGCTTTGGCAATATTAATAATAATTTTTTCTGGAATTAATATATCTTTTTTCCTTGCCCAGTTTTTCAATAAATTAATCTTAAGATTGTACTCTGGAAGTTTTAAGCGAATGTAATAACAATCTTCTGTATGAAGTCTTAAATTAGGTAATTTCCTTGGTCTTTTCTCACTTATTAAAACAACTTTTGTTTTCTTGTTTTTTATTATTTCAAATACTATCCATTTAATCTCTTTTTGCGTATATGATTTATTGTTAAGTTCTATATCTATATTATCTAAAACTAGTAAATCGTAATTTTGGCAACGAGATATTAAAGATGTAAGTGGCTCGTGATTTATTATTAATTTTACTGCTATATGTAAAAACCTGTTTGCACTTAATGGACAAATTCTTTTGTTTTCTTTTTTGAGTTTCTTAATCAAAGAATTCACCAATTTCGTCTTCCCGCAACCAGTTCTCCCATAAATCCATAAAATATTCTTTAAATCATCATCCGTAAAATTCTCAATAGTTTCTTTAATTATCTTCTTCATAGTTTTTTTAAAATTATTTATTTTTAATTGTTTCATAAATTAAGTGTGCTGCTTTTTTCTGCTTTTTTGTTAAATTATGAAAATGAATCTCTGTTTGATATCTTGGCCAATTCCCTGTTTTGTTACGGATTAAATAAACAATCTCTGCTTCAATGGTTTCCATCTCCCTTTCAATTATTTTTCGTTTGTCTTCTGTTTTAAAACAATCAAAATAAAAAATAAATAAATCTATCTCATTTAAATGCTTAAATTTATATCCATTATATCCTTTTTTTCCTTTGGGATTGAGCCCGTATCTTAAACGAGTTCTTATACTTTGCGAAGTAACTCCAACATATATAACACCAGATCTATGTTTTGCAAGATATATTTTATATAGCTTACTTTCCGTAACAGGCTTTTCGAAATTTCTTACTTTTTTCATTTCCCCTTTCTCATTTTCTTTTTCAAGCTTACTTATTTTTCGTTCTTCTTTTTTACCTTCTATAGAAATAGAATAATGATGATAATTTTTAAATTTGTTCATTGTTTAATTTTATCCCATTTATTTAAAAATTTAGAAGGGTGGCAATTTATTTTTCTCTCAAAGGGCGTTACTAGGGTCGGTTTTAACTCAGAAACTTTTTCATAAACTTTTCTATTCTTAAATAAATGAATTTTCTTTTTTACGCTCTTAAATCTTCCTATTTCTACATCGCCCACCTTAAAAGCCTCTTCGTAAGTAAAAATATAAAACTTTGGTTTAGAAAAATCATCATTAAGTGCAACTCCTATTAAATAATCGAATTTCCTAATTTTTTTCCGATTTTTATTTTTTGCCTTCTTAGTTTTCTTTTGGCTTCTCCTTTCTACTGTCCAACCCCAATAGTAAATTGTTTTATCGGAATATACTCCTTCGTTTTTTAATAAAGAAGTTTTAACCTCAATTTTTTTATCTATCTCTTTGAGATAAATATCATAACCACCATATCCGCCTTTATGTTCTAGACAAAAGCTAAGTCTTTCTAATTTTTGTAGGGTATAAAACTCTCCAAGTTCGCCCATTAATTTCTTAGGAATTTTGGGGTTAATATCGTCAAATACCTTTTTGAAATTAATAATTGCTTCAATTGCTTTTTTATTAAGTTCTTTTTTATTTTCCATAAATTTCAATCAATTTTTTGATTTTTTATTTTTTAATAAATGGCAATTTTTCTAAAATAAACCTTCTTTTACGTTCCAACTTCTCAATTTTGGGTGAATATTCTTCATTTATCCTTTTTATTGTTCCTTCTACAAAAGGCATACCTACGCCAGGCCTATTTCTTATCTTATCAATTTCGTTTTGTTTCTGTTCTTCTAGTTTATTTATTTCCCTTTCATAAAACATTACCCGAATTAAGCTTACAATATAAACCCCAACAATAATTCCACCGATAATGATAGAAATTTTTGCTAACATAATTTTATTGATTCTCCTTTCATTGATTTATTTAAAACGCTATCAAAAAGCTCTTTGAGTTTTGATTTTTGGGCGAGGAGTTGTTTTTTATATTCTTGCACCACGGAAAGTTTTTCAACGATTTGTTTTTGGACTTTTAGAGATGGAAGAGAAATCTGGATTTTTTTAATCCGCTCTAATGCAAGTTTTGGCACACCAACGGCCTGTGTAAACTTTTTTATTTGTTTTCTAGAGTTAATTGTAGATAATATAAAAATAAGAAAATCTTGATTAATTATTTTTTCGTCTATCAATATCTTTGCTGCATTTTCGGTTAAATTCGCACCATCTAAACTAGATGGGATTTTACCTATTAAACCAATGGTGCCAGCAATAGAAATGTACACATCTTTTGATGATATAGTATAGTTTTTTATAAATTTAAATACCTCGTCGTCAATATATTTTAAATCTTTTATTTTTACAGAATTATCCATAAAATCGACTACTCTTAAATAGGGATGGCTAGTTTTTACTGAAGTAATATTCATACCTTTCGGGATTCTTTTCCCTCCTTTTATTTCTGCTATTTTTCCTAAACTTACAACTTTCCAATTCTCACCTTCGGAATTAAGCTCTTGATGTAAAAGCGATTGAAAAAGTTCATCGGCTTTTTGAACAAGTTCATTATTTAATTTCTGCGCTTCGGCGATTTTATCCAACCGCTCAACGATTTGTTTTTGGATTTTAAGAGGTGGAAATGGAACTTTTAATCTTTTCACGGTAGACGGCGCAATAAATGGTTGAGCACTACCAAACCTCGGCCACCTACTCTCATTATTCAAATAGTAATACATAAATCTAGCAGTTATAGGATTGTCAAATTTTATAACTTGGGTATTAGCAATAGCCGTCCATTTTCCTTCGGCATAAAAACATTTCCCACACCTTGCTCCAATAGCTGAAAGAATAACAGCGTTACCAGAATCAAAAGATTTCTTGGTAAATCCATCTGGTCCCGTTGCACTGAATACCGAAAATCCAGATTTTACATAATCTTTTTTAGTTAATCCACTTTTCCCGCCCTGATAAATTTTGGCGATCTCTCCTAATTTTTTTGTTGGCCAGTTAGTTATCATAACTAAATTTTCCATCTATTTTTATCCTCTTTATATTTTGCTTTTATCTTTTAACCTTTCAATATAATCAATAACATTTTTTATTTTGGGCCAGTTTAAAACATCGTCTGTAATTTCAGTTGTATGCATTACCGGATTTCTAACTGGTTCAATTTCTTTAGCATCTAAGAGTCGACCTTTTTGATTCTTTCTTTTCTTTTTATTTATTTCGTCAATCTTAAAGTCAATAATAATGGCCAACTCCGACAAATTTAAATAATTCAAATAGTGTTCGTTGTTAATTATTTTTCCTTTTAAAACATGGGTTTCTTCGTCATCTATTCTCCTTTCTCTAAGATCGCGAAATGTTTTTAAAATATCTTTCTCTTCTTCTACGGCTTCGTCAAAATCTTTTTCTTTAATATTTTTGGTTTTTATGTACTCTCGAAATATATTTTCTAAAATAAATAAATCCTGATAAACCATCGTATTGCTATATGAAAGACTTTTCAACTTTTCTTTCAAACTTTTCTTTGTAGTTTCGTCTTTTATGCTTTCATCTATTTTATTTAAAAAATCTTTTTCTCTCGCGTTTTTACTTTGCTCAAGTCTCGCCACATACTTTGGCGTACTACCTTGAGACACATCCCAATCTTCCTTAATTTCTCTCCTCCATGGAGTCCAATCTTTAATTATAATAGCTATTATAATTTTTAATTTTTTAATAAATTCTTGATAAAGAGGATCATCTTTAATAATTCCCTCACGAGAACTTGTAAATCTATCAATTTTTTCATCTTCAAAACCATCAACATGAATCTCCCCATATAAATATTCCTCGGCAAGTCCTTTTGTTGTAATATCCTCAATTAAATCTTTTTGTCGCAATCTACCATTCGTAAATAAATTTACTCCGGCTCTAAAATCACCATCGGATCCACGCAAAATAAGATCGCTAGATGTTTTTACAGATGCAATATATCCCCTTATTTTTATTTTTTCTTTATCAAAATAGAACTCTGTATCCGATATGATTTTACCGCATACGATTTTCTTTCCTGATGGCACTAAATTAATAAATCCTTTTTTGATATTATCGTTAGATTTTCCTAAAAACCATAAAAATTGGGTATTTTCATTTAATTCTTTTAAATCGTCCCGAGTGACCTTTTTATCATTTACTATAATATTAAAGCTATCATCCTTTTTCAAATTAAAAATAAAATTAAATTGAGTTGCTAAATATTTTCTTATTATGTCTTCGCTATTTAATCTTGTTTTAAATTTTTCAAAAATTATTTTTGTTCCTGAAATTTTGCTTTTATTAAATGACTTTTGTCTTTCATCGTACGACAGATCTTCTAAACTATAATTCCCATCTTGTTTTATCTCTTTATCCAACTCGGGATTGTTTATTTTTCCGCCAGTTATTTTTTGGCCATCTTTTTTTGAAATAATTGTCACTTTTTCAGATATTGAAAGCATAGCAAGTTTTCCTATCCCTTTTCTACCGATAACATTCCTTTTAGATTCGTTGCTTTTATCCTGTCTTCTTGAGTAGCCAACTTTCAAAAATTTTTCTTGAAAATCTTTAGCATTCATGCCTCTTCCGTTATCTTCAACAATTAGTTTGTTTTTACCCACCGTTATTTCTACTTCCGTTGCTTCTGCATCCCAAGAATTTGAAACAGCCTCGGCAACCACCGTAGCGAAACTCCTATACAAGCCCCTACCTAAATGATTTAGAATTTCAAGAGAAAATTCAAATTGAAATGGTTTATTTTGTTCGTCCATAATATTTATTTAAATGAGTTTTAATAGTTTTACCGATAACTTCGCCCAATATTGGAGGTAAGGCATTTCCGATGTGTCTTGCTATGGTTGTCATAGATTTTATGTCCCCGAAATCATAATCTTCTGGAAATGTTTGTAGTAAAGCCCCTTCCCTTAAAGAAAGCGCGCGGTTTTGCGTTGGATGTCCAAAACGTCCAGATCCATAATTAAAAAACTGTGTTGTTATAGTTGGCGAAACGTCATCCCACCCCATACGACCATATACAGACGTATAAGTCTGCCCACTTTCTTTTTTGTAACATTCTGGCAACAAATTTCTATTCCAATCGCGCCATGTCCCGTTTGGTTTTGATTGTTTAATTCTCTGTAAATTAGTTTCCGAAAGGTTCTTTGTTTTATGCAATGGATCATTTTTTGCTGTTTGACCAGCTTTGATGGGTCGTAATTTCTTGATTGTATCTCTTACGGTTACATAAGTACTCTTCGTATTCGTTGATTTTGGTAGCTTTATTTCTCCCAATCTAGATGCTAATAAAATTAACCTGCTCCTATTTTGCGGAGCCCCATAATTAGGAACATATACTATCCTATAATCAACATAATACTTATTTTTCTCAAGTATGTTCAAAAACCTTTTGAATATATTTGTTTTTACAATACCTCGCACATTCTCCATAGACACAATCTCCGGAAGTGTCCCGTCTACAATTTTACCGAAGTAATTAAGTAGATACCACCGGGTATCACAAACTTTGCTTTTATTTTTGAATGTGTGAGAAGAGAACGGTTGGCAAGGCGCACATCCAACTAATATCTTAACTGCATTCTTACTATAAAGTTTCTTTATTTCATCCGAATTATATTGTGTTATATCCGCATTGATAAATAATGATTTATTATTTGTTTCGTACGCATACCTGCAAGTTTCGTCATTATCAATACCGGCCATAACATTAATGCCTGATTTTTGTAGGCCATAGGTTAAACCGCCTATTCCACAAAATAAATCAATTGCTTGTATTTTCATAACTTTTTTAAATAATAATTTTCGAAATATTTTTTAAAATTTCCCCACTTTTCTCATCCAGTTTATTCATCTCTTTCAAAATCTCTTTTGGGTCTCGATGGATTGCTTCCTCCTCGCCGCTATATGGATTATGAGTGTTTGCGGATAAAATATAATCGTTCTCAATAATTTCTTTGACTGAAGTAGACCAAGAATAAGGTTTTTCAACGCCAGGGTTTTTCTGCCACAATTCTAAAAGTTTCGGGATGTCATTTTTATATTGAGGACCGAATTTTTTAGCAGCAGAAAGAGACGAACCGTCGCCCTGTATATTAAAAAACCAAATCTTTTCTTTTTCATCTAATTTGGGAATTGGCTTTTTCTTGAAAATAAAAACCGATGTTTTTACGCCAGCATAAGGTTGAAAAACACCGGCTGGCATTGAAACAACGGCTTGAAGTTGGCATTTTTCTAAAAGATAACGGCGGATTTCTTTATCATCTCGGTTTGTGCCAAATAAAGTACCTTCTGGTAAAATTATTCCGGCTCTGCCGTTTGGTTTTAAAGCATCAATGACATAACTCAAAAATAAAATCTGGGTTTTTGTTGATTTTACTGGCAAAGATTTTTTAATTCTTTCTCTATCAACTTTGCCGGCAAAAGGAGGATTAGTCATTACTACATCATATTTTCTTAAATCTTCTTCATCTTCTGGACCGGCAATAGTATCTTTTCTTTTTATATCTGACTCTTCAAGGCCGTGCAAAAAGAAGTTCATTAAAGTTAAACGCTGCATATCTTGGTCGGTATCCTGTCCGAAAAAAGTTTCGTGTTGCAAAAATTTCCATTGTTGTTTATTTAATTTATCGCCGGGACCTCTTTTGTGACTGTTGTATTCTTCAATAAGTTTTTTGTCTGAATTTTGAAGTTTAATCCGCTCATAAGCGCCGAGCAAGAAGCCACCCGTTCCACAAGCCGGGTCAAAAACTGTCTCCCCTATCTTGGGATTTACCATCTGAACCATATAACGAATAATATGACGAGGAGTTAAAAACTGACCCAATTCGCCCGCTGATTTAATTTGATTTAATAAATCTTCGTATAAATCTCCTTTGACATCTGAATCTAACTGAGAGAAATCAATTTCGTTAATAACATCTAAAGCTCTTTTCAGAACTACCTCATCGGGAATTAAAAGCTTGGCGCCGTAAAACATTCTTCTTATATTCTCCTTGCCATTGCTGAGATTTTCCATAAAAGGGAAAACTTCATCTCTGACAAAAGTAAGCAATTCTTTGCCTGATTTATAAACCCATTCTGACCAACGATATTTTTCATTTTTTCCCGCGAAAATTGATTTGTAGGTTCTTTTGGTTAATTTTGCTTCTTTTTCCAGTGCGATATCCTGCTCTTCAAGCATTTTTAAAAAGAAAAGGAAGCTCATTTGCTGGATTCTCATTCTCGGGTCCGGAATAATTCCCCACAAATAGTTGTTTAATCTATCCAGTTTTTGTTTATATTCTTCTCTTAATTGGGAAACTCTTAGGTCCATAGTTAGATAAAAACTTTATTATTTAGTTCCTCTAAATTGTTTTGAATTTCTTTTTCGCCAAATATTCTTATAATGGCTGACAAACCGCCGAATTGATTAAATAACGGTTGGTTGAAAATTGAAACATCAATCTTTTCTTTATTCGTTAAATACTGGTTTTTTACCATTCTTAAAATTTTAGACTGCTGACTGCCAAACTTCCCTTCAATTAACCAAGATTCAAATAAATTATTGATTTTATTCTCTTGCATTTTCTCTTCGGTTGGCAATTCATAAGTCTTCAGGGCAGATTTAACAAACTCCGAAAGCGTTCCTTCGGGATAATGATAAGCGGCTTTTAAATTAGCTTCGTTAAAATAGAAATCCGGGGAATTCAATTTTTCAGAAAGCTCTCGAACTTCTTCATTGGTTAATTCTTGACCTTCTTTTATTTTCTTAATTAAAGGGTCTATCTCAACCAAAGACTGGATTTCTCTTTGCCAGTGAGTTTGATAATCATCAACATCAACTTTTTCGCCTGCGAGGCCAATTTCTACATATTCGCGCTTAACAATTAAATCAATATTTTCCGGAGCTTCTTCTGGAATTTGGACAAAGATTTTTTTAATGTTTTCGGGAATTTCTTTTTCTTCTTCAGTTAATTCTTCAAGTTCTGTGCCCCAAGGAATGCCTTTTCGGTGCTCTAAAATTTCTGAATAAGGATTATAACTTTCGTCATTGAAATCGCGGGTTACTCCAACAAAATCATAAATTTTAAAAGAAACCTTACCAGTTGCTTTGCAAAGCCGAGAACCCCGCCCCCGCATTTGTTGATATAAAATCGAGGATTTCGTTGGTCTGATCATTAAAATGTTTTCAACTTTTGGCGCGTCAAAACCGCAATCTAACATTCCCACAGAAACCGCCACATAAGGAAACTCTTCTTGTTTGAATCTTTTTATGGCTTGGTCGGCGTCTGGCACATTTGAAGTAATAACTTCGGCGAAACGACCATTAAATTCCGGGTATTCCTGGTTAAAATAATAAGAAAGTTGAGCGGCGTGTTTTTGAGTGACAGCGAAAATAATAGCTTTTCTATGTTTTTTGGGTTGGCGCTTTTCTTCTTCCTCTTTATACGCCTTAACTATCTGTTTGTTCCTGGCTGGAACATTAATTACTCTTTCTAGATCTTCGGGGTGATAATCTTCTTCTTCATATTTTATTCCTTCTAAAGAAACTTTTGTATCAATTCTAGTTATGTCATATCCTGCGAGAAACCCTTCTTCAATACCTTCTCTTAATCCATATTTAAAAGTTGGTTTTCCTTCTTGTTTTTTCTCGTCCCAACAATCAAAAAGTTGATAAGTGTTCCTGTCAATATATCTTGAAGGGGTGGCAGTAAGACCAATTTTTATTGCGTCAAAATAAGTAAAAACAGATTTATAAAGATGATAGATTGAACGATGAGCTTCATCAGAAATTACTAAATCAAAGTAGCCACTGGTGAAGTTTTGAAGTTGAGAATAAATCGTGGGAAGCGTCCCAATAATTATTGAGCTTTCTCTTTTTAATCTGCCACCATAAAGAAGTTCAGAGGGATATTCTTTTAAGTAATCGTTAAAGGTTTCTTGGGCTTGTTTTCCCAATTCTATTCTATCTACTAAAAATAAAACTCTTTCAATCAAACCAGCGTCAAACATTCTTTTTATTTGAACGGCGATATTCAAGGTTTTACCGGTACCGGTCGCCATCATAAGGAGCATTTTTCTTTTTCCGCTTTCAATTGCCTTATCTACGGCTATTATTGCTTCTTTTTGGTAAGGCCGAATTTCTCTTGTTTCTCCTTGGACAAAAACTTTATCAGGTATAGGAATTACAGATAAGAGTTTTCTTGATTTTCTTAAAACTAGAAGTTTTTCTAAATCTCTTTGCGAGAAGAAAGTAACGACTTTTTGTTCTGGACGATAATTATAATCCCAAAAATAAATATCCTGGCCGTTTGAAAGGAAAATAAAATCAGCTTGAAATTCTTTAGTATAATCTAATGCTTGTTGTTTTCCAACTTCGGGATCTATTGAAAATCTCTTTGCTTCAATCACCGCCAAGGGCCTTCCCCTTCTATCTTTTAACAAATAATCAGCCCTTCCTTTTTTAGATGATTCTTCAGTTGAAACTTGATTTTTATCTTCAATATCCCAGTTAGCTTCTCGTAGCTTTCTGTCAATAATCATTCTCACATCACTTTCGCGCAAAACTTTTCCTTTTTCTGGCTCGGTTTTTATTTCTTCTTTTTGTGGTTTATAAAATTCTTTAGTCATATTTTTATATTAACTTTCTTTCCTTGAAACTAAAGACCTCGGTTTTTGTAATTATTATGTGGTCTAAAACATCTATTCTCATTATTCTGTTTACCCCGTAGGGAAGCGTAGCTTCTCCTTCGGGGCCAGTTTGACTTAATAAACCCCTTGACGGTGGCCAATATGAATAATAACAACCACTAAAATATTTTTATAAATTTTATAGATTATTCTATATGGCCAAACGCGATAAGAATAAAGACCAGTTAACTCGCCTTCTAGTTTTTTGCCGACAAAAGGATTATCTGCAATTATTGGCAAAATTGCTAAAATTTTCTTTTTGTATTGAATTGGGATTCTATCGAGCTCTTTTTGCGCTTTTTTTTCGAATTTTACTTCCCACTTCATATTTATTTTTTCCTCTATCGGCTATTACGTAACCGTATTTCGCCATAATATCGTCAAGCGTAGCCCATTTCTTATATTCTCCTGTTTTAATCGCTTGATCTACCATCTTTACGTCTTTTTCCAAATCAGGAAATTCTTTCCTCACTTCCAAGGTTTCCTGCCAAGATTCAAATTCTTCAGCAGACATTAAAACCACCTTGGGCCGGCCTTTCTCGGTCAAGGTGTAATAATTACTTGGTTTTTGCACTTCTTTGGCGATTTTAAATATTTTTTTTCTCGCCTCGGAAATGGATAAAGTTGTTTTTGTATTCATATTGTCTCCTTTAATCGTGTTATTATTTGAATTGACCTTTATATGTACATAATAGCGTACGCTTATTAACTTGTCAAGTGTTTATATCAATTTTTTTTCCTTAAAACTAAAAACTTTGGTTTTAGTGATAATTACATGGTCTAAAACATCTATGCCCATTATTTTGCCAGCTTCAATAATGCGTTTAGTGATTTCTAAATCGTCTTGGGATGGCTCAGGGTCGCCAGAGGGATGATTGTGAACTAAAATTACTGAAGCGGCGTTTTGTTTTAGGGCTTCGCTAAAAATTTCCCGGGGGTGGACTAAATTAGCGTTTAAAGTGCCGATAAACATCGGCTTTTTATAAACCATCTCATTCCGGGCATTAAGATAAATCGCCATTAAATGTTCACGGACTTTATCTCTCATATAAACCGCCTGGGCTATAACATCTTTAGTTGAACGGATAATAGGTAAAGTCTCCTCCCCTATTTTTAAGGCTCTTTTTACCAATTCAACGGCGGCTAAAATAGTACAGGCCTTGGCCGAGTCAATCCCTTTGATTTTTGTTAAGTTCTCGTATCTTAGTTTAAGCAATCGCTTTTTAGAGTATTTTCTTAAAATCTGTTTTGCTAAATCTAAAACATTCTTCCCTTCCCGGCCGGTTCGCAAAAGAATAGCCAAAAGCTCCTCGTCTTTGAGGTTTTGAGGGCCCTTTTGGATTAATTTTTCTCTCGGCCTCTCAATTTTCGGCAGGTCTTTTATCTTCGCCATATTTTTTACTATTTATATATCGCGATAATCTGTCTAATAATCAGCCCATTTGGTTTTATATATTTACCCTTAAAATCAAACCAAACTCTCTTAAAGTCTTCTTTGTCTAATTTTCTTATCTTCCCTATTTCAGGGTCTTGAAGATAAATAAATTTATCATCCAAACCAGTCACGACTGAGGAATGTCCATCAGCTGTTTCTGAGTCTGGATAATCTTTTCTGCCTCTTGTAAACCAATCAACAATAACCGGAATTCCTTTGTCCAGCCATTTTTGAATATCTGAATAGCTGCTATTATTTTTTATTTTTACCTTAAAACCCAATGCTTCCGCTGCCTTCTTAATTCCCTTTTCGTCTACTCCCAAATCCTTGTCCCAGCCAGTCATTTTAACTAGTTCTTTTTCTGTTTTTTTAATCCCGTAATAATCCAATACTATTTTCAGCGATGCTGGACCGCAGTAACTACTATGTAACGTTTCTTGGAATGGTTTTACTTTTAAGATTTTAACGCTCATATTTTTTATTTTTATCGTTATTTAGCATATAGCTCTATTTATTTCCTTTTTACAACTGCCAATTATACTTTTCGGTTTTATATGACCACGCTCTCAATAGCAGCTGTAATAATTCCTCCCGCCTCGAAATATCTTAAAATAATTTCGGGCATATTTTATTTCCAGCCTTGCTCAATTACTCGCCACATTACTTTTTCTTGTGGGATTTGAATGGGACCTTGAGGAGTTTGTTGAGTTATTTGAACTTGGCCTTTTTTATATTCAATAATGAGCTCAAAATAATTTGATTGCTTATTTGATTCAACAAAAGCAATTTTGTATTCTTTTTTAGTAATTGCTTGATTTTGACCAATTTCAATTTCTGGGTTCCAGATCTTGCCAAGCTCCATTTCTTTTTGATATTCCTCAAAAAGTTCGGTCATTATTTTTGATAAATTATCATCAGTATAAGCAATAGTTCTAATTCCTAAATCCTCCTTTGCTTCTTTTCTGCCAATGAGATACTGGTGAGAATATAACTTTTCTGTTAGGTAATTAACAATCTTGTTAATTTCTTCATCTGGTATTGATTCTCTATGGGACTTCAGAAGCCGAGTTGCCAAAATACGAATAAGGTTGTGAGTTCTGTTGACATTTCCAAGCGCCAAAGGATGAATTTGAGGATTTGATTCTACAAATTTTTTGAAAATTTCCGTTAGTTCTTTTTCCTCTTTTATTCCAATTTTTTTAGCCAAATCAAAATATGCCATTACATCTTCAACAGAAATAGGAATTCTATTTTGAGGATTTTTCGGATCTTGAGGATTAAATATATTGGCAGTTGTTGGATCAATTGGAGATAACTCAGATAAATCGCTCATTACGATTTCATCAGCCCCTAAGGCAATCATTGTAGCGGCGCTATGTCCCTTATATGGAATTAGAACTGAAAACCTATCGCAGTACTCGCGAATCATTGAAACTAATCTCCAGGGAACCATTGTATCTCCGCCCGTAGAATACAAAAATAAATCAATTTGTGGCACTTTCCCAATTTGCCGCAATTGTTTACTAAAAACCGGGATTATATCCATAGCAATCCTTGCATTAACTGGGCCCTTTCTATCGCTTGTCAAATAGGTAATAACTTTTGATCCTCTTAAATTTTCAATTTCTTGAATTAAATTTTTTGTAGTCATATTAATTGCACCATAGCATATTTTTAAATATTTTTCAAGTGATAATTTTTGAAAATCTAACTCTTTTTTGGGTTATTTTCAAGCTTAATTTTAAGGGAATTTCAAGCTCAATTTCATTCTCAGAATAAAAAAGGAGCGGTTAGGCTCCTGTTTTGAAAACTCTTGAGGTTGCGCTTTCATTAACTACTATTTGTTCTTCTTTTCTCTATTTTTTGCATAATGAGATCTGCAAAAAATGAAATAATAGTTATTGCAAGAAGTGCGATGCATGAATAGAAAAGATAATTCTTTCTGTAAATAACAAAGAAAATAAGAATTATTACACCGCATACAAAAGATATTGCTATAATAAAATCCAGTTTTTTCATTCTCATTTTAATCTCTCCTAAAAAATTTTCAAAGACCAATAAATTATATTACTAAATATCTAATCTTTGTCAAATAAAATCCGACTTTTTTTCAAGCCCATCACTACTTTAAAAAGATGTGAGGACAAGCCCAAATTTTATGAAAAAACCCCGCCTTGGCGTGGGTTGATTTGTTTTAATTCAAAACTTAACCATGTTAAGTTTTGAACATTCCGCCGTGGCCGGGGATGATGAAATCGGCCATTTCTAAAACTTTTTTCCTGCTCTTCATTAGCTCTTCATTATTTTTCATATAAGGGTCTTTGTGCCTTAGTAAGCTTTCTCTGTCAGTTTTTTGTTCTTCGTCATCTTCCCACCAAAAAACATCACCGGCTATTATCACTTTTCCAAATTCATTAGTTTTAACTAAAACAGAGCAGTGAAACATATCGTGCCCAGGAGTTTTAATTATTTCTACATCAGTTCCTGGAACTTTGCCATCGTGTGTTTCTATTTTTCCATCCCATGAATACATTTCGCCACTATCTAAAATTTTAGCATTTTCAAAAATTCCAGCTAAAAGTGAGTGATCTAAATGATAGTGGGTTAAGATCACATAGTTAATTTTGTCTAGAGATAAGTTTTCTTTTTTTAAAGCTTCTAATAATAGTTTTCTATTCATCCCGGGATCAACAATTATATTTAAATCCCTTTCTTGAATCAAAGAAGTTGTTGATGATGCAAACTCGGCACCATTTTTTTCTCTTACATAACCTTGAACTAAAATTTTAACTTCAGCCATAATTCTACTTTCAGGTTACCTCTTTTTTTGAGGAAATTCAAGCTAAAATAAAAAAGAGCTCAACCTATTTAGGTAAGCTCCTTAATTTGTTTCAGTTTCTCCAGGATAATCTGTTTGTTCTTATTATCAAACTCATAAGTTATTACTTCCGGCTTTTGCGTCATTACAGAAACAACTGAACTATCTTCTATGTCTTCAGCTCCAAAAAGATGTCCAAGCTCATGTAATATCACCTTGCTTGGTTTTATGCTAGACATCCAAAAATTCCGCATCAAAATGTAAGCCTTTTTAGTAAAAATTACATTCCCTTTACGAACCGTCCCTGACCAGTTTGATTTTATCGAAAACTTACCAGTAAAAGCGATCATTGCGCCAATTTCCGAGTTTATAGGCACCTTTTCTTCCAGATCCTGGAAAAGATAATCTTTTGACCAGCTTTCTAATCTAGCCTCTAAAAGCCCTATTTGACATTCCAAAGGTTGGCCCCTTAGCTTACTGTAAATTTCATCTTTCTCATCTTGAGAAATCTCTAGAAATAACCCTATCTTTTCCTGGCAAGTATTTACTAAATAATCAATAACTTCCTTTATTGAAATTCCTTTTGGAATCGTCTGAATAAGATTGAACGGAAAACTTTTTATATGAAGAGAACGAATTGGGTCCCATTCTCCTATATCTGTTAATTTAAATCCGATTCCGAACTGTCTTTTAAATTCTTGAAAGGCTCTTGTTGACTCACCGGGGATATCGAAACTCCAGCATAAATTTTTGAATTCTCTATCTTGTATCGCTTTTATCCGAATTATCTTTTTATTTCTCATCTTTTTTCTCCTTGTAAAAGAACTATTTTTAACTCATTTATTTATATTATATCTCATATTTATAATTTCGTCAACCTTTTGGGTTATTTTCAAGCTTAATTTCGAGGAAATTTCAAGTTTAATTGGCTCTTTGAGTAAATTAAAAGGAGCTAAGCTCTTTACGCGAGCTTAGCTCTTAAAATAAAACTCTCTTCTAATTTTGCCGGTTGAGGTTCTTTCGAAATCATCAACGATTGTAATGCAATTTTTTGATGTTATTCTTTCAAAAGAAGAAAACTCTTGGCTTTGATGCTGGTACTTATTAACGCTCTGCCAGACAAGATCTTTGACAAGAGAAGAATCTTTACCTATTTCATCCCAGTCCGGCAGAATAAACGCACCAAGGCCGTCAAGAAAAGGAACTACCAATATTTCCTTAACATACTTTGCTCCAGAAAGGACTGACTCAACTAACTCTGGACTAACATTCTTTCCGCTGGGCAGAACAATAATATATTTTTTGCGGCCGGTGATAAAAAGGTACCCATCTTTATCCAGATATCCCAGGTCTCCCGTATGTAGCCAGCGAACACCTTTTTCATCTGTCTCAATGGCATTGGCGGTGGCTTGGGAATTTTTGTAATACCCTTTCATAATGCAGGGTCCGCCAAGAAGAATTTCTTTGTCAACGATTTTCACAGAAAGAGTAGGAATCGGCTTTCCCACAGAGCCTAGTTTATTAGGATTGGCATTAAACCCATAGACAGGGGAGTTCTCAGTTGTGCCATATCCTTCGCGCAATTGAATGCTTTTTGCCCAAAATATCTTCAGTGCTTCTTTGGAAAGCGGGGCTGAACCAGAAATGCAAAATCTAAGCTTTCTCCAGGCTATTTTAAGGACTATTCTTTCTATAAAGCCCATCTTCTCCAGCCTTTTGGACATAGTCTTAAAAAGAAGGGGCACTGCTATAAAGATGCTTATTTGTTTATCTTTGATTAACTGACCAATTCGGAGATACTTATCAGTATAAATATTAGTTGCCCCTACAGAAAAAGGCAGCAACTTGCCAACAGTGAGCCCAAAAGAATGATGCGGAGGAAGAATATGGCCGAGCTTGTCTTTAGATGTTATCTTGACTATTGCCAAACTGCCCTGAATATTAGCGATAAGATTAGCATGGGTCAACTCAACTTCTCGAGGATCGCCAGTTGTTCCAGAAGTGCAAAGGATAACCGCTGTCGTGTTAGGCCCCACTTTATATCTTATGCCCTGCAAATTCTTTCTTGATTTTGTCTTAGTATAAACAGTCATCTTAATTAAATCTATGCCTTTAATGAAAGGAATTTCATCTTGATAATCATCATCTGCAATAAGCGCTTTGCTGTCTGTATGAAGCAAATGTTTTTTTACGCCCTCAATTCTTCTTTCAGGGTCAATTAAGACCGGAACAGCTCCTGCCAAAACAATACCCCAAAAAGCTATGTCCCAATCCGCTCGATTCCTGCCCAATATGGAAATTTTATCTCCTATTTGAACATTCTTTTCTTCAATAAGATAGCTGGCAAAATCCCTTGCTTTTCTTTTCAGTTGCTTAAAGGTTAGGTTTTCTTTTCTGTCTTTCCTTATAATTTCCAGGCATTTTTGGTCTAAAATTTCTGTTCTTCTTAGGCATTTATCAAAAAACTCTATCAGATTTCTATATTTGAGTAACATCTTTGCCATTTTTTATCTCCTTATCTGAAAATTATTCTATTGTTAAATTACTGTGATAATTTACCTTAACTCTTTTTTAAGATAAATTCAATGGAACAAAAAAAAAGACCCAAGAATTATCCCAGGTCTTTGGCTAAAACTTCTTGACGAGAAGCCAACTATGAATAGGCGTTACGTCCAAAAAGTCAAGCTGAAATTCTGCTATTTAATATATCTCGTAGGTTATTACAATTGAGACAGAGATTTTGTTTTCTCCGGTCTGGATATCAGGAATTTCACCGCCTCCTGCTGCTTTTTCCATATAAATTCCGGTGTCGTATTGAGGAACATAGAAGCTTTCATTAAAACTGACGAGTCTTCCTAATTTAACACCGAGCTGAGAACTTAGTTCTATTGCTTTTACTTTAGCTTGTGCAATTGCTTGTTCTCTTGCTTGTTTCTTTAATTCATCTTGATTATCAATAGTCATTTGCAAATCGCTTATTTCATTAGCACCAGAGCTTGTAGCTTTTTCAATAATTGTTCCAATCTTTCCTAAATCTCTAATTTTTACTTCAAGTTTTTGAACAACTTCATATCCAACAAGGGTTCTTTTGCCGTAAGTTCCTTCTGAATACTCGTAACGAGGGTTAATATTAAAAGAAGTTGTTTTTACATCTTTATCTTCAATTCCCTGCTCTTTTACTGCTTTAATTACATTATTCATTGTTGCGCTGTTTTCATCCATTGCATCAGTAACTGTTTTTGCTTCTTTAATAACCGTAAAGCTTATAACAGCTAAATCGGGCTTAGCATAAACTTCTCCTGTTTCTGAAACTACAATGGAATTTCTCATTCTGACATTCTGGCTAATATATCTTCCTTCTTTTATCTTATTCACAACATCAACCGCTGTTGAAAGAATAAGAACAATAAAAAAGATAATCAATACGCTTAATAAAGCAAAGAGTATCTTCTTTTTGTCTTTCATATGATTATGAAAATCTTTTTGTTTCATATTTTTAATTTAAGATTATATATTTATACATTAGCGAATCAAGGTTCTACAAGCGAAGCTTGTAGGTTCTTATGTGATTAATTTATTATGTTTCTATTTTAATCTATTTAAAGAATTTGCACAAGTAAAAAAGGAGCCCAATAACAGAAGCTATCGGGCTTTTAACGAATAGGGACTCATTCTAAATCCCTGGGCAAACTATAAAAAGCAATATTTAAAACAATGTCAAGAAAAAAGAGAAGAGGGTCTTTTAATGTAGATCCCGTCTATGTTGTGATTACTTCTGGTGATCCTCCAAAAAAGTTAACATTGTGGCGGATTCACTGTGAACCTGCCTGTCTTTAAAGACCCTCTTTCCTTACAAATAAAGAACTTATTTTTTTATTCTATCAAATTATAAAATACTTGTCAATTTTTTGTACTGGTTCATAGAGTTGACTTTTTAAAAAACAGGGAATATAATACATTATATCAAAAGGTCGTTTTATTTTTTTAAAATTCCTGCCTGCCATCACTTTAAGCAAAGCGGTTGATGGACAGGTGTATCGATTTAGTTATGGTTTTCGAAAAATCTAATAAACAACCGGGAAGGGATTTCCCTCCTCGGAAAATGTTCCAAGGAAATTGGAAATGCGCTGATTGCGGAAAAGAAATAACTGAACTCCCATTTGAACCATCTCCAGACAGACCAATTCATTGCAGAGATTGCTGGTCAAAAAGAAGAACTCAACGATTTGAACGCTAATCAGACAGAAAAACCGCCCCGCTATAAGCGGGGCGGTTTTTTAATCTTCTTTCTAAAACCTTTTTCTACTAAATCCTCTGTCAAATCCTTTGCTATCGTCAGAGAACTTTTTAAAAGGTTTCTTTACCATCGGTTTGGCTTCGTCTACTACAATATTCCTTCCGTCTAATTCTTTTCCATTAAACGTTTCTATTGCTTTTTTTGCCTCTTTTTCTGAAGACATCTCCACAAATGCAAATCCCTTTGATCTGCCAGAGAATTTATCCATCACGATAGAAACAGAATCTACTGTTCCTGCCTGAGAAAACAAATCTTTTAAAGTGTCTTCTGTGGTATCGAAAGAAAGACTTCCTACGTAAATTTTATTTGTCATCTTTTTTTTAAATTTATTTAATTTATCCTGTTAAATAAAATCTAAAAAATTTTAGGCCAAAGGCCTATTTAACAGGATGAATCGACCTACTTCTGAGTTTCCACAGATAGTTATTTAAGTATACACGTAGCGCTTATTCTGTCAAGCTAAATAATCCACTTCTCCAAGGAACAGGCGACGTTCTCATCCTACAAATGATCAGCCGCGGGATGAGAATCTATTTTATAAGTATAATTGTTTTTATTATTCTCTTGTATTTTCATAATGATGCTTAAGCTTATAATTAAAAATATCGCTCTTAATTTCACCTATCGTCATTCTGTATATTTCAGCGAAAAGATATTTCATTGAGATATTAAATCTTCCATCAGTTTCCAATCGTCTCACGGAAACAAAAATTTTTGGAGAATAAGAAATCCTAAATTTACCACTTCTGCCAGCTCTATTAGCATAATCATGGTCTTCGGCTAATTTGATTTTTTCATTAAAGCCCTTAATAACATTATGCAAATCTTTTTTTACTAAAATACAAAATCCCGGCGCATGGGGATAAAAATATTGGGTAATCATTAGATAAATATTAACCACATTATGTAATATAAAATCAATCTTTTTGCTGCTTAAGGGAGTCATCAGACAAGAAGAAATATCAAGATTTTTGTTTTTAAATTTATTAATAGTTATTTTCAAAAAATCTTTAGGCAAAATTACATCAGCATCTAAAAATAGCAAATAATCTCCTTTGGCTATTTTAGCGCCGTTATTTCTTCCAACAGCAGGCAAACCGCCATCAACGATTCTGCAATCATATTTTTTAGCTAATTTAAGTGTGTCATCTTTGGAACCGGCATCTGCTACTATTATTTCATAATTTTCAAATTCCTGTTCTTTTATAGAAGACAACAAAGCGGGTAAAGATTTTTCTTCGTTTAATGTAGGAATAATAATGCTTAACATATTTTTTTAGATTAAAACAAAATAGCAATAATCTGCTTTGATATTTTTTTTGAATCAATTTTTTTATTTAGAAATGAATATTCTAAAAGCAATCCATCCATCATACCGATCAGCAAGGAAGTTACTATCCCGCTGTCAATCATTTGGACTAATTTTTTACTTGTAATTGTTTCTTTTATTAGCGGTTGAATTAAATTAATAGTTTGTTCTCTTAACTGAGCGGTATGTTTTTTTATCTGAGAATTAGCCGGTGGCAATTTTAATATTAAGGCCTTAATAAGATTTTTTTCTTTAATACCGAAATCTAAATAATTTCTAATAAGTTTTTGTAATTTTTCTTCAGTAGTTTTTCCATCAAGAACTTGGCTAATTGATAAGTTTAAATTATTAAAAACTTCGTCAAGCACTTTTTTATAAATTTCTGTCTTACCGGTAAAATGATAGTAAAGAGCGGATTTAGTAATATTAAGTTTTTTTGCAATATCACTCATTGAAACACCCAAGTAGCTGTATTCTGAAAAAAGCCGACGAGCGACTTCAATGACATGCTTTTTAGTATCCCGAACAATATCTTTTTGCGCTTTTTCTATTGTTGTCATAAGTTTATTATTGATATATAATTTACTTACCAGTCGGTAAGTTATTTAACTATATCATATTATATAAAATCAAGTCAAGCGAAAAGCGACCAGAATGGTCGCTTTCTTTTAACTCTTCCCTATTGGACGTATTTAGAATTATTGATTAGAAGAAAATTAAAAAAGAATTAGAAACATTAAAAACTTCAAAATTTAAACCTCTGTCTTGCTAAAAAACCAAGAACCCAAAATAACCATTGCTAAACTAAAGATTAAAAGTAAGGATAAATCTAAAACGGGAGAAAATTGGGAAAAACCAATTAAGCTGGCTCGCAAACCATCTACTCCATAAGTTAAAGGATTAAGATAAGCTAATGGCCTTATCCAGTTCGGAAAGTTTGTCACCGGGAAGAAGGCGCCCGACAAAAGAAAGGTTGGAAAAACAATAAACTGCATAATTAAAGAAAACCCTTGAGTGTCCTCCATTTTTGAGGCTACCGCCACTCCAAAACCAATAAAACCAACACCAATCAGAGCCATAAAAAGCAAAGCTAAAATAATTCCAAATAGACTTACAACTTTGAAACCAAGAAAAAGAGAAATAATAAAAATTAAAATTCCCTGAATTAAAGCGGTGGTTAATCCTCCGGCAATCCTTCCTAAAACAACAACCAGTCGGCTCACCGGAGCAACCATTATCTCTTTCAAAAAACCGAATTCTTTGTCCCATAAAACAGAAAGGCCGGCGAACATTGAGGAAAAAAGCATGGTCATACCAATAATTCCCGGGACTAAAAAATCAAGATAGTTTGTCCCTTGAGGCGCTCCCGGAAGATTAAAACCGGAATTAAATCCCATTCCCATAGCCAAAAGAAAGAAAAAGGGCATAGCTAAAGAACCAATTATTCGGCTTTTAGCCCTTAAAAATCTTTTCATCTCCCTTAACCACATTACATATATTACTTGGAGGTTATTTGCTTTCATATAATTTTATCGTTGAAATCTTCTTCTCATTGCTATTTTATTTTTCTCAGTTTGACTAACCTCTCTTTCTCTAATGGTTTTTCCCGTGAAGCGCAAAAAAACATCTTCCAATGTCGGCTTTCTAAGATTGATGGATTTTATTTCAAAACCAAGATTTTTTTGGTCAATTTTCATCAAAAGCGGGATTTTCTTTTCGCCTTGTTCGCAATTTAAATCAATAGTTCCATTGTGCTGATTAATCTTTTTCACCCAGGAAATTTTTTGGAAAACCGGGAAAGCTTTCTGGGAAGACGTCACTTCAATTGAAATTACATCTCCGCCTAAGATATTCTTTAAATTTGCGGGGGTATCCAAAACAACGATTTTCCCAAAATCAATAATAGCTACTCTTTGACAAAGATAGTCGGCTTCTTCCATATAATGGGTAGTTAAAACAATAGTTGTTTTTTCTTTTTTATTTAATCTTAAAATATATTCCCAAATACGACGTCTGGTTTGAGCGTCCAACCCTAAAGTTGGCTCATCTAAAAATAAAACTTTAGGATAATGCATCAAACCCCGGGCAATTTCTAATCTCCTCTGCATTCCCCCGGAATAATTTTTTACTAAAACATCTGCCTTGTCGTGAAGTTCAACCAACCCTAAAACTTCTTTGATTCTTTTTTCTCGAGTTTCTTTATTTAAACCGTAAAGACGGGCATGGAAATCTAAATTTTCTTCCCCAGTCAAATGATTGTCCAAGGCCGGCTCCTGAAAAACAATGCCGATAGAATTTCTAACTTCATTTTTCTGTTTCAGAATATTGAAATCCCAAACTTTTGCTTCTCCTCCATCCAGTTTTGTTAAAGTAGTCAACATTTTAATAGTCGTTGTCTTCCCTGCCCCATTGGGTCCCAATAAACCAAAAATTTCTCCTTCATTTACTTGAAAAGAGATATTATTGACCGCTTTTAATCCGTTAAATTTCTTGATTAAATTTTTAACCTCAATCGCCAGCATAAAATAATTCTAGTAATATCTTAATATTTTTATTCTTATTCTATCAAAAAATAGGCGGAAAACAGCTCCCATAGTCGGCCTAGAACCTGTAGTTTAAGAGAGAAATGAGGACTTTTTAAGGGTATCCCACAATGCTTCTCGGTCGGGGCTACTTTAAGCTAAAATGAAACAAATGAGACGCAAAAAAGCATTATTGGAACTGTCTCATTACCGTGCTTTATTCTGGTGCGGGGTTTACCTTATAAAGAAGTGCTACCCAAGATTCTACTTTATTTAATATACTCTGCCCCATTTAGAGGAGCCTCATCCCATTTATCATCTGGCAATTCTTCTAAATAATTCATTTCAAATTCATCTTTATGAATCTGATAATGGTCATAAAACTCAGGAGTAATTTCATAAACTTCGCCTGTATCCGGATCGTATAATCTACTAAAGCCCAAAATAGCATCATTTTGTTTTTCAGACATTCTTTGCTCTAACTCAAGTTTATTTTCCCATACATCCATTATGGTATCAGAACTTTCATTTAATATTTGACCTGCTTTCAATATGCCGGCAACCGCTTTTTTACCCGCATTATCACATGCAGTTATATATCCTTGGCTTATTGTATAAGATTCTAAACTTTTCTTTAAAGATGGCGTTATCAAATCAAGTAGACCCTCTGGAGCGGTAATTCCAACAAACATCACACTATATCCCAAGCCAATAAAATTTTTTACGGTTATTATATAAAAATATCCTTCTCCCAACCTACCGTTTTGTTTAAATTTCGCCCTGATTAATCTTCCGTCAGTCGCATAAGCCGGTTTATTGACAATTTCTTCCTTACTTATTATTTCAACATTGGTCATAATCGGCACCTGGGGAAATGCTTCCTGAAAAAAAGGCATATTAGCCAACGCCTCAAAATTATTTAAAAAGTTTTCAGCCGTTAAAGGGCTTACCAATGGACTATCAAGATAAGGAAGTTTATACGAACCAGGAATTGTATTATAATTTTCCCGGTCTATTTGCTTTCGTTCTTGACTGGCATAAACCGGTCCAGCTTCTGAAAAATAAAAAACCTGTTTTAATCCAACATAAGGATCTCTTACTAAAATTGATTTTGTAGCGCATTGTCCCCCGGTATAAATATTCCAACCAATGGGCATATTTATAGACACCGCCCCGTCTGTCCAGGGGGTTAATCCCAATAATTCTGTTTTGGCGACACTGCCTATTGATGCGTAAACTTTTGGTTTTATTTTGCTTTCTCCCGGCTTCTCAATAGGTTCTTTTGGACCAGGTTCTTCTTTTGGAGGAATTTTTGGAGTTTCTTTTTCAACAGCGGGAGAGGCCTCTTTTTCAAATTGTTTTTTAAGCGATTCTGATGAGACGATAGCCAGATCGAACAAAACAAAAAATAAAATACTAAGTATGCCAAAAATTAAAACTACTTCCTTCCTTGTCTTGTCTCCTCTTAAAAAACCTAAAACCAAACGAGGTTTTATAAGTCCTACTACTAAGCAAATTAGCGAGACCAATAATAATATGCAATATAAAGTTTCCATAATTTTTGTATTTTTATTTTTTTACTTTTCCAGCCATACCATTCCGTAATCTCCCGGCCAGCCGATAGCTCCCTCCATTTCTGCCAAGGTCTTTTCCTGGCCAGAAATTCCCCATTCTTTTAAAAATTGATTTATTGAAAGCTTGGCATGTTCTCCATATGCGCCCTCCTCATATTCATACCCATTATCATTTCCAGGATCATTAATATAAATATAATTTTCATCGTAACCAGTAATAACAACAAAATGATTCCCATAATGAACATCTGCTATTACTAAAATATCCGAAGAAACCAGTTTTTTTAAGTAATTTAAAGCATCGGTTTGATCGTCCAGTAGAATTGTTTGTTCTTCCGGTGTCGCTAAAATTTGCTGATTATAAAAATCAGCAAATTTTTTAATATAATCTTTTGAATAAGCAATCTTAACTTTATCCATTACTCCAAAATCACTAAATCCTAAAAACATATCAGGCGTTCCCCCAAGACCACTTTTAAGAACTGTTCTAGTGTTTTGAACTTCATTCTCTGGTAAACCGTAATCCATCATCAGCATTATCGCGCTGGCTCCCCAACAAAAACCATCTTCTCTGTAATAAGGAGGGTTTTTTATGTAATAAGACAAGGGAATTTCTGACTGCTCTTTTTGTTCTTCCGGCTCTTCTTTTTCCTCGGGTTCTTCCTTGGGTTGATTAGATTCTTTTAATTTTTCTTTTTCTTTTTCCGCTTCTTCACGCGTCGTACATTTAAACCCGCTGAAACACCTATCTTCTCCGCAATCACAAACTTTTACTTCATGGCTATATTCTGGAGCACAGCCGCAAGCGCCAATCGCGCAATTATCCGGAAAATCACTCGCTGATCCACAGCACATACTAGAACTAACCGTCCCTCCTGAATTTATGCATAACTGAGCATTATTGGTTGACTCCTTAGAAAGATTTATAGCAAACTCTGTATAGCACATATTTCGCCTCATTTCATTAGTGATTCTTTCACAAAAAGAAATATCTGGAAAGATATGAGTGGACATATTGCCATAACACATATCTCGCACTTCATCTTCCCCAATCTCCGCGCAAATAGAATAATCTTTTTCACTCATAGCGCGGTCCACCAAGCAATCGTCCTTATTTTTAAATAAGCCACCTGGAGTTTTAAACTCAGTATCGCAAAATGACAAAGGCTGTTTAAAAAATGATAAACAGTATTTATTCCCCTGACATAAAGATGAATCTTGTTCTATAAAAGCCAAACAGCAATTTTTAAGAACTAATCCTTCCGGCGTAGCATTATCAAACTTTTCGCAATATTCTGGTTTTATTTCATCGGCTCTTGATTCCCAATGCAACCGGTGAATAAAAGCAAAATAACAGTCATTTGAATTTTCCATCTCATCACAATAATTAAAATTGCCCGTAGCAAAACTAAGTTCGTAATAACACATCTTCTTCGGCCCTGGCTCTTGGATTTCTCGGCAGTAAGACACATCCTCTGTGGCCATTCCCTGGCAGAGTTTTCTTTGATTTGGCAGATCCAAATTCTGGCAGTATTTTGCATCTTTATTAGCTACCGCCAAACAATAATAAAGATCATCAAGATGGGATATTTTCAGACAGATTTTATTTATAGGAGTATCGGGAATATCTTTTAAGTTTAAAGAGGAACCGTTTTCTCTTTTCCCGCCAAAGTAAAAAAATATCGCAGCCGTAAAAACAACCGCCAAAATTAGAAAAATAATTATAATCTTAGTTTTCATATTTTTCAAAAACTTTCCTGATTGCGAAAACTAAAGTTTTATATCTTTGCCTCCATTTTAGAAAATTTAATTTGCCGATTCAAAAAATGGTGAAAAATGGTGTCAATAAAAAATGGTATCAACTCTGAATTTTCTTTAAAAATCACCTGACGATTATTACCTCTATTGAGAATATGAAATGGTATATCTGGAATAGTAATCCTTAATAGTCTAGGCATTAAGATATTATATCATAAAAATAAAATAGAGCTGACCCATATTTCTTTTTTAACAATTTTTCTTGTCATAAGAAATTTTTTAATTTTAACCTGTTAGAATTCAACCTTTTAAAAAATCCAAGAAAAATTATTCTTTCTTTTTCCTAAATCTATTTACAATTATTTTTACTACCGTAATAAATCCCATAATAGCGAAAAGAATGATTGCCAGCGGGATTACATAATACACCGTACCCATTATTACTATTATGAAAACCTGCCAAATTCTATCCCCCAAGCTAATATAATTAGGATCTAAGGCAGAATCGTATTCTTGTTCTTCAAACCAGGAATCTGAATCCAAATTCTTGAGGTTCCCGGAATATACCAAATAGGTGATATAATCATAACCTAAATCATAATCTTCTTTGAAGGCCTGTTTGATAAAAGAATCATTTTTGGTCATTTGAGAAATAGTTAAAACTCCAAACTTGTCTTTAACTGGCGTTTGAGAAAAAAGATAAACATCTATCAGAGTTTCACCCTCATTAACACTAGATATTTTTAAGGGGTAAAACGGAGCTTGAGGTTGAAACTTGATTTTTAGGGGAGTAGCTATTCCTTGCCCCAATTCCATTAAAATAATCTCTCTTTCCTCAATATTTGAATCTTCATATTTATTAGCCAGATTAATCTTATTGGCAATAAAGTAAAAGTTCTCCTGATCGCAATACTCCTGCAAAAGAGGAACCGTTTCTTCTGGGACAATATAGCCATTTTCATTTAACCAATTAACTAAGGACTTGGCATCAATTGCCTTCAAGGTAGTAACATCATAAATATCAACCTTTTTGAATTCTATTACTTCTACTTTCTCAGACCCTTCCTGCCTGCCAATTCCCAGATCAGGCACATTTCTCCCTCCACCGAATAAATTTGCCAAATCGTAAAATATTTCTATGTCTCCCGCTTCAATTTCAGGTTTTACTTTAGAGGGAATAGGAATAACCCAAGCCATGTTAGCCAAATCCTCGGTTTTAATTTTGGTTGACAAAATCATAACCTCTTCCTCACCATCCCAGGAAATGACCGCTTTTTGGGCCGGCAGATAAACCTTCTCCGAATAATCCGGGAATACTCCCCCATCAGCCCAAACTAAATTTGGAATTAAAACAACTCCTACAATAAGTGAAAGTAGTATTTTTCTCATAATTTTGTTAGGTTGGTTTTTATTATTTTTTGATTAATAATAATAGTTTGAGGCGTTTCGGTCTCCCGAACGCCTCACTAGCCTGCTCCGGGGGACGGACGACGTTAGAAACCTATTTGATGAGATGCTAAAGTGCTTAATTAATAATTAGTATTGAAAAATTTAGTACCAAAGCAAAGCTAACCCAAATAATATATGGCAGCAAAAGATAAATAGTTATTTTAGAAACCCTATAAAAGCTGATAATCGTCAAAAGTATCATAAACCAAAGAATAATTATCTCTATGAAGGCGTAAAGCGGAGATTGCAGAGCAAAAAAGAGGATTGACCAAAGAACATTTAATATAAGCTGAACGAAAAAGATAAAAATAGCTATCTTTGTTCCTTTATACTTAAATCCTTTGCTCCATATTAGATAAAGAGAAATCCCCATCAATAGAAATAGTAATATCCAAACAGGAGCAAAAATCCAGTTGGGCGGATTAAAGCTCGGTTTTTGGATTGTAGCATACCAAGTTGAAATAGCGGGCGAAGTAAATAATGATCCAATAGCTCCTGCCCCCTGGCAAATCAAAATAGAGATTATTAATTTTAAAATTTTACTTCCCTTGCTCATGTATTTATTCTACCAAAAAATCGTCTGCTTGGCGATTAGTTTGGACGACTTAGCCCCTAAACATGGTTCGATTTCCAGTCGGGGTACGGAGATTTTTTCTCGAACCGTTCTAAAAATATGAGGCGTTTCGGTCTCCCGAACGCCTCACTAGCCTGCTCCCCCTACAAGACACGTTCAGAACTTTAGATTGGAAAGAAATTAAGGAGAGTTTGAATGTTTTGAATATGAACTTTGAGGAGTTTGCTATGAGATAAAAAAAGCTCCTGACCCCATTTTATTTATACAAACTAACTTTTTCCGCAAAACTACAACATCTACAACCATAATCTTCGCTAGTATCAAGTTTAAGAAGAATTTTAACAGAACTTTCTTCGCTTGATTCTAAGATTGCTTTTCTAGTCTCTCCGTTTATGTAATTACTAACATCGCTCTTATCAGTGTATATTTTATTATCTTCCAGACATCCAAGATTAAGAAGAATGCCCTCACCATCTTTTTTGTTTATAGTATTTCCTTGATTGATTGTTTCTTCAAGTTCTTCTATAAACTCTTTATCTGTATAATCAGTTATTCTGAAATATACGTACGTTTCTTCTACAAGAGAACTTTCTGGTGGAATATCCCAATAATACTTTTCAAAATCTTCTCTTGAAGGTAATTGCTTCTTTTCTAAGATAGCATAACCAGTTAAAATTTTATTAAAGTTATCTTCAACTATTTCATAACCTTCAGAAGGATTGTCTGTATCCTCTTCTTTCGATTTTTGTAATATTTGATAGCTAAAAATTACTCCTAAAATAAAAAGGGTTAGCAGTAATACTATTAAAATATGATTTTTATTAAGCTTCATTTTAAATTTTTATTTGAAATAATAAATCGTCTTTTTTGACGAGAGTCGGTCTCTCGAAAGACGTACTAAGCTAGCTCCGGGAACTGGACTATGTTAGAACCCGTCTGGTGAAAACTATTTAGCCCTATGCTTTAAAAACAGAATAATAGTTAACAAAGGCGTAAAGAAAAGCAATGCCATATAAAACAAATCTGATATTTTTCCCATCAAACTTGTTTCGTTTGCGGTCAAAAAGAAAACAATGCCTGGAGTAGTAAAAAATTGCACAATAAATAAACCGAAAACAATAATGTTTAATAAAATTACTAACTTTCTTAACATAGATTTATCTATATTTATCTTTTTCTATTCTACCAAGAAACCGTCTAAAAGAATAGCTGAAAATTTGCTCCCCAAGTCGGTCTTGAACCGAGATTTTAAGAGGTAATTCGGGGCTTTTTGGGGTGTCTCGCTGACCCGTCTCGGTCAACACAAGAGAAATAGTGCGCCTTTATTCTATATTCCAGCCTAGTGCAGAAAAATCCTTAGGATTTAGAATGGCCTTTGCGTCTTTTTTAATCTTCCCTCGAGTCTTTTTACCTGGTCTCGCCTTAATGTGGTTTATAAACATATCTTTAATAAATTTATTCGGGGAGGTAAAAAACCGAAAACCAGATATGTTTCTTTCTACTCTTTCTAGGATCTGATTAGGATACTTTTGGTCGCCATCTTTATATCTGAATAACACTGTATTGTCTTTTTGATATATTGGAATCATTGAGAATTTTTTATTGATTTCTACTTTAGGTCTGGCGTAGTTTTTTTCAGGGCTAAACTTTAGTCTAAGGTTATTTTGCTTGCATAAGTTGTCTAATACCGATTTCGCATTATAAAAGTCACTGTTCCTTACAAATATATCTACATCTGGATTGTTTCGAATAAAACGTCCGGTGTAAGCGGCAACGCCTACCCCACCATATACCCAATAGTTAATTTTGGCTTTCTCCAACCCAGGTAATAAAACTTCAAATACTATTTTGAGGTGTTCGTTCATTATTATGATGTTCCAAGGTAGCTTATTTTTTCCTATTGACCTGTATCGGTCAGGGCTTCTCTTTGTATTTAATATGCAGATCACCTTCTTCATACTTTTTGGGATCCCCTGGTTCTTTGTCCGAAGCTATTATTCTGCGTACTCCCACTCCATCAATTTTTTTATTAATTTTTTGGAAATTTTTTACATAATCTACAAATAAATAAAGAAATGCAATAATAGCGACGATCACTGCAATATACGTAAATCTCTCAAAATATATTCCAGAAAAAAATAGAATTACACTAGCTCCAAAAAATAATAAATATCTTATTGCTGTCATTATTTTTTTCAAAAAATTTTAAGCATCTCGGTCGCTCGAACCAAGCACTAGCCTCCTACTCCGGGGGACGGACGACGTTAGAACCTGTTTGATGATGGTGTAGATTTCATTTTCGCCCTATTCTTCCCCTACAGTTTTTGCTACCGCATTCACATTTGAAACTAATGAACGAACCCTCCTTCCCATAATCGGATGTTATCTCCTCGCCTTTTTTGATGTCTCTTATGGCAATATCGCATTGATTTCCTACCCTTGTGTTTGCATTACAGGAATGATTAACATATTTCTCGGGAACTTGCATTAAAAAATAATTAGCGTTTTCGTCTTAATATACATAATGTTTTTCTTCAGCCAACAATTTATTTATTTCAGATTTTTTTAAAATCTTGGGTTTCCGTTTCAAAATAACTTCGCCTTTTTTAAAATTTTTATTAGCAAAAACTCCCCTCTTATGGATTTTTGATTTTTTAACAATAATATCAGTGTTCTTTATATTTTACTTGGACGGAAGACATTAAAACTTGCTTAGTGCGTATTCAGCGTAGAATTTAACAGCTGGGTCAAGATTAAATTCAGGATTATCTAAATCTCCCAGACTAAACCAACGTATCTCAGTGTGTTCTTTTTTGTTTAATATAACATTATCTGATTTAGCTCTTGCAAAATAATAGAGACCAATATGCTTATGGGTATCTGAAATATCGTGAATATCCAAAAAAACAGGAGGGAATAAAAATTTAGTTCCTTTTGACTTTACCTTTGGTTTTTTTCCTAATATCTCAATCTCTAATCCACATTCCTCTTTTACCTCTCTAAAAAGAGCTTGTTCCGGGTCTTCGTTTAATTCAATATGTCCTCCTATAGGAAGCCATTTGTTTAATTCTTTGTGGTGAATTAAAAGAACTTTGTCTTTATAGACAATATATATATCAACTACAAAATCTATTAGTTCGTGAATGTGTGCCATATGTTTTAATTATTTTTTTCTCTTTTTTATATTGAACAAATCCTTAATTATTAAAACAACAGCCACAGTAAACCATATATACCACAGTTCTTTAAAAATCAACAGAAGTATTCTGAAAAAATCTATCATAAAACCCCAATCTATATTTATAATTTCTGCCTTCATTTTGTTATTCTAACAAAAAATCGCCTATTTGATAAGGCAATAAATTTGCTCCGGCGGCAGGACTCGAACCTCTCTCGGTCGCCCTAGGGGCTATGGACAACTCGGTCGCCCAAGCTAAGTAAGTTGAATTGTTTTTGCCGCATAACTTCCTTCAGAGTTGGCCACTTCTAATCTGTTTTCATAATCTGCGTATTTTCAGAATAAAATATTAGTTTGGCGCGAGGGCGACTTTTAAATTTATCTTATATATCCCCAGCTATGCAATTTATCAAATTCTTCGTACCAGCGGTCTCCAATGTCATCTCGGTAATACATATTAGGAATAAGAATATTCTTAATTCGGGAATAGGCCTGCTTTTGGGCTTCTCTCATTGTTAATCCTATACCAACTACAATTAAAGCCACTCCCGACGAACCGGTAATAATCCACTGATCATTTATTAACTTTACATCTTCAATGTGAATTCCATTATTGCCGTGGCTACCCCTAAAAGCTATGATAGCGCCTTTGGAAAAAGATTCAAAAGTCATTTTATCTTTGAAAGGATATGGCGGGACAACAAGCCGAACGCCAACCTGAAATCCTTTTTTGCACTTTAAATCTATGTTATTACCGTTTGCTAAATGATAAAAAAATTCTCCAATAGGCGTAATCATTCCTTCTTGTTGGATACTGATTGTTGGATAACCGAAACGGCTAGTAAATTCAAGTGGATAAATGCCGTAACCATTAACAATGCAATTTAAATCTATGTAGCCAACATAATTTTCGCGTCGCAGGGTACCTTTTAACTTTTCTAAAGTTGAAGAAAATAAAGCGTTCGATTGGCTCCAGAACATACTTGTCCCCATTTCTCCCGTAGCTGGTCCAAAATTTCCGGGGAAAAGCTTTTTGTGCTCAAAGTTAATGTTAATCGGATAGATAAAATCTTTGCCGTTAAAAAAAGCGCCCACTGCTATTTCAACGCCACTTACCATTTTTTGCAATTGAAATATTTTTACTTCCTTAGACCAAACTTTTTTATAGGATTCAAGCACTCGGACAACATCGTTCCCGTCTTTTTCCTGCCCAACGAAAAGAAGCCGCTTTATATTCTGAGCTTCTCCGCTCGGCTTGATGACATATTCATCCGGATGTTCTTTAACAAATATAATCGCTTCGTCAAAATTTGAAAATTCCCAAAAAGGTATAATTTTCACCCCGTGCTTTTTAAGCTCCCTTTGTCCGAAAGAACGGTCGTCTTCCAGCATATCAGTGTAAGATGTTCCTCCAATTACTTTTTTACCCTTTTTCCTCAACTCCTCAGCTATCTTCCCTTGGCCTAAAACATCATCAAAAACTATCACATCCGCCCAATCCAAACACGCGCGCCAATCCTTAGTTTTAGGAACAAAACCATCGGCAATATCGTCTTCTTCCTTGTTTTCAATAAAATACTTGACTTCGTGTCCTTCCTTAACAACCTGCCAAGCAATATCGCTGATAAGCGCGTCTTTGGAAATGAATAAAAATTTATGTTGCATCTTTTTTATAATTGGCGGTGAGGAAGAAAAAGAAAAATTTAATTCAAGAATATATACCTATGACCTTAGCGAATCAAGGTTCTGACGAAGTCAGATTCTTATTTTTCTTTTTCGACCGAACGAACCAATTTCAAGCTTTGCTTATAATTACTAGGGATGAGTCAAATGAGTAAATAGGAATTTACTCATTTGCGAAGCCCGACGTAATTTCAAGCTTTGCTTATAATTATTTCGTCTTTGAACGTTTCGATAATATCATCTTTCTCAATAATTTCCTTCCAGAAAGATAGCCACTCTTTTTTAGAAAAAACTTGTTTGCGATAAGGGTCGTAATCGTCGCTTTTCTTGTCAGGATTAACATAGACATCGTCAAAAAGAATTATTTTTTTCGAGACCCGGTAAGCTTCTTTAATAGCTTGTTTTGTCTCTTTAAGCGTTGAAAGATAGGAAAAAGTTCCCAAAATATGTACTGCATCAAAACGATTAGTTTTGAATGGCAAGTTTTTACAATCAGCTAAAAAAATAAAAGCAGCATTTGCTTTTTTAATCGCGAACTCGCTGATGTCAATACCATAAGCATCAACATCTGGCTTTTGTTTTTTAATTTCCTTGATCAGATTGCCGCAACCACAGCCGATGTCTAGAAAAGAATCAAA
>Ga0265594_1000155_pt1 | contig 54563 bp, 55 predicted proteins | sample saktaG_11_FD_190147 | JGI IMG/M metagenome (GOLD analysis project Ga0265594, IMG submission 190147) | Saline water microbial communities from Sakinaw Lake, British Columbia, Canada - sak_2011_5_24_80m | ecosystem: Environmental > Aquatic > Non-marine Saline and Alkaline > Saline ...
TCCTAGGTTATCAACGCCAATAACTGTATTTTCGAATTCAGCTATTAAACAAACATGGCTACCTGGACACTGGCTATTATAGTATTCTATTTTTTCTTCAATTGGTAGCTTTAATTTTCCTAAGACTTCTCTAACGCCAGCCAATTGCCTTTCAGCAACTTTCTTGTCTTTTAAAAATTCTGAAGCTCCAGAGATTGCTTTAACTTGCTTAAGTTGTCCTCTTTCGGTCAAATTGAGGTTTTTTAATTTAGATGGATGAATAATAACTTCTACTTGGGCTCCACCTTCAGGATAATAGCCTCTTTTTAAAATATTTATTTTTAGCTTCGCGTCCATCTTTTCCAGCGTTTTCAGAAAAACATATTGAAAGTGGTCAATGGTTGGCGAGAAGAAAGTGTCGGTTGCTCCGCCATCAAATGTTATCTTAATAGGAGATGGTGCAAAAAGGGATGGGAGAATTAAGGTTTGCAAAGTAAGAGTTATGCTTCCGGCTGTAGCAATTTTCACTTTGATTGAGGTCGAACCTTGATTAATATCACCAGGATAAAATTTCACTTCTTGAGAACCCAACGTATCACCTTCTAACCTGCCTTGGCAGAGCTGAGCCAACGCCTGAATACCTAAAAGATGCTGGGGCATTAATCCTGGTTTTTCTCTTCCTTTCCTAATATTAAAAACATGACAGGGTTTTTTAGTTACTGCTGAAAGCGAAAGGGCTGTTCTCAAGATTTGCCCTCCTCCTTCCAAAGATGAACCATCAATGTCAATCATAAACACCTTATTCATTTTAGATTTTCTTGAGAGACTTGACAATGTTTTTTTAGGCGTCTAAAATGGAATAAGATAAGATGTCAACAAAAACCAAAGAAACAATTAGTTATTCTAAAGACACTTGGTTGTCGGTTTTAGTTTTTAGGAAACTAATTTGCTGAGGAGACAAGAAATAATATTTAAGGTTCAGTCCCCTCAGCTACGGGGATTTTTTAGAATTATGCCCGAGGAAAAGATTTTTTACCTAACTGAAGAAGGGTTACAAAGAATCAAAAAGGAATATCAAAATCTTGAGGAGCTAAAACTTGCTAAGACTAAAGGGGAATCTCCCAAGATTATCTATTCTGATGAATTAAATCCTGAATACACTGCTTTTCAGGAAGATTTAGGTTTCCTTGAATCAAGATTAAGCGAACTTGAATATATTTTGAAAAATAGTCAGCTAATCAAAGCTCCTTCAAAAGAAAAACAAAAGACCGTTCAGTTAGGAGCAACAGTTCTGGTTTCGGTTGATGGCCAGAACGACGAATTTATCATTGTTGGCCACTTGGAAGCCAATCCTTCTATTGGCAGAATTTCCAATGAGTCGCCAGTTGGCCAGGCTCTTTTAGGGCACCGCATGGGAGACAAGGTTGTTATTTCTTCACCAGTCAAGAGTACTTACAAAATCAAGAAAATAAAGTATGAAAGATCTTCTTAACTTTTTAATTGAAGTAGGTAAACTAAAAAGAATGAAAAGGAAAGGATGGGTATTAAGGGGTGTTAAAGATCCAGAGACAATCGCTGCTCACACTTTTCGTATGACAATAATGGCTTGGCTCCTTTGTTCTAAAAAGAGACTTAATCTAGATAAGATTCTTAAAATGTGTCTCATTCACGATCTTTGCGAAGTCTGTGCTGGAGATGCCACGCCTTATGATAAAATTCTTCCGAAAGATAAAAAACAATGGAAGAAAATAATTAATAAATGGCCTAGGCTTTCAAAAATAGAAAAAGAAAAAACCTTTCTTGAGAAATATCGAAAAGAAGACAAAGCTTTAAAGAAACTTATTTCAAATCTTCCTACTTCTCTGAAAAAAGAAATTACAAATTTATGGAATGATTATGAGAAGGGTCTAACGCGAGAAGGAAGATTTGTTCGTCAATTAGACCGAATAGAGAATTTGTTACAAGCTCTAGAGTATTGGAAAAGAGATAAGCAATTTTCAATGGAGCCTTGGTGGATTCAAATAGAGGAATTGGTAGATGAACCTATTTTACTTGAATTTATGGAGGTTTTAGGAAAGAAATATCATCGGGAATGAAGAAAAAACAAGGAAAACTCTATATTGGAACAAGCGGCTGGGTATATTCTCATTGGCAAGGTATATTCTATCCTAAAAGCTTATCCTCAAAAGATAAATTAAAGTATTTTTCAAAACATTTTAAAACTACTGAAATAAATTATTCTTTTTATCGCTTACCTCGGTCTAGTACTTACCAAAATTGGTATTCTCAAACCCCCGAGGATTTTTTATTTTCTGTCAAAGTTAGTAGATTTATTACTCATATTAAAAGGCTAAAAGGAGTAAAAACAGCCTGGAAAACCTTTTTAGAAAATACTTTACATCTTAAAGAAAAATTAGGTCCTATTCTTTTCCAATTTCCTCCAAGCTTTAAGGCTACAAAAGAAAATATTAAAAGATTGGAAGATTTTTTAAGGTTAATTACTAAAAATAAACTACATTGTGCCTTTGAATTCCGTCATAAGACTTGGTACGAGAAAAAAGTCTATAAGTTATTAAAGAAACATAAGGTAGCTTTGGTGGTTGCCGACTCTCCTCGTTATCCTCGAGCTGATGTAGTAACTGCTAACTTTGTATATATTAGAATGCACGGTTCAAAAGTAATGTTTTCTTCAAGTTACACCAAGAAAGAATTAAAAGATTTATCTCAGGCAATAAGGAAATGGCTGAAGCAAAGAAAAGATGTTTTTGTCTATTTTAATAACGATGCCTATGGCTATGCGATAAAAAATGCCAAAGAACTTTTAAAATTCTACAAGGATTGACAGAAATTTCTTTATTCGGTATAATCTCATAGTTAGGAGGATTAAAAATATTATAGGAAGAAGAAAGTGAACAAAGTAAAGGAGGTGCTTGCGGTGAGGATGGAATTAAAAACAAGAGTTTTTAAGTTAGTCGAGGAAGATGAAAGGTATGCGAGTTTGCCTATTTTAGCTCAAGTCATGGGCATATCAACAAGTCAGATTTACCGAGTACAAAATGGCGATCGTGGAATTAATGGGAAATTTATTGTTGGAGCAGTAAAGGCTTTTCCTGATAAAACGCTTGATGAACTTTTTTATATTGAAGAGGAAGGAGGATAATTATGGTTCAAGAGCAGAAAGACATAATAGGCATAATTATCAAAGAGCAGAGAATTTTAATACCACTGACCTTGCGCGAGTTGAGAGATAAGTCAGGTGTTTCAACATCTCATTTAGGTCGTATTGAAAGAGGAGAGCGTTTTCCTTCAGCACTTGTTCTCCGGAAGATTGCTCAACCCTTAGGATTTAATGAGGATGACCTGCTTACCTTAGCTGGGCACCGATCTCCTGGGAAAAGCGGTAGTGGTTTTGATCTCCGTCTTGCACAGACAATGATACGAGAACTTACTATAATACGACGCTCTATCAATGTGATGCTTAGGGCTTTGAGAAAGAGGGTTGCAGGCCCAGGAAAACCCTAATCTATAGATTGAGCAAAGGATAAGCAAAGGACCGCAAATATCTTAGTGGTCCTTTTTTCTTTTTGTAAGACTTGACGTTTTTTTAAAAAAGAGTAAACTAAATTTATTGGAGAATAAACAAGCTCCATTTTTAGTACCTTAATTTAGAAGTAGTAGAAGCTTAGAGAGCGAATGACGTTCCGGAAAGACGGAAAATAAAAAGAACTGAGGTAATAGATGAAGAAAAGACTTTCCAAGATTTTGGGAGTAGGACTAACAATAGCTCTGATTGTTGCTTTGATTGTGCCGGTCTCCGCGGCCCTCGCTGCCAAAGGTGATAACCCGGCCAACGACAAAGCGGGCAAGTTGTATCTCTACGAGAAGGATGCCGACTGGAATATTGTCTGGGATGGCGCCTGGGGGAAAATGAATTACAAGCTCGAAAGTACCACTATCGATGCTGTCTTCAACGGGCACGGACTTGTCCCTGGTACAGGTTATACCCTGGTTAAATACAATGGCTGGCCGGACGTGACCGTGATTGGCAATAGCGTGGCAGATACCGAGGGAAATGTCCACATACAGGGTACAGACGTTGACATCGGTCCCAGCGGAGAAGAAGGAGAAGAAGGGTACAAGATTTGGCTCATTCTGTCCAGCGATGTCACTGGAATGAAAATGACCGGTTGGCACCAAAGCTCATACCTGTTCGAGCACAACCTAATCCCTTACTAACCGGTGCCCGGAGCGCGCACTCCAAAACTGCTCTCTAAGTTTCTCGACCACAAGGGGTTGCTAAATGTTAGCAACCCTTTTTATTTTTTAGGATTTAACAAAGATGAGTTTTTTGATATAATAAAATACATGAAAGAAGAAGTCACTAAAGAAATGACTATTGCCGAAGTTATTGAGAAATATCCTAAGGCTGCTTCTATTTTTATGATTTACGGCCTGCATTGTGCTGGTTGTCCTGCGGCTCAATCAGAAACCTTAGAACAACTAGCCCTTGCTAATCAGATGGATTTAAAGAAGCTATTAAAGGATTTAAATAAGGCAGCAAAATGATTAAAAAAATCCTGTTTTCCTTTCTTTTTTTAGTTATTGGAGTTGGGCTTTTGGTTTGGGTTATTCAGATGGTTGGCTGGCAAGAAATTCAGTCAGCCTTTTTATTTTTTACTGGTTGGCAGGCAGTAATCATTCTTTTTCTAACTTTTTTAATTCTTTTTGTTGCCTCTTGGAAATGGAAAGTAATTTTGAAAAGCCAGGGCTACAATCTATCTCACCGACAACTATTTGCTCCCTATCTGACAGGCTATATGATGAGCTATCTTTTACAAATGATAGTTGTTGGAGGTGAAATCTTCAGAATATATGTTTTAAAGGAGAAATATTCAGTTCCTTGGAAAAAAGCAGCTGTTTCAGTGGTTGTTGATAAAATTCTAGATGCAACCTCCTTTATTATTGCTATTTTAGTCGGTGTCACATTTTTTCTTTTTAAAATAGGTTTGCCTCCAAAAAACCTGGCCATAATCTTAGGGAGCGTTACCTTTATATTAATTGGTGGAATAGGTTTTTTCTATTTAAGATGTTTTAGGAAGAAAAGCATTGTCAGGCCCCTTATTAAGTTTTTTTATCATAAAGGATTGTTTAGTGGAGATATTTTAGAAATTGAAAAAGACATTTTCAGTTATTTTAAGCTAAGAAAATTAGCTTTTTGGCAGGGTTTTGGCCTGGCTCTTTTAAGAACTGTGATAACTTGGGCAAGATGTTGGGTGCTGATATTGTTTTTAGGCAAATTTATTGCTTTCTTGCCCTCAATATCTGTTTTAGCCTTTTCTTATATTGCTATGTTGATTCCCATCCCAGCTGATTTAGGCGCTCACGAAGCAATTCAGGTTTTTACTTTTACTTCTTTAGGATTGGGGGCAGGTACAGCCACAGCTTTTGCTATGATTATTAGAGCTACTGAATTAGTCATGGCTTTCATTGGCGTATTCTTTTTCTTTAAAATAGGTATAAACGTCCTTCAAAACGTTTTATTCAGAAAATTTGAAAACTTGATAAACAATAGAAATAATAAGATAGAATAATATGTTAAAGAATATTAATAAAGTTGTAAAACTTCTAGTTTTCTCTGATTTTGCTCTACTTTTTGGTTGGGGGTTAGTTTCTCCTATTTTAGCAATTTTTATTACGGGACAGATTCGGGGCGGAGACATTAGGGTCGCAGGGATTGCCGTAGGGATATACTGGCTTTTAAAATCTTTATTTCAAATACCCATTGGGAATTATTTAGATAAAAACCACGGAGAGAAAGATGATTTTTATTTTCTAGTTGCAGGCACATTGCTTTCTAGCCTGGTGCCTATAGGATTTATTTTTTCTACTCTACCTTGGCACATATTCGTTCTTCAGGCAGTTCATGCACTCGGAGCAGCCATAGCTCTTCCTGCCTGGTGCGGAATTTTTACTCGCCATATTAAAAAAGGAAAGGAAGCTCAAAGTTGGGCCTTGGACAGTTCGGCTCTTGGAATTGGTGCTGGAATTTCTGGTATTGTTGGAGGTATTGTGGCCAAGACATTCGGATTTCTCCCGCTTTTTATTGCGGTAAGTATTTTAGGAATAGTTGCTACACTGTTGTGCGTTTTGATTAAAAAAGATTTAACACTTCCTAAGAAAAAGATTATTTTAATTCCTAAGCCCGAATGAGAAATCAGGAAATTGCCAATATTTTTTATGAGATAGCTGACTACTTAGAAATGGAAGGAGTAGCTTTTAAACCTTATGCTTATCGAAAAGTAGCTGTTACTTTAGAAACTCTAGAGGAAGACATCGAAGAGATTTATAGGAAAGGAGGCAAGAAAGCGTTAGAAGAGATTCCCAGTGTTGGCAAGGGCATTGCTAAAGCGATTGAAGAATACTTAAAAATAGGGAAAATTAAACTACACGAGCAGTTTAAAAAGAGAATACCGATTAATCTAAAAGAGATGACGTCAGTTGAAGGCATTGGAACCAAGAAAGCTAAAGTACTTTATCAGAAACTGGGCATTAGAAACTTAAAGGAGTTAGAAAAAGCAGCTAAGGCCCACAAAATTGCTCCTTTGTTCGGATTTGACGAGAAAACTGAGAAGAATATTTTAGAAGCGATTAAATTTCTCAAAAGAGACAAAGGAAGGTTTCTTTTAGGAGAGATTTTGCCCAGAGCAAAGGAAGTCGAAGAGAAATTAAAGAAGCTAAAAGAAGTAGAAAAGGTCAACGCAGCAGGCTCTGTCAGGCGCATGAAAGAGACCATTGGTGATGTTGATTTTTTAGTTATTTCAAAGAAGCCATCTAAAGTGATGGATTTTTTTGTTTCTCAGCCTGGTGTTGTTAAAGTTTGGGGAAAGGGGACTACAAAATCTTCAGTCAGAATGGAACAAGGTTTTGATATGGATATTAGGGTAGTGCCCAAGAAATCTTATGGCTCAGCTTTGCAGTATTTTACCGGGTCAAAAGAGCACAATATTATGACAAGACGTATTGCTATAAATAAAGGATTGAAACTTAATGAATATGGTTTGCTCCGAGGCAAAAGAATGGTGGCCGGAAAAACCGAAGAGGAGGTCTACAAAACATTGGGCATGCAATGGGTTCCTCCAGAAATGAGGGAAAACCAAGGAGAAATAGAATTAGCTCTTAAGAAGAAATTGCCAAAAATCATCGGCTACCACGACGTTAAAGGAGATTTACATTGTCATTCTAATTGGGACGGTGGAGAAAATTCGATAGAAGAGATGGTTAGAGCTGCTAAAAAAATGGGTTATCAGTACTTGGGAATTTCTGATCATACTAAGTTTTTAAGAATTGAATATGGGTTGAACGAAAGACAACTGGCCCAGCAAAGAAAAGAGATAGATAAATTAAATCAAAAACTAAAAGGATTTAGGGTTTTACAAGGAGCAGAAACTAATATATTGAATGACGGCTCAATAGATATTAAAGACGAGGCCTTAAAGAAGCTAGACTATGCTATGGCAGGCATTCACTCCAGCTTTAAGATAGGAAAAGAAAGAATGACAGAAAGAATCATTAGGGCTATGAAAAATCCTTACGTTAAAATCCTAACCCATCCGACCGGAAGATTATTAAAGGCAAGAGAGCCTTATCAGGTTGATTTTGATAAGATTTTAAGAGGGGCCCGACAGTTTGGAGTTATTCTTGAAATAAACTCTGCCCCTCAGAGACTGGACTTAAACGATCAAAATATTAAAAGAGCAAAGGAGGCAGGAGTTAAGATGGCAATTAACACTGATTCTCACCAGAGAAACCAATTAAGATTTATTGAGCTTGGCATTGCTCAAGCCAGACGTGGCTGGGCTGAGAAAAAAGATATTATTAATACTCAGCCTGTAGAAAAATTACTAAAGTTTTTTAAATAAATGTCTTTAGAAAAATCAGCTGGAGCTGTAATATTTAGAAGAGAGGAGGGTAAAACATATTACCTTCTTTTGCATTATCCTACTAATTCTAGGGCCTCAAAAGATTATTGGGACTTTCCTAAAGGGCATATAATCAAAGGAGAAAAACCCATAGACACTGCCAGAAGGGAAACAGAGGAAGAGACCGGTCTGTCTGATATAGAGTTTTTAGAAGGTTTTAAAACTTGGATTAAATATTTCTTCAAAGATCAGGACAAAACAGTTATGAAAATAGTTACTTTTTATTTAGCTGAAACTAAGACAAAAGATGTTAAAATTTCTTTTGAGCATATTGGCTACAAGTGGCTGCCCTACAAAGAAGCTTTAAAACAGGTAGCCTTTAAAAATGCTAAAGAAATCCTTAAAAAAGCCAATGACTTCCTTTCAGAAAAAGGTGTATGAGGTTGTTAAAAAGATTCCTCGAGGCAAAGTTTTAACGTATAAGGAAATGGCTAAGTTAGCCGGATGCCCTAAGGCTTTTCGTGCTGTCGGTAATATCTTAAACAAAAACAGAAACTTCAAAATCCCTTGCCACCGGGTCATAAGATCAGACGGTCAGATTGGTGGTTATCGAAAAGGACAAAAAAGAAAAGTTTCTTTACTAAAAAAGGAAGGCGTGCTAATAAACAATAGGAGGATTTGTACTTTATCAAAAAAATAAAGGGAAAGAAGGAGAAAAGATATGTCTGGATTTTTTGCTTTAAGCATTAACCCTGAAACTTATAAAGGTAATTTTTTGGATGACATATTCTGGGAGACATTCTATCAGCAACATCTGGGCCAAGATTATGCGGGATTGGTAACTTATAATACAGCAAGAGAGCCAAGGATAAAAATCCGCACTCACCGAGGGCTCTTTAGGCCTACTTTTAGTGACGACATGACAAACATGGAAGGAACCGAAGGAATTGGTTATTGCGGCGATACTAGAGAACCAATTTTAGTAGATTCAAAACTAGGCGAATTTGCTGCTTGTTTTACCGGCAATCTTATTAACCGAGACGAGTTAGTAGAGAGATTTAAGACCTTTGGCCATAATTTTGCTTGGGGAGGAGTGGATATTGAGGTCATTCTCAAATTAATATCCCAGGGAGATGGATATGTTGACGGCATTAAGAGAATGAATAGCGAGATCAAGGGAGCTTATTCTTGTCCCATTCTTACTTCCGAAGGGATTTATGCTGTTTGCGACCCAAGTGGTCGCTGGCCATTGGTTATTGGTGAAAAAACAGGAGCAAAAGCAATAACTACTGATCCATGCGGTTTTGAAAACTGGGGCTTTACGTACCAACGAGACCTGGAGCCGGGAGAAATAGTTCTAATCAAAAATGGTTGTTTGATAACCAAAGACAGAATGCTAAGTGACAGAATCCAAATTTGTACTTTTGTCTGGGTTTATGCTAATTACCCTAACGCTGTATTTAAGGGTATTCCTGTTTCAGCAGTGCGCGAAAGACTAGGAGCTATTTTAGCTCGGCGAGATATTGCAAGAGGGTTTATTCCAGATATAGTTACCCCAGTACCTGACTCTGGTAGGCACTGCGCCATAGGATATCATAATGAGTTTTGTCGGCAAAGAGACGCTGAAAAGATAAAAAGGACACCTCTTTATAATGAAGTTCTGATAAAATATGCATATGCTGGCAGAAGTTACGGCGGAAATACCCAAGAAAAAAGAAATTTAGAAGCTCATATCAAACAGTTGAAGAGCGGTGAAAGTTATGTAGGTAAAGTAGTAGCGGTGTGCGATGACTCCATTAGAAGAGGTACCCAGACCGAGAGGAATTTGGTACCCAAACTCAATGCCTTAGGAATTAAAGAGATCCATTTCAGAATTTCTAATCCAGATTCAATTTCTTATTGCCGTTGGGGAAAAACCATCCGAAAAGGAGAACTTTTGGCTTCTCGGATTCCTTCAATTAAAAAGAGGATCGAGTTTCTAGGAATCAAAAGTTTAGAACATTCTACGGTTGAGGAATTAGCTGAAGCTATTGGGCTTCCTCTTGAAACACTCTGCGTTGATTGTGATTTACCAGCTACTGACTAAAGGCTACAAAAGCTTTGTGAATTAAAAAAGCCACCTCAAAGAGGTGGTTTTTTCTATTTTTGAGAATATTTTAGTTTTTTGCTTTCTCTAGTATTTTTTTGAAGATATCAGGGTGGGTTTGAGCCAAGCCTGATAAGATTTTTCTATCTAAGCTAATTTTGTTTTTCTTAAGACCTGAGATAAATCTACTGTAAGAGATGCCTTGCTGGCGGCAAGCAGCGTTAATCTGGATTTGCCAGAGCCTTCTTCTTTCTCTTTTTTTTGTTCTTCTGTCCCGGTAAGCATATCTCCAGGCATGTCTTAAAGCATCTTTAGCCAGTTTGTATTTTGATTTTCTGCCCCAACGAAAACCTTTAGCATGTTTTAGTAAATGCTTTCTTCTTTTGTGAGCAGCTTTTCCTGTTTTAACTCTAACCATAAAGTAGCTTTTTAATCTTTTTAGCTTCGGGCTTTGACATTTTAATCAATTTTCTACCAGCTCTTTTTCTGTTGCCGGATTTCTTCGCCCGAGAGTGATCTTGTCCAGTAATTCTTCGTAAGACTTTTCCGGTTCTGGTAATCTTAAAACGTTTTGCTATTGATTTGCGTGTTTTCATTGTTTTGCAATTATCATAGAGAAACCTCTTGGTTCTCTTTTTAATTCTCTTTCCACTTTGTAGAAACAAAGGGTTTGCAAGGTATCAAGAAATTTATTCATCTTCTCTCTGGCAAAATTGCCTAAAGCTTTTTCCCTGCCCCGTAAAATCATCTCTATCCTTACCTTATTTCCTTGCTTGAGGAATTTCTCTGTCTGACGAGCTCTGGTGTCTAAATCATGCTGAGAGATATTAAATCTTAATCTAATTCCTTTTAATTCTCCACCTTTTTGCTTTTTGGCAGTTTGCTTTTCTTTCTTTTTCTCCCGATAAAGGTATTTGCCATAGTCCATTATCTTGCAAACCGGAGGATCTACTTTTTCAGTCACCTGAATTAAATCTAAATGGCGCTCCTCTGCTTTTTGGAGCGCTGTTTCCAAGCTGACAACTCCCAGCTGTTTGCCGGTTTCATCAATCAGTCTAACTTCTTTTGTCCTTATTTGTCTATTGGCTAATGGTTTTTTATTCAAAGGTGGAGATGGTGGGGGCGAACCCACGTCTGAAGAGTTTCTTCAAGATAATTCTACAAGCTTAGCCCAGTTTAGATGAAGCATAGAATTTAAATTGGGCAAAATTTCTATACCTTTGATCCTTACCACTCTCAATAGTTTTTCTGGATCTAGAAAGAAACTATCTATCTCGCTGAATATAACACCTGAGTTTGCCTAGCGAGAATGAGCAAATCAGATGGCTTTAAGCGTATGCTAAAGCGGGTTGTTTGAATAAGTTGGCACTTATTCTTTTTGTTTGCTTGCATATCTCGGTCCACTCCTCATCGAATCTATTCATCCCCGTGTTTTTAATTCTCTCTTGATTTCTTTTTCTGCTTCCCTCTTTTTTATCAATTCTTTTTTGTCAATCTTCTTTCTTCCTCTGCCTATAGCGAACTCTAACTTTATCTTACCTTTCTTAGTATATACCCTTAAAGGTATTAAGGTCAAGCCTTTCTGCTCCGATTTGCCGATTAAATACTTGATTTCTGATTTTTTAAGAAGGAGTTTCCTTGATTGAGTAGGATTGTATTCTTGAGAGACGTTCTTTGGCTGGTAAGGAGGAACAGCGGCATTGATCAAATACGCTTCTTCATTTTTTAAGGCAACATAAGATCCAGCCAGATTTATTCTACCTGATTTAATTGATTTTACCTCTTGGCCAGTCAAAACTATGCCTGCTTCAAACTTCTCCAGGATTTCATAGTTAAAATATGCCTTTTTGTTCTTAGCTAAGACAGCCATCACTTTCATTTTAGCAGAATTTAGGTTAAACTGAAATAAAATGAGGTGGATTTTAAGATCAAAAATCCATAAAGCAACTGTGACTGATGCTAATTTAGATTACATTGGTAGCATTACTATTGACAAAGAACTGGTAGAGAAAGTAGGCTTTTTACCCGGTGAAAAAGTTTTGGTTGTAAGTAATACTTCTGGGGCCAGGCTGGAGACTTATGTTATTGCTGGGGAAAGAGGTTCTGGGAGAATTTGCATGAATGGTGCAGCCTCTCATCTAATCAAACCTGGTGAAGAGATTATTATTATGGGTTTTGAACTAGTTGACAAACTGATCGAATGTAAAAATATTCTCGTAGATAAAAATAATAAATTTGTAAAATTCCTATGATTAGGCAGGAAATCATCAAATTGATTCAAAAAGTAACTGGCCGGCCACAAGCAGAAATTCATCTTGAATATCCCGAAGAGGCAGGCTTTGGGGATTATGCAACCAATATTGCCTTACAGATTAAAAAACCAGCCCCTGAAATAGTTAAAAAGCTCAAATCTAATCTGTTTGAGAAAGTAGAAATAGCTGGACCAGGCTTTATTAATTTCTTCCTGTCTAAAGAATATCTGCAAAAGCAGGTTCTAGAGATATTAAAACAAAAGGAAAAGTTTGGTGAATTAAAAATTGGCAAGAACAAGAAAGTTCAAGTTGAGTTTATTTCAGCTAATCCTACAGGACCTTTAACGGTTGGTAATGCCCGGGGTGGGCCTTTTGGAGATGTCTTGGCTAACGTTCTTAAGAAAGCTGGCTTCAAAACAGAAAAAGCCTACTATATTAATAACCATGGCATGCAGATTTTAGCTTTGGGTCATTCTGTTTTAAAAGATAAAGAAGCAAAATATAAAGGAGATTACATTGATGATTTGAATAAAAAGATCAAAGAGAAAGACCCATATAAGGCAGGAGAGAAAGCAGCCAAGATGATTATTGAGATGATTGAAAAAACAACTGACAAAATGGGCATTAAATATAATGAGTGGTTTTTAGAGGATACTTTGTACAAATCCGGGCAAGTTGAAGATGTTTTAAAAATCTTAAAGAAAAAAGAATTAATTTATAAGAAAGAAGGAGCCCAGTGGTTTAAATCTTCAAAATACGGCGATGAAAGAGACAGGGTGGTTGTTAAAGCCGATGGTTCCAAAACCTATTTGATCGGTGATATCGCCTATCATCGATACAAGTTTGAGAAGAAGAAACTTGATAAGGTAATAAATGTCTGGGGAGCTGATCATTATGGCGACGTGCCCGGACTTCAGGCCGGCGTTCAGGCTTTGGGCCATAAAGATAAATTAGACGTTATTCTATTACAATTCGTAACCATTATTGAGAAAGGTCAAGGGCTAAAGATGTCAAAAAGGAAAGGTATTTATGTAACCATGGATGAATTATTAAAAGCAGTAGGTATTGATGTTACTCGCTTCTTTTTCCTCCAAAAATCAGCCAGTACTCATTTAAACTTTGATTTGTCTTTAGCTAAAAAACAGTCTGAGAAGAACCCTGTTTATTATGTCCAATATGCTTATGCCAGGATCTGTAGTATCTTGCGCAAAGCAAAACTGACCGAGACTAAGCCTCAATCAAACTTGTTAAAACATCCTTCTGAATTAAAACTCATTAAACAGTTAATTAGGTTCCCAGAGATTGTTGAGGATATTACTAAAGATTACCAAGTTCAAAGATTGCCACAGTATGCTATGGATTTAGCTACTGTTTTCCATCAGTTCTATAGAGACTGTCGGGTGATCTCTGGCGATAAGAATTTAACTCAAGCTCGTTTAGCTTTAATTTCAGCAACTAAAACTGTCTTACAAAACACCCTTTTTCTAATGGGTATTTCCGCCCCTGAAAAAATGTAATATAATATAATTTATGGAAGTTAGCTTTCCGAAATTAGAGAAAAAGATACTCAAGCGTTGGCAAGAAGGTAAGATTTTTGAGAAAAGTATAAAACAACGACCAAAAGGTCGCCGCTTTGTGTTTTATGAAGGACCGCCAACTGCTAATGCTAAAGCTGGCGTTCATCATGTTTTAGCCAGAGTCTTCAAAGATATTATTCTTCGTTATAAAACCATGCAAGGATTTCAAGTTTTGAGAAAAGCTGGTTGGGACACTCATGGCCTGCCTGTGGAATTAGAAGTTGAGAAGAAATTAGGACTGAAGAACAAAAAAGACATTGAAAAGTATGGCATAGCTCGTTTTAATAAGAAATGTAAAGAATCTGTTTGGCAATACAAGCAGGATTGGGAAAAATTAACAGAAAGAATTGCTTATTGGTTAGACATGGAACATCCCTATATTACCTATGAGAACGATTACATTGAAACCTTATGGTGGATTATCAAGCAGATTCATCAAAAAGGGCTTTTGTACAAAGACTATAAAGTTGTTCCTTATTGCCCGAGATGTGGTACACCTCTTTCTTCTCATGAGGTAGCCCAGGGTTATAAAAAAATTAAAGAATCTTCAGTCTATATAAAACTTAAAGTTAAACCAAATACCTTTTTATTGATTTGGACAACTACGCCCTGGACTTTGCCAGGCAATGTGGCAGTGGCAATTAATCCTAGATTTACTTATGTCAAAGCAAAAATTGGCAAAGATACCTTCATTCTAGCCAAAAAGAGAATAGATGTTTTAGGGAGAGACTATAAGATTGTTGAAGAATTCAAAGGAAAGAAGTTATTAGGCTTAAAATACGAACCATTATTCAAATTTGTCAGACCTGAAAAGAAATCTTATTTTGTTGTTCCAGGTGACTTTGTTTCTCTGGAAGAAGGAACTGGTTTGGTTCATATGGCACCAGCTTTTGGCGAAGATGATATGCAGGTTGCCAAAAAGAACAATTTGCCCCTTATATTAAACGTTGATGAAGAAGGTAAATTCAAAAAGGAAGTTAAAAAATGGCCAGGCATGTGGGTAAAAGATGCTGATCCTTTGATTATTGAAGACCTTAAGAAGAGGAACCTCCTTTACAGGGAACAATTGTATGAGCATGATTATCCTTTTTGCTGGCGCTGTCATTCACCTTTACTTTATTATGCCAGAGAGAGTTGGTTTATAAATATGCAGAAAGTTAAGAAGAAATTAATTGAGAATAACCAAAAGATTAATTGGATACCAGCTTATTTAAAAGAAGGTAGGTTTGGTGAATGGTTAAGAGAGTTAAAAGATTGGGCCTTTTCTCGTGAACGTTATTGGGGAACACCTTTGCCTATCTGGCAGTGTAAGAAATGCAAGCACAAGGAGGTTATTGGCAGTAAAAAAGATTTACTCAGCCAAAAATTTACAACCAATCAATATTATATCTTACGGCATGGTCAAACAATCTATCAAACAGAAAAGAAAAAAATGATATATCCCTGGCCGGAACAAAAACCAATTTTATTAACTAAGCGTGGGCAGAATCAAATTAAAAAAGCGGCTAAAAAGCTTAAGAAGAAAAAAATTGATTTAATTTATAGTTCTGACATTTCTCGAACTCGCCAGACAGCAAAAATCGTTGCCGAAGAATTAGGAATAAAGATAGTCTTTGACAAGCGACTCAGAGATGTGAACTTGGGAATTTATCACGGAGGAACAAAAGAAAGATTTTATCAAGATTTTCCAAAAAGCCTTGAAAGATTTTATGATAAAAAACCTTCCAAAGGAGAAAGTTGGGGAGACTGTAGAAAAAGAATGATTGAGTGTCTAGATGATATTGATAAAAAGCATCGAGATAAAACTATTTTAATTGTTAGTCATGGTGATCCATTATGGCTTTTAGAAGACACAATGAAAGGACTAAACACTGAGCAGTTCTTAGAGAGCAAGATCAAAGAAAGCTATATTAAAACAGGCGAGCACCGCAAGATAGAATATAAGAAATTTCCCTTAGATAGAGATGGAAGATTAGATTTCCATCGGCCGTATATTGATGAAGTAAAATTTAAATGTTCAAAATGCCGGGATGGTTTGATGGAAAGGGTTCCTGAAGTGATTGATTCCTGGTTTGATTCAGGAGCCATGCCTTTTGCTCAACATCATTATCCTTTTGAGAAGAGACTTCAACTTCCGGCAGATTACATTTCTGAAGCCATCGATCAGACTCGAGGCTGGTTCTATACGCTTTTAGCAATCCCTACTTTGCTTGGCTTTGGTCCTTCCTACAAAAACGTTATTTCTTTAGGCCATGTTTTAGATAAAAAAGGAGAGAAAATGTCTAAATCAAAAGGTAATACAGTTGACCCTTGGTATATTATTGAAAAATACGGTGCTGACGCTACTCGTTGGTACTTTTACACGATTAACCAACCAGGTGATGTTAAGTTTTTTGCTGAAAAAGAGCTGGCTGAAGCTTTGAGGAAGTTTATCATGACGTACTGGAACAGCTATATCTTTTTTGACATCTATGGCCAAAAGAAAGCAAGGGGAATCTCCAAGCATGTTTTAGACAAGTGGATTATTTCAAAAATGAATGAGTTAATTCAAGAAGTTACTCAAAAACTCGATAAATATGATATTACTTCAGGAGCTCGGCTGATTGAGAGTTTTGTTATAGATGACCTTTCTTTATGGTATATTAGGAGATCACGTCGCAGATTTCAGAAACCCCAGACGAAGAAAGAATTAAAAGAAGCTTCAGCTACCTTAAACTATGTTTTGTTAACTTTGTCTAAGCTGACTGCTCCCTTTGTTCCTTTCTTGAGTGAAGAGCTTTACCAGAATCTGTTTAGGGTTCGACCCCGAATAAGTGTGCATTTAGATGATTGGCCAAAGGCAGACAAAAAGCTAATTAATAGGTCATTAGATCAGAAAATGGAAAAAGCAAGGAAAATAGTTAATATGGTGTTGGCTGAAAGAGCTAAGGCGGGCATTAAAGTGCGTCAGCCTTTATCAGAATTAAAGATCAAAGAAAAAATTGACAGACCATTACTGGGCTTGATTAAAGAGGAGGTTAATGTTAAGAAAGTTACTTTTGCTAAAAGCTTTAAATTGGAAACTAAAATTACCCAAGAATTGAAAGAAGAAGGGACAGTTCGGGAAATCATTCGTCAGATTCAAGAAATGAGAAAAAAAGCTGGTTACAAGCCTCATCATAGAATTTCAGTTCAATATTTTGGCGCTAAGGAATTAAATAGAATTTTAAGTAAAAACCAAGCTTTTATTCTTAAAGAAACAAAAGCTAAAGATTTCCGTTTAAAAGAGAAATTAAAAAAGGTTTTTGACATCGAGAAAGAGACAAAGGTCGATCAACAAAACTTATGGTTAGCCATAAAGAAACTTTAATATGCCTTTATTTGGAAAATTATTTAGCAAAAGAATATCGCCGCGGTCCGGCCAAGTCCAAAAACCTATATTAAAGAGACCAATAGCCAAACCTGCGCCAAAGCCGGCGCCTAAACCCGGACTCTTCGGACAGAAGAAGTATCGTTCTTTTTTAGAATTAAGAGATTTTGCCAGAAAAGCTCCTTATAAAGCTATTCCCAAAACTAGCAGAAAACTTACACGAAAACAACGAGTAGAGCTTATGAGAACGCTTCAAAAGTATAGTGGTCAGTCTTTCGGTCTTTCCGACAGTAAATTTAACTCGGCCTTACAAAGAATGAAAAAAGAAAAAATGGCAGCAGGATACAAAAGGGATTATAAGAAAATAGTAGATCTGGATTTAAAAATTAAACAGCTTGAAGCGTGGAAAAAAGGCTAAATCTTTAGGTTAATGGCTGTTCACTATCGCACCCAGGGTTTTATTATTAAACAGACTGATCGGGGAGAGGCCAATCAGTTATTTACGATTTATACTGAAAACTTTGGCAAATTGGAGATTTTTGGCAAGGCCGTCAGAAAAATTAAATCAAAATTAAGAGGCGGGGCGCAACTTTTTTATTTAAGTGAGACTGAGTTTATCCAAGGTAAGGCCCATAAAACCTTGACCGACACAATAGTTATCAATAACTTTAAAAACCTAAGGAAAGATTTAAGCAAATTAGCCGTTGCTTACCAAATTATCGGAGTTCTGGACAGTTTAGTCAAAGGCCAGGAGCCAGACGAAGAGATTTGGAATTTACTCAACGAAACTTTCGAAAAATTAAATAAGCAAAATTTAGAGATTATCTATTATTACTTTCTTTGGAATCTTTTTTCCATTCTTGGCTATCAACCAGAGCTTTATCGTTGTTCAGTCTGTCAAAAGAAAATAGTACCCGGCATTCTTTATTTTGGCTTGAAACAAGGAGGAGTAGTTTGCGGCGAATGTTTTAAAAATCCCGAAAAGGATAAGGAAATAAATGAGGATATAATTAAAATTATCAGGCTTTTCCTAACCAGAGACTGGCCAATATTGGAAAAGTTAAAAGTCAGCGTTGAATCTCAAAAATTGTTAAAGAATGTTTCCGAAACTTATCTTAATGAAATTTTAGGCAAAAACTGATATAATATAAGAACCTTGTTAAAACAAGAACCTTGATTTTTCACTTTACTCAAAATTAAAAACATGAGAAATAAAATTATTCTTATTGCTACAGGTATTGCTGTCGTTGCTGGCATAGTTGGTTTTTGGTATTACCAAAAGAATATTTATTCTAAAGACATTTTAAAGTTGGAGATCTTAGGTCCTGATCAAGCTGAATTAGGTCAGGAGATAGAATACACCGTTAAATATAAAAACAACGGCAACATTAGGCTAGAAGAGCCTAGTCTTGTTTTTGAATTTCCTAAATATTCTTTACTTCAAGAGGGAGAGATTTTGAGAAAGGAAATCATTTTAGAAGATATTTATCCTGGACAGGAACAAACCTTTACTTTCCGAACCAGACTTTTGGGTAAAGAAGGAGAGATTAAGAAAGCTCGCGTTTGGTTAAGTTATCGGCCTAAAAACCTTAAAGCTCGCTATGAATCAGAAACCTCTCACAGCACTCAAATTACCTCTGTCCCTTTAACCTTAGAGTTTGATCTTTCTTCAAAGATTGAATCTGGCAAGGAGGTTGGTTTTAGGTTGAATTACTTTTCTAATGCTAATTATCCTCTTTCTGACTTAGGCATTAAAATTGAATATCCTTCTGATTTTAAGTTCGTAAGTTCTAAACCCCAGGCCCTAGAAGAGTCTGATTGGGAGATAGGTCTTTTGAACAAAGCCGAAGGAGGCAGAATTGAAATAACTGGTAATGTCAAAGGAGAGGTCGGTGAACAGAAACAATTTAGAGCGCAACTTGGCAGTTGGCAGGAAGGAGAATTTATTTTGTTAAAGGAAACTATAAGAGCTGTGCAAATTGTTAGTCCTTCTTTATATATTTCTCAAGAGATCAACAATAATCCTTATTATGTAGCAAGTGCTGGAGACGCCTTGCACTATGAGATTTTCTTCAAAAATATTGGCGATGAATCTTTTAACAACCTATTTTTGGTTGCCAGATTAGAAGGAGAAATCTTTGATTTAGATACCCTAAAAGCGCCTTTGGGCGATTTTGAATCAGGCGACAACTCAATTATTTTTGATTGGCGTAGAGTTTCCAAGCTGCAGTTTTTAGGATCGCAGGAAGAAGGCAGAGTTGAATTCTGGGTTGAATTGAAAGATGACTGGCAACCAACGGAAAGCGATAAAGACCTGGTTATAAAAAATAAGGTCTATCTTTCCCAAGCTCAAGAGGAATTTGTGACAAAAGTTAATTCCAAACTAGAAATTATTCAAAAAGGCTATTATGAAGATGAGGTTTTTGGCAATACAGGTCATATTCCTCCAGAGATTAGCAGACAAACAACATATACTATTATCTGGCAGGCTAAAAACTATTATAATGATGTCAAAAACATGAGAGTCAAAGCAACTTTGGGGAGCAATGTTCGTTTGACTGGTGAGATATTCCCCGAAGGAGCCAGACTTACTTTTGATTCGGGTTCTCGAGAAGTTGTTTGGGATATGGAAAACTTAGACGCTGGCAAAGGTGTTTCAGGGTCTGGTCCTTCAGTTGCTTTTCAGATCGGCTTTACCCCTAAAGTTTCCCAGCAAGGCAAAACACCAACTTTAATTGGTCAGGCCGAAATTACTGGAGAAGACCAATTTACCAACCTAACTGTGTCTGGGGAAGGTTCTTCAATTAATACTACTTTACCAGACGATGATACAGTTTCCTCGTCCGAGGGAGTTGTCAAATAACATGACTGATTTAATGCAGAAAATTGCATCTTTAGCTAAAAGAAGAGGATTTATTTTTCCTTCTTCTGAGATTTATGGTGGCTTCGGGTCTTGTTATGATTTCGGGCCTTTGGGAGTGGAAATGAAAAATAATATTAAAAAAGCCTGGTGGGACGAAATGACTAAAACCCAAAAAGATATTGTTGGTTTAGATGCAGCAATTTTAATGTCACCTAAAGTTTGGCAGGCTTCCGGTCACTTATCAGCTGGCTTTGCCGATGAATTGGTTGAGTGTAAGAAATGCCACAAGCGATTTAAAAAAGATGAAATTAAAGGCAGTAAGTGTCCAGAATGTGGCGGAGTATTAACTAAGCCGAGAAAGTTTAACTTGATGATGAAAACTTTTATTGGCTCAGTTGAAAATGAAACTTCAACAAGTTATTTGAGACCTGAAACATGCCAGGGAATTTATGTTAACTTTGAGAATGTATTAAATTCAACGAGATTGAAGATTCCTTTTGGCGTGGCTCAGATTGGCAAAGCTTTTCGTAATGAGATTACTCCCGGCAACTTCATTTATAGAACAAGAGAATTTGAACAAATGGAAATGCAGTGGTTTTGTCAGCCTAAAACAGCTGATAAGTTCTTTGACTTTTGGAAGAAGCAGAGAATGAAATGGTATTTGAATTTAGGGATTAAAAAAGAAAATTTAAGAGCTAGAGAAGTCCCAGTTAAAGAAAGAGCCCATTATGCTCGAAGACAGATAGATATTGAATATAAGTTTCCCTTTGGTTGGCAGGAGATTGAGGGAGTTCACAATCGGGGAGATTACGACCTGTCTAACCATGCCAAATATTCCGGCCAGGATTTTAAATACGAAGGATATTTTCCATACATTATTGAAACTTCAGCTGGAGCTGATAGAAGTTTTTTAACCTTTTTAGTCAACGCTTATTCAGAAGTAAAGGGCGGCAGAACAAAAACAACTGAAGCAACAAAAGAAGCTGAAGTTTTATTAAAACTTCACAAGACTTTAGCGCCAGTCAAAATTGCTGTTCTGCCCTTAGTCAAAAACAAGCCTCAATTAGTTAAAAAAGCTAAAGAAGTTTATCAATTACTAAAGACTCATTTTTCAACTCAGTATGATGAAGTTGGCTCAATCGGCAGAAGATATCGCCGCCAAGACGAGATTGGCACGATGTATGCTGTGACGATTGACTTCGATACTTTGAAGAAAAAAGATGTGACTTTAAGGAATAGAGACACTATGAAACAGGAAAGAATTAAAATAGATAAATTGGTTGAATGTTTAAAAAAACAACTTTAAAAAACGGCTTAAGAATTATTACTGTGTCTCAGAAAGGGACCCAGGCAGTGACGGTTTTGGCATTGGTGAGCACCGGCTCTAAGTATGAGACAAAGGACATTTCAGGTATTTCTCATTTTTTAGAGCACATGTTTTTTAAAGGAACAAAGAAAAGGCCTAATAAGCTAGAAATAGCTGAGACATTAGATAAGATAGGGGGTATCTACAATGCTTTTACCGGAGAAGATTACACCGGTTATTTTGCTAAAGTTGCCGCTTCTCAGTTTGATTTGGCTTTAGACTGGGTCTCAGACATTTATTTGCACAGCATTTTACCAGAAAAAGAAGCCCAAAGAGAGAAAGGAGTAATTATTGAAGAGATCAACATGATTAATGATAATCCAATGACCCACGTTGAGATTTTATGGGCTAAGCTTTTGTACGGTGATCAGCCAGCTGGCTGGGACATTGCCGGTACCAAAGAGAGTGTTAGCAAGATTAATCGTCAGAAACTGCTCAATTATATGAAGAGCCAGTATGTGGCTTCAAATACTATTGTTTGCGTGGCTGGCAACATTAAACCTTCTCAAGCTGTAGCAAAAGTTAAAAGAAGCTTCTCTTCTATTGGCATGAGTCAAGGCTTGAAAAAAGCAAAAGTCATTGAGAGACAAACTCAGCCCGAATGCCTTTTATATACAAAAAAAACAGATCAAACCCATCTTTGTTTAGGTGGTAGAGCCTATAATCTTAACAATCCTCAAAAATATACTCAAGATATTTTAGGAATAATCTTAGGAGGAATGATGAGCTCTCGACTTTTTATGGAAGTAAGAGAAAGATTGGGTCTTGCCTATTATATTAAAACTGAGGCAAGTGCTAATCCCGACACTGGTTTTTTAATGACTCGGGCTGGTATTGATAACAAGAATGTTGAAAAAGCTATTTCTGCTATTTTGAAGCAGTATAGAAAGATCTCTCAGCAAAAGTTGGCTCCAGCTGAACTTAAGAAAGCCAAGGATTACATTAAAGGTAAGATGGCTTTGGTTTTGGAACCTTCCGATGCTTTAGCTTCTTTTTACGGAGAACAAGAACTTCTCAAGGGAGAGATTTTAACGCCGAAAGAAATATATGCTAAAATTGACAAGATTAGTTCTCTAGACATCTTGAAGGTAGCTCGAGACATTTTTCAGCCCAAAAAGCTAAATCTGGCTTTAATCGGGCCGTTTAAAGATAAAAATAAGTTCGAAAAAATATTAAGAAAATGAATCAATCAAGGTTATTAGATATTTCTTGGGGAACGATTTTGAAATTCACTGTTACTCTCTTTGCTCTTTACGTTCTATATCTTGTTAGAGATATTTTAATTTGGATTGTTTTTGCCTTAATCATTTCACTTTTGTTTAATCCAGCCATTACTTTTTTAAGAAGAAAATACTTTCCCAGGATTTTAGCCACTATTTTAGTTTATGTCTTGCTTTTCGGCATTTTAGGATTTTTAATTTATTCAGTTGCTCCTCTCTTTGTTTCTGAGATTCAGCAATTTTCTCAAGTGTTCCCTGAGTATTTTGAGAAGATTTCTCCACTTTTGAAGGGCTTGGGCATAGAGGCTTTTGAGAATTTTGATGATTTCAGTCAAATGTTTCAAGAAGGATTAATAAAGGCTTCATCTAATATCTTCAGCGCCTTAGGAGCTATTTTTGGTGGTATTTTTTCTGCCATTACTATTTTTTCTATTGCCCTTTTCCTTTCTTTAGAAGAAAAAGCAATAGATAGAGTAATCGGCGTTTTGGCTCCCAAAAAATATGAAGCTTTTGTTTTAAGCCTTTGGGCAAGATCACAAAAAAAAGTTAGTGGCTGGTTCGGAGCAAGAATTCTCTGTTGTATTTTTGTCGGACTGATGACTTTTGTGACTTGTTATGCTTTGAACATAAAATATGCAGTTTCTTTCGGCTTGTTAGCTGGTATTTTAGACATTATCCCAATTATTGGTCCAGTCGTTGTCGGAGCCAGTATTATTGTTTTAGTTGCCTTAACTTCTTGGACAAAAGCTTTGTTTTTCTTAATAGCTTTTATAATTATTCAGCAAATAGAAGGAAATATTTTATCGCCAGTTTTAAGTAAGAAATTTATTGGCTTGCCGCCAGTTTTAGTCTTAGTGGCGGTTATGGTTGGAGCAAAATTGTGGGGGATTATGGGCGCTCTTTTAGCTATCCCCATTAGTGGTATTTTGTTTGAATTTCTAAGGGACTTCTTAAAGAAGAGAAAAGAAGAAAAAGAAAAAGCTGAAGTTCTATGACTAGACTCTATATTGTTGCTACTCCCATTGGTAATCTAGAAGATGTTTCGAAAAGAGCCCTCCGAATATTGTCGGAGGTTGATTTAATTTTGTGTGAGGATACCAGGGTGACTAAAAAATTACTGAATCATTATGGAATTAGAACTCCAACCTTGAGCTACCATCAGCATTCAAGATTAAAGAGAATTGAACATATTATCCAGCTTTTAAAAAGAGGAAAGAATTTAGCTTTAGTGTCTGATGCTGGCACTCCAGGCATCTCTGATCCTGGCAATCAACTTATTGCTAGATTAAGCCAATTAGACATTCAAATTATTCCAATTCCTGGACCTTCAGCGGTGACAGCAGCAGCTTCTATCGCTGGTTTAGCAATGGACAAGTTTTTATTTATGGGATTTCCGCCAGTCAAAAAGAAAAGAAAGAGGTTTTTTGAGGAAGTGGTTAATTCAAGGTATCCAATAATTTTCTATGAATCACCCTACCGCATAATAAAATCCTTAACTGAGTTAAGGATCATTGATAATAGATTATTGGTGGTAGTTTGTCGGGAGTTAACCAAGAAGTTTGAGACAATCTATCGAGGAACAGTTGAAGAAGCGTTAGAAAAGTTGGAGAAAAGTGAAGTTAAGGGTGAGTTCGTAGTTATAGTAGAAAGAAAATAGCAATTAAAACCACCAGGATCTGGACGGAAATCTTCCAAAAGAGGGAGATTTTTTTATTTTCACCAATACTATTGATTTTTTGATGGAATTGCTGATGTTTATTTAAGAGTTTATTTTTCTGGAAAATTATATTCAATAGGGTAAAGCCGTCAGGCAAGATAGCTATAAAGGCAGCAGCAAAGATTAAGGGAGTATTTTTGGAAAAAAGTAAAATTAGCAAAATTCCGAAAGCAATGTCTAAAAACACCTTAAAGAAATCAAAAAAAGATTTATGCCAGTGCCCTCCTTGAATATTCCTAATAGAATATTCAAGTTGCGGTAAAACATCTAGAAAATAATGGCTTAGAAGAGCCAAAGAGAGAGCAAGAACAGGATTTGATATATTAGCGCCAATAGCTGCACCAGCTAAGAGATGGCAGATTAAAATCATGGAAAGTTAAAATAAATGTGATAAGATAAACTAATGATATTATAGCATATGGCAAAGAAAAAGTTTTACATTACAACTAGCATTGCCTATACTAATGCGCCTGCCCATGTGGGATTTGCTCAAGAGCTAATCCAGGCTGATGTAGTCGCTAGATATCGCCGGCTTTTAGGTGAGGAAGTTTTCTTTTTGACCGGGACTGATGAACACGGGCAAAAAAATGCAAAGGCGGCTGAAGAGGTCGGGAAGAGTCCTAAAGAATTTGTTGATGAAATTTCGACAAATTTCAAAAAATTAACAAAAATTATTAATATTTCTAATAATGATTTTATCCGGACGACCGATCAAAAAAGGCACTGGCCAGCCGTTAGAAAAGTGTGGCTTAAGTTAAAAGAAAGCGGCGATATTTATAAAAAGAAATACAAAGGGCTTTATTGCGTGGGGTGTGAAGCTTTCGTCAAAGAAAAAAATTTGGTTAATGGAAAATGCCCAAATCATCAGAAGGAACCAGAGGTCGTTGAGGAAGAGAATTATTTTTTCAAACTTTCAAAATATGCAAAGCAAGTTAAAAAATTGATCAAGAGCGATAAGATAAAAATTATTCCTCAGTCTAGAAAGAACGAAATCTTAAGTTTTATCAGTCAGGGGGTTGAGGATATCAGCTGCTCAAGGTTAAGAAAAAATCTAAAATGGGGCATACCAGTTCCCGAAGATAATGCTCAAACCGTCTACATATGGTTGGAAGCTTTGGTAAACTATATTTCAGCTTTAGACTACGCTGAAGATGGAGCCAAGTTTAAAAAATATTGGCCGGCAGACGTTCACTGTTTAGGTAAAGACATATTTCGTTTCCACAGTTTACTCTGGCCCGCCTTACTTTTTTCATTAAAATTACCTTTGCCGAAAACTATTTTGGTTCATGGTTTTATTACTGTTGACGGACAAAAAATGTCAAAGAGCTTGGGCAATATTGTTGACCCGTTTGAGCTAGTTAAGAAATATGGGGCTGACCCAGTCAGATACTTCCTTTTGCGGGAAATTCCACCAACAGAGGATGGTGATTTTACATATGAGAAGTTTGAAGGACGGTACAATGCTGATTTAGCAAGCGGTCTCGGGAATCTGGCAGCCAGAGTTATAACCTTGGCTAAAAATGCCAAGCCCGAAATATCAGACAACAAGCTCAAGACAGAAATTAATAAAACTCACAAGAATTACAAAAAGTTCTTAGAGGAATTTAAGTTTAATGAGGCCCTGATTGCTGTTTGGGAATTAATTAGTTGGTGCGATAGATATATCGAGAAAGAACGACCGTGGGAAAAAATAAAAGAAAAAAAAGAAGTGCTCGGTAATTTATTGTTTGCCTTAAAAGAGATAGCTAGGTTTTTAGAACCGTTTTTGCCTGAAACCTCTGAAAAGATACTGCAACAAATAAAAACCAAGAAAACAAAACCATTATTTCCAAGAATCTAATGCTTATTGATACTCACGCGCATTTAAATTTCAATGCCTACAAAGAAGATGCTCACAAGGTAATTAAAGAAACTTTGGCTAATGATGTTTGGATGATTAATGTTGGTTCACAGTACTCAACGAGTAAAAGAGCAGTTGAAATGGCTGCAAAATATCCTCAGGGGATTTATGCTGCAGTTGGCTTGCACCCGATTTATGCTAAAGATAAATTTCAATACGAAAAATACAAAGAGCTGGCAGATTCAAAAAAAGTAGTAGCTATTGGCGAAATTGGTTTAGACTATAAATCAGAATATGCCTCATTCAAAGAAAAACAAAAGGAAGTATTTTTGCAGCAATTAGAGTTAGTTAAGGAATTAGATTTACCGGTAATTTTCCATTGTCGCATGGCTCATAACGACCTTATAGAAATTATTAATTCTAAATTAAGAGGAGTTGTCCATTGCTTTACCGGGAATTTGCAACAAGCTCAGAAATACTTGGAAATGGGATTTTATTTGGGATTTAATGGAATAATTTTCAAAATGAATCTTGATGAAATCATTAAGAAAATTCCTTTGGACAGAGTTTTAATTGAGACTGACTGTCCATATTTAACACCTCCTCAAGAAGAGGGACGCAACGAACCATTATATGTTAAGCATGTAGCTGAAAAGGTTGCCAAAATAAAAGAATTGAGTTATAAAGAAATATCTCAGATAACTACTGAGAATGCTAAAAAACTCTTCAAAATTTAAAAGGAGGAAAAATCATGAGAATCGCAATTGCTGCCACACACGGCGCAGGGAAAACTGAATTTGCCAAGGCTTTAGCTAAAGCAATAAATGGCAACTATATTCATGATATAGTTAGAGAAGAGGCAATACCTAAAGGATTTAAGTTTAACGAAGATACTCCGCCCGAAACTCAGCTTTGGTTGACTATGCGACAATGGGAATTAGAAAAACTTACTCCTGAACCATGGATAGCAGACAAGTGTTTGTTTGATTATCTGGTTTATGGAGAGATAATTTTAAGAGAAGAAGAGTTTAAAAAAATAATCAGAAGAGTGGTTGAAAGTAACGCTCATTACGATTTCGTTTTCTATTTCCCGGCTGAATTCCCAATGGAGGAAGACGGGTTTAGGAGTAAAGAGTTACAGCCAATTGTCGATAAATACTACAAAGAATATCTAGAGAAGCGGGGGATAAAATATATTACTCTTACAGGCTCGGTTGAAGAAAGAGTTAATCAAGCTTTAAGTTATATAAAAAAGTAAAATATTTTTTGTATCAAGGCCAAAAATCAGCTTGAAAAAGCTGATTTTTTATGATAAGCTAAAGAATATGGAAACATATAATCCTCAGGGAATTGAGCCAAAATGGCAGAAGTATTGGCAAAAAAAGGGCTTTTATCAAGCAGAGGATTTTTCTCGTAAGCCCAAGAAATACATACTCATTGAGTTTCCTTATCCTTCGGGAGACGGTCTTCATGTTGGTCATGCCCGAAGTTACGTTGCTTTAGACGTTGTCTCTCGCAAGAAAAGAATGGAAGGGTATAATGTTTTGTTCCCAATTGGTTTTGACGCTTTTGGCCTGCCAACAGAAAATTATGCCTTAAAGACTGGCGTTCATCCTCGAGTAGCTACTGAGAAAAACATCAAGGTTTTTAAAAGACAGCTTCAAAGTTTAGGTTTGTCTTTTGATTGGTCAAGGGAAATAAATACCACTGATCCCCAATATTACAAGTGGACTCAGTGGATTTTTTTGAAACTTTTTGAAAAAGGTTTAGCCTATCAGGCGGAAATGCCGATTAACTGGTGTCCTTCTTGCAAGATTGGTTTAGCGAACGAAGAAGTAATTGGAGGCAATTGCGAGCGCTGTGGAACTCCAGTTGAGAGAAAAATACTGAAACAGTGGATGCTGAAAATTACTAATTACGCTGACCGATTGATTGACGACTTAAAAGAAGTTAATTATTTAGAAAAGGTTAAATCTCAACAAATTAACTGGATTGGCAAAAGTCATGGCACAGAAATTGATTTTAAGGTAGTTGATTCAAATGAGGTCATTAAAGTTTTTACCACAAGAACAGATACTCTTTTTGGCACAACAGCTGTTGTCCTATCACCAGAGCACCCTTTAGCTGAAAAATTAATTACCAAGGAGAATAAAGAAAAAGTACAAAACTATATTAAGCAAGCCAAAAACAAAGGCGATTTTGAAAGAGAGAATTTAGAAAAAGAGAAAACAGGAATTTTTACAGGCTCCTATTGTATTAATCCGGTAAACAATGAGAAAGTGCCAATTTGGATCGGCGATTACGTGGTAGCCGCTTACGGCGGGGGGGCTGTTATGATGGTGCCAGCTCATGATTTTCGTGATTATGATTTTGCTAAGAAACATGGTTTAGAAATAAAAGAAGTTGTTTCAGGTGGCGATATCTCCAAAGATGCTTTTGTTGAATATGGCACTTTAGTTGATTCTGGCAAATTCAATGGCTTGTCTTCTGAAAAAGCTATTGAAGAAATTACCAAAACCTTGGAGAAAAAGAAATTAGGCAGAAAGATGGTTCAGTATAAGTTAAGAGATTGGGTTTTTTCTCGTCAACACTACTGGGGAGAACCAATTCCTATTATTCACTGTTCCAAATGCGGAGTAGTACCTGTTCCAGAAAAGGATTTGCCAGTTGAACTTCCCTACGTTGAGAAATATAAGCCAACTGGTACGAGCCAGTCTCCCTTGGCAGCTGTTTCTGATTGGGTTAATGTTACCTGTCCTAAGTGTAAGGGCCAAGCCAAGAGAGAAACTGATACCATGCCTAATTGGGCAGGTTCCAATTGGTATTATATGAGATATACTGATCCTCATAATGATAAAACTTTAGCTGATAAGAAGAAATTAAAATACTGGATGCCAGTTGATTGGTACAACGGTGGCATGGAGCACACAACATTGCATCTTTTGTATTCTCGTTTCATATATAAGTTTCTTTATGACATTAAGGTTGCTTCTCAAAAAGAGCCTTACCAGAGGAGAACTTCTCATGGCATTGTTTTAGCAGAAGATGGTAGAAAGATGTCAAAATCCTTTGGCAACGTTATAAACCCTGACGATATTGTTAAAGAATACGGTGCTGACACTTTAAGGATTTATGAGATGTTCATGGGGCCTTTTGATCAGACTATTAACTGGAGTGCTCAGGGAGTCAAAGGAGTTCGCAGATTCTTAGAAAGAGTTTGGAAATTAGCCTTAGAATGTTCTGAGAATAAAAAAACTAGCCCACAAATTCTCAGAGCGCTTCATAAGCTTAATAAAAAAATAGATGAGGACTTAGAGGTGATGAAATTTAACACCATCATTGCCAGCTTCATGGAGTTTATCAATTTAGTTCAAGACGACAAAGAAGAAACAAACAAAGACACTATTGAAAGAATGCTGATTTTACTTTCTCCATTTGCTCCTCATCTGGCAGAGGAGCTTTGGCAGAGATTGGGCCATAAAGAAAGCCTTTTCTTTGAGAAATGGCCTAAATATGACAAGAAATTGATCAAGGAAGAAATAATAACTTTGATTGTTCAGGTTAATGGCAAAGTCAGGGATAAAATAGAGGTTCAAGCCAACATCTCTGAGAAGGAGGCCCGGGAATTGACAATAACCAAAGAAAAAGTTAAAAGATGGATATTGGGCAAAAAGGTCAAAAAGGTAATTTTTGTCCCAGGTAGATTAATTAATATCGTCATATAACTATGTGTGGCATTGTCGGCTATATCGGTAAACAAAAAGATATTAAAATGGGCTTGGCTGCCCTCAAGAGATTAGAATACCGAGGCTATGATTCAGCAGGTCTGGCCGTTTTTAATTCAAAAAAGAACCAGGTGCTCCATCTTAAAAAAGCTGGTAGAATCGATGTTCTAGAACAGGAGATTTTAAATAATAATTCTACTTTAGACCTGCAAGGCACTCCTTCAATATTCCATACCAGATGGGCAACTCATGGAGGCGTGACTGACGAAAATGCTCATCCTCATTCTGATTGCCAGGGTAACATTTGGCTGGTTCATAATGGTATCATTGAAAACTATAAAGAGTTAAAAGAGAACCTTATTAAAGAAGGCCACAAGTTTACCTCAGAAACAGATACCGAAGTTCTAGCTCACCTAATTGAGAAGCATTTTGAGGGAAATTTGGAAACAGCCGTTAGAAAGGCTTTAAAATTAGTTAAAGGGACTTATGGTTTGGCAATTATTGCTCGTGACGATCCAGGAAAAATTGTGGCTGCTCGTTTATCCAGCCCTCTTTTAATTGGTGTCAACGGAGAAGAATATGTAGTTGCTTCTGATCCTAATGCTATTGCTCCTTATGCTAAAAAAGTAGTTTATTTAGACGACAATGAGATTGCTGTTATTACTCCAAAAGATCTTTTAATTATGAAAGAAAAACAGCCAGAAATATTGGAGCTGGATTCCGAAGAAGCTCAGAAAAAAGGTTATGCCCATTTTATGCTAAAAGAAATAATGGAGCAACCAGAAAGCCTTGAGAATGCTTTAAAGGGAAGATTGTTGACAGAAGAAGGTTTGGCCAAATTAGGAGGATTAGATCCAATAAAAGATAAATTAAGAAAAATAGAAAGATTAAACATTATTGCTTGCGGCACAGCTTACTATGCCGGTCTAATCGGCGAATACATGTTTGAAGAATATGCCGGCATTCCAACTGATGTTGATTTTGCCTCGGAATTTCGCTATCGAAAACCAGTTTTAGATAAAAAAACAGCTACCCTTTATGTCTCTCAATCTGGAGAAACAGCTGATACTTTAGCCGCTTTAAAAGAAGCCAAGCAGAAAGAGATAATGACATTAGGAGTGATTAATGTGGTTGGCTCTACTTTATCCAGAGAGACTGATGCTGGTATTTATACGCATGCCGGACCAGAAATTGGCGTAGCTTCCACTAAAGCTTTTACTTCTCAATTAGCTGTTTTAGCTTTGATAAGTTTGTTTTTAGGCAGACAGAGGGAAATGTCCTTGGTTATTGGACAGAGAATTGCCAAAGAGCTTTCAAAGATTCCAGAACTGGTTAGGCGGACTTTAGAATTAAACGCTCAAATTAAATCTCTGGCAGAGAAATACAAAGATTTCAATAATTTCTTATATCTTGGCAGAAAATATAATTATCCCGTTGCTTTGGAGGGAGCCTTAAAATTGAAAGAGATATCTTATGTTCATGCTGAGGGTTACGGGGCTGGCGAAATGAAACACGGGCCAATTGCCTTGGTAGATGAGAACTTTCCAACTCTTGTTATTTGTCCTTCTGATTCAGTTTATGAAAAGGTGGTTTCTAATATTGAAGAGATTAAAGCAAGAAAAGGAAAAGTTATTGCTCTAGCTACCGAAGGGAACGAAGCCATTAAGAGCTTGGTTGACGATGTTATTTATATACCAAAAACCCTAGAAATGTTAACTCCTATCTTAGCAGTAATTCCTTTGCAGCTTTTTGCTTATCATATGGGCGTATTAAGAGGTTGCGACGTAGATAAACCAAGAAATTTAGCAAAATCAGTCACCGTAGAATAATATGGAGATTTTATCAAACAAACCCGGCCAAAAGCTAATTCTACTTGGCAACGAAGCTATTGTCAGGGGAGCCTTGGAAGCAGGCGTGCAGTTTGTTTCTACTTATCCTGGCACACCAGCTTCTGAAATCGGCAATACTTTCTTTAAGATTGCTAAAAAGGCAGGCGTTTACTTTGAATTTTCAACAAATGAAAAAGTTGCCATGGAAGCTGGCGTTGGTGCTTCTTTTTCTGGATTAAAGACTTTGATAGCCATGAAGAACTTTGGTTTAAACGTTGCTTCAGATGCTCTCTTACCTTTTGTCTATACCGGCACCAAAGGACCAACGGTTATAGTGGTAGCTGATGACCCTTCCTGCCATAGTTCGGCTCAATCAGAAGAGAATTCAAGAGCCTTTGCCTCTTTAGCTCATATACCTATTTTAGAGCCTTCTGACCCTCAGGAATGCAAGGATTTTGTTAAATTAGCTTTTCTGATTTCTCAAAAGTACAATATTCCGGTTCTTGTCAGGACTACCACTAGAGTTTCTCATCAAAAAATGCCAGTTCAATTAGGTCCCTTAACGAAGCAAGCAAGGTTCGGCAAGTTTGTTAAAAATGTTCACCAATTTGTTACTATGCCACCGAGAGTTCTTGAGATGAAGAGGGAACTCCTTGGAAAGATAGAACAGATTAGAGGTCTTTCTGAAAAGCGCTCAACTGTTCGAGGTTCGGCTTCAACTATTGGAATTATTACTTCAGGCATTTCCTATTTATATGTAATGGAAGCTTCAAAAGAACTTAAGCTGGACTTGTCAGTTTTAAAACTAAATTTCTTTTATCCTTTGCCAGATAAGAAAATCAAAAGCTTTATTAAGAATCTTAAAAAAGTTCTCATTGTTGAAGAATTAGAGCCTTATTTAGAAAAAGAAGTTAAGTCTTTGGCCAAAGAGGTTAATTGTAAGTTGCAGATTTTTGGTAAAGATTTAATTCCTGAAATTGGTGAGTTAAAACCTGAAATTGTTATTTCAGCTTTAGCTAAAGTTGCCAATAGAAAATATAAGGAAGTTAAAGTCAAGCAAGTGCCAATTATTAAACGCTGGCCTCAACTCTGCCCGGGTTGTCCTTACTGGTTGGTTTTCGGAGGCGTTAAAAAAGCAGTTAATGAAAAAGAAGTGGTTTTTGGCGGAGATATCGGTTGCTACATGTTGGCTGGCTTGCCCCCTCATTTAATTCAGGATTACCTTTTTTGCATGGGTTCTTCAATCGGTATTGCCCACGGTATTAAAAAAGCAACTAAACAGAAATTAATTACTTTTATCGGTGATTCTACTTTTTTCCATTCTGGCATTCCAGCTTTAGTTAACACTGTCTTTAACAAATCCAATCCTTTAATTATTATTATGGATAACCAAACAACAGCCATGACTGGTCATCAGCCTAATCCAGGAGTTTGCGGGGTTAAAATAGAGAATATTGTTCGTGCTTGCGGAGTGAAGCATCTAAAAGTGATTGATCCGGTCAAACAAGCTGAATTTATTAAAACAGTTAAAGAATTTATTAAAAAACCAGAAGTGTCAGTAATAATTGCTCGACATCCTTGCGTTTTTGTTAAAAAGTAATATGAAGAAAGATTTCAACATTGTTATTGTTGGTACAGGCGGTCAAGGGCTAATAACCCTTTTACAGATTATTGCTGAAGCTGCTTTAGCTTCAAACTTTGACGTGAAGACTTCAGAGCTTCACGGTTTAAGCCAAAGAGGAGGTTCAGTAGAAGTTCATATTAGGTTTGGCCAGAAAATATATTCTCCTATAGTAGCCCAAAGTAAAGCAGATTTGATTATTGCTTTAGAGATGCAAGAATCCTTAAAAGCAACATATTTTGCCAACAATAAAACAACTTTTTTAATCAACAAACATATAGTTCCTATTCCTTTACAAAAATCTCTTTCCGAAGGTCAGATTTTAACAACGCTTAAAAAGATAAGTAAAAAAATAAAGGTAGTTGAAGCAAGCGGAGTTACGACCGGCGTTTATCTTTTAAGTTTAGCTAGCTTTAAAGGTTTGATTCCTCTTAGTCCTAATTTAATCTTCAGAGCAATCAAAAAAGTTATCCCTCAGCAATATTTAGAAGTGAATAAAAAAACATTTGAGTTAGCTAAAAAACATGCCAAAACCTAAAAAAATTGTTTGTATCGGAGGAGGAACTGGCACCTCGATTGTTTTAACTGGACTTAAAGAATATCCTGTAGATTTGAGTGCTATTGTGACAATGTTTGACAGCGGGGGATCAAGTGGAAAATTAAGAGAAGAGGATGGTATATTGCCACCAGGAGACATAAGGCAGTGTTTGGTTGCTTTAGCAAGAAATAAAGATCGAGCCAATGAATTTAACTCTCGTTATGTTAAAGGACCACTAAGGGGTCATGCTAAAGGCAATATTAAGATAAGAGATACAGCAAGTATTACAGGCTTTCAAGGCTCAATAGCTGTTCATAGTGAAGAATTAAATGTCAAAGGAAAGGTTATTCCAGTAACTTTAGATAATTCTAATCTTAAAGTAATGCTTAAAGATGGAAAAAAACTAGAAGACGAAGAAAGCATAGTAAATTGCCAATATTTATCTAAAAAAGGTATTAAAAAAATATTTTTAGCTCCTCAAGTTGGAACAAATCCAGAGGCTATTTCAGTAATTAAAAACGCAGATTTAATTGTGATTGGCCCAGGAAAGTTTTATACCAGTATTATTCCTAATTTTTTAACAAAAGGGATTATAGAAGCAATCCGAAAATCCCACGCTAAAAAAGTTTTTATCTGTAATTTAATGACTCAAGTAGGCAATACAGACGGTTTTAGCGTTGAAGATTTTATAACAATTCTCGAAAGATACTTAGGCAAAGACATTATTGACTATGTTGTTTTCAATACCGGAAAGTTATCATCAACTTTAGAAAGAGAAGTGAAAAAGGTTTTTCCCAAAGCAAGCTTTATTAAATATGATAAAAGCTTGTTAAAAAAGAAAAACTTTATTGGAGAGGATATTTTAGACCGACAAATTCGTAGATTAGACTCTGCTGATATCCTTGTCCAAGGAGCAAATCTAAGAACGATGGTTCTCCACAATCCAGATAAATTAGCAAAAATAATTCTAAAATTATGCAAGCAGTAATTTTAGCGGCCGGAGAGAGTTCTCGTTTCTGGCCATTGAACTATCAACAGAAAGATCTTTTTAAAATGATGGGCAAGCCTTTGATTTGCCACACTATTGAAGGCTTGAAGAAAGCCGGGATCAAAGACATTATTGTTATTCAAGGTCCTCAAAAAAATATTGAAGCAGAGTTTAAAAATTACGATTTGGGAATTAGTATAAAATACATTGTCCAGCCAGAACCCAAGGGAATGGGCGATGCGATAATGAAAGCTCAAGAATTGGTATCTGGGCCTTTTTTTGTCATGGCCGGCCATAAAGTGAATGCTGGAGACTATATCAAAAAGATGAAGGAAAAAAAAGAAGAAGTTGTCTTGCTTGGCAGCAAAACGAATCAACCTTGGCTTTACGGGATTTTGGAGATCGAAGGAGATAAAGTGAGGGACTTAATAGAGAAGCCAGAAAAAGGTAAAGAGCCTTCAGATATTAGATTATCCAGTCTTTATTTGTTACCGCCTAGTTTTTTTGAATATCATAAAAAAGCTCCCGAAGATCATTATTCTTTTGAGAAGACCTTATCTTTTTACATAAAAGAAGAAAAAGCCGGGGTCTTTGTGGCTGAGGAAGATTCTATTTCGTTGAAATATCCTTGGCACCTTTTTTCAATCGCTAAATATTTGCTTGAGAAAAATTTAGGCAGAGAAAAGGTTTACATAGGTAAGAATGTTAAGATTTTTAAAGGAGCTGTGATAAACGGACCTTGCTATATCGGCGACAATTGTGTTGTTGGTAATAATACTTTAATCAGAGGCTACACTAACCTAGAGGAAGGCAGCATGGCTGGCGCTCTCTCAGAAGTAGCCAGATGTATTTTTCAGAAGAACGTTCACGTTCATTCTGGTTATTTCGGTGATTCAATTTTTGGAGAAAACTGCCGAGTTGGCGCTGGTACCGTTACTGGAAATATCAGATTGGATAGGGAAGAGATAAAAGAGACTGGCCTTAACTCTTTGGGGGCAATTGTCGGCAAGGAAACAAAGATAGGTATCAATTGTTCTTTGATGCCCGGTATATTAATCGGATCTCATTGCGTGGTTGGACCGGGCTCAGTAGTTTTTGAAAATATTGAAAGCAACAAAACTTTTTGTACTAAGTTTAACAATGAGACAAAATAAAACATTGCTTTTATTGTCTGGCGGTTTGGATTCCATTTTAGCCGTCAAGGTTTTAAAGAATCAAGGAATCAAAGTAACAGCCCTTTCTTTTAAGAGCTATTTTTTTAATGTTGGAGCTGCTCAAAAAGCAGCTAAAAACTTTAAAATTCCTTTAAAGATAGTTGATTTTTCTAAAGAGCATTTAAAGATGGTCAAATCTCCAAAGCACGGCTACGGCAAATCAATGAATCCCTGTATTGATTGCCACAGCTTAATGCTGAAAAAAGCAAAAGAGATTATGAAAAAAGAAAAGTTTGACTTTGTAGCTACCGGTGAAGTTTTAGGAGAACGACCAATGTCTCAGAATCCTAAGGCGTTAAAAATAGTTGAGAACCAATCTTCTTTAAAAGGATATCTGTTAAGACCTCTTTCAGCGAAATTGTTAGAGCCAACTATTCCTGAGAAAAAAGGTTTAGTTGACAGAGACAAGCTTCTTGATATTTCCGGCCGTTCAAGGAGAAAACAGATAAGTTTAGCTAAAGAATGGAAAATCAAACATTACCCAACACCGGCTGGCGGCTGTCTTTTAACTGATCCTGGATTTAGCAAGAGATTAAAAGAATTGTTTGATAAATATTTAAATTGTGACGGTAATGATATCGGCCTTTTAAAATTGGGCCGTCATTTTTGGGAAAGGAAAGTTAAGATTATAGTTGGTAGAAACAAAAAAGAGAACAAAACAATCAAGAAATTAGCTAAAAAAGGTGATATTTTAATTGAAATGAAAAATTATCCAGGACCTTTAACTTTAATTAGAACTTATTCAAAAAAGAAAATTCCTAAAAAAATTATTAAAAAATCTAAGAACCTTACTCAGTATTATTCTACTAAAGCTAGGAACAAAAAAGATATAAAGTTTTAGTTTTTTAAAATACAGTAAAAAAATGAGGATTTCGAAAATCAATAAGCAAAATTTGGATAAAGTGCTAAAAGAAGCAGCTAAATTAATCAAAAATGGCCAAGTTTTAGTTTGTCCAACAGATACAGTTTATGGATTGATTTGTGACGGTACGAATAAAAAAGCAGTAAGAAGGCTTATTAAAATTAAAAAAAGACAGAATAAAAAGCCAATTCCTATATTTGTTAAAGATATCAAAATGGCAAAGAAGTTAGCTTCAATTGATAAAGTTCAGGAAGATTTTTTAAAAAAGGTCTGGCCAGGCAAAGTTACAGTAGTTTTAAAAAAGAAAAACAGAACCATTGGCTTAAGGATCCCCAATTACAAGTTAATTAATCGATTATTATCAATAATTAAAACTCCTTTAACTGGCACTTCAGCCAATATTTCTAATAAGCCTGCTTCAACTAAAATTAAAGAAGTTTTAAAACAGTTTAAAAGCCAGAAATATCAACCTGATTTGATTTTAGACGCTGGAGATCTCTCCAAATCAAAACCTTCAACAGTCATTGATTTAACGGTTTCACCACCTAAAGTTTTAAGAACATGAAAATTCTAGGCATTGACACATCGTGCGATGATACTTGTATTGCTTTGTTAGAAGTAAAAGATTCTCATTTTAAGATATTATCAAACATTGTTTCTTCCCAGGCAAAACTCCACGCTAAATATGGTGGAGTTTACCCTTTTTTAGCCAAAAGAGAACATCAAAAGAATCTGCCCCTTGTTTTTAAAAAAGCAGTAAAAGGACAGGATGTTTCAGAGATAGATTTAATTAGTATAACTTCAGGTCCTGGTCTTGAACCTTGTTTGTGGCAGGGAATAAATTTTGCTAAGGATTTAGCTAAGAAATTGAGAAAACCTTTAATTCCGGTTAATCATTTAGAAGCTCATATTCTTGTCAACTTTATTAATCAAGATCGGACCTCGATCAAATTGCCAGTGCTTTGTTTGGTGGTTTCTGGCGGTCACACCCAATTGATTTTAATGAAAGCAATTGGCAAATATCAATTAATTGGCGAAACCAGGGACGATGCAGCTGGTGAGTGTTTTGACAAGGTAGCTCGAATTTTAGGACTTGGTTATCCTGGCGGCCCGATAATTTCTAAACTAGCGGCTAAGGGGAAGAAATCAAAGATAGTTTTGCCCAGGCCCATGATCAATCAAAAGAATTATGATTTCAGTTTCTCTGGGTTAAAAACTGCGGTATTATATAATTATAGGAGCCAATCTCCAAGAATCAGGAAGTCTAAGAAATATATTCAAGAAATGTCTTTTGGGGTTCAGCAGGCCATTATTGATGTTCTAATTAATAAGACTCTAAAAGCAGCCAGAGATTACAGAGTAAAGTCAGTCATTCTTGGAGGCGGGGTAACTGCTAACAATGAATTAAGAAAACAGTTTAACAAGAAGTTCAAAGTTTTAGTTCCTTCTAAGATTTTTTGTACTGATAATGCTGTTATGATTGGTATTGCTGCTTTTTTTCATCGAACAAACATAAAACCTTTAAAAGACATCAAAGCTGAAGCTAATCTTAGAATCTAAACACATTGTCTTTGGAATTCATGTTTTTAGGCGTTTACCTAAATTAGTTTAAAAATTTAAACGATAAAAATGGATTATTTTATTTTTCAACAAATCAATAGTTTAGTCGGCAGATTTGTTTGTTTAGATAGTCTGGCTATTTTCTTTGCTGAATATTGTATCTATATTTTAGCTGGTTTGGTTTTTTTAGTTCTCTGGAGAAGGTGGGGAGCAATTCAGCGGGTATTTATCGCAACAATTTTAGTTCGCCTTGGCATTGTTGAGTTAATCCGGTTTTTCTGGCAGAGGCCCCGGCCCTTTCCCGAAAATACTGAATCATCTTTTCCTTCTGGCCACGCTGCTTTTTCCTTTGCCTTATCATTTGTTGTCTATCAGTATAATAAAAAAGCTGGCATTTTCTTTTTTACTGCCAGTTTTTTAATTGTCATATCTCGAGTTTTCTTGGGGATCCATTGGCTTTCAGATATAGTTGCTGGAGCTTTGATAGGAATTTTTGTTGGCTGGTTAGTTTTAAGAATCTTTAGGAAAAAGGTGGCCTCCAAAATTATTCCATAATTTTGGAGAGAAGCGACAAATTGTGGAATGACTTTCTTGAATTACTTAAAAGTAATTTAAGTGAAATGGAGCAATATTGGCGTGTGTGCCGCGGGTGGGAGTCGAACCCACACAGGATTTCTCCTACACGATTTTGAATCGTGCGCGTAAACCAGTTCCGCCACCGCGGCTTATTTTTGATTTTAGCAAATTTTTTTCCTCTTGTAAATGTAAAAAAATGTGATAAAATAATTTAATGACACGGATTATTTGTATAATAAACAACAAGGGGGGAACTGGCAAGACTACTACAGCGGTAAATCTGCCAGTTTTTCTGGCTGCTCTTGGTAAAAGGGTTTTGTTAGTAGATTTCGACCATCAAGCTAATGCTACTTATTCTCTAGGCCTTAATCCTCGTAGTCTGCCCCTTTCTATTTACCATGCTTTAGCGGGTCAGGTTAGCCCTTCGGCTATTATAAGACAGAGTCCTTTTTTTGGTTATGAGATTATGCCAGCTTCACCTGATTTGGCCGGCTCAACTGTTGAGCTAGTCAGCGTTGAGAATCGGGAGTTTAAATTGAAACAACTCTTAGAGAAAGTAAAAGAACCTTATGATTTTATCATTATTGATTCACCGCCCAGTTTAGGACTCTTAACGATTAATGCTCTTTGCGCTTCAAAAGAAGTTTTGATTCCGGTTCAGTGTGAATATTTAGCTTTGGAAGGATTAGAACAGCTCTTAAATACCATTGATTTAGTTAAAAACAATCTTGAGCAGGACTTGAAGATTACTGGTGCTCTCTTAACAATGTATAATCGAAATAATAAGCTATCCCGGGAAGTGGCCAAAGAAGTTAGAAGAAATTTCCCCGGTTATGTTTTTGATACTGTTATCCCAAGACAAATAGCTTTAGCTGAAGCGCCGAGGTTCGGCAAAACTATTTTACAATATGCGCCAACCTCCTTAGCTGCCAAAGCCTATCGAGAACTGGCTGAAGAATTAATCAACTCAAATACAAAATTATGAAACAAACTTTTGGTAAAGGCTTAGAGTCTTTAATCCCTAAAAAATCAGCTAAACCATCAAAAACCTCTGAGGTTAAGAAGGAGCCGATTTTTTACATTGAAATTGAAAAGGTAAAATCTAATCCTTATCAGCCTAGAAAAAACTTTGACCAAGACGGCTTAAAAAGTTTAGCTGAGTCAATTAGAGAATATGGTATTTTACAGCCTTTATTGGTGAGTAGGGTTGAGAAAGGCTCAGAAACTGAATATCAGTTGGTGGCCGGCGAAAGAAGGCTTTTGGCATCGAAAATAGTGGGCCTAAATCATGTGCCGGTCATTGTTAGAGAACCAACTGAAAAAGAAAAACTAGAGGTTTCTTTAGTTGAGAATGTTCAGCGATTAAACTTAAACTCAATGGAAAAAGCCGAAGCCTATCAGAGACTGCAAGAAGAGTTCAACTTTCTACAAAAAGACATTGCTAAAATGGTTGGCAAGAGCAGGGAAGCGGTAGCCAATACCTTAAGGCTTCTTGATTTGCCAAGCGAGATTAAGGGCGCTTTAAGAGACGAGAGAATTACCGAAGGTCATGCTAGAGCTATGCTGGCTGTTAGTGACGCTCAAAAACAAAAAGCCCTTTTTGTCAGGACTATCAAAGATGGGTTGAACGTTAGAGAGGTAGAAAGCTTTGCTCAAAAGTTGAATATTTGGCAGCCGGTTAAGAAACAAATTTCTAGAGCTTCCCAGGAGATTAAAGATCTAGAAGAAAAAGTCAGGAAAGCTTTGGGCATAAGAAACGTTAGATTGAGCATGCAGGCTGGCAAGCCCAAGCTTACTATTTTCTTTAATTCCAAAAAAGAAATAGAAAGCTTGTTTAAAAAGTTCAAACTTTAAAACTTTACTTTCGTTTTCCAGGAGGCCTCAATGATTTTTTGGGGCCATTTTTTTTGTATTTTAAGCATGTTTTTACAATCAGTTTTATGGATAGCAGCTCCTCTGTCTTTGGTAATATAGGCTTTGATTTGATCATTTGGTTGAGGTGAACAACATTTAGCCAAGTAAATTTTCATACCAGTTTGTCCCGCTAAAGAAACAACAGTTTTAGCTTCTGGAACTTTCTTTAACCGAGATTTGGGACGTAATTTGGGTAAAAGAATACTGCTTACTTTCTCTTTTAAGAAAGTTCTTAAGTTTCCAGAACGGGAACCTTGTTTTAAGGAAGCTTTTATTCGAGAACGGGCCACTCTAGTTTTAACGAATTTGAGCCAGTCCCTGGAAGGTTTTTTATTCTTATCAACAATAATCTTAACTACCTCCCAATTTTTTAGAGGCTGAGAAAGTTGGGTCAATTTCCCATTTATTTTAGCTCCAGCACATCTGTTGCCAATGTCACCGTGAACAGCATAGGCAAAATCAACGGGCGTGGCGCCTTCGGGCAAATCAATAACATCTCCTTTAGGTGTGAAAACAAAAATGCGGTTTTTCAAGAAATCAACTTTTAATCCTTCTAGGAATTCTTCAGACTTTAAAACCTTGCTTTGCCAGTCTCTTAATTGTTGTACCCAGGTAAATTTTTTCCCTTGAGTTTTAAGGTTAATTCCCTCTTTGATTGCCCAGTGTGCGGCAATGCCGTGTTCAGCTTCTTGATGCATTTTTTTAGTTTTTACTTGGATCTCAAGAATCTTTCCCTCGAAGCAAAAACAAGTTGTATGGAGAGCCTGATAGCCATTGGGTTTGGGAGCAGCAATGTAGTCTTTAATTCTGCCGGGCAAAGGCTTCCAAAACTTATGGATAGCTCCTAAAGCCTCGTAGCAGGTTTTAACATCGTCAACAATCACCCTTAAAGCAATCAAATCATAAATTCTATCAAAATCCATTTCATGTTTGAGAAGTTTTTGGTAAAGACTCCAATAATGTTTTGGTCGAGAATGAATATTGATCGGTTTGATACTTGCTTCCTCTAAAATTTTAACTAAAAGTGGTTTAACTTTTTTAATATGTTTTTCTCTTTCTTCGTATCTTTCTTTGACGTTATTTATCAACCATTCATATTCTTTAGGATAGAGAAAAGGAAAGGCCAAATCTTGCAATCGGCCTTTCATCTCTCCCATGCCCAACCTATTAGCTAAAGGAGCAAAGATCTCCAAGGTTTCTAAAGCAATTCTTTTTTGTTTTTCTGGAGGGAGAGAACCTAGAGTTTCCATGTTGTGCAGTCTGTCGGCCAACTTGATTAATAGCACTCTTAAGTCTTCGCCCATGGCAAAGAACATCTTTCTTAAGTTTTCTGCCCTAAGGTCAATGGGCACTTTCTTCCTTAATTTTGGAGATTCAATTTCTTCTTTTGGATAGCGTAGTTTTCCTAATTTGCTTACTCCGTTGACTAAAAAGGCAATTTCTTTACCAAACTCTTTTTCAATATCTTCAATGGTCTTTTTGGTATCGTCAGGCACGTCATGTAAAAGACCGGCCGCTACTGTTCGAGCATCAAGGTGCATTTCGCTTAAAACCTGGGCAACCCTTAAAGGATGCAAGATATATTCTTCTCCAGAAAATCTTTTTTGGCCTTGATGGGCGCTTTGAGCAAACTGAAAAGCTCTCTCAATCAATTTAGGGTCTGAGCTGTTCTCAGTTATTTTTTGGAGTTGCTTTTGCATTCTTTATTTGAACACCTTATCTTTTTATTCTTCTCAACCAGCAAAGAACCGCATACTTCGCAGGTTTCGCCAGTTGGTTTATCCCACAGGGCAAAGTCGCATTCCGGGAACTTGTTGCAGCCATAGAATATTTTATTCTTTTTAGTTCTTTTTTCAACTAGTTCTCCTTTTTTGCATTTTGGGCATTTGATGTTCAAAGTATTTTCAGGTAGAGATTCAGTATATTTGCACTTTGGGAATTTACTGCAGGCGTAGAATTTACCGAACTTGCCCAATCTAATTAAAAGGGGAGCGCCGCATTTCGGGCATTTTTTTTCTGTTGGAGTTTCGGTAAATTCCTTTTTGGAGACCTCTTTGTATTTCTTTTCTAAGTTCTGGCTGAAAGGACTATAGAATTCTTCTATTAGTTTTTTCCATTTCTTTTGGCCTTGAGCTACTTTATCAAGGTCTTGCTCCATGTTGGCGGTAAATTTAATGTCAACGATTTTTGGAAAGTGCTCCACTAACAAATCATTCACCACTAAACCAATTTCTGTTGGTTGGAAATATCTTTTTTCATTTTTCTCAATATAGTTTCTTTCCTGAATAGTTGAGATAATCGGTGCATAAGTTGAAGGCCGGCCAATACCTTCAGATTCTAAGGCCTTAATTAAACTTGCTTCAGTATAGCGGGCCGGCGGTTGAGTAAAGTGTTGCTGAGGGTTTAACTTGATAAGTTCCAGTATTTCTTCTTTTTTTAAGTCAGGAATTATTGCCTCTTCAAACTTAATTGGATAGATTTTTAAAAATCCATCAAACTTCATTGTCTGGCCAGTAGCTCGGAAGATATAGTTTTTTGCTTGAATATCAATGCTAGTTGAGTCAAAGACAGCTTGAGCCATTTGACAGGCAATAAACCTTCGCCAGATTAAGTCATATAGCTTAAATTGATTGTCGTCTAATTTAGCTTGGATTTTCAGCTTGTCCGGAGTTTTATTAGGATAACTAGGCCTGATTGCTTCGTGAGCTTCTTGAGCTCTTCCTTTTGCTTTGTATTTTCTGAATTGGTAATAGTTCTGGCCATAATTCTGGCTTATGAATTTCTTAGCTGTTCCTAAAGCTAAGCTAGAAAGATTTAAAGAATCAGTACGGTGATAGGTAATAAAGCCTCTTTCATAAAGATTTTGAGCGATCCTCATTGTTTGTTTGGCTGATAGGCGAAACCTTCTGAAAGCTGTTTGTTGGAGGGTTGAAGTAGTAAATGGCGGTAAAGGATTTTTCTTTGTTTCCTTTTTTTCAATATTCTGGACTTTATATTTAGCACCTTTTAGGTCCTTTACAATTTTATCTGCTTCATCTTTTGCTTTAATGCCAAGTTTCGGGATAACTTTATTGTCTTCCTTTATTAAAGTTGCTTCAAATTCACCATCCTTTATTTTTTGCAGCAAAGCAATAATGCTCCAGTATTCTTGGGGTTGGAACTTTTCAATTTCTCTTTCTCTTTCAACAACTAATTTAACCGTTACTGACTGAACCCTGCCAGCTGATAATCCTCTGGCTATCTTTTTCCAGAGAAAAGGAGAGAGTTTATAGCCAACAATTCTATCTAGTACTCTTCTCGCTTGTTGAGCATCAACAAGTTTCATATCAATCTTTCTTGGGTTCTTTAGGGCTTGTTCTATAGCTGATTTAGTAATTTCATGGAAAGCAATTCTTTGGTAAGGGTTTTTATTATTAAGGCTTAAAGCTTGTGCTAAATGCCAGGCGATTGCTTCTCCCTCTCTATCTTCATCCGTTGCCAGGATGGTTAAATCAGCTTTTTTTACTTCATCTTTCAGAAGATTGATTGTTTTTTTTGATTTAGTTGGAATAACATACTTTGGCTTAAAGTTATTTTCAATATCAACTCCGAGATCGCCCTTTGGCAAATCTCGAATATGACCATAGGAAGAAAGGACCCGATATTTTGAGCCTAAAAATTCTTGAAGTGTTTTTGATTTAGTTGGTGATTCAACAATGATTAATTGCATAGACGTTTTTAAACTTTACTATTCTTTTTTTATTTTGTCGATGGCTTCAGAAAGCATCTGACAGTAAAGGTTTAAGCCAACCTGGTTGATGTTGCCAGATTGCTCCTTACCCAAGATATTGCCCGCGCCCCTGATTTCCAAGTCCTTCAAAGCAATCTTATAACCAGAACCTAGTTTTTCTGTTTCTTTTAAAGCTTTCAATCTTTGGCGAGCTAAATCTGTCAGATGGCCCCCATATAAGAAGTAGGCAAAAGCCTGAATGTGTGACCTGCCGATTCTGCCTCTGATTTGATAGGCTTGGGCTAGGCCGAGCCGAGTTGCATCAGCCACGATTAAACTATTAACATTAGGAATGTCTAAGCCGTTTTCAATAATAGTTGTGGCCACTAAAACATCAATCTTTTTATTTTGAAAATCATTCATTACCTTAACTAATTCTTTCTCGTTCAACCTGCCATGGACAATGCCGATTTCTGCTTTAGGAGCTAAGTTTTCCAATAATTTCTTGGTTGTTTCAATAGTTTCTACTCGGTTATGTAAATAATAGACTTGACCTTTTCTTGTCATCTCATCCTTAATCGCTTTTTTAATGATTTTTTCATTCCAGGGATGAATCACTGTTTTAATTGGCAATCTATAAGCTGGCGGAGTTTGGATAATGCTGATATTTTTTAAAGAAGATAAAGCTAGATAAAGAGTTCTGGGAATGGGAGTAGCTGAAAGCGATAAGACATCTAAAGAAGCTCTCAACTTCTTTAGTTTTTCTTTCTGACGGACGCCAAATCTTTGTTCGTCGTCAATAACTAAAAGTCCTAAGTTCTTAAAGTCAATGTCATTTGATAGAACTCGGTGAGTACCGATAATAATATCAACATTATTTTCTTTTATTTTTTTAATTATCTCTTTTTGCTCTTTTTTAGATTGCAGCCTGCTTAATAACCCAACTTTGATTGGTAAGTTTTTTAATCTCTTTTTGAAGGTTTGATAATGCTGAGAAGCCAAGATAGTCGTTGGACAAATCATGGCTGCCTGATAACCAGAATTAATTACTTTAACCATGGTTCTCAAAGCAACCTCAGTTTTGCCAAAACCAACATCGCCGCAGACGATCCTATCCAAAGGAGTTTGAGATTTTTCTAGGTCTTTTTTAATATCTTCTATAGCTTGAGTTTGGTCAGGCGTTTCTTCGTAAGGGAAGGTAGCAGCGATTTGGGAATCTATTTCAGTGTCAGGCAAATAAGTGGGCCTGGTGGCAATTTCTCTTTTACTGTAGATTTCTAAGAGTTCTCTGGCTAGTTTCTCTGCTTCTTCCTTCATTTTCCTTTTAGTTTTTTGCCAAATTGGAGAACTTAATCTGGAGATTCTGGGTTTTGTAAAGCCAATGTACCTTGATAATTTCCTTTCCAGACCCAGAGGCACATATAACTTATCATTTTGGGCATATGCTAATTGGTAATATTTTCGATTATCAATTACTAATTTCTGATTATAAATGCCGATGCCGTGGTCAAGATGAACTAAATAGTCTCCTGGTTTTAAAGTACCTAACTGGGAATAGATTTTCTGGCGTTTTAGTTTTCTTTTCAATCTTTGCTTGGCTTCTTTTTCGTTTTCAATTTCAATGGGCAGCTTTTCAATGTTTTCAATTAGGTTGCCGTAAAAATCAATTCTTAAAGCATAGTTTGAATTTACTGGGAAAATATCAATAATGCCTCCTCGTCTTGAAAATTCACCGGGTTCTGATATCTTTTGCACTTTTTCATACCCCATTTCATCAAGTTTCCTTAGGAACTGAGAAAACTTAAAATCCTTATTTTTTTCTAAATAGAGCGTATTGTCTTCAAAAAAGGATTGAGTTTTTTTAGCTTGAAGGATTTTTTTTAGGTTTTTCTCAAACCACAAATTCCCCCTTTCTAAAAAATAGGGGGTGACACCAACAATTAGAACCCTACTTATTGATATTGTGTTCAATTGCTTGGATCGTTTCTTCAACAACTCCTTTTATAATCTTTTCCTCCTCTTTTGTAAAGTTTTGCAGGACGAATTTATCAACAGCTTTTGGTTTGCCGGTTTTTGGCTGGATACCGATCCTTAAGCGGTTAAAGTCTTTTGTTTTCAGCTCCTTGATAATTGACTCTACTCCTTTATGGCCAGCCGAGCCCCGGCCCTTGGCAATCCTTATTTTACCCATTGGCAAATCAATGTCATCATGGATAATCCAAAGGTTCTCTGGCTTAATCTTGTAAAAGTTAACCAGGCCTTTGACTGCTTTACCAGAGTTATTCATAAAAGTTTGGGGCTTGGCAATGATAAAGTTCCTTGTTTTCTTTTTAGCAAGTTCATCAATCACTCGGAAGCCAATGTTATGACGAGTTTTCTCGTATTTTTTGCCAGGGTTGCCCAGTCCAACAATAATAATCATATTATTTCATTTTAGCATATTTACTTGCTTTAAAAGAGCATCTCAGCTATAATAATGAAAGTTATGAAGAGATTTCTTTTATTTATCTGGGAAATATCAAAAATCGTTATTATTGCCCTGTTGATAGTTGTGCCTATTCGCTATTTTGTTTTTCAGCCTTTTTTTGTTAGAGGCCAGTCAATGGAGCCTAATTTTCATAATGGCGACTATTTAATTATTGATGAGTTAAGTTACCAATTTAGGTTACCTCAAAGAGGCGAAGTAATAGTTTTTAAATATCCCCAAGATCCTTCCCAGCGCTACATTAAGAGAATTATTGGTCTGCCCGGAGAAACAATTAAAATCCAAGAAGGAAAAGTATCTATCTATCAAGACGGAGAAATTCAGGCTTTAGAAGAAGACTACCTTTCTCAACTTACCCAGACATCTGGCAACCTTCAAATGACTTTGGATTGGAATGAATACTTTGTTTTGGGCGATAATCGTCCTGTTTCAGCTGATTCAAGACGCTGGGGCACCTTACCAGAAGAGAATATTGTTGGCCGGGTTTTTTTAAGAGCCTGGCCCTTAGCTGCTTTAGCTAAAATTGAAACGCCTAACTATTAATTATGCCAAAAAAGCCAAAATTTAAAAGTCCGGCTGGTATGCATGATATTCTTCCTGGCGAACAGCCTTTCTTCCAGAAAGTCTATGCAATAGCTAGTAATATTGCTAATTTTTATGGCTTTAAAAGGATAGATACGCCAATGGTGGAAGAAGCTGAGCTTTTTTCCAAAAGTATTGGTTTGGCAACAGATATTGTTGAGAAGCAAATGTATACTTTTCGCAGTAAAGGAGGAGATTATTTAGCTTTAAGACCAGAATTTAGCGCCTCTATTGTTAGATCCTATATTGAGCATGGCATGTTTAATCTGCCTCAGCCCTTAAAGCTTTATTCTTCAGGTCCTTTATTCCGTTTAGAGAGGCCGCAGTCTGGCAGATTTCGTCAGTTTCATCAAGTTAATTTTGAAGTTTTTGGCGAAGAAAGTCCGGTGATCGACGCTCAGATTATTCAAATTTTTTACAACATTCTTAAAGAATTGAAATTTAAGAACCTTATTATTGAGATAAACAGTATCGGCGATAGCCAATGTCGGCCTTATTATAAGAAACTTTTGGTCAGTTACTTCCGTTCCCGAGAAAGTTCTTTGTGCTCTGATTGTCGGCGAAGATTAAGGTACAATCCCTTGAGGATTTTGGATTGCAAAGAAGAGAAGTGCCAGCCAATCAAAGCTCAGGCTCCTCAAATAGTTGATCATTTGTGTGAAGAATGTAAGTCTCACTTTAAAGAAGTCTTAGAGTTTCTAGACGAACTTGAATTACCTTATCGCTTGAATCCTTATTTGGTCAGGGGTTTAGACTATTATACAAAGACTGTTTTTGAGATTTTTGAAGAAACAGAAGAAGGTCAAAGACAAGATGCTTTGGTTGGTGGAGGCAGATACGATGCTTTAGTTAAATTATTAGGCGGCAAAGACACGCCAGCTTGCGGCGGAGCAGCCGGAGTAGAAAGATTAGTTTTAGCCATGAAAGAGAGGGCGAAGAAGGATGGAGTCCAGTCTTTGTCAACCAAAAGTATTTTTTTAGCTCAGTTAGGTGAATTAGCTAAGAGAAAGAGCCTGAAGCTTTTTGAAGAGTTCCGAAAAGCCAAAATTCCAGTTGCTGAATCCTTTGGTAAAGATTCTTTAAAGACCCAACTGAGAACTGCTGATAAGGTAGGGGCACGTTATGCTTTAATCCTTGGCCAAAAAGAAGCCTTAGAAGGAACAATTATTATTAGGGACATGAAAACAGGCAAGCAAGAAACAGTGAAAATAGATAAAGTTGTTAGAGAAATACAAAAAAGATTAAAGAAATAATTAATAATCATAAATGGATTGTATTTTTTGTAAAATTATTAATAAAGAGATGCCGACCGATCTTGTTTACGAAGATGAGAAATTTTTGGTCATCAAAGACATTAAACCCTTGGCGCCAATTCATCTTTTGCTTATTACCAAAAAACATATTCCATCTGTTGATCACTTAGCAGTAGACGATAAAGAATTAATAGGGGAGTTAGTTTTACTTGCTCAAAAAGTTGCCAGAGAACAGGGCATCTCCCAAACTGGTTATAAAATAGGGTTTAACGTTGGTAAAGGAGGCGGTCAAATAATTAATCATTTGCATTTACATTTATTAGGTGGTTGGAAATAATATGGTTTTAGAAGTTAAAAAACAAGAAAGGGAAACAGCTCAAAGTTTAGTACGGCGCTTTGGCAGAAGAATTCAGCAAAGCGGCATTTTGCTTCGGGCAAGAAAAACCAGATTTAGAAAGAGACCCAAAAGCCGCCAAGCTAAAAAAAGAGCAGCCTTAAGAAGAGAAGAGCTTCGAAAAGAATATGCCAGATTTAAAAAGCTAGGCAAGTTAGCAAGATAATCATGACCTTGAAAGAAACAATTCAAAAAGATCTCAAAGAGGCCATTAAGAAAAAGAAGGAGCTTAATTCCACTGTTTTGCGTATGCTTTTAGCTGCTGTTCTGAATAAAGAAAAAGAGAAAAGGTTTAAATTAACCAAGGAAAAACCTGATTTAAAGGAAGAAGAATTGGTTAAAGAAAGCCAGCTGGCAGACGAGGAAGTGATTGAGGTTATTTCCTTTGAGGTTAAAAAAAGAAAAGAAGCAGTGGCAGACTACGAGAAAGGAGAAAGGCAAGAGTTGGCCGAGAAGGAGAAAAAAGAAATGGAGATTTTGCAGAAATACCTGCCAGAGCAGCTGTCCGAAGAGGAAATTAAGAAATTAGCCCAAGAAGCTATTAAAAAAACTGGTGCCAAAGAGCAAAAAGATATGGGCAAAGTTATGGCAGAACTGATGTCCCAGGTTAAAGGCAAAGCTGACGGCACTTTAGTTTCTAAAGTTGTTAAAGATCTGTTGGTTGCCAAAAAATAATTTATGATCGAGGTTAATAACCTGACGACAAATAAGGTGAATGAGGAGTTTTTGAGGGGGCTTGCCAGGAAGGTTTTGCAGGGTGAGAATAAGAAGATAGCGGATTTATCAATCGCTCTGGTTGGCCAGGGCAGAATCAGGGAGTTAAACAAGAAATACAGGAAGAAAAACAAAGTGACTGATGTTTTGTCGTTTCAATACGACAAGTCAGGCGAAGTGATTATTTGCCTGAGAGAGGTTAAAAAGAATGCCAAGAAATTTGGTTCAACTTATAAAAAAGAATTAGCCCGAGTTTTAATTCACGGTACTTTACATATATTAGGTTATGACCATGAAAAGATGAAAAAGAAAGAAGTTCGATACTTGTTTTAATAATCTATGGCAAAACCACAAATCATTACTGGTTTAGATATTGGAACTTATTCTATTAAAGCTTTGGCCGTTGTGAAAAAACCTGACTCAGAAGAATTGGAAGTTTTAGGTAAAGCTGAACTTCCTTCTTTTGGTTTAAGAAGAGGAATAATTATCAAAGTTGACGAAGTAGCCAAGCGTGTCACAGACGTGCTCAGCCGTCTTCAAGAAGATATTGGCCGGAAAATCGAAGATGTCTATATTAATATTGGTGGCAGCCACATCTTTTCTACGCCGTCACACGGTACAGTTATCGTTTCTCGCGCTGACCAGAAAATTTCTCAAGAAGATGTTAATAGAGTTATCCAGGCAGCTCAAGCTTTTTCTTTGCCTTCCAATAGAGAGATTTTAGATGTTTTTCCCAGAGAATTTATTGTTGATGGTCAAGGCCAAATTAGAGAACCTATAGACATGCAGGGTTTGAGACTGGAAGTTGATGTTTTGGCTCTTTGCACTTTTTCTCCATATTTAAAGAATTTAACAACAGCTGTTTTAAATGCTGGTTTTCAAATTTCTGATGTAGTACCTTCTGCTTTGGCAAGTTCCAGAGCAGTTTTAAGTCTTAGACAGAAAGAATTAGGAGTTTGTCTTTTGGACATTGGTGCTGGCACGACTGACATGGCTGTTTATGAAGAGGGAGATTTAGTTCATGTAGCTGTTTTTCCGATTGGTTCCGAAAGAATTACTCATGATTTGGCAATTGGCTTGCAAACCGATGTTGAGATCGCTGAAAGAATCAAGCAGGAATTTGGTAGTTGTCTATTAAGGGGAGGGAATAAAAAAGAAAAGATTGAAGTGCCGCAAGAATCAGGCAATCCTGAATTTCTGATCTTTTCTCATAAAATGTTAGTTAAGATTATTGAAGCCAGAGTTTCAGAGATATTTAATTTAGCTGACAAAGAGTTGAAAAAGATTTCTCTCAAAGGATTATTGCCAGCTGGTGTTGTTTTGACTGGTGGCGGAGCCAGGTTGCCAAAAATTGTTGAGCTTGCTAAAAAAGAATTGAAACTTCCTGCCAGGATCGGTCTGCCCCAGAGATTTGAAGGCTTAGACAAAGATCCCAGCTTCAGCACGGTTTGCGGCTTAGTTTCAACAGGTTTTGAGATTATTGAAGATCGCTGGGTGCCTCAGACCTTGGGCAAGAATGCCATGGCAAGATTTAAAAAAGTATTTAAAATTTTCATTCCATGAAACAAAATACCAAAATAAAAGTAGTAGGCGTGGGTGGTGCCGGCGGCAACGCCGTATCGCGTATGGCAGCTTGTAAAATTCAGGGCATTGAGCTAATAGCCATTAATTGCGATGCTCAGGATTTGCAAAAAACTAGAGCTCACCAAAAGCTTCGTATTGGTAGAGTTTTGACCAAAGGATTAGGAGCAGGTATGAACCCAGAGATTGGCTGGCTAGCGGCCGAAGAGAATAAAGAAGAGATCAGCCAGCTTTTACAAGGTTCTGACATGGTCTTTGTTACTTGCGGCTTGGGTGGTGGTACTGGCTCGGGCGCTTCTCCAATTGTGGCTGAAATTGCCAAAAATTCTGGAGCTTTAGTTATAGCTGTAGTTACCACACCTTTTTCTTTTGAAGGAGCTTATAGATCGCAAGTTGCTAAAAGAGCTTTGGAGGTTTTGAAAAATAAAGTAGATACTTTGCTTATTATCCCCAACGATAAAGTACTTTCGCAGGGAGACAAAAATACTAGTTTGATTTCCGCTTTTTGGGCGTGTGATGAAGTTTTACGTCAGGCTGTTCAGGGGATAACTGATTTAATTTTATTTCCAGGCATAATTAATGTTGATTTCGCCGACATTAAAACCATTATGAAAGATTCGGGTCCGGCCTTCTTTGGTCAAGGCCGTTCTCGAGGAGAAAGAAGAGTAGAAACAGCTGTTAATCTTGCAATTAATTCGCCTTTGCTTGATTTTTCCATTAGCGGTGCCAAGGGAATTCTGTTTAACATTTCAGGCGGAGACGATTTGAGCCTTGATGAAATAAATGAAGCAGCCAAAATCATTACCAAGAGCGTTGATTCTCGGGCTAAAGTCATTTTTGGCGCAGTTCATAACAAGAATCTTCAAAAAGAAGAGATAAAATTGACAGTTATCGCCACTGGTTTTAATAAAAAGTGAGGTGTGGATAAGTTTAGTGTTTTAAGAGGCTTGACAGGGTTGACCCTGTCTTTTTTTGGGGGTAAGATAGAATAATCTTTTCATTCTTCTCTTCTCAAAGAGATTTTTTTATCAAAATGGTTGCCAACAAAATTAACAAAATTAAAAAGAGGGACGGTCAGGTAGTTGATTTTGAACAGCAGAAGATTACTGACGCTATTTTTAAGGCTATTACTGCTGCTAAGCAGGGTGATGGAAAAAAATCAAAGAAAGTTTCAGATAAGGTTGTTGAACTACTCAACCGGAGGTTCAAGAAAGAGGAGGTGCCTCATGTTGAACAGGTTCAGGATATTATTGAAGAAGTTTTGATTTTAGAGAATTTAGTTGAGACAGCCAAGGCCTATATTCTTTACCGTGAGCAGAGAAGGAAAATCAGAGAAGCAGCCGGTGGCATAGATGAATCTATAGAAATGATTGATAAATACATTAAAGATCTGGATTGGCAGGTTTATGAGAATGCTAATATGGCCTATTCTTTGCAGGGTCTTAATCATTACGGCGTTTCAGCTATTACTAAAAAATACTGGTTGAACAAAATCTATCCACAAGAAATTAGAGAGTCTGTAGAATCAGGCGATTTCCATATCCATAACTTAGATACTCTGGGTCCTTACTGTGCTGGTTGGGACCTTTATGATTTATTATTAAAAGGATTCGGCGGGGTTCCTACCAAGATTGAAACAAAACCAGCCAAACACTTTAGAGCTGTTTTAGGCCAGGCAGTCAATTTTCTATATACTCTTCAGGGGGAAGTGGCTGGAGCCGTTGCTTTTTCAAATTTTGACACGCTTTTAGCTCCTTTTATCCGCTACGACAACTTAAATTACAAACAAGTTAAACAAGCTCTCCAAGAATTTCTATTTAACATGGCTGTGCCGACCAGGGTTGGTTTTCAAAGTCCTTTTTCAAATATTACCTTAGACCTTAAGCCCTCTCCTGTTTTTGCTAAGCAGCCAATCATTATCGGTGGCAAGCCCCAGAAAGAAACCTACGGAGAATTTGCAGAAGAAATGAAAATGTTTGATAAAGCCCTTTACGAAACAATGCTGGAAGGAGACAAGAGTGGCAGACCGTTTCACTTTCCCATTCCAACTATTAATATTACTAAAGACTTTCCCTGGGACGATCCAGCTTTTAACCCGATTTTTGAAGCTTCTGGCAAATATGGCACTAACTACTTTGCTAATTACATTAACTCAGAAATGAAGCCAGAGGACGTAAGGTCAATGTGCTGCCGACTTCGTATCGAGTTGACCGATCTTCATAATCGAGGAGGCGGGGGATTATTTGGTTCTGGCTCTAAAACCGGCAGCATTGGCGTTGTCACGATTAACATGCCCCGCATCGGCTATTTATCTAAGACTAAAAAAGAATTTCTTGACCGTTTGGGCAAGATGATGGATTTAGCCAAAGAGTCTTTGGAAATTAAAAGAAAAGCACTTGAGAATTTCATTGAAAAAGGTTTATATCCTTATTCCAAGTTCTATCTGTCAGACATTAAAAAAGCCAGAGATGGCTATTATGCCAATCACTTTGCCACTATTGGTTTGGTTGGCATGAACGAAGCTCTCGTGAACTTTATTGGTGAGAATATAGGTTCAAGAAGAGGTAGGAAATTTTCTTTGGAGGTTTTAAGTTTTATGAGAGAGAGATTGGTCCAATATCAAAAAGCAACTGGCAATATCTATAATTTAGAAGCTACGCCAGCTGAATCCACTGCCTATAGATTAGCTCAAAAAGATAAAGAGAAATATCCAGACATTATTGCTGCTGGAACCAAAGAAGTTCCTTACTACACTAATTCAACGCAATTGCCAGTCAATTATACTGATGATTCTTTTGAGGCTCTCAAACTGCAAGACGAAATACAATGTAAATTTTCTGGAGGCACAGT
>Ga0265594_1000156_pt1 | contig 54544 bp, 52 predicted proteins | sample saktaG_11_FD_190147 | JGI IMG/M metagenome (GOLD analysis project Ga0265594, IMG submission 190147) | Saline water microbial communities from Sakinaw Lake, British Columbia, Canada - sak_2011_5_24_80m | ecosystem: Environmental > Aquatic > Non-marine Saline and Alkaline > Saline ...
TACTTGGAGAAGGTTGCCGACGGCGACTTCCACGTTATGAGCCGGACCCTTGCCGATAATGCCTGGATAGTGGACTATACGGTGGATAACGGTCCGAAGCGCTATTACTACTATGACCGCAATAAACGTGAGGCCAAGTTCCTGTTCACCGGATTTAGCGGGCTTGAAGGCCGCACTCTGGCCAAGATGAATCCCGTGGTCATAAAATCCCGTGACGGCCTAAACCTGGTCAGCTACTACACTCTGCCGCTTAACTGCGACTCCAATGACGACGGCATACCTGATAAGCCCCTACCAATGGTTCTCTTCGTGCACGGCGGCCCATGGATACGCGATGACTGGGGCTTTAGCCACGATCATCAGTGGCTGGCCAACAGAGGCTATGCAGTCTTGAGCGTCAACTTCCGGGGTTCGACAGGTTTTGGCAAGAACTTCACCAATGCAGGAAATCTGGAGTGGGGACGAAAGATGCAATACGACCTCCTCGATGCTGTAGATTGGGCAGTCCAGAAAGGAATAGCCGATTCGAATCGGGTGGCGATCATGGGCGGAAGCTACAGCGGTTATGCAGCCCTTGTGGGAATGACCTTCACCCCGGAGACATTTGCATGTGGGGTGGACATTTGCGGCATATCGAACCTGACTGACTGGATTGAATCTTTCCCGCCCTACTGGGGGTCGGTGATCGACCTTATGGCCATACGCGTGGGCGACGTCAGGACGGAAGAAGGCCGGAAGCTGTTAGCGAAGCGTTCTCCGATCAATTATGTGGACTTGATTCAAAGGCCGCTTTTAATAGCCCAGGGCGCCAACGATGCGCGCGCTAGACAAAGCGAGTCCGAAAGAATAGTCCAGGCTATGCAGATGAAGAACCACCCGGTCACCTATGTGCTCTACTCAGATGAAGGTCACGGCTTTGCCAGGCCCGAAAACCGCCTATCATTCTACGCCGTGGCCGAGGCATTTCTCTCACAACACCTGGGAGGTCGCTTTGAGCCCGTTGGAGACGATTTCCTTGATTCGTCAATCACAGTTCCCGTGGGAGCAAATGAGATACCTTGTCTGGAGGCTGCTATATCTAAGAACGGGAGAGGCAACATGACCCAGACCCTAAGTCCCTAATCAGATGCTTGCTGCAGGCCCGGCTAAAAAGGGGGAGGGTTCAGTGGCCAATTCCCCATTTTTGTAGCATTTCATATTAAATTTACAGAAAAGTTTATTACTTTACATTCCAACTCTTTATTTAGATATGTGTATAATCAAACGGCGGCGGCATACCCCACAGCAAGCTCTGGGGCATCCGAGGCGCCGCACGCCCGCAGAGACGGCGGCCTCTGGAGGCGAGGCCTCGCAGAGATCGTCTTCGGCGCCGAGCGCTTTGAGGGCCCACTGAGACAAGCCCTCTGCTACCCCTACCCCTGTAACCGCCGGGAGAGCGGCCGTTCATCCGGGGGCGGCCAGGCATCCGCCTCCGGATTAGGCCGCCTTCCGCTAGTGCCCTTACCTCGCGCCGCCACCACCGCCTCCAAATCCTCCGCCGCCACCGAATCCGCCGCCGCTGCCACCAAGTCCGCCAGAGCTGCTTGCAGGAGGAGACGTCATTCCATAGGAATGCATGAAGATAAGCGGCATATCTCTTGCAGCATCGACATGCGGAATCTCGACGTTCAACGCCTTCATCGCCTCGACGACTTTTTCACCTACTCCGAGGGCTGTGCCGTATACCAGCCACTCCTGCCAGATGTTGAGATCCTCAGGCGCGTACTTCTGGATTGAGGCAAAGCTCGATAGATGCTTTCTGAATGCGTCCCACTCAAGCTTCTCTTTATAGTAGTCCTCCTTCCACTTCCCGAAAAGGGCTGTAGGAGATATCGCTACCGCCACTAGCTGAAGCGCAAGGATCGAGACCTTGGCCACAACTGGAGAGGAGAAAAATCCCACAAGTCCTCCGAGGTGGGGTCCAAATGCGAAAATAAATATCAATAATACGAAGAGTACGCCAAATCCCCTTCCCCGGACCCACCGGCCAGACTCGGTTAAGAAAGGTCGCAAAGATAATCTGGGCTTTACGACGAATGTACTGGATAGCTCTTTGTTCGGGGCATACATCAGACGCTTCATCCTCTTCCGGACGGCTTCCAGGCCTGACACACCTTTCCCTTTCCCAGCCTCAGCCTCTTTTCTCATCCTCTCGAGGCTTACCTCGAGAATTGCCGTAGAGAAGATCCCGGATGGGGCATAATCAGTGAGAAATCCAAAGACTTCTCTCTCGTAATCGTCGTCAAGCGCCTCGGGCCCTTTCAGCAGCCTCATCCTCAAGATCCTTTTCGTAGACGTTTTGAGAAATCCCTTCTCCTCGGTCTCCGAAGGTTCGATGTTAATTATCCCACGGCGCTGAAAGTCAAGAAGCGTGGCGTAGAAACCGTTCTCGTTAAACGCGAAGGAGTCGCCGGAAAAGACCAAGTTCACAAGCCAGGGCTTTCTCTTCTCAGGGACGAAGCTGAGGGTCTCTGGCACCATGTACACCCTCTCCCTGCCTGATCTCCTGTAGATCAGAAAGAGCGCTACCGGCATGAGGAGGATGAGCCCTGTCAAACCATAGTTGAGCGCCCTATTGGCCGTCGTTCCTCCAAGACCTGCCGCGTTTGCGGCAATTGTCTTATTCCAGACGTCAGGGACTCGCCGGGGAAAGCCGTCCATGATCCCGGCAACCTCGGAACCGAAGAGTATCTCCACCTCAAGAAGCTCGTCTTTCGCGCTTGCCCCCCGTATCAGCCATACGTCCCCCTCCTGGACTGCGTCCATCGATGCGTGAGGAAATATACGGCGAACGTAGCCGTTCTCGTCGTGGATTGCAATTGTCGCCGACCTATACGGCAGGTGCTCGCCCGCCAGCATCAGGTTCAGATGACAGTATTCATCGTCGCATTCCAGGGGAGGATGGACCTTGAATACGTAGCCGATCTCGTATCGACCCTTGGAGAACCTCTCCGGCCGAAAGCAGCCAGCCTCGTTCTTCATTGCCAGGTCCCGAATCGCAGGGACGCTCGCAGCGTCTCCGGATAAGACCTCGACTCTACCCGACCAGTCCTTCATGTAAGAGGTGGATCCCTCAGGAGGGCGGACCGCCACCAGCTCGAAGCAGGACCGATTGATCTTTTCAGAGGCGAGGGGGGCCATAAGGTTTCGATAGAGCATCCTGTACTTACCGGATTTTCTGACCTGGTAGACGAAGCGCTCTTCGAGGGTGCCATTCGGGTAGATATCTGCCCTGTAGTCATCTACGTAGACGTCTCCTTGAATCGCCACCGATCGATCCGATATTTTTTCGGCATGGCTCAATGGAGATGCAATTATCCCCTCCGTCAGGAGAAGCCCGATGATCCCGATCAGAAAGACCGAAGCTATCAGGACTGCGATCTGTCGCTCTTCCTTCAACTCCAACTCACCTCCAGCCGGCTCGATCCCTTACATTCATACGTCTGATAACCGAACCTTCTTGGCGCGTCCCCCCGAAGTTGATATATTCTTCTTGATCCCGAAAGGGCAACGCAGTCAATAGGGACCGTATCCAGCATTACGTCGAACGCCTGGATCATGTCGTTGTAGGTAACATGTTAGGCAAGCGAATTGATATGTATCTTTCGATTACATTTATGCCCATAAGGCGTCACAGGCAGGGTGCCGGCCCTTCTTTCTTGCCATTCAAAGCGATCAAATCCCCTCAAAGAAGACCACTCGGTTCCCACGAGGGCCACCGAAGGTTGGCCTGCCCACCGGCCGACCGACCCAGATATAAACCATCGAGGGAGATATATTATCATGGAATGCAACGGGTCTTGCCGGGAGTTCTGCCTCTGGCTTAAGGAGCTGCCACACTATCGAAGATGCGTCATCCCGAAGGAGAAGCTTCCCAGTCTTCCGGAGTGCTTCTCCCGGACGATCCTCGGAGAGATGCCGCCAGGCGCTCTACGGCAGTATCGAGGCCCTCATGCAAGCCACGTTCACGAGTATACTGACCGCTGGGTCATCCATCGCGATCGCGTCAACGCCGACGAGGATCCGATCGGCCATCTGCTGAACGATGCGCCGGAGTACCTCGTAACGATCCTGGCCATGCTGCTCACGGGAATGGGTGCGCGGCGGGCAGCCGGAGGGCGAAGGGGAACGTCGCTCCTCGCAGGCGGCCTTGCCGGTGCCTTCGCCCTTCTGACCGGAAAGATGCTCAAGGTAGTGGAAGAGGACCCCGGCGAGGAGATCTACTCCGGCTGGCCGAGATAGGGAGGCGGATGGAGTTGGGCGATTCCTTCGGCTACTTCGTCTACGCCTTCGCTTCATTCTTCATCATAGTCAATCCAGTTGAGGCCACAGTAGTCTTCATCTCCCTCACGAGGGGGCTAGATCAGATGGAGAGAAGGCACATATGCCGGCGCACAACCACAGTTGCCTTCATCATGGCAATGCTCTTCGCCCTGGGTGGAGAGATGCTCCTGGGATTCTTCCAGATAACCATAGATTCGCTGAGGGTAGCTGGTGGAATCCTCCTATTCCTCGTCGCAGTCGACATGCTTCGGGCAAAGCAGCCGAAGAAGGTGACCGAGGCCGAGCTTCTCGACGCAAACGAGAGGGAGGACGTCTCCGTCTTTCCCCTGGCAACGCCCCTCCTAACAGGGCCCGGCGCCATCACGACGATCATAATACTGATGGGGGCGGCAACCGTCCTCGCCGAGAAGGCGATCGTGCTCGCCGCAATGACCGCGACCTTTCTTTTGACCTACGTCATACTGCGCTCATCCGACCTCATCAACCGCATCCTCGGCCTCACCGGCATCCTGGTGCTGACGAGGATCATGGGCCTGGTCTTGGGAGCGATCTCCGTCGACTTCGTCGCCCGAGGGGCCTTCAACCTCTACGTCGAGATGGCAGGCATCTGAGGATTAAAGGTGTGTATGTATCGCAATAGTGCGATAGGTATATATGTTTGAGGCTCAGCCGGAGGCATATGTCCAGAAGGGCGGCCATCGACCTGCGAGCTAAGATCCTAAGGGCCCTTGCAGATCCCGTGAGGCTGGAGCTGCTTGAGTACCTCTCCGATGGGGAGAAGTGCACATGCCAGATACTGCCGGCATTCTCGCGCTCCCAGTCCACCATATCAAAGCATATGAACATCCTTCACGATGCCGGGATACTGGAGCGAAGGATCGATGGGAGACGAACCCTTTACCGGATCCGGGACGAGAGGGTGCTCGATATATTGAGAGAGGTCGACTTTCTCGCTAGATCCCAGATCGAGGACCTGGCGGAGGTCGGGCAGTTCCTGGAGGCGGAGTGGGCGCCCTCTTCACCCACGGAGAAGGTGGCATGATGGCATTCGAGCTCCTGGTGGGAGCGATCGATGCAGGCCTCGCGACGGTTCTGGACTATCTCTCGGCCCACGTCCTAACATGCCTCATCCCTGCCTTCTTCATAGCAGGCGCCATATCCGCCCTTCTTCAGAAGGAGACGATACTCAAGTACTTCGGGGCAGGTTCGAGCAGATGGATATGCTATCCAGTTGCCGCAACATCAGGGACGGTGCTTGCCGTCTGCAGCTGCACGATACTGCCGATCTTTGCGGGGATCGAGAGGAGGGGGGCTGGAATCGGTCCGGCAACAGCCTTCCTCTTCTCGGGACCTGCCATAAACCTCCTTGCGATCATCCTCACAGCAAGGGTGCTTGGCCTCGACCTCGGAATAGCGAGGGCTCTTGCTGCTGTAAGCATGGCAGTCGTCATTGGCCTCATAATGGAGGCGATATTCGAGAGGGATAGGGCTTGCCAAGGGCGGACTGAGTCGAACGCTGTCGATCCTTCGGCGGCCAATGGGCAAGGCGGCCTTGCCACGCCCGCCTTTCTCGCCGTACTGGTCGGAATCCTCCTCATTGCGACATCCAGTTACCTTTCGGCGCTGCCAAAGGCAGGCGCCGTCGCCCTGCTCATCCTCGCAGGCGCCCACCTCATGAGGAGATCGTTCACGCAGATAGAGAGGAGGGCATTTCTCGACGAGACCTGGTGGCTTTCGAAGAAGATCGTTCCCCTCTTGCTGGTTGGAACCTTCATCACAGGCATGATCGGCAACTTCCTGCCGGTGGAGATGATCAGGATGGCCTTTGGGACGAACAGCCTTCCCGCCTGCCTGCTCGCGTCCATTATTGGCGCTTTGCTCTACATGCCAACGCTCCTGGAAGTGCCGATCGTAGGCACCCTCTTCGGCTACAGCACGGGTGTGACTGCCCCGGGACCGGCCCTTGCCCTGCTGCTTGCAGGCCCCTCCCTGAGCCTTCCCAATATGATAGTGATATGGAGAGTGATGGGCGGGAAAAGGACCGCCGTCTACATAGCGCTCGTGGTCATTGCAGCGACTCTCATAGGCATGCTCTACGGAGCCCTGGTATCGTGAATGGTGATATAAAGATGGCAAAGATTGAGGTATTTGGAACGGGCTGCGCCAAGTGCAAAGGCCTGGAGAAGAACGTGAGAAGGGCTGTGGAGGAGATGAATCTCGATGCGGAGATCGTCAAGGTGGAGAGCCTCCAGGAGATCCTGAACCGCGGCATTATGATGACGCCAGCCCTCTTCATAGACGGCGAGGCAAAGGCTGTGGGCCGGTGCCCCTCGGTCGAGGAGATCAAGGGGATGCTCGGGGCCTGAGGACCGTGGAGGAGAAGTCCCCGGCGGGGCCTGGTCGATCTCCTCATATTCTCCTGCTCTGGAGGATCCAACGTAGGCCAGATCTCCAACCAGGCAGCGGTGGATCTTGCCCGGGACGGCAAGGGGCGGCTATTTTGCCTCGCCGGAATCGGCGGCCATGTAAAGGCCATAACTGAGGCGACTAAGGCGGGCGAGGTCCTCGTCGCCATTGATGGCTGCCCCGTCCACTGTGCGAAAAAGACCCTCGAACATGCAGGATTCTCCCCTCAGGCCCACGTGGTGGTGACCGACCTGGGCGTCGAGAAGGCCCACAAGTTGGAGGCAGATCCGGTGGCCACTCGATCCGTTGCGGAGATGGTGGAGAAGGGGCTTAAAGGCTGAGCCCCCCCTCACCATAGAGCGTAGCCGAAATATCGAGCGGCGAAGACTAGGCCTACTGCGATTATGGCAAGGCCGAAGGCCTTAGTGATCCACTGGCCAGCCGAGATATACTTGTCGCCGATCTTTCCTGCAACCGACCTGGAGAAGGTCGCAATGGGGATTATGGGAACCCCATGGCCCAGGCCGAAGATGAAGAGCATCATCCCCCCTTGAACGGGGGATACGTCCTGGGAGATCAGCCAGACAATCACCGGAAATACCAGTGATATGGCACAGGGAGCCCAGCCGAGCGAGAAGAATATCCCAAGCGCGAAAGCTCCCAAGAGCGCTGAGTGCCTGTTGATGCGCGCTGCGATATCCACCATCCGCATCGTGTAGCTCCCTTTTTCCTTCCCCCTCGAGGTCCGGGGAAGTCGAGAGATGAAGGGCTCCAGCATCTCCCCCAAAGGCTTGAGGTTTTGGAATCCCATCACAATCAGCAACGATCCTGCGACCAAGTCGAAGAAACGAGAGCCTCGGACGAAGAGGCCCACCTGGGAGATGAAGAGGCCGATTACAAGGAAGACGAGGGCCATTCCCAATGTGAAGGAAAGGCCTATCATCAGGCCCTCGACGCTGGAGCGGCTGGCCCGGGGATCGCGCTTTGGCCCCCCGGACGTCATGAGATAGGAGAAGACCGCGATCAAGAGGGCGATCGAACAGGGAGAGAAGGATGTGAGTATGCCCAGTATGAACATGCCAAGCGCCGATCTGCCCTCGATGGGGAGGCCCCTTGCCTCAGCCGCCCGCTCTCCGATGCCGTCCATGCGGGACTGCAGCAATTCTGCGCTCTGGATGCCGTCGATCTCGCCCTTCCCGAGGCTGTAGACGTGGATTGCCCCTACCACGTCGCCCTCCTTGTCCAGGAGGACGAAGGCCGGATTGGAGAAGCCCCCCTCCAGGCTCCAGTGCTCCATATATGCTCCTGCGATTCGATATGGGGCGAATTCCTCCACCAAGGGCCAGGTAATGTTTACCCCCCACCATACCTCCGCCAAGGATCGCCCATCGCGCGAGTAGGGGTTCTTCCTCAGGTTGACTGAGAGGATCTGCAGTGTGGGGTCCAATCTGTGGAGGCGGGAAAGCTCCTCCGTCTGGGCCTTCAAGACCTCCTCGCACTCCCGGCAGATCGGCTCTTCTATGCTGTTGATATGGAGGAGCAGGGGCTCCCCTCGAAAGCTCTCGGGCGCGATTCCCGCCGATCCTAGGCCGATGGCGATCGTTGCGAGGACCAAGATAAGCAAGGCTAATCCGCGGGCGTAAGAGGCCGCTCGATGCATCAAAGGATCACTGGCTCCAGTCGCCCGAGTTCTCTTCGTGGTATCTCAGGCCGTCCTCCATATAGGAGATGAGCCACTCCTCCCCCGTTATCTCCTCAGAGCTATGCCAGCCGACCTGCACATCACCATTGGGGCCGGGGACGAGCGTCAATATGATCGTCAAGGGCACCATCGAGGATCCGCCGTTTGGATCGTAGAGCAGAAGGTCGACCGCCCGGGAGTCGCTTCCGTCACCTTTGATGTCATAGTAGGCATACTCGCGTCCGAACTCGCCGAGGGCTGCATCGACCGCCGCCTGCTGGGGCGCGCAGTAGTTGCACTCCCGATGTACGTACACGAGAACTGGCCCATCATCCAACGCCTGGAGGAGCCATCTTGGATGGTCCACGGGCGAGCCGGCAATGGGTGACTGATCCGGATAGTCGATCCACCAGTCGTCAGCGCCCAAGCCCACATCCCAGGCCAATGCGAATGGAATCAGTGCCGAAAGGAAGATCCCCACGGAGATCAAACAGATCGTAGTTATGTACTTTTTAGACATAGTATCACCTTGCATGTAGAACTCCCCGCACAACGGCACCATGATTCGAGAGAGATCGGAATTAGGTTGCCGAGCCATAGGCCAAAGCTCATGACCGTTTCAGTGCATCATTCATATTTACATTTTTCGTAAGAAGGCGAGTTCAGCTATAACGTTAAGTTCCACCTTGGTTTACAATTAATATCATTTTACCGCCAGATAATGCCCAAAATCCGAATAGAATAACATGTATATAAATATTTATCTCTATTCGCAAAAGGCTTATATATCGATATATGTTGATATATACTCGGCAGATACGCGGGGGAGGAGATCGAGAAGATGTGCGAACTTTCAGAGCACTGCTCGGAGGCTGAGGAGAGGTTAAGTCGGCTGATCGGAGATCCCGAGCGAGCGAGGGAGAAGGCCCAGAGGTTGCGAGCCCTCATGGATAGGATGGATGGGGAAGATTGCGACGCCGAGGTCAGGATCTTGAAGGCCGCTGCCGATCCTTGCCGCCTTCGCATATTGAAGCTTCTAATGACAGGCGAGCTCTGCGTCTGCGAGATCATGACCGCGCTCGATAGGCCCCAGTCCTCAGTCTCCCACCACCTTGCCATTCTGAGGGAGGCGGGATTGGTCAATGAGCGAAAGGTCGGGAAGTGGAGCCACTTTCGTATCTCTGAGGTCGCAGTCATAGAGATGATCAACCTGGCCGGGCTTCTCAGAGAGACGGCCAATGGGGGACCATCGAGGCCTGAAGGATTACAATCCTCGCTTGAAGAGGTCCGATATGTATAACAAATTCCTGGATGATCTTACGACCACGGGCGCGGCCTCCAGCTGCTGTTGCGAGATACCGAGCCTGGGCTTCACCAATCTGAGATGCTTCGCGCTTCTCGCGCTCGCCTTGATGGCGGTTGCATATCCGGCAAGCTGTGGATGCGCATGCGGCTCGGGAGAGTGGGACCCCTATGCATTCTTAAACTCCGCGTTCGGCGAGCCGACATCTGCCGCCACAGGGGAGACTCCTGCAGCAGAAGAAGCCACATACCGGGCGGAGAGCTATCCCCAGGGTGATCTCCTCGCCGACATGCCCACGGTCTCGAGCTCGGAGCTTGTCCTGGATGTATCAGGGGGCGAGCCCTCCGAGAAGATCGAGGGCTCCATAAGCCTGCCCGCGAAAAGCTTGCTCGAATCGAACGGCGCCCTCAAGGATCAGTCGGAGATTTCGGCAATCCTCGGCCGGGCGGGGATATCATCCGACAGAGCGGTGGTAGTTGTTGGGAACGAGCTGGAAGGCGGCGAGCCAACGCTGGTCGTCTGGCTCCTCAGATACATGGGCCAGGAGGATGTAATGCTCCTTGACGGCGACCAGGCAGCTTGGAAGGCAGCGGGGCTCCCCATGGCATCGGCCGGGCCGATCGATGAGGCCGAGTACGCGCCCCGGATCCAGTCCGACCTCCTGATCGAAGGCGATCTGCCAAACGGCGTATCCATCGCCGACGTCAGGGAGTTCCAGGTCTATGCCCAAGACCGCCTACCTGGCGCGATCTCTCTCGATTCAGCCGATCTCGTCGATGGGGGAAGGATCGAGGACGAGGCCGGTCTGGAGGCCCTATTCGCCCGCTTCAGCCCCGAGATGCCGGTTGTGGTCTGCTCCGATGACTATCCCTCTGCCACCCTCGCTTGGTATGCCTTCGAGCTGATGGGATTCAACGCCAGCATCTACATCAGAGACGGGGCAGACGCCCCGGCCTCGCCGGAGACATCCAGGTTCGCGAGGCTTGGGAGGACGTGAGGACCTCATGGATGCGGAGATGATATTGTAGCACGCCCGCCCTCTGCCTAGCCCAACACACTCCCAAGGAAAAGCATCTATACGATAATCGCGTAGACAGCCTCGCATATGTCCCTTTATTTAAGCCTCATCCAGGCCATGATAGTCATATTGGGGCTTGTTCTAGTCGGCTTCATCCTCAAACGTCGGGGAGTCATCTCCGCTGGTGACAGGGCGATCTTCGGCAGGCTGACGACCGACCTTGCTTTGCCTGCGCTGATATTCGCCACGCTCTCCCGTCAGAATATCCAGGAGGGAGAGCTTGCGGCAGTCTGGATAATGGCGGTCTCGCTTCTAAGCTGCATGGTCCTCGCCTGGATTGTCGGAAGGGCGCTGGGCCTGTTGGCCAGCCAGCTTGGGGCATTCATACTCGTGGCATCATTCGGCAGCTCCTCGACCCTTGGTTATGCCCTCATCAGCCAAACCTTCACCGATCCTGCAGCCCTCGGAGAGGCCGTGATCATAAGCGAGCTAGGTGTTGGAATCCCTATATTCACCGTCGGAGTGGCAGTTGCCATATACTTCGGCCAGGGCCGTGGAGGATCGATCCAATCCAGCTTCAAGGCATTCCTGAAATCGCCCATATTCATCTCACTCGTCCTGGGGCTTGCTGTTGCGTTTCTCCATCTGAACTGGGACGTGTTCCCGCTCATCATCCTCACCCGAATCCTCGATCTGCTCGGAGGCACCCTTGCGATCTTCGTCGCCCTGGCAGTTGCCCTCATGCTGAGGCCCATCCCGTTCAGGAGCCTTGCCCCCCTCATCCTCGCGGCTGCCGCAATAAAGCTCCTCGCAAAACCCCTCCTGGCATTCGCCCTTGCTCGCGTGGAGTTGCTCGATCCCCTCGACATGGAGATACTGCTCATCGAGACTGCCATGCCGTCTGGGACCGTGGCTGCAGTCCTTGCCGATCGCTATGGATGCGACGGAGGGCTCGCTTCAGCCCTGTTGATCGCCACATTCGCGGTGAGCCTGATTACAATTCCCCTGATCATGTTGCTCTAGAGCCGCAAGGCTTATCTTTCATGATATATGCGAAGGGAGCTGGGCGATCTTGAAGCGGATATGAGCACTCGCGATCCTGCTTGTTGCGACGAGAACGGCAGCAGAGCAGAGGATATATTCTGCAGAAGAGCGATCCAAGAGGGAGGTTCGCTTGTACAGAGGACAATAGCGTCTGAGCATATGGATCATGCCGGATGCGAGAACATTCTCGATCGCTTGATCGATGATGCGATACCGGCGGCGAAAGAGACCTCCAACCTCCACTTCGTCATCAGGGCGAGGATGTGACCGAGATAGCAGAAGAGAGAACGCGGGATGATATGGTCAGACGGCCCTTACAGGCCGATTCAGGTGAGATATCCTCCCGCCTTGCCGGCCGGTCCAAGGATATGAAGCCCGAGGAGATCGATAGGAGCCCCCTGACAGAGGGCTGCGATGCCTACGCATCCCTCTTCTATCACGCCCCAGTAGGCTATTTCGCCTTCAACTCCGATGCCATGATCAGGGAAGCGAACCGCGTGGGCGAAGCCCTCCTTGGAGTTGACCGTCAGGAATTGATCGGCTCCGATTTCAAGACGTTCGTCTCCCCCGAATGCTTGAAGAGGTGGGACAATCACCTCAAATGCGCCCTGCAAGTGGAAGGCCGCGAAGAGTGCGACCTCATACTGAGGAGGGGGGATGGCTCGACCATCTGCGCCCATCTGGAGAGCACGCGGGACGCAAGGAGTGGCCTCGTCCTATCCATCGTTAGAGAGACCAAGGAGCGGGAGAGGGCGGGAAAGGCGCTTCGACGAGAGAACACGCTATTGCAGGCACTAACAGAGTCATCCATCGATGGGATCTTAATCGTGGACGGCAGGGGAGAGAAGGTACTGATCAACCAGAGGTTGATCGATATGATGAAAGTCCCTCAGCCGATCATCGATGAGAGGGACGACGGATCCCTCCTCCAGCACATGGCAAGCAAGACGAGGTATCCCGAAGAATTCCTCGATAAGGTGATGCGTCTCTATGCAAATCGGAAGGAGAAGAGCAGGGACGAGATCGAGCTCGAGGACGGAACATTCATCGATAGATTCTCCTCGCCGGTGATAGACGACCTCGGCGAGTACCTCGGTCGGATATGGACTTTTCGAGATATCACCGACCGCGAGAGGGCGGAGGAGGCGTTGCGCGACTCGGAGAGGCGCCTTGCCGATATCATCGATTTCCTCCCCGATGCTACATTTGCCGTGGACCTTAACGGCAAGGTCATCATATGGAACCGGGCCATGGAGAAGATCACCGCGGTCCCCAAGGAGGAGATATTGGGAAAGGGCGACTCCATCTACACCCTGCCGCTTTACGGAACTATTCGCCCAACCCTCGTCGATCACCTCCTCGACGACCGGTTCGAGACGATGACTGGATACGACTCCCTCCAGAGGGCGGGAGCTCAGCTGATCGCAGAGGGATTCGTCCCCATGCTCCACAAGGGAAAGGGCGCTTACATTTGGGGCGTCGCATCTCTCCTCTACGACCGGAGCGGCTCGATCGTAGGGGCAATCGAGTCCATCCGCGACATAACCGAGCGAAAGGGGGCGGAGAAGGCGCTGAGGGATTCCGAGCAGGAGAAGGCGGCAATCCTCGGCGGCCTGAGGCACGTTGCTGTGGAGTATGTCGACGAAGCAATGCGCATCATCTGGGTGAACGACGCCGTGCAGAAGCACATGCATCTGCCGATGGACGAGCTAAAGGGCAAACGCTGCTTCGAGGTCATTTTCGGAATCGAAGAGCCTTGTCCTGGATGCACCGCATCGAAAGCCTGCAGGACAGGTCGCTTTCAGGAGGGGGAGGTGGAGACCCCTGACGGCAAGGTCTGGCTATCTCACGCATCTCCGATCATGGATGCGCAAGGAAAGGTCAAGGGCGCGGTCAATGTGGCCCTGAACATATCCGACCGAAGGAGGGCGGAGAAGGCGCTCAAGGAGAACGAGGCCAACCTTCTCCGGGCGGAGCTGGTCGCAAGGTTTGGCAACTGGGAGTTCGATATGGCGACTGGAATGGTTCACGCATCCCTTGGTGCGCGGCGAATCTACGGCGTTGGCGATGAAGAGCTTAGCATAAAAGACGCTCAAAACATTCCCATTCCAGAATGCCGCCCTATGATGGACGGGGCCCTCCGCGCCCTGATAGAGAAAGGCCGCCCATACGATATCGAGTTCAAGATACGACGGCCGTGCGACGGACAATTCCTCGATATTCACTCGATGGCCGAGTGGGATCCGGCGCGAAAGGCGGTCTTCGGCGTGATCCACGATATCACCGATCGAAAGAGGACTGAGGAGGAACTCCGACGTGCCAACTGGGAACTCGAAAGGGCAATCGCCCTTGCCAAAGAGATGGCAGAGATTGCAGAGCGCGCAAACGCCGCAAAGAGCCAGTTTCTGGCCAACATGAGCCATGATATCCGGACGCCGATGAACGGCGTGATCGGCATGGCAGGCTTGCTTCTCGATACAGACCTGAATCCGGTGCAGCGCGAGTTTGCCGAGGTCGTCCGCATCAGCGGCGAGACCCTGCTCAGCCTCATAGATGACATACTCGACTTCTCCAAGATAGAGGCCCGAAAGATGGATCTGGAGAAGCTGGACTTCGACCTTCGCGCAGCCCTTGAGGAGGCGTCGGAGATGCTCGCCACAAGCGCCCATGAGAAGGAGCTGGAGCTCGTATGCCAGATCGATCCGAGGGTTCCTACCCTCTTGAGGGGGGATCAAAGAAGGCTGCGAAGGATCATAGGCAATCTGGGCGGAAATGCGGTGAAGTTCACAGAGCATGGCGAAATTGTGATCCATGCAGGCCTCGTCTATGAGGACGAAGGATCTGTCAAGCTATGCTTCTCGATCAAGGACACTGGAATCGGAATTCCTGCGGAGCGCCAAGACGTCCTCTTCACCCCATTTACCCAGGTGGACGGATCCACGACGCGAAAGTTCGGAGGAACTGGTCTTGGCCTTGCCATCTCGAAAGAGCTCGCGGAGCTGATGGGAGGCGAGATCGGCGTAGAAAGCGTCTGCGGCGCAGGTTCAAACTTCTGGTTCACCGCCATCTTCGAGAAGCAACCTAGAGAGCTTGTCCAAGACGAGGGGATCTTTGGCGGCATCCACGCCCTCGTGGTCGACGACAACGAGGCCGCTCGCCGGTCCATGGCAGAGCTGCTGAGATCCTGGGACTGCCGCTATGAGGAGGCGAGCTCCGTCAAGGCTGCTTATGAAATCCTCAAGGAGTCGGCCAAGGGAAGCAGCCCATTCGATATCGCCTTTCTCGACATGCATATACAAGATCTCGATGAAGTTGGCATGGATGAGATGAGAGAGGCCTTCGCAAAGGAGGGAAAGACGCGCCTTGTAATGACATATCCCCTGGGAAAGCGAAGAGATAATCGAGAGATCGATAGGCTTGGCTTTTTTAGCCAGCTCTCGAAGCCCGTTCGTCAGTCGGACCTTCGCGCCCTTCTCGAACAATCGATCTGCAGGGCGAGAAGGTCCAACAAAGCGCCTCCGAAGGTATTCTCGAGCCTCTCACCTTCGGCACAACCGCCATCTCCGGCCCAGGCTAAGCGCCGCATCCTCATTGCCGAGGACAATCCCATCAACCAGAAGGTAGCGCAAGCGATGCTCAGAAGGCTGGGCTACGACGCCGATGTCGCAGCAAATGGCAAAGAGGCGATCGATGCCCTTCGGAGAGCCCCGTACGACCTGGTGCTGATGGACTGCCAGATGCCGGAGATGGACGGATTCGAGGCCGCGATCTCCATCCGTCAAGAGGATTCCGGTGTGCTCAAACCGCATATCCCAATAATCGCCATGACCGCCAACACGATGAAGGGGGACCGCGAGAGGTGCATCGAGGCCAGGATGGACGACTATCTGGCAAAGCCGGTCCAATCCGGAGAGCTGGAGAGAATGCTCGATAGGTGGCTGGAGACGACGAAGGGCGACGATATTCAGCCTTGAGACGAGGCCCAGAGGCCCCATTCCTCAAAGTCAAACTGCGGCGGCGCTAATCCCACAGCAAGCTGCGGGATATCGTGTTCTAAGACTAGCTGGCCGAAAAAGCGGCGTCCATCGCGGCGTTCTCACCATCATATAGAGCGACCCAATCACCAGATTAACATAATATCACAACATAGCAAATCTGCGATAAGGGGATCTCGATTTATGAACTGCATGGGGATGGCAATGGCGTTGCTCCTTCTGATCGGCGCCACGGCAGAGGATGAGGAGAAAGCCGAAGAGCAGATACTCTTCGAGGGCATGAACTGGACGGTGGTCGACGATCCCTCCCCCTCCGAGCCCTCCGGGTGGGTTGTGGAAAATGGAGCTCTCATGCAGCTATCCAACATCTACCGCAAGGAGAGGGAGTTCGAGTACTGGCAGGGCACCCATATCGTTGCCGGCTCGCCGACCTGGGGGGACTATGAGCTCTCCTTCAAGATCAACAGCAGCGACGACGACGGCATAGGGGCCATCGTGCGCTATCGAGATGCGGACGATTATTATAGGTACATCATGGTCCAGGATGGCGGAAACGGCGGACCATTCCGACGCCTGGAGAGGCTATTCCTCGGCGAGAGGACGATCCTCGCAGAGGACGGCCAGGGGTATATCCCTGGGCAGACCTACGATATCCGGTTCAAGGCCGAAGAGGAGATGATCGAGGTCTGGTTGGACGGGGAGAGGGTGCTCTCCGCAAGCGACGACTCCATTCCCACGGGGATGGCGGGCTTTCTCTGCTATGCAAGCGCTCCTGTTGCGATATGGAATGTGAGCATTATCGATCCCACGGGCAACGTCCTCGGCGGGAGTGTAACCGAGGAGGCCATCGAGTTCGAGGACGCCTAGAAACTGACCCACCATTCGTTTAGGCACATAGAACCGGAGCATAGCGATCTGGTGTGTCTCTTTAGGCATATAGGCTATTTAGCGATTAACCAGCATCAATCGCCTCAGTTGCCCCCACATGTGCCTAATCAATGGGGAACTCAGGCTCTCATGGCCTTGGCAGTGGACCGGGAGCGCTGCAGGAAGTATGCGATAACGGCGATGGTGACGATTGGCGAGAGCCAGCTTGGCACATGGGCGCCGAAGCTGTCGAGGATCATTATCGTTCCGAGAAAGAGGATGGAGTACATAGCCCCGTTCTTGAGATACCGGTACCTCTTTATCCGCTCAATATTTCCGACGGTCATCTCTCTCACGACAATTGCCCCGAGCCCGTTTCCGATAAGTATGAGTGGAACCGATAAAGTGAAGGCAAATGCGCCCAATACGCCATCTATGGAGAACGTGGCGTCGATCACTTCTAGATAGAGTATCTTGCTTATATCGGTCATATCGCCGCTCATCAGCCTCTTCTCGTTCTCCTCGGCGTTTCGTTTGAATCCATGCGTTATGAAAAAGGCCGTAGATCCTGTGACAGCACCCATCGCCATGAGGGGATCCCTCTTCAGGGCCATCCATACCAAGGCTGTGAGGAGGATGGAAACGACTGCGTAGAACCATACCCCCTGAGAGCTTATGAACGACTCCACCCTCAGGCCGAAGGACTTGGGCTCGAGGAAGAGCCAGTGAAAGAAGAGGAATATCAGGAACGTCCCGCCCCCTATGAGGAGCACGGGGGAGGAGGACTCTATCGCCTCTATCACCGCAGGGTCGCTGCTGAAGGTGCTCGTCAACGCCTGGACAGGGCCCAAGGACGGCATCGTCATCCAGACGATCAGCCATGGAAGCACCCCCCTCACCACGAAGACCGCGAAGAGCATGCCCCAGAGGAGGAACCATCTTTGGGCCTTCGGCTGCATCGTGGAGAGTACCTCGGCGTTTATGATGGCGTTGTCTATGCTGTTTATGCTCTCGAAGAGGCATAGGCCGACTACGATCAATACAATCGAAGCAATGTCCATCATCTAAGCAGGCCCACCTTCGGGCGTTCTATTCGATTATCGGCATTACTAGTTCCAACTCAGATAACACCAGCTGAGACAGAATATAAGGCCCAGCCAGCGAAGGAAGGGGGGGCGCCCGCGTCTAATGCCCACCTTCCTCTGCCTGGTCGATATCTACCTTCTTTGGCTTGATGACTCCCATGGCCATCAGGGATGCCTTGGCCTGGATGCGCACGATGGTGCTCTCGTCCTTTGCAGCCTCCAAGAGATACTCGACAGCCGCTTGCGACTTCAACTCCCCCATTATCCAGGCGGCAGAGGCGCGGATATCCTCGTCGGCACCCTTTAGGGCCTCGATCATCCGCCCTTCAACTTCCGCCCCTCGCTCTGAGAGCTTGATCATGGCGTTCGTCCGCACGAGCTCCTCCGGGTCCTTGAGGGCCCTTATCATGGCCTCGATAGCCCCCTCACCCTCCCTCTTAGCTAAGAGCATGACTGCGTTCGACCTCACAAGGATACTCTCGCCCTTAGTCACAGCCTCGATAAGCCGATCGGTCGACCAGCTATCGTCCGGAAGCGTCTCAGGAACCTCGTTCTCGTCAATCATGAAGAAGGGACCGTGCCCCTCCCCCGCCATATTCTTCTCTTCGGCCATGGGAAGCGCTCTCAAATCTATTATACTTCAGCCTTTCCTAAGCGAAACGCCGCCAGGTTGACTTCCATATACTTTGGCGGGACCACGTCTTTAAGGGCATCCAGGAGGAGACCCTCCGAGAGTGGCAGGTAGCGGGAGAGGGCTCCGAGCATGACCACGTTCATGGCCTGGGAAGTTCCCGCCTGAAGGGCGAGGGCAGTTGCATTCATGCTCCAAACACTGCCGACCCGCTTCAGGGGCGCAAGAAGCGACTCGATATCCGGGTATGCGCAGGCACCTGTCGTCACCGTTACCGGGAGAACTGGAGCCGTGTTTACGATTGCGACGCCGCCCAGCGCGAGGAAGTGGCCGAACCTCAAGGCCTCGGCCGGCTCCAGCGCCAGGAGGACATCCGCCCCTCCCTCCGCGATCATGGGGCTCAACTTGGATCCGATGCGCGTGTGGTTCACGACGCTTCCACCCCTCTGAGCCATGCCGTGGGTCTCCGCACCTCGGACAGGAACTCCAGCCATCACCGCCGCCCGGCCGATTACCTCGGAGATGAGGATTACGCCCTGGCCGCCAACGCCCACGATTATAACGTCGATTGGCTTCATTTCACCACCTCTATCGCATGGCTTGGGCAGATCTCCGCGCATACACCGCATCCCGTGCATAGAGCATTGATCCTTGCCCGTTCCCCGTCGAACTCGATTGCCGGGCAGCCGAACTCCAGGCAGACCTTGCATCCCGCGCACTCATCGGTCACCCTGAAAGGCAAACGCCGCTTGCCCCCACGCCTTGCTTCGATGACGCACGCCTCCTTGGCGATGACAACCGAGAGGCCGGGATGATCCCGGGCTCGACGAAAAGCCTCGATCGTCTCGTCGAGGTTGTATGGACTTACCGTCTCCACTGACCCCGCACCGAGTGCCAGGCAGAGCACCTCGAGATCGACCGCAGCTGTTGCCTCCCCTGACGCCGTATACCCGGTCCCGGAATGGGGCTGGTGGCCGGTCATGGCGGTCGTCGAGTTATCCAGTATGGCCACAGTGATATTGGCCTTGTTGTAGGCGGCATTGAGAAGCCCGGCGATCCCCGAGTGAAGAAATGTGGAGTCGCCCAGGCTGCAGCAAATGGGCAGCTCCTCGCCCCCGAAGCGAATCCCGGTTCCAACGGTGATGCTCGCCCCCATGCAAAGGCATGTGTCAACGGTTCCCATGCCCACCCCCATCGTATAACACCCGATGTCGCTAGGGTAGATAGCCCCCTTGCCAAATGCCTTTCGCATGGCGTAATAGGTCGCCCGATGGCTGCATCCGGGACAAAGGGCCGGAGGTCGCAACGGAACAATGCTCGCCTCTTCCAGACGGGGGAGATCCCTCTTTGGAAGATCGGCAATAGTTGCGATGGAGTTCCTCGCCAGAAAGAGCCCAAGCTCTCCCTCTCTAGGGATATGACCGCTTCCCTTGCCGAGTATCCTAAGATCGGGATTGTGGAGGCGGGCGAGCCTTTCCACCACCTCCTCAAGGACGGGCTCGAGCTCCTCTACGACCATCAACGTGGAAACGTGCTCCACCAACCTCGTCATCAGCTCGATAGGCGGAGGATATGATCCAATTCGTAATATAGAGAGATCGAGGCCCAGATCCGTCGCCGCCTCCTCTGCATAGAGGCCGGCGATCCCCCCAGCCATGATTCCCATATTGCCCCGTAGCTCAAGCCGGTTCCATGGCCTTCCCTCGAGCTCGCGGCGGATGGCATCCTGCTTTTCTAGGAGCTCGTGGTGAAGGGGGCGAGCATGTATGGGCAGGGCCACGCGTCTCGATGGGTCCTTTCGAAAGCCCTTCGACTCGATGCGCTTCGGGATCTCTCCCAATGCGACATCGGCGCGAGCGTGGGATACCCTGGTCGTCGGACGGAGCATAACCGGCGTGTTCAGCCGCTCAGAGAGGCCAAACGCATACGTGGTCATATCCTTCGCCTCCTGGGGATCGGCCGGGTCGAGGCAGGGGATGCCTGCGAACTGGGCGTACCTCCGCGAGTCCTGCTCGTTCTGAGACGAGTGGCAGAAGGGATCGTCTGCTGAGACGATCAATAGCCCTCCGTCGACGCCAAGATAGGCGAGGGTCATCAAGGGATCGGCTGCAACGTTCAGTCCAACGTGTTTCATGGTGGCAACCGACCTCGTCCCCGCCCAGGATGAACCTATGGCCACCTCCAGGGCCACCTTCTCGTTTACCGACCACTCCACATGCATCCCATGCTCGCCAGCGATAGGTCCCAGGGTATCGATGATCTCCGAGGAGGGCGTGCCAGGATAGCCGGCAACGAGGCCCGCTCCCCCCTCCAAGATCCCCCGCACTATCGCCACATTGCCCAGCATATATTCCCTCATCAGCTTGACCTTCCTTTACGCGTCTCTTGCGCGCCCAAACGTCATTCCCTCTGATAACTGTTTTGTCGATGACGCATCGATTGCGGCGCATTGCGGCGACCGAATAAGGAATGCCACGAAAAGGCTATTATGGGGGGACGGTTGTGAAATATGAACCTGTGAGCTGGACGTTCGAGAGACATGGATCCTTCTACAACTACCTCCCCCGGGGGTGCCAGATATGCCGACTTGGAGCTTCGCTCGTCCTCTTCGTAACCGGCCTATGCGATCGGAGCTGCTCGTACTGTCCCCTATCGCTAGAGCGACGCGGCAAGGACAGGATCTTCGCGAACGAGCGAGCGGTCTCCAAGCGGTCCGAGATCCTCGATGAGGCAAGGATGATCGATGCACTGGGAACGGGGATCACGGGCGGCGAGCCCCTGCTGAAGCTCGACCTGGTTTTGGAGCTCATCCAGCTGCTCAAAGGAGAGCTTGGATGCGACCACCACATCCACCTCTACACGGGGACCATCCCCTCCCGCACCGTACTCGAAAAGCTCCGCTATGCAGGGCTCGACGAGATTAGGATCCATCCCCCCAGCCCCGCCGGACTTGAGGAGGCCTTGAGGGAGGCAATCCAGCTAGGGCTCGAGGCGGGAGTGGAGATCCCGGCAATCGCTCCTGCCGGAAGAATCGTGGAAGCTGTGCGAAGGAGCGGGGCCTTTCTCAACCTGAACGAGCTCGAGTTCTCCGAGACCAACCGGGAGGCATTGGAGGCTGCGGGCTTTCTCCCACACCCAAACCATTGCGGGGCGATTGGCAGCAGGGCGCTTGCGAGAAGGGAGTTCGCCTTGGACGATGTTTTGGTTCACTTCTGCTCCTCACGCTTCAAGGATGCCGTTCAGCTGAGGGAGAGGTTCAAACGCCGAGCCCGAAAGGCTGCTAAGCGCTACGAGGAGGCAACGGAAGACGGGACATTACTTCGGGGCGCAATCGAGGGAGAGATCGAGAAGGCCCTGGAGCTCTTGCGGGAGCTCGGCGTCCCCGAGGAGATGTTCACGGGAGCCGCCGGCCGCCTGGAGATCGCCCCATGGATAGCTGAGGAGCTAGCAACCCAGCTCAAAGATCTGGGGGCCGCAACCTATATCGAGGAGGTATATCCGCTGGAGAAAAGGCCGGTGGTGGAGAGAATACCTTTATAACCCTTAGCCACAATCGGTTGTGGCGGTGAGCATGGAACGCGCTGAAGAAAGGATTCAAGAGAGGCTCAGGAACTATCTCAAGCGGGATGGCATCGGAATTCGCAAGGCGGTTTTGAGGCTATTCTTGAGCGACGAGTCCTACACCACGGAGGACGTCTTCACCTATCTGGAAAAGGCCGGCTTCGATGTGAGCTATCGAGGCGTATCCGCTATGGTGGGCCTGATGAACACGCGTCTGGGTATCCTGAGCATCGATGTCTCTGGTGATCATAATGTCTATTCGCTCAAGAGCGATCACAAGGAGATAGTGCGTTCGGTTCTGGAGAATTATTGAGATCTACATTCCATTGAAGAACAAAAGGTACCACTAAATATCCTCGTCACCACGCTCGGGCGAGGTTGAGCGGTCAATCCCAACACCTTTTTATCGGAGCCCGCCATCTGAGCCATGGATGGAAGAGAAGTCGCTAGTCGAAATCAACGAGCGCATACGGGACGGGAGCGTCAAGGTGGTTACCGCTGAGGAGATGCCCGACCTGGTCGACGAGCTGGGACCAGCGGGAGCGGTGCGAGAGGTGGATGTCGTGACCACCGGCACCTTCGGAGCGATGTGCTCCTCCGGGGTATTTCTGAACCTGGGCCATAGCGATCCTCCCATCAAGATATCCCGAGCCTACCTCAACCAGGTGGAGGCCTATGGTGGAATCGCCGCAGTGGACCTATTCCTGGGGGCCACACAGCCCTCGCTAGACAGAGGGGCGGAGTATGGAGGCGCTCACGTCATCGAGGACCTGGTGGCGGGCAAACATATCGAGGTAGATGCGGAAGGGCCGGGAACGGACTGCTATCCTCGACTGGATCTGGAGACCAGCCTGAGGCTCGATGACTTCAACCAGGCCACCATGGTGAATCCCAGGAACGCCTATCAGAATTACAACGCCGCCATCAACAGCTCTGAACGCACGCTCCATACGTATATGGGGACGCTTTTGCCACGCAACGGAAACATCCATTACAGCGGGGCGGGGATTCTCAACCCCATTAGCAACGATCCCGAGTTTGAGTATATAGGAATGGGAACGAGGATATTTCTGGGAGGAGGCCAGGGCTACATCATCGGCTCTGGAACCCAGCACGACCCAGAGAGCGGCTTTTCCACCCTCATGGTTACAGGCGACCTCAAGGGCATGAGCTCAGACTACCTTAGGGCGGCCACCTTCCACCGCTACGGCCCAACCCTTTACGTTGGAATTGGCGTTCCGATCCCCATGCTGAACGAGAAGATGGCGAGAAATGCCGCGATAAGGGACGAGGATATCATAACCTCCATAGTGGACTACGGCGTTCCGCGCAGAACAAGGCCTCTCGTCAGGCAAGTGAGCTACAAGGAGCTCAAGTCCGGCCTGGTGGAGATCGAGGGCAGGGATGTGAAGACATCTCCCCTCTCCAGCTACCATCATGCCCGAATGATCTCAAAAGCTCTGAAGGCCTCGATCGAGGCGGGAGAGTTCCCGCTCACGGCGCAGGCGGTGCCACTCCCGAGGATCGGATCATGCAGGCCGATGAGGCAGACCAAGGAGTACCCCCTGGTATCCGATGTCATGAGCCGGGATGTATTGACCGTGAGGGAGGATATAGGCATCGAGGCGGCGGCCAAGGCCATCGTCAAGGGGAGCTTCGACCACCTTCCGATCGTGAACGATAGGGGCAGGCTTATTGGGATAGTGACCTCATGGGACATATCCAAGGCCGTGGCCATGGGGGGGATAGCCAAGGTCTCCGAGATCATGTCCAAGCACGTATACTCCGCGAGGCTGGACGAGCCAATCGAGCTTGCCGCACGAACGCTGGACACACACAGCATCTCCGCCTTGCCCGTCGTAGATAAGGAGTGTCAGGTGATCGGCATGATCACGAGCAATCATCTCTCCAGGCTCTTCGCCAGGAGGCGATCACATTGAAGCTCATGTTGCACGTAGCCCCAAAGATAGTGCGCCAGCCCCTTATATCCTCGGTGATCATCGAGACGTCTGCCTTGATCAACATCGAGCGAGCGAGCATCGATGCGGTGAGCGGAGAGATAGTGATCGAGGTCTCCCCAGATAAGTGCCAAGAGGTCAGGGAGGCCTTCGAGCGGCGCGGCGTGCAGGTGCTCATGCTGGAAATGCCTGTGATCAGGGACGAGGAGGAGTGCGTCCATTGCGGAGCCTGCGTATCCATCTGTCCCACGGGAACATTCCGTTTCGAGGACTGGGTGGTCGTGGCCGACTCGGGCAAATGCATTCAGTGCGGCGCATGCGTTGTGGCCTGCCCCCATCGAGCGCTGAGGCTCGTCCTCAAGCAGCCCCAGATGGATGAGACAAACACTATTGGACCTTAATTCATTTTTAATACTTTATTTTAAAAGTATTTCAGATTTGTGAAGGATAATGTGGCACCGCTTTTTCGGTTTGAGAAAACCGTTGGGTTGTATATTTCATTAAGATTACTTGATCAGCCTTTGAGTAACTCTTTCACGCCATTCATATTTTCAGTAATTCCATATTTTCAATTACTAGTAGGCATATCTATCTTTTCAGCAGGATAAAGTGTGTCCACTTTTTTTGGAAGATCGCAGAATTTATAAAGGAGGAGGTTTATTACTATTTGGATAGGTGGAGAAAGCATATTTTGCACCGAGCGAGGGGAGGGATCTTCTTGATGTTGGTTGAAGGCGTTGCAATAGCGATGGGGCGTGGCATCGCCCCCGGTGATCCAGTGTGGGGCGAAGTTTCATATGATAGGTTATATATATTATCTTTGAGGAGAGCGATGCAATGACTGGCGAGGGGATATTCCTGAACCCTCTGGCCCGGGCTCTGGCCGGAGCTGATAGGAGAAGGCTCGAGGAGATCTCAAAAGGTGCACCTTTGCGAGTCTCATCTCTGATAACTACCGTTGTGAACGGCGATCCCAACGAGATCCAGACCGCTCTCCGGCTGCTTTCCGATGGCAGAAAGGGGTTCCAGGAGTGGTTCGACCTCGCAAGAATTGCCCAGCATCTCCTCCTTCGCGATCTCGCCATCGAGTATTATGCGCACAGCCTTGAGGAGGGAAAGGGAGATGAGAGGGCGCGGGCCTTTCAGGGAATAGGCGATCTCCTCGCCCAGGCCGAGGAGTGGGATGATGCTGTGGAGGCCTACCAGAGGGCGCTCGGGGAGGATAGATCCGCGAACCTCCTCAGCCATCTAGCCCGGATCTATCAGCGCAAAGGGGAGTGGGATCGCTCCCTTGAGTGCCTTCTAGAGGCTTTCGATAGGCTGCAAGCATCCGGCGACTCGCTGGATTCGATTCGAATCCAGAGGGAGATAGGAGAGCTCCATCAGCTCCGAGGCGAGTTTGCCCTCGCCGAGGAGCACTACCGAAAAGCCCTCTCCATGGCAGAGCAGCAAGGTTTTCAGAGGGAGGAGACGAAGGCGCTTAAGAGCCTTGGATGCCTGCACCAGCTGGGAGGGGATTGGGAAAACGCGGTCGACTGCCACCATATGGCTCTCTCGCGAGCCGACAGCAAGGCGGAGGAGGCGGAGATCCTCGGGGAGATCGGAGAGGCATACTTCAAAGCAGGCCGGTGGTCCCAGGCCGCGAAGAGCTATGAATCGAGCCTCGCGATACTGGAGGAGTGTTCATCCGGCCATCACATGGCCGAGATCCTAAACCACCTTGGGCTTGCATTTGTGGAGATGGGCGAGTGGGGCAGGGCAGAGAAGGCCTACGAGCGGGCCATAGATCTGATGGAGGGAGCGGACGACTCCGCCGAGGCGGCGAGGATTCTTGGAAACTTGGGCTCACTGCATTATCGCCGAGGCGAGTACGCTTTGGCGATTCCGTGCTTCCGTCGAAGCCTCGAGATCAAGGAAGACCAAGAGGACCTGCTCGGAATGACCGCCACTCTGAACAACATAGGGCTGATCCATGCCGAGAAGGGCGAGTGGGAGGAGGCCGTCTCATGCTATCGCCGGTCATTGGAGATACTGCAGGAGCTCGGCAACGGCCAGGCAGCGGCAAAGGCTCTCTCCAACCTGGGATCGGTATACCAGATGATGGGGGACTTCGATCAGGCCGTGGACCTGCACTGGGAGGCCCTTGAGCTTCAGGATCGTCTGGGCGATATGCACGGCGCCTCCAAGACCCAGAACAACCTGGGATTGGTCTATCAGTCCAAAGGGGAATGGGACCTCGCCCTCGACTACTACGGGAAGAGCCTAGAGGCGAAGGAGCAGCTCGGCGACATACAGGGCGTCGCCACAACCCAGACCAACCAGGCAAGCATCTACCAGATGAGGGGGCAGTGGGAGGAGGCGATATCCCATATCCAAAGGGCGATGGAGACATTTAGAAGCCTGGGAGACCAACGCGGCGTCTCAACCGCCCATAACAACCTTGGAAACATCTATGCCGATATGGGAGACGGCCTCCAGGCGATCAGGCATTACAGCCAGAGCCTCGAGATCAAGGAGGCCTTAGGAGACCTGCACGGCGTTGCAACGACAGAGGGTAATATGGCAAGCATCCATTACCGCCAGGGGGATCTCGATAAGGCAGAGGACCTCTATAGACGAAGCCTGGATGCATTCCTAAGCCTCGGCGACCTGAGAGGGGGCTCCAACTGCCTCATGGGGCTAGGCCAGATATCGGCGGACCATGGCTGTTGGGACAGGGCCATATCCGAGTACGCGCGCTGCCTCGATATGAAGTTCTCCCTGGACGATTGCGCCGGGATCATCAAGGCCTTGACAAGCCTTGCGAGCATCTGCTCCTCCCTCGGCCGATGGGAGGAGGCAGCTGAGCGATACATGCAGGCTTTGGAGCGCTTCCGCACCCAAGGGGACGTTCAAGGGGTGGCTGGCGTCCTTGCCAACCTCGGCAACCTCTACTCGGTGCAGGGAGACCTGGATAAGGGGATCTCATGTTTTAGGGAAGGCCTGGAGATTCTGGAAAGGCTGGGGGACGTTTACGGCCAAGCTGTGATCCACAACAACATAGGAAATCTGCACTATCGGCGGGGGGAGTGGGCGCCCGCAGAGGAGCATTATCGCTTGGCTCTGAAGGGATTCCAGGAGGTGGACGACCGCCAGGACGCGGCCTCGGTAGAGAGCAATTTGGCGAGCATCTATTTCAAGAAAGGGAATTGGGAAGGGGCCCTCGAATGCTATCAAAAGAGCCTGGACCAGTTCGAGCTCATCGATGACATGCACGGCGCGGCTTCCGTCCTCGGCAACCTGGGCCTATTCTACTATCAGAGGGGAGAGTGGACGCTCGCCCATGAACACTTTCGCCTCGCAATGGAGGCCATGGTCCGCCTCGGCGATCATGAGGGGGCGGCGGAGATGCAGAGCAGCATGGACATGATCACCTCCCACAGGGGCGAGATCCGAGGAGACCTGGACGATTACCAGAGGCAGCTTGCTGCCCTCGAGGAGCGACGCGACCTGAGCGGGTGCGCAGAGATCCTTGGAGTGATCGGAAACGTCTACGCCGATCGCTACCAATGGGACGAGGCGGTGTCACATTATCGCAAAAGCCTCGAGGGCTTCACAACGATAGGGGACCGCTACAGCCAGGCGCAGACGCTCTACAACATAGGCCTTGCCTATCGGGATAAGGGGGACTGGGAGCATGCACGAGAGTATCTCGAGGAGGGGCTCGATGCCTTCAACGAGCTGAACGCTGCCCCGAACGCTGCGCTTGCCAAGCTGAGCCTGGGAGGGGTCTTGGAGAGGGGAGGCTCATTGCACCAGGGCGAGGAGATGATACTCTGCGCAGTCAACCAGTTCGAGGCCCTGGGGGCGGTGCCTGATCTATGTCAGGCCTACCTGCAACTCGCCAGGATAAAGCTCCTGTCCGGCATGTCGGTGGAGGCAAAGTTCTACCTCTCCGAGGCCGAGACATACATATTCAAGATCGGATACGAGCCGATGAAGGTGCAGCTGTACAACGCCTGGGGCCTCTACTACAAGGGAGAGGGCTTTAGAAGCGAAGCGCGAAGCAACTTCGAAAAAGCCCTTGCCCATGCAAGAAGGCTCGGAGATCCCCTTCAGGAGGCGCTCGCCCAGCGCAATTTGGGAGTGCTCGCCAAGGAATTCGCAGACTACGGAGAGTCAAAGGAGAGGCTCACAACAGCGCTTGCCATATTCAATCGGATGGGATCGCTCTGGGAGGTTGCCTGCACGTATGAGCATCTAGCAGACCTCGCCGTGAAGAGGCAAGAGTACGATGAGGCCGCTAACCTCGCCGCCCACCTGGAACGGCAATCACGGCTGCAGGAGTACGGTGATCTGCATATCAGGGCGATCGCGCTTCTCGCCGACTGCGAGCTTCACAACGGAAGAGCCGAGGAGGCCCTCGCCGACTACTCGGAGGCGCTTCGCCTTGCCAAGGGGCGAGGGGAAGATGCCTACTCCCAGACGATCGACCTCCTCATGGGAAGGATGGCCGATTACGTCGAGGATGGGCCCGATTCCAAGTCGCTTAGAAGCTTGGGCAGCCTCATCGATGCCATGAGGTCGCGCATGGAGGACGAGGAGTATTGCCAGCTGGTTGTGGGAAAGGATTTGGGTCGAAACTGATCACATCCAGATGACGCTTGAAAGGACGCTCATCTGCATGTCGAGCTCGGCGAGCTTGTGCCTGACCTCGCCCTCGCTCAGCAAGGCCTCCAGGTCGTAGAGGCGGGCGACAACCTCCAGAAAATCGGCGTCCATCTCCTCCCGTCGGGCCCGAACAGAGGAGTAGTAGAGGTGGGCTCGATCCGCCCTCGCATAGATCCCGAAGTAGTCCCGGGAGAAGAAGCCTTTGAAGCGGAGGATGAGGGGCTTGTAGACCGCCTTCAGCCGGGGGAGGTAGTACTCGTCGAGGACCTTCTTCATCAAGGGATTATCGACATCCCCAAGAGCTATCCTCATGTAGCCCTGTCCATGGATATAAGGGGAGTAGAAGACGTTATACCTGACGAGGCTTCTGAGATCTATGCCCAACCGGATGCCGAACTCGCAGTCGTCATACGTTCCAAGAAGGCCTGGATTGAGGAAGTACCGCACCTCCAAGAAGATCTCCCTCTCGAGCCTTATCAGAACGACGCTCTCCTCATCGGAAGGAGCGTGCACGCTCACCTCACGCACGCCTTGCCCCAGTATCTCGCTTGCCGCCTCCCTCGTGCAGTCCATGGAGGAGAACTGGCGAAGCCCACCCAGTAGATCGCCCATCGTATTCATCCAAACCACCCAGCAAGTCCCTGACCGGTTAAATAGATCTCTTCTGCGAGGACCGCGATTGCCAGTATCACCGCAAGCGCCATTGCAACGCCAAGAAGCCATAGCGCTCGGAATATATCGCCGACCCCCGGGGACCCTCCCGACTCGTTTATGATGTAAGCTCCAGGCTTCTCCAGGCGGATTCCCAAGGCTCCGGCAGCTGCAGCCATAGGCCAGCCGGAGTTGGGGCTGGGAGTTGCCCCGTGCCACATAATAGAAGCCCTCAATGCAGGAACCGCCCTTAGCGGCCTGGAAGCAGCGATGATTGGAGGGCTAATCCTCGCGGGGATCCAGTTTGCCAGGTCATCGAGCCTCGCCGATGCCCATCCGATCTCCCTTAGGTCAGGCGTTCGATAGCCGAGCATGCTGTCCATTGTGCTCACCGCCTTGAAGGCGAGCGCCGCCTCGAGCCCTAAGCCCAGGGGAGAGAATAGTATATAGTAGAATATGGGAGAGATGACTGCATCGACGTAGTTTTCCGATAGCGACTCGATGACGGCAGATGCAGCCTGGTTCGCCGTAAGGCTGTTTGCATCCCTGCTGACGAGGGCTGGAAGCATCCTCTTCGCCTCACCCAGATCGCCCTCGATTGCAAGGCCGATATCCCGAGAGGTTTGGAGAAGGCTTCTGATGGCGAATGTGGACTTGAGGAGATATGCTGAGAGGACGATTGCAAAGCCCGGCGAAGCCAGGTCTGCAATGGCGATCACCAGATGGCCTGCAACCACGCTCGCAAGCACGACCGAGGCCGCAATGAAGGCTCCGTGTAATCGGGTCGGCGCTGCTCTTCGGCGAAGCGCTGCGATCAGTCGGCCTATTAGGACTACTGGATGAATGGATGCGGGAGGCTCCCCGAAGAGGAGGTCCATAGCTACTGCGAGGAGGAATACATCGAGTGGATTCAAAGATATCGCTCCAACTCTTCCCAGATTAGATCGAGCGAGACGCCTGCCATCAGGCGGTCGAGGACCATCTTGGCAACATCAGGCCTATGCAAGAATGTGCAATTCCTGCAGGACCAGCCATCCCGGACCCATCGCCCGCCCATCCTTTCGTCGTGACAGGGGTAGAATGGACAGAAACAGAAGGTGCAGTCCTGCTCTGGGAAGTGGCATGGGTAGCGCTCGCAGTTTAGCCTCTGCATTCCAGAACCCTGCCAAGAGCAGCTATTAGGACCTGGTTCTCCGAACGGGTGCGCACGGCGAGGCGTATGTATCCCTCATCCAAGCATCTAAACGAGGAACAGTCCCTCACGAGGACCCTCTCCTCGGCCATCTTACGGGCGATCTCCCCCGAGGTCATGCCAGTCGACCTCACGTCGACGAGGATGAAGTTTACGCTGCTCTCGAGCGCACGAAGCCCCAGACCCCTCAGGGCCTGCGAGAGCCAATCGAGCTCCTGCTGAACGAGCCGCCTGCTATCCTCAAGAAACTCGGTCTGTGTGAGAAGATGGGCTCCTGCAGCTGCAGCAATGGATCCTATGCTCCAAGGTATGCGAGAGCGGTTCATCACCTCGGCCAGGGCGGGGTTGGTCACCGCGAATCCCAGGCGCAAGCCAGGGACGCCAAAGGACTTCGTAAGAGACCTCATCACCACAAGGAACTCCATCTTCGACGCGAGGTCCGCGAGGCTCGCCTCGGGATCCGAGAGCTCGATGAAGGCCTCGTCGAGCAGAAGGAAGGTCTGCTGCTCCTCGAAGCGGACGGCTATCTCCTCTGCCTCGCGGCGCGAGAGGAGATGGCCGGTGGGATTATTGGGATTGCAGACGAATGCTGCCTTTGCTCGATCGATCGATCCATCGTCGAGGAGGTCGACCAGCGGGATCCTAAGGATGCAGGGCTCCTCCACCTCCGCCCCGACCAGACGCGACTGGGCAGCGTACTCGCCAAACGTCGGGGATGGGATCAAGGCAAGCTCCCCCTCCATGAGCACCGTCTCGGCAAAGATGCGAATTATCTCCGATGAGCCGTTGCCGACGACGATCGCGGCCGGATCAACGCCTGCGTAGATAGCTGCAGCGCTTCGAAACTCAGCGTACTCGTTGTCCGGGTAGTGGCCGAGACGGGGGATCTCACGGGCGAAGACCTCATCCAGCGGCGGATGGCCCAATGGATTGATGTTCGCGCTGAAGTCGAGGATCTCCCCTCCGCCAAATCGCGAGGAGTACTCTCGCACCTTCCCCCCGTGGGCGCAGGCCTCTGCCCTGGCAAAGCTCCTCTTGATCAGTTCTATCATGGGTCTCGCGTATTCACCCGCCTCCTCACATTTCAACCTAGCGGAAGGTTCACATGTTGACGATCGAGGCGATCGGTATATTGAGGGGAAATGCGATCAGGACATGGATTGTTTATGTTATATAGCATACTCTTACCACTTTGAGTGAGATGATGTTTATATTATATTAAGGTGTATCCGAAAGTGTTTTATGTCCTCTGCGAGCATATGGGGCTCCGTCTATACAGGAAAGAGAGGAGGCCAAAAATTGGTTAAAACCGAGGGCAGCTTTGCCGTTGAGGACATGAAGAATGTCCAGATCAACATCGGAGCTGTCATAAAGGAAGAGGATGAGTGGGACCAGGAGATGGGACCCTATCCAAAGCCACACGTGGCAACGCTCCGAGACTGGGATTTTAAGATAGTAAACCGCTACCGAATATTCTACGCTCCAGCTGACGACACCTGCACCCTTTGTACCTTTGGTCCCTGCGACCTGACTGGTAACAAGCGAGGTGCCTGCGGCATCGATCAGGCAGGGGCATGCGGCAAGATCGTGCTAATTGCAGTTCTGATGGGGACCTGCGCCCACACTGCCCACGGTCGCCACCTGTACCACTGGTGCCTGGATAAATTCGGCGACATGCCGTTCGACATGGGAAGCGATATCCTTGTGAAGGCTCCGCTTACAGAGTCGATCATTGGGATCAGGCCCAAGACCCTGAAGGACTTCGGCCAAGTGCTCTCCTACTGCGAGGAGGAGATCACCCAGCTCCTGGCTTCTTGCCACAGCGGGCAAGAAGGTCACTACATAGACTTCGAGTCCAAGGCCCTGCACTCCGGGATGATCGACTCGCTGGGCAAAGAGATCTGCGACATGCTGCAGACAGTTGCCTACGACATGCCCCGAGGCGACCCGGAAGCCCCGCTCGTCGAGATCGGCATGGGCACCATGGACCAGAGCAAGGCTTGCCTCGTAGCCTACGGCCACAACCTGGCTGCCGGCGCAGAGGCCATGTTCTACACCGAGAACAACGACCTCTGGGAGAAAGTTGAGATCGGCGGAGTCTGCTGTACGGCAATCGACCTGACCAGGATCGCAGAGGGACTCGGCAACACCGACATTCCCAAGATGATAGGCACCAAGGTCAAGGTTGTAGGCGCCGTCGGCTGGTGGAGGAAGATGGTCCGGGCAGGGATCATGGATGCCGTGATGGTCGACGAGCAGTGCGTCTGGTGTGACGTCGTCAGGGACTGCCAGCCGCGCAAGATCCCGGTGATCGCTACCAACGACAAGATCATGTACGGGCTGGTCGACAGGACCAACGACCCGGTGGACGAAATCGTCTCCGATCTGGTGGAGTTCAGGGTCGCAGGCGTTGTAGTGCTGGATCCGGTGAAGGCTGGCGAGGTTGCCGTCAAGACCGCCCTTCAGGTCAAGCCCAAGAGGGCTGATATCAAGTCCAAGATCGTCCTCACCGAGGAGGAGTTCAAGACCTGGGTTGAGACCTGCACCCGCTGTCGGCAATGCACCTACGTATGTCCCCCCCACATAAGGATCAGCAACATCATCGAGGAGGCAAGCAAAGGCAACCTGGAGCCCTTCTCCAGCACCTACGAGATCTGCGTGGGATGCGGACGCTGCGAACAGGCCTGTCCCCAGGAGATACCCATCCTCAAGCTCTACGAGTACGCCAACAGGGAGTATATAGCCAACCAGAAGTTCAAGATGAGGGCCGGACGCGGGCCCGTCAGGGACACGGAGATCAGGGCTGTCGGCATGCCAATAGTGATGGGCACGATTCCCGGCGTGATCGCACTAGTTGGCTGCAGCAACTACCCGAACGGCACCAAGGAGTGCTACGACATCGCCAAGGAGTTTGTGGACCGGGGCTATATCGTGGTTGCTACCGGCTGCATGGCCATGGACATGTCCCTCTACACAGATGAGGACGGCAAGACCATCTGGGAGCAGTACCCCGGAGGGTTCGACGGCCGAAACATCTGCAACATCGGATCTTGCGTTTCCAACGCACACATCCACGGCGCAGCTATCAAGGTTGCCACAATCTTCGCCCGCAGGAATCACAGGGCCAACTACGACGACATCGCCGACTACATCCTATCCAAGGTAGGAGCATGCGGCGTTGCCTGGGGAGCTTACTCCCAGAAGGCGGCATCGATCGCAACAGGCTTCAACCGCATCGGCTGCCCGGTAGTTGTACAGCCCTCCTCGGTAATCTACAGAAGGGCTTTCCTCGGCCGGACTGACGTGCCCGAGGACTGGATGGTTATCGACGCACGCGACGGATCCCTCGTCCAGATCGAGCCCGCTCCCGAGCACATGCTCTACGTGGCCGAGACGAAGGAGGAGGCCATGCTCATGATGGCCAAGCTCTGCTTCCGCCCCTCTGACAACAGCATCGGCAGGATGATCAAGCTGACTCACTACTGTGACATCAGCAAGAAGTACTTTGGAAAGCTCCCCGATGACTGGCCGATATTCGTCAGGCACGCCTCTGAGCTTCCGATCGCCGACAAGGAGCCGATGATGAAAGAGCTCGAGGAGAAGCACGGCTGGAAGATCGACTGGAAGGCCAAGAAGATCGTCGAAGGGCCTATTCGGCCTGTTGACGTCAGCTTCGACCCGACAAACCTGCCCAGAAAGATAAGGGCTAAGAAGAAGAAGTGATTGAAATGGCAGTAGACACTACCAAGAACCCCATACCTTTCGAGATGGCCCAGATCCCCGGGCCGGAGATGGCCAAGGCCTATGCCACCAAGGTTATCGGGTCCATCATCAAGAAGTCCAAGAGGCCCCTGCTCGTCGTCGGGGCCGAGCTATTCGACGACCCGGTGATGTTCGACAAGGTCATCGAGATGGGGAAGACCGGAATCCCCATAGCTGCGACGGCCCATAGCGTGAAGGGCTTTGTGGATAGGGACTACCTGGAGAACGTCTATCAGATCGGGCTCCATCCCCTCACCAACTACCTGCGTTTTGAGGACTGGAAGGGATTGGATGGCCAGGGACATTACGACACCGTGATATTCCTGGGCATCCACTACAAGTTCGCAAACGGCATGTTCTCGGCGCTGAAGAACTTCAACCGCAACGTGCGAAGGGTATCGATCGACCGGTACTTCCACGTCAATGCCAACATGACATTCGGCAACCTGGCCTTCAGCCCCGATGATTACCACGAGGCTGTCGATGAGGTAATAGCTGTGCTGAAGAAGTGAGGATTAATTTAGTATTTAAGGAGAGGTGTATAAATGGCAGAGGAGATTAAACTCGATATATCCCCCATGTACGAGGGGGAACGCATAAGGAAGAATGACCTGTGGGTAGAGCTCGGCGGCCCCAAGGCAGACGGCTTCGAGCTGAGCCTGGCTGCAACCATGGAAGAGGTCGAGGACGGCAAGGTTACAATCGTTGGCCCTGACCTCGGCACGGTTGCTGAGGGCTCGATCGTACCCTTCGGCCTGGTCTGCAAGGTGGCTGGCCCCTTGATCGAGAAGGACCTTGAGTCCATCATCGAGAGGAGGAACCACGCCCTGCTCTCGGCCATCAGCGGCTTCATGCACCTCAACCAGAGGTACGATATCTGGATGAGGATTGGCAAGGGACTGAAGATGAAAGGAGTCACCTCATGGGAGCAGATCTTCAAGCCGGTCATTACCCTGTACAAGAACGAGATGCCCTTCATCGAGAAGATGGAGGTAACGGTCTACACAGACCCTGCAGCGGTGAAGGAGGAGCTCGCCAAGGCCAGGGAGATATATAAGGTCAGGGACGACAGGGCCAAGGGACTGCATGACGATGATGTGGAGGTATTCTATGGCTGCACACTCTGCCAAGCCTTCGCCCCCACGAGCGCGTGCTGCGTCACTCCTGACAGGCCCTCCCTCTGTGGAGCCATCTCCTGGTTCGACGGCAGGGCCGCAGCCAAGGTGGACCCCGAGGGACCCCAGTTCGCCATCCCCAAGGAGGGGCTCATCGACGCGATCGCCGGAGAGTACGAGTCTATCAACAGCATGGCCGAGCAGAGGTCGGGCGGCGAGTACAGCCGAATGGCGCTCTACACCTTCTTCGACGCTCCCCACACCTCCTGCGGCTGCTTCGAGACCGTGGGCTTCTACATGCCCGAGGTCGACGGCATCGGCATAGTGGATCGTGACTTCAAGGGCCCGACCCCGAACGGATTGCCTTTCTCCACAATGGCAGGGCAGACCGGTGGCGGCAAGCAGATCGTAGGCTTCCTCGGAATGGGAATCCTGTACTACTTCTCCACCAAGTTCCTGCAGGCCGATGGCGGCTGGCGCAGGATCGTCTGGATGCCAAAAGCCCTGAAGGATAGGGTGAAGGAGGGCATCTCCGAGGAGATGTTCGCCAAGATCGCCACCGAGGAGGATGTAAACGACCTCGACGCCCTCAAGAAGTTCCTGCTCAAGGCCGGCCATCCCGTGGTCGATGGAGTTGTCAGGACCGTTGACGACAAGAAGATCACCGAGGGATGGAAGTTCGAGGATATCGATGACGATGTCAAGGAGAAGGTCATCGCTTACATCGAGAAGACCGGTGGAGATATCGACACCGAGAAGATGATAGAAGAGCTCGTCATGAGCGAGGGCCAGTTCATGCAAGTGATCGAGGCCCTGCAGGAAGACGGCGTACTCTGAGTATTCAGGGGATAAAAAAAGGAGGTTATTAGAATGGGCAAGCTACAGCTCAAGCTGAAGAAGAAGGAGGAGGCCCCCGCAGCGGCACCCGCTGCCGCAGGAGCCGCTCCGGCCTTTGCCATGCCTGCCGCGGGAGGCGCGGGAGGCATAAAGCTGATCCTGAAGGACGCCAAGATAACCATAGACAAGGTGGTACTGGCAAAGTAGCACCTCTGTCTCCCTCCCTTTTTTTTGTGGTTGTATCTGCAAATAGGAGAGGAGGGATACGGTAGACTTTGACATGGATTTGGTATTCCACTTGATGGGAGGTTTTGAGAATGGGCAAGCTACAACTTAAGTTGAAGAAGAAGGAAGAGCCTGCAGCCGCACCCGCGGGTGCCCCGGCCTTTGCCATGCCCGCCGCGGGCGGGTCTTCGGGCATGATCCTGGAGCTAAGGGGCGCCACCGTCCACATCCAGGAAGTAGTCATCAAGCAGAAAAAGAAGTAGGAAGGCTTAATCGTGGGGAGAGTAATTGCCATAACCGGTAAGGGCGGCACCGGAAAGACGGCGTTGTCCGCCATGCTGATAAGGCATTTGGTCAAGGCTGGAGGCGGCGAGCGGGTGCTCGCCATTGATGCCGATCCTGATGCAAACCTCGCCGATTCCCTCGGAGTGGAGGAGGTAATGACGGTTGGCGATATGCGGGAGTTCCTGCAGGATTCGCGCTTGACCCTCCCGCCAGATACCGATAAACTGGCCCTTTTGGAGGCCAAGATCTTCGAAGTCCTTCAAGAGGAGGACGGATACGACCTCCTAGTTATGGGAAAGCCGGAGGGACCAGGGTGCTACTGTTACGTCAACAACCTCCTCAAGGGCATCATGGAGAGGACCGTCGATCAATACGATCTGATCATCATGGATACGCCGGCTGGGTTGGAGCACTTCAGCCGAGGCGTCATGCCGGATCTCGATACATTGATCGTCGTGACCGATGCGTCCCGAAGGGGTCTCACAACGGGCGAACGCATCCAGGAGCTGGCCAAGACGCTGAACGTCAAGTACAAACACCTCTTCTTGGTAGCCAATAAAGTTACCGAGACAAACAGGGACAAGATCATGGAGAATGCCAAGTCCCTGGGACTTCAGGTTATCGGCACCATCCCCTACGATGAGAGCCTAGCCAAGCTGGATCTGACCGGCGAACCATTGATCGATCTTCCAGACGATTCCCTTGCCGTGGTGGAGGTACGGGAGAGGATCATAAAGGAGATGGGCCTTTAGGTTTAAAAGGATTTGATGAAGATATCCGATGGCATTCGGCCTTTCGCTGAAGGCGACGGGCAAAGCAGGGTAGTTCCGGCTTGGGCGATTCCCCCCCTCCGGTTCAAATCCCCTTCTCCGGATATCTTCTGGATTGCGTTGGGTGATTGATATGGTAGATAATATAAAGCTGAGCGATTTAAACAAGACCCTGTCAGAGTACGGGGTGGAGGCCCTGCAGGGAGTCTCCATTGAGGGCGATATAGAGCTAGAGATCGACACTGGTGCAGGCGGAGTAGGGCCCCTCTTCGCCTATTACTTCGGACACGAGATAGCCCAGGTTGCGATGCAGCTCATCAAGTTTGCGAAGACCATGGGCTACCCCGTCGACGGGCTTCTCCAGCCAGTGGCAGTGGCCCAGGCAGTATCCCCAGCTCCCGCTGACTTGGCCGCGGCCGCTGCTGCAGTTCCCGAGTGGAAGGTTGCAAGCAGCCTTGCTAGCCAGAAGTTCAGTGTTGGAATCGACCGCACCTGGAAGCATCAGATCCAGGAGGTAGTTCTGGGCGCAACCAAGGCCGATGGCGGAAGCAGGGGCAATGTCGTCAAGATCGGCGGCGAGAAGGCCCTGCCGTTCTTCTACGACTCCCCCATGCCGAACAGGCCTGTTGTCACCATGGACGTCTTCGACATGCCCATAGGCATGGCAAAGGCGGTCAAGATCAACTACGAGGACGTCATGAACAGCCCCGGCGAGTGGGCCAAGAAGAATGTCAAGGAGTTCGGCGCAGACCTCATTACGGTCCATTTGATCAGCACCGACCCCCTGGTCAAGGATACCTCGGCCAAAGAGGCGGCAAAGACGGTTGAGGAGGTCCTGCAGGCCGTGGATGTGCCGATCTGCATCGGCGGTTCCGGAAACCCCGATAAGGATCCACTCGTGCTGAAGGCCGCGTCCGAAGTGGCCCAGGGCGAGAGGGCATTGATTGCGAGCGCCAACCTGAACATGGACTGGGAGACCATAGGCAAGGCCTGCGTCGACAACGGAAATGTCTGCCTGTCCTGGACCCAGCTCGAGATCAACGCCCAGAAGGAGCTCAACAGGAAGCTCATGAAGGTAGCAGGCGTTCCCCGGGATTCCATAGTCATGGACCCGACGACCGCTGCCCTCGCATACGGCATGGACTTCGCCTACAGCAATATGGAGAGGATAAGGCTCGGAGGCCTCAAGGGCGACGATGAGCTAACCTTCCCGATGTCCTCGGGCACGACCAACGCCTGGGGAGCCAGGGAGGCATGGATGGTCAACTCACCCAACAAGGACGACTCGGCGTGGGGAGACAGGATGCTTAGAGGTCCCATCTGGGAGATCCTCACAGGGTTCTCACTGGCCATGTCCGGCGTGGACATATTCATGATGATGCACCCCCTGGCGGTGTCCTACCTGCAAGAGATAACCCAGTCGCTGATGGGACTCATCGAGGCAGAGACGCCGGACACAGCCAACTGGATCAAGATGGAGGTGTGATTGCCATGAAGGAATCAAGCCCACTCAACCTGTACAAACAGCTTCCCCAGACCAACTGCGGCAAGTGCGGGGAGCCGACATGCATGGCCTTCGCCGCTGGGATTATTGCCAGGGAGAAGAAGGTGGACGATTGCCCACCCTTGCTCGAGGAGAAGAAGTACGCAAAGAAGCTAGCCGCCCTCAGGGTCATAGTTGCCCCCGAGGTCAAGATGGTGAAGGTCGGCGTCGGAGACATGATGAAGAAGGTGGGAGGCGAGGACATCATGTACCGCCACCAGATGACCTTCCTCAACAAGCCGCCATTCGCCTACGATGTGACCGACACGATGGAAGAGGCAAAGCTGGTAGAAAGGGTCAAGACCATCAGCACCTGGAGGAAGTTCTACATCGGCAAGTGGGAGACGGTCGAGATGATCGCTGTGCGATCCGTCTCGGGCGACCCTGCCAAGTTCGCAGCCTGCGTCAAGAAGGTCAAGGAGAACTCCAATTTCCCGCTGATCCTCTGCTCCTTCGATCCCGCGGTGCTGAAGGCAGGCCTCGAGATCGTCGGGAAAGACAGGCCTCTCGTCTACGCCGCGACCAAGGATAACTGGCAAGAGGTAGCAAAGCTCGCCCACGAGTACAAAGTGCCTGTCGTCCTCTCGAGCCCATTCGACCTCGACGGCCTGAAGACGCTTGCAGTCACATTCGAGCAGATGGGGCTCACCGACCTCGTGCTGGACCCCGGGACCGCCCCCAACGGCAAGAAGCTCCAGGAGTCGCTGCACAACTTCATCAAGCTTAGGAGAGCGGCCATCGAGGAGGGACAGAAGGACTTCGCCTATCCCACGATCGCGCTTCCGTTCAACGCCTGGGCAACGACCGATGACCCGGTACGCGCAGCCTACTGGGAGTCTGTGCTGACGGCAACCTTCGTCATCCGCGGCGCAGACATCATGGTCAAGCACTCCATCGATCCCCACAGCGCGATGCCGGATATGCATCTGCGGTTCAACATCTACACCGATCCGAGGACGCCGGTCCAGGTGAAGCCAGGCATCTTTGCGGTTGGCAAGCCAACCAAGGAGTCGCCGGTCTTCGTGACAACGAACTTCGCCCTGACCTACTACACCGTCGAGTCCGACGTCGCCTCGAACGAGATCAACTGCCACATACTCGCGGTAAACACCGACGGCATCGGCGTGCAGGCCTCGGTCGCCGGCGGGCAGATCACCCCGGCGAAGATCAAGGACTCCTTCAAGGAGGCAGGGTTCGACCTGGAGACAGATATGGCCTACCCCTCGATGATCCTGCCGGGCATGGCCGCCAAGTTCAGCGGCGAGCTCGAGGACCTCTTCGGAGGAAAGGTCAAGATCCTCGTGGGACCGGAGGACTCCGGCCGCATCATCGGCTGGATGAAGGACCGCTGGCCACCCAAGTGAGCATAGGCTTCAACCCTTGAAGAGTAGTTGATACGGCCCCTGGATATCGCAGGGGCCAGATCACCATTTTTCCCCATCTCATCCATCACTCGAACGATGATAAAGGGCAACTGAAGGAGATCACAGGAGCCGTTAGCTTGCATTTAATAAAATATTCGCGTTCATTAGCGTTCATTCGCGGTTGAGATAGAAAGCTATCAGATCTCGTTTCTCAACGGCCCCATCTTCTGCCCTGTGCGCTGAGCAGAAATCAACCCTCCCTCATGAGGGTATTTCGGGTATTGGAGATAGGAAAGCTACGCGATGAGGAGGCCTTATCCTTCTTCAATAGGGCCTTTGAGAAGGCAGATATCCAGATAGAGCCCATAATCATGAAAAATTTTATTCTTCCTTACACGGGAGGACTTCCTATCTTCATGCAGGAGAATAGGAGATGCGATATTTTGGGCAGACCAGGACGGCATCGCGGACGTTGAGGATGCTGCTCAAGGCATAATAGCTGCAGCCGATACCATCGGCAAGAAGTATCTCGAACCCAAGGTATACAAGGCCATTCGTTCCACTAGATATCTTACAATCTTGGAGAAGATGGCAGTGATTGCTGTTGCAAAGGCTACATTTAAAAAAAGAGACGTGGATCAACATCTCAGCCCCGACGAGAAGAAAGTTTTAGGCAACTGTCTTCGAAAGATGAAGGACCTCGATGTTCTCAGCCTGGGTGCTGACGGTTATGGCTTCGTCAATGACCTCTATCCCCTATATATTATGATGGAGAGAGCCAAGGTCGGCCCCCCCCATCGCCATAAGATGGACTGACTGCGCCTGCCTCTTAGTACTCGCCCTCCTCCTCCACACCCTCCCTCGGAGCCAGGAGCAGGTCCTGGAAGATGAGGATCTCTATCACCTGGGCAACGTAGCGCCTCTGCTGAAACCTCTGTATATCCTCGTGCATCCGCATCTCGCTCTCGATCTGCACCCTGATCAGCGCCAACCTGAAATCGTCACGCACCTCATCGCCGAGCTTCAGCTGGCAGAACTCCTTCAGAAGCCACGGGAGGCGCAGGGGGTCTTTCAAAACCCTGGCCAATAGCAGTATGCTCTCCTCGTTCTCCCCCAAGGGCTCGCCACCGGTGAGCAGGTCAAGCTCTGCCTGGGAGTACCTAACATCGCCTATTGTGATATCCATCTCCAACAGATCTCCTAGAGTCCCTTCGAATCATTCTTATAAAGACCGTCCCCCGAAAGCCGGCCCAAAAGATCCTGGCAGAGCTCGAGATCCTCGACCGCATTCACATTGATCGCAAGCTCAACCCTCTCCATTATCAGGTGGTAATCCTCCTGCTCCTCCTCGATATCGGATCCGTCGAGGATGTTCACGCCCGACGGGACGATGAGGCGGCCGCCGTAGTTGAAGAGGGCATCCGGCCTCCTCTTCAGCCGGCGATGTATCTCGATTGGAGTATGGACAGAGAGCGCAGGCTCTGGGCGACTCGAGTAGACCTTCGCGATCTCGCATATGAGATCCCCGCTTAATAGGGGAAGGTCTGCCATGACGACGAGGATGGATCCTGCCACCTCCGCGATCTTCACAGCCTGGACCATATCGGCAACGTAGCCAACACCGGAAGTGGAGACGACCTCAAGCCCGTTCTCGATTGCCCAGGCTTCGGTCATGGGGACGTTGGAGGTCGTCGCAACCCATATTCGCCTAAGCCCCGCACCTTTAAGGGCGTCGACCACATAGCCTATCAGGGGCCTTCCTTGCAAGGAGACGATGGGCTTCTCCCCCATCCCAAGCCTTGTGCCCTTGCCCCCTGCCATCACCAGGGCGTCCAAGGAAGGACCTCCATGAGGGCAAGGGATGCCATGAGCGCAATCGCCCGAGATATCTCGTTCGATGCGCCTATGCCGTCGCCCGATCCCCCTCCGAAGTTCCTCTTGGAGACTGCGACGAGGTATAGGGCAGACGTTAGCGAAAGCCCAAGCATGGCGAGGCCCAAAGGACCGAGGATCGCTGCGCAGAGCACGGCGGAGATCGCAAGGCCCGCCAGGAAGTCGCGCATGCCCGCCTTCTCAATCATCATCTGGCCAAAGCCCTTCTGGAAAGGCCGCGAGAAGGCTGCAAAGGCTATCATCGACTGCTTTGCAGAGACCTCAGCCGCGACGAGGGCGAGAGGTAGGAGGGGCGAGGGAAGCGCGCTCATCGTGTAGAACGCAACGATCAATATGAGGGCGATGGAGAGGCCGCCGGCCGATCCGAGATGGACGTCCTTCATGGCCCGGATCTTCTTCTCCCGGTCGCCGTGGGCGGTCAGGCCGTCTACGAAGTCAGCGAGGCCGTCGATATGGTTTATGCCGCAGAGCTTGTAGATGAGGAGAAGGACGATTGCGGCCACAAGACCCGCCGGCAGAAAGGGCGATAAGGGCCTTGCAACAACTCCATAGAGAACGCCGAGCAGAAGGCCGATCGATGGGAAGAGGTATATGTGCCTCATCATGGCCTCTATCCCCTCCATCGATATGCCGACGGGGATCGTCGTCAGGAATCCCACGGCCGAGCGAAGGGCGAATAAGGCGTCCCTCAAACTGACCCCGCCCTTGTGTACATATTGGAGGAGATCCCGCCTATGAGGCCGCCGATGACGTCGTCCATGAAGGGGCCAAGGCGCCCAAGGATCCCGGGCTTGGCCTTGTCGAACCTGATGTACTCGAATGTGCCCTTGTAGCCGCCGATATACTGGGATATGCTAAGGCCAAGGACCTCGTCGGCGATGAGGTATGTCAGGTCCCTGTGATAGTCCTGGCCGTTCAGGTTGGGCAGGTTGCCATCCAGCCCCTCCCTCTCCAGCAGGACGCCTGCGTATATCAGAAGGGCCAGGTTGGGATCCGATAGAGCAAGCTCAAGCTCGCGGCGCAGAACCACCTCTGCCTTCTCGCGGGTCTCCACGCCCGGATGAGGCACGTAAAGCTCCAATGCCGCGGATATAACCTCGTCCATAGCTATTCCAATCTCCAGGAGGACCTCCCGGATATCCTTTTGGGCTCTCTTTCCCGTGATCATGTTCACCCTTTCACTAGAAATATGGATAAAAGAATATCCCCTTCTGCAGAAGTTATTTATGGCTTTATGTGAATGGTTTCCCATATGAAGACCATGGTTAAGATCTTTGTGGACCACGAGCATCTGGTAAAGGCAATCAATACCCTTACAGAGCTTGGCATAACCGGTTTCTATTTATATGAGTATAAGGGCATGTCCCCAAAAAGCTGGAAGCACTTCAAGCTGAGCGAGGATCCGGCGATGACCGCAGAGGCAATAAGGAACCATTCGGAACCTGGCGTCATCATCAACACCGTGGTCGGCTCGGATAAGTGCGAAGAGCTGATAAAAGAGATGGAGGAAGCCTTAAAGGGGATAAGGTTCACCATCATGGGCCACAAGGTGCTTTCCATAAAAGTCAGAGGAGACTGAAGTATAATGCAGGATACTCTTAAGCAAGAGGTTGAGGCAGCCCTGGAGTCCGTGAAGAACGCCCTGAGGATGGAGGGTGGCGATGTCGAGCTCGTCGATATCGAGGATGGTGAGGTAAAGGTCAGGCTTACCGGATCCTGTGCAGGCTGTCCCTTCTCCCAGATGACGCTCAAGAACTTCGTGGAGAAGGAGCTCAAGAAGAACGTGGCCGGTGTCAAGGGAGTTGTATCGGTCTGATCACGGCAAGGGGATGCCTCAATAGGCACCCTTGCCAACATTGACGATCATCTGCTATCGGCTGGAGGTCAATTCCGTGTTTCCGAGCAAGAAAGTTCAAACGTTGATGGGCACGAAGATCCAGGTGGAGATGAAAGGATCGCCCCGTCACGTCCTAGAGGGAATCCTGAACAGCGTTGACGAGTACCTTAACCTTCACCTCCTGGAGACGGTTGAGCTGGTGGACGGGGAGCGAACCAGGTCATTGGGTTCGGTAATACTCCGTGGAAACAACATCATACTGATCACCCCTGTGGAGTAGACCGGGAAGGGTCCAGATGACAGAGGACGCACTTGAGTACATAAGATCCCAGGGGGAGGGAGTCCTCCAGAGCGACCTCTGGAAGGCCTTAAACATCGATTCTCGCAAATGCAGCCGAATTGTAGCCAAGCTCCTGAAGGAGAGGCTGATCACACGGGAGGCGGAGACCATCAACGGGATCCGTACCTACCGGCTGCATCACACGGAACGATTGCCCCCCTCCGGCCATCGTTTCGAGCATCTAATGGTGGAGGATATCTTCGAGCCCTGTGCCGGATGCATCGAGGAATGTATTCCACAGCACTGCGCAAAGCTAAGCGAGTGGATATTTGCAATAGTCCTCAGCCAGGGGCCGCCTGAGGAGGGCGAGCCGCTCAGAAAGGTGGAGGCGGCAAGGATCCAGCCAGTCTAGGCCTTCTAACCTTCCTCTTAAGGGAGGAACCCAACTATCGGCATCTCTCCATCCAGGAGAATGGGCGGCGGAAAACCGTCTGCAACGCCGCCACAATCGCCTTCTGATCTCTCGAGTGGATGGAGTCCGCCATGATCCGGCTCAGACGCTTATCTGACCCGCACCAAATCCCCTCTTTGTCAGTATATCCTTGATGCGGTTTACGTGATTGCCCTGCAGCTCTATTATCCCATCCTTTACAGTTCCGCCACAGGCAAGCTTGGACTTGAGATAGGTGCAGAGCTCCTGAAGGTCAATCTCATGCGGATCGATCCCGTGGATAACAGTTACCTCCTTACCATATCGCCTTCTGTTGACCTTGATCGTTATTCTCTGCTGTTCCTTGGCCACCTCTTCGCAGATGCAGAGCTCCTTGGGAAGACCGCAAACCGTGCACATTTCAGAACTCATCTAGGGGCACTTGCATCCATAAAATATAGAACTTACTGCCAAGAGATCTCATAAGAGCAAGCTCCAAGGTTGAGTGATTAGGCAAAAACAGGATGGGAGAGGCTCATGGTCTCCGAGGGGGGGATTTTCGCCTCACCTCCTTAAGCCTCCTATGGACGACTTCCAGTAAGAAGATCGCGAGGGCCAGAAGGAGCAATATGTCGCGCCGACTCTCCCTGACCTGGACCGTCCTCTCGCTCGACTTCCTCGCCTCGATCACCAGGCTCCGGCGAGCCTCGTCTGGTGAGAGGACCTTGCCACCGAACGCCAGAATCAGCTTCTCCAGCTCCTTATTGTATCCAACATCCCTCAGCTCGATGGGATAGTTCACAGCGAGCGAGAACTCCCCCAAGTGGTAGATTCCAGCGATGGGGGCGGGAAGCACTGCACGATACATGCTATCGCCGACCCGTTCGACCTGGAGAGACTGGCCCTGAACGCTCGGGGGGCTGCTACTGGTTATGGTGATCTCGGCAGGGCTTCCCTCCCAAGCGTCCGGAGCATCGATCCTCTCGCCCTTTGGCCTTGGGTCCCCTATTGCCCAGTTCACGGATGAGGAGATGACAACCGAGTTCTCGGCCGAGTATAGGGAAGAAGCCCAACGGTTCCCATCGTCTGTGGAGAGCGAAACGACCCTCCCAAGGCCGTATCTCCAAGATGTCAGGACCGGCTTTCCATCAGCCATGACGACCAGCCTCTGGGCTCCGGGACGCGGAGTTACGTCGTTGAAGCCTGTGATGTTAGCGCTCAGGTTAAGGCCGGCGGTGATGTAGTGATTGGCCGCAAGGACGCTGAGCCCATATCCTGTAGCGCTCTCGAGCTGCTCTGCCTCCTCCTCCGTGGTCTGGATCTCGCCGGAGTGAACGGTAAGCGCTGATGGATAGGTCGCTGCGAAGAACTTGGAGCCAGTGGCCTCTGCAAGTGACCTCAGCTTGGAAGGGGCGTTCAAAAAGGCCTGGACCTGGATGAGCGTCGTGTTCACATCCATCCTCACAAGCATCGCCTTGGATCCGAGAAAGACATCCTCAGTCAGACGGCCGTCCGAGAAGAGGATGATCTCCCCTTCCCCTGTGGAGCTGTTGAGCATATCCCAGGCAAGGTTCATCCCATCGTCCATATGGGTCTCCTCCGTCCCGCTCGGCCAGAGGCTGACTATCTTCTCCTCAAGGCCGGGGAGGGAGCGAGCAAGCGGCATTGGCCCCGAGACCACATAGGCCTTGGTTCCGAAGACCACGACGCCCACAAGGTAGTCGGAGAACTCCGGCGATCGGAGAAGCTCGAGGGCGAGGGCCTTCTCGTAGTCCAGGTAGGGAGTCCCGTCGCCCATGACCTGTTGCTGCATCGATCCCGAGATGTCGAGGACGACCACCATCGTCTTGCCACCCTTGAACGTGCTCGGACGGGATTTGACCGGGAGGACCTGCTCAAGCGTCGAGTTCAGGTAGCCGCCCAGCTCATAGGAGGTCATCCCTCCAACCACGACGAGGCCGCCTCCATCCCTGACGTAGTCCACCAAGGAGCCCATCTCTGGGGAGAAGGGACGATTCGCAAGGACGATGGCCTTGTAGCCCTCGAGCGACTTTGGGGGCTCATCCTCGATCGTCATGCTGTAGAGCTCGGCGAGGACCTCGGAGAGTGGCGAGCTTGCTTCTTCCGTGATCAATAGCACATTTGGCTTGGGCACAACGTATACTGCCTTCTGATACTCGTTGTTCGCGCGATGGAGGTCTTGAGCAGGCGAGATAACCGCGCGGAGGATATGGCTTCCGACGCTTCGAAAGGCGTAGGGGATCTTGATCGAGGTCGTGTTCTCACCATATAGTGGCTGATCGTATATCCTCTCCCCATCAGCGAAGACCGCAAGGCCTCCTCCCGGCGGGCCGCCGGCCGATCTGACGATCACAGTGAAAGGATAGTCCCCTCCGAGGACTGCTGTGTTGGTCCCCGAGATCTCAACGCTCGAGTCCGCAAAAGCGGGCTCCATCCTAAGTGCGAAGACGGTAACGTTCGAGGATCGGGCAAGCGCGAGGGACTCTTCAAGCCTCATCCCCCGGTTGCTGTAGCCGTCGGATGCAAGCAGAATTGCGTCTCCCTGTGGGGCGTTTCTCACTATCTCCTCGCCGAGCGGAGTGAAGTTGCCGGAAAAGACCCTGATCTGGCTGTCAAGAATTGCATCCTTCAGCTCCTCGCCTACGCCTGCGGGGAATACAGCCATGGATTCGGTCCGATCATCAAGGACGATTATGCGCGGCCGCTTTGAGCTCTCCATATGGCTTGCGATCATGTAGGGGTTTGCAAGGGCCAAAATGAGGAGGCATATCACTGCAGTCCGGCTTGCGACAAGCGTCCGGTCCTTGCCACGGCGCAGATAGAGAAGGCCTGCCGCCAGAACGAACGGAAGCGCCCAGAGCAGCTCGGCATGGGTCAGATATAGGCCCTGGATCATATCTCCCTCCTCCAGCGAACGATCAATAGCTCGGCTGCGATCAACAGGGCAGCCAGGCCGATAAGCCAGGAGGCGTACTCCTTCTCCACAAGCTTCTCCCTGGCCTCTCCTTCCAGGAACTGGCCCTTCGCGAAGGTGATTCCTCCTTGAAGATCCGACTCCCTTGGGTCGTACATGTTGGCGACGATTGTTCGGCCCTGGAATCGATAAACCCCAACGAGATCCAAAAGGAGGGTAGCGGTCGTGATCGCGCCCCTCGGAGTCTCAACCTCGATTGCCCCCCCGAGCGGCAGGATCTCTCCCGTCCTCTTATTGGACTCTCCTGGATCTGGGATGCCGGTCATCCATCCCATCATCTCATACCAGAATATCGGGTACTCCGGTCGAAGGTAGAAGTCGGTCAATCCCTTATCGAGCGCGTTATAGACCACGAGTCCCCTCCCGAGATGCCAATAGGAGAGGGCCGGATAGCCGTTTGCATCCACCATCGTGACCGAGCCTCGCCTTGCCTCGCACTCGAGGTACTCGAAGACCCCGATCTCATCGAAGTGGATCGCCTCTGCAAATCCGGGCGATTTGGCCCAGAGCTTGGCAGGCCCCGGCGCGAGCGCGTGGATCTTCACCGGCAGGAACTCTGGGCTCTCTGTCGAGTTTCCCGCCAGATAGACCAGGTTTCCTCCATTCTGGATGTAGCGGTTGAGGGTTCCGTCGAAGGTTGCGTTCTCCGTGATCACCACCAGGTCATAGCTCGAATAGGTACCGGACAGGTGGACTATGGCGTTAGGAAGGGACTGGAGCGCTGCAAGGGCTGGGCCGTCCTCCCCCAGGTAAAGTATCTGGCGCGGTCGCTTGGCCGGGTTGTAGATGTAGGCCACGTTGTCCCAGGATATGGCGTCGTCGAGCTCAAGGGAGATGGTGCTTGTGCCAGGCGGCGCCTGGAAGGATACGTAGTAGTCGCCGTCCCCTGGGATCCAGGCCTCCTCCTTGACGGATCCTGCGCTTCCCGCCTGGAGGGAGAGCGAGGCCGTCCGTCCCAGGCCATAGTTGCGTATGAGGCAGGTGTAGTTCAGGAGATCTCCTGCCTCGACGAGCCAGCCACCAACTATGGCGAGGTTATCGCCCCCGCCTGCGCTCTTCTCGAAGACCACCTGCGCACCTGTTGCCTCCAGGAGCTTTCTTGTGGCTGCCGGGTCCTCGCCGGTCCAGGAGATGAAGTCGGAAACGACGAGGATATCGCCGCCTTCGGCTCCAAGCAATGACCCGGCCATCTGCATGGCGCCGGAGAGGTCGGCGGATACCGCCTTTGGATAGATCCCCTTGAGGACGTCGTTTGCCTGTGCCCCTGTGCCCTCACGCATGGAGACAACGGGGATGCTCTCGGAAAGCACCAGGCTGATTCTATCGTATCCCTCCATGTAGCGCGATGCGATATCGAGTGCGCCAATGAAGCTATCCTCCATGCTCGCAGAGGCGTCCATCACCACCACCAAGTGGCCTGTCGGAACGCCAGGAGCGGTCGTATAAGGGCCGGCTGCGGCAAACGATAGCGTCGACAGTATGAGAAGCTGTATCCAGAAGAGGGGGTCGGTGATCAGCCGGCTCACCACCGCCGACCTCTGAGCTTCTCCTTCCAGGAGGAACTGCGTAGAGGGAAATGGAACCTCCCGTGGCCGGGGGCGGATGAGGTAGAGGATTATCAATGGTATGAGGCTAGAGAGCCCGAGCAGGGCCAGGGGGTTTCTGAAGGGCATCTGCTACCATCTCTGTCCAGGGGCGAGAAAAGGCTTACGACCATGCCCAATGGTAAGCCAACATTCTTAATACCGATAAAATTGAAGGGACATTCAAAGGACCGTCCCGCGGAGGTATCATCAATGCTCAGCGTTATGGAGATCTACCAGCTAACTCCAAAGACAAACTGCAAAAAGTGTGGCCTTCCCACTTGTATGGCCTTCGCCGTTGCCCTTCTGGGGAAAGAGAAGAAGGTTAATGATTGTCCTCCACTCATGGAGGAGGCGAAGTACCAGGCCAAGCGGGAAAAGCTAATGGAAGCCATGGCCCCGATCGAGGGGGCGTCTGAGACCGGCCTGATAATACATGAAGATAAGTGTTACGGATGCGGTAACTGCGTTGTAGCCTGCCCTGTAAACGTTGCAAACGATCCCAAGGGATCGGCGCTGGGGTTCGGGCCCACGAACGATAAGGCCATCCTGATTGTGGAGGACGGCATCGTCAAGTGTCTAAACGTCGAGGAGTGCCGGCGGTTCGGCCCAAACAAGATCCTCTGCAACGCATGCACAGCCACTTGTCCGAGCAAGGCAATAGAATTCGTGTAGGTGATTATGATGGCGATCTGTACAGGTTGTTCTCTGCTCTGTGAGGATATCGAGGTGGACTTCAATGAGGGAAAGATCTCGACGACCAAGAACCTCTGCCGAAAGGGGCTTGGACGCTACCGATCGATGTATACCGAGAGGGCAATCCCGCGAATCGATGGCCGGGAGGCCGGGCTCGATGATGCGATAAGCCGCGCCGCAGGATTGCTAAAAGAGGCAAAAAGGCCCCTCCTCTTTGGGTGGTCCAACTCCACCCTTGAGGCTCAGTCGGCAGGCCTCGACCTCGCTCAGAAGCTCGGCGCTGTAATAGACGATACGTCCTCCTTCTGCCAAGGGGAGCTATTGGAGATGGTGCTTAAAGGGGAGCTTCCCAGCTGCACGCTCGACGATGTCAGAAACTACGCAGACATGATATTTTACTGGGGATCTGATCCGTCGAATAGCCATCCCCGGCACATGTCTCGCTTCTCTTACTATCCCCGCGGGGAGAAGCGGCAGAGGGGTTACGATGAGGATCGAAGGGCCTATGCAATAGATGTGAGGCTCTCGCCCACGGCCTCCATGATGAAGGAGGGCTTCTTCAAGGTTGCCCCGGGAGGGGACGCTTCCTTTATGGAGTCGATGCTGGCCGCGCTCGGCGGCAAGATCCCGCGCCTTCAGGATAAGAAGAAGGTGATCGCCATGGTCAACGCCATGAAGCGAGCGGAGTTCGGCGCAATATTCCCGGGCCTCGGGCTAGCCTACTCCATGAAGGGCCGGATGGACATCCTCAAGAGGCTGGTCGATGGCCTCAACGAGACCTCTAAGTTCAGCGTCATTCCGATGGTGGGCCATTTCAACATGAGGGGGTTCAATCAGATGCTCTTCGAGAAGACCGGTTTCATCAACAGGGTGAGCTTCGCAGACGGTGTCGAGCATGGGCCAGAAGAGAGCATAATCGATGCCTCGAAGAGCTGTGATGCAGCGCTCGTTATCGGCTCGGACCCCATATCAGCGCTGCCCGGGGGCCTCGCAAGAAGCCTCGCCAAGATTCCAACGATCGTCATAGATCCGCACCGCACGCTGACCTCGGAGCTGGCCCAGGTGACCATCCCCTCGGCCCTCTCCGGGATGGAGGCCGGAGGGTCTGCCCTCCGGATGGATGGCGTCAGGATCGAGTTCGAGCCGATCGTCCCGGAGAACGATCTCCTGCCGGATCTCGAGATCTTGAAGAGGATCGCGGAGGCGGTCTAAATGAGTCTCGCGCTTTCCATAGTGACGGTGAGGGATATATTCCAGAGCGAGGTCCAGGAGGTTGGACGGTTCTCTCCCGAGTACCAGAAGATGAGCGCCATAATCATACTGGACAAGGGGGATATGTTGTCCATGGGAATCACTGAGGGGGGAAGGCTTATCGTCGAGAGCTCTTCCGGGTCGGTCGTAGTTGCTGCAAAGGTGGACGATCAGCCCCACAAGGGCCTTGCCTTCATGCCAAACAGCCCCTGGTCGAACCAGCTCGTCTCGGAGGAGACGGGGGAGAGCAGGATTCCGGAGTACAAGAGCATCCAGGCCGAGGTCTCCACGACGGATGCCGCGATAACGGACCTCTCCGAGATAATTGCGAGGATGAGGGAGTAGGGAATAGGGAGTAGGGATTGCCAATGAACCTGATATCCATCGCAGATCTGACGAGCACCCAGATTACACACCTCCTCGACAGGGCTGATTCCTGGAAGAAGGAGAGATCCGCGAACAAGTTCGCAGGGCCGCTTGCGGGAAAGAGCCTTGCCATGATCTTCGAGAAGCCCTCGACGCGCACGCGGGTATCGCTCGAGACAGCCGCAGTCGAGCTAGGAGGCCATGCGCTTTACTTAAGCTCTGGAGAGCTTCAGCTCGGGCGCGGGGAGACGGTGGCCGATACGGCGAGGGTTCTCAGCCGTTACGTGCAGGGCATAACCGCCCGGGTTTACGATCATCGCACGGTCGAGGCCCTTGCCCAGAACGCCTCCGTACCGGTCGTAAACGCCCTCTCGAACAGGGAGCATCCCTGCCAGATACTGGCCGACCTGATGACGATTCGCGAGCGGTTCGGCGTGCTCGATGGCCTGAAGGTTGCCTGGATTGGCGATGGAAACAACGTCTGCAACTCCCTCATACTCGCAACAGCTCTCATGGGGATGGATATCTCCGTTGCCACCCCCCCTGGGTATGCCCCGGCCGCAGATATCGTCGAGAGGGCAAAAGCCATCGGCGATGGATGCAGCATCGTCGAGGATCCGAACGATGCCGCGAGGGGCGCCCATGTCCTCGTAACCGATACATGGGTCTCGATGGGCGACGAGGGGGAGGAGGCAGAGCGCCTCAGGGTCTTTGGCCGCTACCAGGTGAACCAGGAGCTTCTCGATTGCGCTGCCCCTAATGCCATTGTGATGCACTGCCTGCCTGCGCACAGGGGCCAGGAGATCACCGACGAGGTGATGGACGGGCCGCAGTCGGCCGTCTTTGACGAGGCTGAGAACAGGATGCACACGAGCAAGGCAATCCTCGAGTGGCTGATGGGGCCTCGCCGGGATTAAATATTCGGCAAACTACTTAGCAATGGGGATGTATCTCATGACCAAGATCTTTTACAGATCGGACTCGACCAATACGGCCCGGCGGCTGGCGATAGCCATCCTGCTCTTTGCACTGCTTCCGGGAATCGCCCTTGCGACCTTCGCCGAGGACATGGCAAACCTCGGAGGCAACGTGGAAAACCGGCCCGGAGAGGCCGGGGCAATAGCCCTCTTCGACCGCTTCGGATCCAACCCATGGCAGGGCGGAAGCCCATGGGACTCGCCGATGGCGTTGCCCGAGAGGCCTGCGGGATCGACCATTCCTCTGCCCGCGGACGAAGCTGAGGCCGCCGACGATGTGACCGCAGTCGAGGAGACGACGACAACGATGAGCAAGCTCCTGGAGACGCTCGTAGTTGGCGAGCTTGCTATTGCCGACAGCTGTGCGCTGAACGGTAGCTGCGACGAGCCACCGCTGCTGCTGCTTCCCGGCGGCACCTACGACATCTACGCCGTCGTCAACGGGACTGAGCTGACCGGCGTATGGATAGAGCTTGTGAAGAGCTGAGCTATCGCCTCAAGGGGGCCTCCTCCCTTCCAATGGGGGAGGGAGGTAGCTTTTTATCCTTCCGCAACTACCAGGGCTGAATGCCCGCCTTGCGCAGTCACGCAGGCGGCTTTGCGAGCGGGGGTTGCCAAGAGGTCAAAGGCGCAGGGCTTAGGACCCTGTCACGAAGGTGTTCACGGGTTCGACTCCCGTCCCCCGCATTACTAGGCATCTGCAGATAGCGCTTTTTAGGGGTTGTCCTAATTTCCTCCAATCCAATTAGGGGGTCCATTGTGATATACACTCTTCCTAGATAAGGGGACAACCCCGTCCTCAGTCTACTCTAAAGTCCTTATCTTGCGTTTTAGTCAACCCCAAATATAATCGGCTAGTAAAGGGGCACATTCATATCTATGAAATATTGATCAAATGTAGGATCGTATATATTGTCGAAAATTAGAGCTAGCAGTTTACGGATGGATATAGAGCGATCTTCAAACCCAATTTCTTTTCTCATCTGCAAGATTAAACCATATAGAGTGATAAGGTTATACATTGAGTTCCTTTCGCGTATTTTACCCATATTAGTATCATTCGCAATAGAATTAATTGTCTTTAAACGACTTGTATTTGGATCATTCTCTATTTGGATCTCCCTTTGTTTTATACGTTTCTCGATAAGTTCAGGAGACCCATATAACATTAAATCAAATATAAAATCTGAATATTTCGTTATATTGTATTTTTCGTCGTATGTTATTGGTTGAGATGCATTGAGTAATCGCGTGTTCTCAATAGCTTTCTTGATATGTACATCTGAAAGATCATTCTTTATTTGTTCAAGTAGCCTCTCATATCTCACCTTGCGTTGGCGATGAACCTTAAACCTGATCTCACGCTTATTGTTTGCTTCAACTTGATATATAATACCAAGGCCAGTAATGATTACTGAATTGAAAGCAAATAATGCAGCAAGTACAGGTGTCCTTTCTGTGGTAGTTGTTAAGCATAATATATACTTCGTTATAATAACATCCAATAAGATTAATAATGAAATTAATAAAAAATACTTCGTAAAAGAAGGTATGTTTTTCGGGATCTCTTTTAGATGCGATAGCTTATGTCTGAGAAGTATATCCTTTATTATAATAAATTTGCCCTTTAAGTCCATGTAGCCAGCCACCTTAATCAGACTAACGTTTAATTGCCTTGGTTAAGGCTGTTGTCCTTAAGGATCTGTGGTAAAATAACTTGGACATAAATATATATACGCGGAAATTATATAATTAAATGCATGAGTGAAGAACGGGTCGTGATTCTGAAATAGGTTGGAGTTTCTATAACCCGTCTATAGCTTGCGATCTCATGTAAAATTTCTTTGGTTCTTCGCTGAATTGAGTGGGTATGGATCATGGGAGATTTCCGGCATGAGTCATTTGTTATGTCAAGGTGTATGTGATGAGCCGCCACATCTCGATAATCATGGAGGAATGGTGAGATGAAG